>Ga0172373_10000123_pt1 | contig 111759 bp, 100 predicted proteins | sample Lak10m_2_FD_114546 | JGI IMG/M metagenome (GOLD analysis project Ga0172373, IMG submission 114546) | Freshwater microbial communities from Kabuno Bay, South-Kivu, Congo - kab_092012_10m | ecosystem: Environmental > Aquatic > Freshwater > Lake | place: Democratic Republic of the Congo...
AATCACCATCGATGTTGCCTACCGATACTTTGCTACGCCAAAGCGCAAGTTTATCATTGCTGACACACCTGGCCATATCCAGTATACCCGCAATATGGTTACTGGTGCATCAACAGCCAATGCTGCCATCATTCTTATTGATGCCCGAAACGGAGTTATTGAGCAAACCTTCAGACACTCCTATATAGCATCACTTTTGCGCATCCCTCATGTGATAGTATGCGTAAATAAAATGGATCTGGTGGGATACAGTCAGGAAGTTTTCGATACCATCCGCAGCGACTATGAAGCCTTTGCCGCCAAGGTTGATATCCGCGATATTACCTACGTGCCTATTAGTGCTTTACATGGCGACAATGTGGTTGATGCATCATCGAATATGCCCTGGTACCAGGGCGGTACTCTGCGCAATGTGCTTGAAAATATTGAAATCGGGAACGACCACAACCTTACCGATCCACGTTTCCCTGTGCAATACGTTATTCGGCCATTATCCGACGAATTTCACGATTACCGCGGATATGCAGGCCGGGTAGCCGGAGGCGTATTTAAACCCGGAGATCAGGTGGTTGTGCTTCCTTCATTGCTCAGCAGCCGCATTAAAACGGTTGATCTGTATAATAAACAGATCGAAAGGGCTTATGCTCCCATGTCGGTTACCATTACGCTCGAAGATGATATCGATATTAGCCGGGGCGATATGCTGGTAAAACACGACAATATGCCTGAAGTAACTCAGGATATTGAAATTATGGTGTGCTGGATGAATGAAAAACCGCTTCAGGTGAATGGAAAATATGCCCTTAAACACACCACCCGCGATGTTAGATGCATTGTGAAAGAGGTAAAATACAAGGTGAACGTGAACACCCTCGAAAAAAGTACCGGTGATTTATCAGTAGGTTTAAATGACATTGCCTGCATCACCCTTCGTACTACCAAACCGCTTTTTGTTGATCCATACATGAAAAACCGCCGTACAGGTTCGCTTATTCTTATCGACGAGGCAAGCAACAATACAGTTGGTGTAGGAATGGTTCAATAACCTTAATTGTAGAAGCCAACATTTAAGTTGAAATGCATAGCAAGGTGCAGGCCTCGGTAAAGGAATAACCTAAAGAGAATCAGCACAAAAAATGCAACTCCCAACACAACCAGTGCTGGTGGCTGCCTGCGCCGGCTGGGGCGTTCGGCCAGATTGCGTGCCCTTGCTTTTTGATTGAAGAGCAGAGGGGTAACCAAAAATCCGGCAGTAGCCAGTATAATCAGATCATACACCATTATGGTTGGATGCTGTGGGGGTGCATTGGGAATTTTAACAACCGCAACCAGTATCGATCCCAGAATCCACGGTGCTACAAACCGCGATCCGATGGCCAGAAACTTTCTCCAGGGTTCTTTACGAATTCCTTGTGGGATAGTTTCGATGGCATAACCCGCGCTGCGGTAACCAATTACTGTGAGCAGAAAAAGAAAAATCAGAGAAAAGGATATTCTGATAAAGGTGTTCAGAAACAACCAGTTGGCAACATATCCAAATCCCTGACTGGTTACAATGCCGGCAACAAAAGCACCCAGAAAATGTGCTGATCCCAGAAAAGCCATCCACATAAAAAACAAACGGAACTGCGGATTTATTTTCTGACGTTTTAATATCAGCTGGTAAATGAGCAGCGAAGTTAATACCGCAGCAAAAGGGCTTGCCAGGGTTATGGCTATAATGTTAAAACGTGTCCATAATTCACTGTTGTTGCCAATCGGGAAATAAATTTCGTAGTAATACAGCACCGAGTCGATGCCGAAAGCTGAAGCAACCAGAATTTCGGTAAATTGGTAAATCAGGTAAATACTCAGATAAGCAAGAATAAATAATCCGGCTGAATTGGCCATTATGTGCAATTCGCCCGGTAAAACATAAAAGAGTTCTGATTTGGGTGCTTTTGGTATAACCAATGGCTTGCGCCTGCGTTTTTTCTGTTTACGGAAAAGCTTTTTATAGAACTCACTGTTTTTAATAAGGTTTCGCCTTCGACCACGGTGTCTGCGTTTTTTTAATATCTGGGGTGCAACCGGAATTATACTGATTTCGGTAGTTATAGGGGGTTCAATTCCCTGACCGGTTTTTTGTGCGAGTCTGATCTTTTCAGTAAGTTCAGCCGCGTCAACTTTAGCCTTGGAGGCTTTAATTCGGGTGAGTTTAAAAGCATCCTGCAATCGGTGCTGCAATCCGGGTTTCTTTTTTCTTTTGCGCTTTTGTGCAGGGATATTAACAGCACTTACATCAGCAGTGTTTTCTTCGGGTTTTACAACAACTATCTTCCGCCTGCGCTGTTGTCTCGCCGGGTCCTGACCGGTGAGTTTCTTCACGATGGCATTGGTAAATCTTTGCAGAAGTCCTCGGTTCTCCGACATTTTAGTTTGATGGCTTTAACCCTTTTTATCAGGCATTCATATAAATAAGCAGTTGCCGGTAATCGTCGTGCGTAAGTTTTTGCACGTAGGTGGCAACGTTGTTCTGAATCATAATGCGCAGTATCTCATTTTGATCGGCGTTTTCCACGGCCTGATTCAGGCGGACCGGACTGCCAATTTCATCAAAAAATGTTTCAAATTTCAGGATTGTTTCGTCCACCGAGTTTACGCCGAATACTTCACGCCCGAGTAGTTCGATGCGGTGCGGGAGTCTGTCTTTGTGCAATCGCAGCCAGGCCGGATAGGTGATTGATAATGAAGCACCATGAGGTACGTCGTAAAGCAGCGATAATACGTGGCCGATACTGTGAACTCCCCAGTCGCCGGTTCCGCGACCATACATGGTCATTCCGTTCAAAGCCATGGTAGCGGCAAACATAATTTTGGCCCTCAATTCATAATCGGATAAATTATTCATCAGTTTTGGCCCGTACTCAACAGCTTCTCTTATAATGGAAAAGATAAACTTATCAGTAAGGGTAGCATCTTCGCCTTTTCCAAAATAGGCTTCGAGGCTGTGGGCTACAAGGTCGGCAATTCCATAGGCTGTATAATCAGCCGGCACAGTTGCTGTGAGCTGCGGATCCAGAAATGAGTGCTTTGGATAAAGCAAAGGACCACCATAACCTTCTTTACGCTCACTGGCGTGGTTCGATAGTACTGCAAACGGATTCATTTCGGTGCCGGTTGCCGCCAGGGTGAGCACTGCAATTAGCGGAATAGCTGTTGATGGAGTTCTTTTGCGCTCAAAAAAATCCCATGCCAGGCCTTGTACAGGGATAGCGATTGAAATTATTTTAGCTGAATCGATTACACTTCCACCGCCAACGGCCAGTATTACATCAACATTGTTGGAGCGGCCAAGCTGAGCGGCAGCATCTACATCGCTTACCAGAGGATTCGATTTAATACCGCTGTATTCGATTATTCTGGCACCTGATTTTGACAGGAGCGAGATAATCTGATCGTACAAACCACTTTTTTTGATTGAATTTTTTCCATAAACCAGTAAAACAGTTTTTCCATATGCTGAAACTGTGGAAGGTAGTTTATCGAGTACATTTTTTCCAAAATGCAGGGTAGTCGGATTAAAGGCAATAAAATTTTCCATGGTTATCGTTTTGTTTTTTTGAATCGGGGTGCCGGTGTTATGGCATCGTCGAGTATAAAGTCCATTTGTTTTTTCTGTAAATCAACGCGTTTAACGATAATCCGCAACGGGGCGCCAAGTTTAAATTCGCGGCCGTAATGCTGACCAATTACCCGGTAGTTGTCGTCGTCGAGATAATAAAAATCATCGTCGAGGTATTTTAGCGGTATCATCCCTTCGCATTTGCTTCCCTCGAGTTCAACAAAAATACCCCATTTACTGATACCTGATATTGCACCATTGAATGATTGACCGATTTTATCGCTAAGATATTCGGCCTGCTTGTATTTTACTGATGCTCGTTCGGCTTCTGCAGCCTTGCGTTCCATTTCTGAGCTATGATCGCAGTATTCCTCAAACTCATCTCGGTTTACCGATGATTTGCCTTCCATATACCGCTCAAGCAGGCGATGTACCATAAGGTCGGGATAACGGCGGATAGGAGAAGTAAAATGTGTATAATATTGAAACGCAAGTCCGTAATGGCCAATATTTTCAGTAGAATAAATGGCTTTGGCCATGGTTCTGATGGCAATGGATTCAATCATGGTTTCTTCACCTTTGCCGGCAATTTGGGTAAACAGGGTGTTAAATGATTTGGCCAGGCTTTTGCGCGAACCGGTGCTCATTTTATATCCAAGTTTGGCAATAAACTCGGTAAACTTCTGGAGCTTATCGGGGTTAGGCTCGTCGTGGATACGGTAAACAAAGGTTTTTGGTGATTTATTGCCGGTTTTTCGGCCTACTTTCTCAGCAACTTTGCGGTTTGCCAGCAGCATAAAATCCTCAATCAGCATATTAGCTTCCTTTTGCTCCTTCACATAGGTGTCAATTGGTTTGCCCTTTTCATCCAGAATAAATTTAACCTCCTGTGAATGAAAAGCAATTGAACCCTTTTTGAAACGTTCCTGCCGCATTTTTTCGGCAAGGCTATTCAAAATCAGCAATTCTGATTTATAGTCGCCTTCGGCGCCTTCTATCATCATTTGAACCTCCTCGTAGCTATAGCGCCTGTTGCTGCGGATGATGGTTTTACCATACCATTCGTTGTATATTACCGCATGTTCGTCCAATTCATACACGGCTGAGAAACAAAGCTTATCCTCATCGGGCCTGAGTGAGCAAACCATGTTCGAAAGCTTTTCGGGAAGCATTGGAATGGTGCGATCGACCAGATAAATCGAAGTTCCTCTTTCATAGGCCTCTTTATCGATTGCGGTTCCGGGTTTGACGTAATGAGAAACATCGGCAATATGTACTCCAACCTCCCAATGTCCGTTATCCAGCTTAAGCAGCGACAAGGCGTCGTCAAAGTCTTTGGCATCAGGCGGGTCGATGGTACAGGTCCAGATTGGCCTGAAATCGCGCCGACGTAATATTTCAGCTTCGCTAATAGTAATTGGTATTTTGTCGGCTTCTTTAAGTGTTGCCGGATTGAATTGCAGCGGAAATTCAAAACTTGCCAGAATGGAGTTCATTTCCACATCATTGTTGCCAGGGTTTCCGAGCACCTGCACTATCTCACCAAAGGGATTTTTGGAATGTTCGGGCCATTCGGTTAGCCTGGCTATTGCTTTCTGCCCGTTTTTTGCGTTGAGCAGCGATTCCTTAGGTATAAACAAATCAACAGGTACCGAAACATCATCGGGTACCAGAAAGGCAAATTTGCCGGTTAATTGAACCGTACCTACAAACTGCGTACGTTTTCGCTCAACAACTTCAACCACCTGACCTTCGGTTTTACGCCCTTTGCGCATCGGAAACAAATGCGCCTTAACTTTATCGCCATCCAGCGCATGGCCTGTGTTACCGGCGTTTATAAATACATCTTCGGTTAGTTCGGATGAAGAAACATAGGCTTTCCCGGTTTGTTTCATGTCGAGGGTGCCGGTAATTGTTGTCTGAAGCAGTTTATCGGCAAGCAAATCGGGATTGTATTTGAATTTGCCCCGATTAAGCTCAAGTATAACCCCTCGGGCAAGCATTGAGTCGAGTATGCCTGCAATAATGCCTCTTCCGGCTTTATCCGACACACCAATCATTTTGGATACTTGCTTATAGTTGAACGACCTGAACGGATTGGCTAAAAATAATGACTCAACCAGATTCTGGAGTGGATTGGCTGTTGCAGCTGGCCTGGCATTTGATTTTTTCTTTCCCATAACGGTAGGTTATTAGGGTAAAGATACTAATTAACCCAATTATCAGGCCCGTTTTTGAAGGTAATAAAAGTGGTTAAGATGGTTGGAGTTAGGGTACGTGGGTTGAAAAAGCGGGGGTTCATACATTTCAGAATATATATTTACCATATATCCAGCAGATTAGACTACCCTGATTGATGATTGTTGTCAGAAAAAATTGACTGTAATAGCCGCTATTTGTTTTTTTAGGGATAAAACAAAATAAATTTTTTTTGTCTGTCGGTGGTTACTTTTAATTGAAACAGCGATAAACCCTTGAATGCCCGGAAAACCCGTTTCTAAAACGGACTAATCCAGCTAAAGTAAGACAAGAGTAACAACTAATATACGGGGGTATATAATGGACTCGGGGAAAAAACGAATTCTGCTGGCTGAAGACAATGCCATCAACCAAAAGGTGGCGGTTCTGATGCTTAAGAAGTACGATCAAAGTATCGACATAGCAGACAATGGAAGAATCGCGGTTGAAAAATTCCAGACCCATGAATATGATCTGGTGCTAATGGATTTGCACATGCCTGAACTTGATGGTTTTGAGGCTACACTTAAAATCAGGGAAATTGAACAGGCCGAAAACCGCCATAAAAAGGTTAAAATTTACGCTATGACGGCAAGTTCGATTACCGACGAAAGCGAGCGTTGCTATGCTGTGGGTATGGATGGGTATATCAGCAAGCCGTTTAAGGCTGAGGAAGTAATTAATGTACTCGCCTGAATCCGTTTCCCGGAATCGCACGTAGCAGTTCGCGGGTATACTCCTGGCCCGGATTGCTGCAAATCTGATCAGTTTCACCATATTCCACCACTTTACCGAGCTGCATTACCAGCATACGGTCCGACATATAGTGTACCACCGAAAGATCGTGTGAAATAAAAATATAGGTAAATCCGAATTCCTTCTTTAAATCGTTGAGCAGGTTTAAAACCTGTGCCTGTACGGATACATCGAGTGCCGATACTGACTCATCGCAGATAATAAATTCAGGGTTGAGAGCCAGCGTGCGCGCAATGCATATGCGCTGTCGCTGACCTCCTGAGAACTGATGCGGATATCTTCGATAATGGTCGGGTTGCAATCCGACCCGCTCTAAAAGTTCTGCAACTTTCTCGCGGCGCTGTGAAGCAGGGTATAAGTTATGTACTTTCATTGGCTCAGCTATAGATTCGCCGGCGGTTATTCTCGGGTTTAACGATGAGTAAGGGTCCTGAAAAATAAGCTGCATTCGCCTCCGCATGAGCCTGATCTGCTCTTTGTTTAATGCTGTTAGTTCCTTCCCATCGAATAAAACGCTTCCATTATGAGGTGAAATTAGTTGTAGAATAGCCCGGCTAAGTGTGGTTTTGCCGCAACCCGATTCACCCACAAGCCCCAGCGTTTCGCCACGGTAAACCGAAAAACTCACATTATCAACCGCTTTAAAGTTGGGCTTCTGTGGTTTGAATAAGCTCCGTGAATGGCTAAAATGCACGGATAGAGCATTTACTTTTAACAAAGGTTCACCGGCATATAATTTTTGATGAAAAGCAGCGCGATCGGCATTCGTGCTATATTTTATCTTAAAATCCGGATTTTCATAATCACCGCCGGATGGCATAAAATCACTTACTACCGGCAGCCTTAAAGGGCGTTGGTCAAGTGGCGGCCGGCAAGCCAGCAAGCCTTTGGTATAGGGGTGCAACGGGGAATTAAAAACAGTATGTACATCGCCTTGCTCAACTATTTTGCCCTGGTTAATTACAACAACCCTTGATGCAATTTCAGCAATTACACCAAGATCGTGACTTATAAATATCAGACTCATCCCGTATTTTGCCTGCAGCGACTTTAAAAGTGTAAGAATGGTTTTCTGAACGGTTACATCCAGCGCGGTGGTGGGTTCGTCGGCAATTACAATATCAGGCTGGCAGGCCAGTGCCATAGCTATCATAACCCGTTGTTTCTGACCACCCGATAATTGATGAGGATAGGCTTTGAACACCCTCTCCGGATCAGGCAGCATTACTTCGCGAAACATAGCAATTGCATGCTTGGCAGCATTGCGACGCGAATAACCAAGGTGCAGACGTATAGACTCTGTAAGCTGCCTTCCGCAACGCATCACCGGATTAAGCGAAGTCATGGGTTCCTGAAAAATCATGCTTATTTTTCGCCCGCGAACTTTTTGCATTGCTGATTCAGTGCACTTAGCCAAATCGGTTTTGGGCATTCCATCTGTGGTGAATACAATACGACCACCTGTTATTATGCCAGTATTGGCGGGCAATAAGCCCATTACCGCGAGTGATGTTACCGATTTGCCTGATCCGCTTTCTCCGACAATACCAAGCGCTTCACCTTTATTTAAATCGAAAGTAACAGCATCAATGGCTGTTGTGATGCCATTCTCGCTCCTGAAAGCAACGCTCAGGTTTTCAATTTTAAGGATAGGCTCATTCATACAATTGATTTAAGCGCCGGGCGCTAAAGTAGAGCGTTACGGTTTGTATCCTGTTTAATAAAAATAAACAGTAAAATGGTGAATGCCCACAATGATGAACCGCCGTAGCTGAAGAATGGCAAAGGTATACCGATTACCGGCACAAGTCCTATGGTCATACCTATGTTGATCATAAAGTGAAAGAAAAGGATGGCTGCTACACCGTAACCATAAACACGGCTGAAATCGGATCGCTGTCGCTCGGCTAACATAATCAGCCTTGTTAAAAGTGTGATAAAAAGCACAACCACAACAAGCGTTCCGGCAAATCCCCACTCCTCACCAACAGTGCAAAAAATAAAATCTGTGCTTTGTTCGGGTACAAAATTGTATTTGGTTTGGGTGCCGTTAAGGAAACCTTTACCAAATACACCGCCTGATCCGATGGCAATTTTCGATTGATTTACATTGTAACCTGCCCCTTTCAGGTCGAGTTCCTTTCCGAGCAGCACATTGATTCTGGTTTTTTGATGTTCGCCCAGAAAGTGATCTACACCATATTCTACCGAATAGGTAAATGCCAGGCCGATTATCAGCAATCCAATCAGATTGAAAATATTCTGGCGGTTGCGTTTTATAAAGAAAAACATCACCAGCGCCAAAGCAATAATAAATATCATTACATAATAGGTGCCTACCATAAGGGTTGAAAGTGCAATAATCACTATCAGGGCCCCTGCAAGCAGGAAATTACCTGATAAACCCATACGATACAGTACCAGAATAAATGATCCGTAAACCAGGGCCGAGCCGGTATCGTTTTGCAGAAGAATCAGAAGTGCCGGAAAACCCATAAGCATCAGCGGAATAAGCCGGTTACGTAAATTTTTCAGATTAATATGCTGAGTACTGAAAAAACGGGCTAAAGCAAGATTGGTAGCGAATTTCGCAAATTCGGCCGGCTGAAGTCCAAAACCGCCTATCTGAAACCATGATTTTGAACCCGAAACAGTGCTTCCGGCAACCAGTACTACTACCAACGACAGAATAGTGAGCCCGTATATTATGTAAGCAAATGTGCTGAAAAACCGTGAATCGGTAAGCAGAATAACCAGGGCAATAAACAACGAAGTGAGTATCCAGATCAATTGTTTGCCATAGCTTTGCGACATATCAACAATGCTGCTGTACTCTTCGTTGTAAACAGCAGCATAAATATTGATCCACCCAAGCAATATCATTACAAGATAAAGGATTACCAGGGTCCAGTCAATATTGTTAAATATGTTTTTGCGTTCGCGTACCATTAAAACAATTTTGTTGAAATCATGCGTTCTTCCACATCGGTGCGTTTGATATAACCTTTAATGTATTTTTCCATCATCAGCGAGGCGATAGGCAAAGCCCAGGTAGCGCCGAATCCTGAATTTTCGACAATAACAGCAATGGCGATTTTCGGGTTTTCAACCGGAGCGAATGCAATAAACAGTGAATGATCTTTTCCGTGCGGATTTTCGGCAGTTCCGGTTTTGCCGCACATGGTAACACTATCAATCTGATACCAGCGTGCTGTACCCAGAGTGGCCACCTGGCGCATTCCTTCAACCACAATGTCAAAGTTGGCCTTGTCGATGGTGGCTATATTTTTAGGGTACAATTTGGCAGGTTTGGTTCTTTCTCCAATGGCTTTTACAACATGGGGGGTAAAATAATAACCCCGGTTTGCCAGTGTTGTTGCATAATTTGCGAGCTGCAGAGGGGTAACCAGAATTTCGCCCTGTCCAATGGATAATGAACGGATGGTCATAGCATTCCAGTGCCCTTTGCCGTAGATGGCGTCATACTTTTCGGCCGAAGGGATATTGCCCGAGAGTTCAAACTGCATATCGGTGCCAAGTTTTTTGCCAAATCCAAGGCTCATTACATGATTACGCCAGGCTACATAATTTTCGCGCAGGCTGCCTCTTTGGCTGCTATTGACAATTGATCTGAAAACCTGCCAGTGAAATGGGTTACATGATTGCTGTATAGCCACCTCAACACCGAGCGGCGACTGATGGTTGTGTGTGCATTTAATAGGTGATGATGATGGTCCCTGACAGGTATAACGTGTAGAAAGTGTCAGTACACCCTCTTGCAAACCTACAAGGTCGTTAACCATTTTATATGTTGATCCCGGAGGATAGGTGCCGGCCATTGCCCTGTTGAGCAGTGGTTTAACCGGATCTTCGGAGAGCCGCACAAAATTTTTACCTCTTACCCTGCCAACCAGTAAATTTGGATCGTAACCAGGGCTGGATAAAAATGCAAGAATTTCGCCGGTGGATGGTTCAATGGCTACCACGCTCCCCATTTTACCAGTCATTAATTTTTCACCATACTCCTGCAAATCACCATCAATTGACAGGTATAAATCCTGACCCATAATTGCAGCTGAATCAAACCGGCCTTCCTGAAAACTTCCTACTTCGCGGTTATGAACATCAACCATTTTGATTTTCATTCCCTTTATTCCACGTAATACTTCTTCGTACGATTTTTCAATACCGCTAATTCCGATATAGTCGCCCGATTTATAATAGGGGTTTTTGTCTATCTGAGCCTGAGTAACCTCACCCACATAACCAAACAAATGTGCTCCCATTGGTTTGGGATAATAACGAATGGTGCGTGGCTGTACAAAAAATCCCGAGAAACGATACATTTTTTCTTCCAGGTAACCATACGTCTCTTTTGAAATTTGCTTTTCGAACAGGCTCGATTTAAACCTCGAGTATTTCATGGCTTTTTCCATGCGTTCAATAAAGCCTTCTTTGGTTATTTCAAGCAACCTGCAGAACTCAAGCGTATCAATATCCTTAACCTGCATAGGTGTAACCATAAGGTCGTACACGGCCTCATTGTAGACAAGTAATTTGCCTTCGCGGTCGTATATAAGTCCGCGCGCCGGATACTGGGTTACATATCTTAATACATTGTTGTTGGCTGAGAGGGTATAGCTTTTGTCAATCAACTGAATGTAAAACAGGCGTAGCAGATAGATGAACCCTACTGCCATAAATATAGCAATTACAACTTGTTTGCGCGATGCAAGGGTTCGGTTGGCCATGGAGCAGAATCGAAGAGAAATTCAGTACAAATTTACTGAATTACATGGTAGCACTTTGAAAAGATTCGTCGCTGCAGCTTAAAAAATGAAACGACTATAATAACAACGGGTACGACAATTTTTCGGCAATTTCAGCCAGATAATTGTGAATGAATCCTAGATCCAGCCTCTCATTTTGTAATACGACAAAGCAGCGTACTCGCGGATTATGATGATTTCATATTTAAGATGATTCCAGAACTGGTAACGGAGTTGCAGATTATGTCCGATATCCGGAGCGAGTTTGTTTCCTTTAAGGGCATTGTCATCAAAGGCGAGATCGTCTTCGAGCGAGTTCTCAAACGTGGGTAGCCCGCTCACATTGGTAAACCGGCACTTGCGAAAGCTCAATACCGCCCTGCGCATGTGCTCGGGTGAAGTTACCAGCGTAACTGGCTGATTAAGGTTTTTACCAAGCAGGCTTGCCAGCTGCATAGCCTGGCTACGGGTGTTTTTTCCTTCGGCAGCGAAAAAGATACGGTTGCGGCTGATGCCGTGGAGGCATAGTTCGTCGGCAATTTTAAACGGGTCGCTGAGTGAATCGTTCAGATTGCCGGGCACCGCAATAAAAATGCGTGCCTCAGGTACCTGTAAAGCAAGTTTGGCGGTATAATAGGCACGTATCAGACCATTCTCGCTGGGTATTCCAGCTCCTGAAAGCATCACAATAACAGCAGGTTTGCTTTTGATTCGGCTGTTGGAAGTTGCCAGATTGTAGTAGGCATAAAATGGGAGTGTTGTAAACGCAAGTAAACACAACAACACAAAAAAGCTGCCGGTTATAATTAAAAAGGTGCGTAACAGGGCAAGTGGCCTGAATTTAAGTTTACTCATTGGCATAGAGTAAGATTCCACCCTCATTTTTGCCATCGTTTATCCGGCCAAAGAAATTCTCGTCCATTTGCTCGGCGAGTGTGACAGGGTTCAGATAGCGGGCCGATATCTTAACTGAATTGTCGGCCATAATCTTAACTTTAACGTAATTATATACATAGCCATCGCCCTTTGGGTTTTCTATCAGGCGGTTCTCCGATGCAACAATAAAGGCTTCCTTATTCCGGACAGCGTTTGGTGCAAAATATTCAAATACATCAAGCGGCATTCCTCCGATGGCGTCGGGAATTTTGTCCTGTTTTTCGTTATCTGAAATTAACTCGCACCTGGCATACTGAAATACCATGCGCACCGGAGTCCCACTTTTAACGGCCTGCATCAGTTCTTCAAATGAATAAAGCTGCCGGGTTTGGGCATCCGCCGAGAAATGGGCTAAAATTAAAATGCTTAAAACCAATAAAATATTTTTCATAACTACTGCTTTTTAACAACTATAGGCGGAGTTTGAATGGTATTGCTTTTGTTGAGCTCACGGTCACATATGTATACCTCAAACATGATAGTGTCGTAGGCTGATAGCGGGTTGTTTACAAAAAGGGTATCCTCAATTTCACCGCTGATGGCTTTAATTTTTCCTGAGGGTGTAAGAATCGGAATCCGGCCGTTGAATGTGGCTGTATCATACACAAGGGTTGTATCGTTGATATAGTTTGGGGTGATTAAAAGCACTTCTTTAAACTGCCCTTTTTGTTTTTCGAAATAGCGCACAAACAGGTTGTAATCATAAGGCGGAAGGGTGTCGTTGTCGTAAAGACCAATGTTACCGTCGCCGTCGGCAAACGAAAACCTCAACACCCCGCGCTGGTCGATGCCTTGCTGATCGCGCAGCAGGGTGAAATCGAGAAAACCAATGCTAGGTTCGGGCGGGTAGTCTTCATAGCGCTTGCAGGCAAAAAACAATAGCGCAAGCAAAAGCAATAAACTCAGGTTTATAAGGCGTTTCATGAAATAGCAGATTTGAATTCATAACGGACAAATCGTGTGCCATAGTATATACTGAGCAACAGTGGATTTGCACTTATTGCAAAACTACTCATTTTGAAACAAATCGGGCGGGTTATCCAGCGGAATAATCAAAGTTGCATCGTTGTTTCTAACACTATTCACCCTGTCTGAAACCCTGTAGCATTTCATTCTCAGCGCATCGAACGGAAGCAGCAGTTTGTCGTAATCGGGTTCAGCGGCTGTGCTGAGCCAGTTTGAATAATCTGCTTTATCAATGATAACCGGCATGCGATCGTGAACAGGCTCCATAAGCGTATTGGGCCCGGTAGTAATAATGGTAAAACTCCTGGTCAGATGGCCTTCAGGGTTTTTCCATTCGTCCCATAATCCGGCCATGGCAAATGGTGCATTATCTTTCATTGTAAACCTGAATGGCACTTTAGCACCGGTGCGTGCCCACTCAAAAAAGCCATCGGCAGGTACAAGGCATCGGTTTTTTCTGAGCAGGTTTCTGAACATGGGTTTTTCAGTCAGACTTTCGGCCCGTGCGTTGATAACAGGTGCACTTTTCGGTACTTCTTTCGCCCAAAAGGGGATAAGCCCCCATCTATAATAGCTTAATTTTTGTGGTGCATCGTTTGTTATTACGGCCAGTTGCTGGGTAGGCGCGCCATTGTAACGCGGCACATACGGAGCTTCGCCTCCGGCCAGCGTGAAAAATTCATTCAGACGTTGTTCTTCGGTTGTTAGTGAAAATCTTCCGCACATTTTTGAAAACTTAAAAGGATAAAGTTATGAATTTTCAGAGCGGATAATTCATTCTGATTCATTTTGATTACCTTTGAAACTACCTCGTCGAACCATTCATACAGTTTGAAAACGGGAAACGAATCACCAATAATAACATAATCAGGATGAAAAAATTTGCTGTAATACTTGCCGGCAATGGTGTTTATGATGGCGCTGAGATCCACGAAGCAACGCTTACCCTTTATGCCATTCAGAAAAACGGGGCAGTTTATGAGATTTTTGCACCGGATATTCCACAGCATCATGTGGTTAATCATATTACCGGTAAAGAAATGAACGAAACGCGCAATGTGCTGGTTGAGGCAGCGCGCATTGCCAGAGGAAACATTAAACCCCTCATCAACTTTAATGCACGCGATTTTGATGCATTGATTTTTCCGGGTGGGTTCGGCGTGGCAAAAAACCTGTGTTCTTTTGCGTTCGACGGGGCTGATTGTTATGTTGAAGAAACCACCGCAAAAGCCATTAAAGACATGGCCAGTCTTAAAAAGCCGATTGGGGCTTTGTGCATTTCGCCGGCTCTAATTACGCGTATTTTAGGAAATGTTGAAGTAACCATTGGCAACGATGCTGCTACTGCAGCCGGAATAACGCAAATGGGTGGTACGCATATATCTGCCGGCCATGGCGAGGTTGTGCGCGATTCGCACAGGCCGGTTTTTACCACACCCTGTTATATGCTCGATGCCACCATCGTTCAGATTGCCGATGGAGCCGATAATATTGTGAAAGCAATATTGCAGGAATTGGGCTGAAAGGCTTTAACCAACCAGGTTAATCTGCTCGAGGGCTGGTAAATCAAGCAAAATAATATTTTTATCTTCAAGCCGTATTAAACCATCTTTCTCAAAAGATTTGAGCAGTTTTACCGTGCTCTCGGTCGACAAGCCTGCAAAATCAGCAATATCTCTGCGGCTTAGGTAAGGGAAAATATCTTCGCCATCCTGCTCATTCCAAATGTAAAGCAAAGCACCGGCCAATCGGCCATTCATCTGCTTGTACATGAGGTTCTGCACCGAATGGTACAGGCGGCTGTTTTGCTCACAGTAGCGGTTAATAATGCCGTAAGCAAATGCACCATTACTTTTAATCAGGTTCGATACGGCTTCTTTTTCAATAAGACAGGCGGTGGTTTCGCGCAAAGCAACGACCGAGTAGTTGTAGGTGTGATTGTTGAATGCTACGGATAATCCTACAAATTCGCCTCCTTTTACCAGCCGCAGGTTGAAGTTGCGGGTGTTATCTCCTTCAACATATTGTTTGCTGAGCCCGTTGATGACAAAAAGTACACTTGAAGCAAAGGCGCCCTGTTTGGTTAGATTTTCGCCCTTACGAAATACAACCCTTGTTTTGCTGTTTCGCGCGAGCTCAATTTCTTCGGGCAGAAGATTTTTAAAGCATGGAGCTTCCAGGTTGTCGAAAAGGCAGTCATCAGGAGGTAAAAATGATTTCATTGCTGGCGATTGTATTGCAAAAATAGCCAATTCGGCGCACAGTTGCCAAATAATATTGGTGCTGCGTTGGGCACATGCTTGTATTGTATAAAATCTTACTCAATAAATAAGTTAAGCAAACTCAATTGCAGTCTTATGTTACCCAACAGCTTGTTTCTTTGCTATAAATTTATTGACGCCTAACTTTGCAGCACAAAAATTAAAGGTTATGAAACAAACACTCAATACCGTTTGGAATGGTAATATGCAATTTGATGCACTGGTTGGCGACCATCATGTAATTATGGATGCCGCACCCGAAGTTGGTGGCAGCAACGAAGGGCCCAGGCCCAAGGCACTGATGCTGGCTTCATTGGCCGGTTGCACCGGAATGGATGTTATTTCAATCCTGAAAAAAATGCGGGTTGAACCCGAATCATTTGCCATGCGAATTGAAGCTGAAATGACCGAGGAGCATCCAAAACATTATTCGGCCATACACATTATCTATGAATTCAAAGGCTCAGACCTTGATGAAGAGAAACTACGCAAAGCCATCGACCTGTCGCAGGAACGGTATTGTGGTGTTTCGGCTGTGTACCGCAAAGCGATGCCGGTAACCTACGAAATAAAAATTCTCTGATAAAGGGGGTATATTCTCTCTTCACGCAAACGAACAAAAGTCAAACTTAAAATCCAGAACATTATGCTTTACACCAATCTTCACCACGTAATGACAGCTGCCGAGCATCAGAAACTCATAAGCGAAAACGAAAATGTAATGATTTGCTGCGGCCGGATGGGTCCCATGTGTATTCCGGTTTATGGGATTATGGAAGATCTTGAGGACGAATACAAACATGTGAAATTTGCCGATATGGAATTTGATAATCCTGAGGCTCACGTTATCCGTAATGTGCCCGAAGTGCGTGGTTTTATGGGTATTCCCTTTACCATTTATTATAAAAACGGTCAGCTTGTTAAGGCCACCTCAAGTATTCAGAGCATGGCTCAGGTTAAAGCCATTCTCGATAAGGAGTTTTCGCCGGTAACGGTTGGATAAGTTACTGAATCCTGTTTTTAAAGAACGTCGGTGCTGCCAATGGCAGAACCGACGTTTTATAGAATTCGTAAACTTATGGAAACATCAAACCACTTTGATGCCATTATAATAGGCGGGGGACCCGCCGGAATGACTGCCGGAATCTACCTTTCGAGAGCCCGTTTCCGCACACTCATTATAAGTGATGGTGTGCTGGGCGGCCAAATGGTTTTAACGCACGAAATTGCCAATTATCCGGGCGTTGAAAGCATCTCGGGATATCAGCTTTCGAGCGCCATGAAGAATCAGGCCAAAAAGTTTGGCTGCACCATCCGCAGTAACGTGCAGGTGTCAGCATTTAACCTTACTGATGATTTGAAACAGGTTGAGCTCTCAGATGGAACCACCTATACTTCGCACGCTGTAATACTTACTCCGGGAGGCCGGTCGCGCACACTGAACGTGCCCGGCGAATCAAAATTCAAGGGACGTGGCATATCCTACTGCGCTACCTGCGATGGCGATTTTTTCACCGGAAAGGAAATTGTAGTGGTTGGTGGCGGAAATTCAGCCCTCGAAGAGGCTGTTTCGTTAACCAAATATGCCAGCAAGGTAACCATTGTGCATCAGTTTGATCATTTTCAGGCCTTTGAGTATGCCGTTGAAGAAGCCAAAGCCAACGATAAGATTCATTTCAGAATGCAATCGGTGATTACCGCATTTCACGGGAGCGACAAGCTTGAATATGTTGAGATTAAAGACCTGAAAACCGGCGGAATTGCTAATTTTGGTACCGATGGAGTATTTATCTTTATAGGGTATGTACCCAACACTGAATTTTTAGGGCAAAGTGTAGCGCTCAACCAATGGAACGAAATTATTGTGAACAGCGATATGGCCACCAATGTGCAGGGCGTTTTTGCCGCTGGCGATTCAACAGCCAAGAAATACCGTCAGGTAACAACCGCCGTTGGCGATGGGACTATTGCCGCGCTTGCTGCATCATCCTATATTCACAATCTTAAAACAAAACAACTTCAACCCACTTTATCCAGCTGATATGAATACCGGATTAATTATTGCCTTTGGCCTTCTGGCTGTATTTATCATTTACATGGTGTATTCGTTCCGCAAAATGAAAACCATGGCCGCTGTGCCCGAAAGCGAAAAAATAGTAACATTAACTGATAAAAACTTCCAGAACCAGATTAAGAAGGGCGTTTTCCTGGTCGATTTCTGGGCCGAATGGTGCATGCCCTGTAAAGTAATGGGCCCGGTTTTAAACGAACTTGCCGAGGATGAAACTTTCGGTGCCGGAATCGGTAAATTAAATGTGGATCATTTTCAGCCGGTTGCACGACAGTTTGGCATTCGTGGTATTCCTACCATCATTGTGTTTCGTAATGGCAAGGAGGTAGACCGTATTGTGGGCGTTAAACCTAAGGATTTTCTGGTTAAAACAGTTAACAAATTTAAAGACTGAATTGCAATGAAATTAATCCTATTCATCATGGCATTCGCAGCCATAAATATTAACTCACTCAAAGCACAGGAGCATAAAATGGAAAATAATGCCGTAATAATTGAAAACAAAAGCCGCTTTGGCTTTGCTGAAACCATTGAACAACTGAATGCTGCAATAACTGCCCACGGGTGGAAAATTACTGCCACACATGATTTGCAGGAAACCATGAAAAAGAACGGGCGTGAAGTATTGCCGGTTAAAGTGGTTGAATTGTGTAATCCGGGCTATGCTTTTCAGATTCTGGGCAACGATAGGTATCGCGATGTAAGTCCTATGCTGCCCTGCCGAATTTCGGTGTATGAAAAAGCGGATGGCAAAACCTATATTTCGCGGATGAATGCCCCTGCATTTGCACAAATGATAGGCGGTGATGCGGCAAAAACCATGGTTGATGCCTTTAACGATGCCGAAACAATGATAAAAGATCTGGTTGAATAAACCATTTTATTGCTCTGATAAGGCAGATTTCGGGCATAGTTCATACCGGATTTCTGCCTTTTTTTTACAAATGGAGGTTATTAAACGATCCCTCCGACAATCTGTGTGATAGCTGCCCTGGCGTTGCACAAATGGGCATATAGGGCTGCTTTCGTTGTCATGAGCCTGTATGCGCGCAAATGTGCCAGTACCCTCAGCAAACGTTTGTAATGGTAAAAGGCTGTAAGCCCTGATAGAACGCCTACTGTGGTAACTGACGCTGCAATCAGTATGTTTGCTGTATAAACCAGAATGAAAGTATTAAGTAAAATATACCAGATCAGAAATGTGAGAAAACTCAGACCAAAATTCACCGAGCTCACAAACTGCGGATCTTTGATCCGTTTGGTAAATCGTGCAGGAATTGTATAGGGCAGGTAGTTGATCAGTATTCCTGTCAGATGGATCGGAGCCACTAAAACAGAGATGCAGGCCTGCATTATCAATGCTGATAAATTGTAGGGTCGTGCTATTTGTTCGTCGCGCAAACGTTGGCTTTTGAGTAAATGCAGATAATCTGCAACTGAATTCCGTAGTTTATCCTTCACAGAATTGTCGCGTTCATAAGCTTCCTCCAGCGTGTTTACCAGTGTTTGTGCAGCCCTGAAGCGATGGATGTAATCAGGTGAGGTATTTGTGCGGAGCAGGTAAGTATCGCAATAAACCAGTGCTGCAGTAAGTGTTGAGGTGTAGTATTCATTATCAGCCACATCAATCATCTCTTTTTTAATGGCTACCGCCAAATCGTCGCGCAGCATAGTAATTGCCTTCTGCTGGTTTTCACGATAAAGCGTATAGTAATTGCCTGCAGCAATCGGTGTTCCGAAATTTATAAGCAAGGGAGTTCCGGCGTGCTGATAATGGGCATAATCGATACCAACCGGCACTATATTAAGGTTCAGTTTAAATGCACTACTTTCAGCAGCCATAAAGGCAATGCGGCAAATGCCTTTTTTGAGGGGCTGCAAATGTTTGATATCCGTGTGGGTGCCTTCGGGTAGTATGCCAATGGGTAATCCGGCTTCGAGCACTTCAACGGTTTTTTCAAAAATGGCAGTATTGTTCGACATATTGTCAATGCCATCGCGCATTCTGAAAACGGGTAATATTTTCAGAAAATAAAGCAGGCGGGCAACAGATGCCTTTTTGAAAATATCGGCCCGGGCCAGAAATACAACCGGACGATTAACTGCAAACAGTATAGCCAGCGCATCCATCAGGGCATTTTGATGGTTTGCAGCAAAAATCAAGGGAACATTTTCAGGAATGTTGGTGCGGCCGGTAATAATCACTTTTTTGTAAAACAGATGAAAATACCATTTAACCGCCGTAAACAGGCAGTAATAAAGGAATGAAGTTTTACGTGGATTCAGCATTTTAACGGTTTGTGGTGTAAATAGACTGCTTTTCGGCCGGCCTGAAATACGACCATAAAGTGGCTATGCCCAACCCTGAAATGATATGCCATATTCCCCACCAGGCAGCTATAAATGCCATTCCGCCCATATTGAGTTCAGGGGGGAAAATCCGGGGATTAAACAACAGCACCAAACCAAGCCCCGAATTCTGAATTCCTGTTTCGATCGAAATGGTGCGGCTGTTTACCCTGTTGAGCCCGAAACTGCGGGCAAACCAGTAGCCTGATATAAGTGACATGGCATTGTGCACAAGCACAATGATAAAAATCCAGTTGATAAACCGGATAAAATACTCGTAATTATTGCGGAATGCCAGTACCACAAAAGCGGCGAATATAAGTATGGAAAATCGTTGGATGGGTTTCAGGATTTTTTGCGTGATGCGGGGCAGTTTCTGCGAAAAAATGATCCCGGCAGCCACCGGTAGCCCCAGTAGGATGGTTACAGTTTGAAACATCTCGAAGGGGTCGATGTGTATAGGGCGAAGCAGCGGCGATGTGGTTGAGTATAAACCACCCCAGAAAGCGAAATTGAGCGGGGTAAAAATTACAGCCAGTACTGTGCCGGCGGCGGTAAGGCTTATCGAAAGGGCCACATTGGCTTTGGCCACACTCGAGATAAAATTTGAGATATTTCCGCCGGGGCACGAGGCTACCAGCAGCATGCCGAATGCAACGGCGGGAGTTATTAAGCCCCCCAATAACCATACGGCTACAAATGTAACCGCTGGTAAAACCAGAAACTGACTGCTTAAGCCAATGATTACAGCCCGCGGATTAAGAAAAATATCCTTAAAGTTTTCCCATTTGATGCCCAGGGCTACCCCAAACATGATAAATCCGATAGAGATATTCATCAGCTGCAGGCTGGCCTGGCTGAAATTGAGGTGAATGGAATCGAGCAAAAGCAAATCGTCGTGCATCCGCAGGAGTTTATTTTGCACAAGAGGGGCGCGATAAACGTGCCCCTTTTGATGATATGATTACCCAAAATTACGAAAAAACATGCAACAGCCAAAAAACAGGTGCTTTGGCCAGATTATTCCCCGGCTGTAATTGCGATTTTATGTCCCTCAAATGCAATTGTATCGCCCGGCCGCAGCTTTTTGCGTTTCTGTAGCTCAACCTCACCATTCACCTTTAACAGGCCATCGGTAATGCATTGGTTGGCTTCACCACCGGTTTCAACCAGATTCAGCAGTTTAAGCAGTTGGTTTAACTGAATAAAATCGTGGGGTGGTTCAAGGGTGAACTTTATCATTTATTAAGTATTTTGTATACAAAGATATTCTATCCGAATTAAAACAAGCAGAAATTGCCTTACATCATAATCAGGCATCAGCAGCAATATATCCAGGGGCGACGCATTAAAAATTTAAGACCTTAAGGATGTAATCATTCGACCAACCAGCCATAAGCCTTTTGGACTTTACACCGATTTTATGGTCATCTTTTTTTAAAAGATTTAGGGCTAACCTATTGATTACAATAAAGTTAATGGCAGCATTTCCTGCGCGTTTTCTACTTGCATCTTCATTAAACGATACATCCAGGCTCCAGTGAACCATATTTTCAATAGCCCAATGCGAACGTATGGCTGATAATATGTGTTCTGCTGATGTAGCAAATCTGCTAATGTAATACCGGGTTTCGTTCTGCTGCTCTCCAGTGCTTTTTATGTAGCGTTCACTTTCTACTTTTATAATTGTAGTAATTGATTTCCAGAGTGTTGGTTTTTCAATCAGGCTCAAATCACCGATTACTGAACACTTCCTTGTTTCTATACGTCCGTGACCAAAATCCAAATCTTCTGTAAAATGCTCGGGCGGTAGCATTTTAAAACTATCCCTGATATCATCCAACAACTCAGGCTGGTTCTATTTCACTGCCAGAATGTACTCTGCTTTTTTTGCACGAATGGTTTTTGCAATCTCTTTTTGACAACCCATTGCATCAATGGTTATAATACACCCTTCGAATAATAAGGCATTTAAAAGTTCAGGAATTGCTGTTATTTCATTGGATTTTTCATCTACTTTCACTTGCCCAATAACCATCTTATTTGCATTAGACCAGGCACTTACAATTTGGGTGGCAGAATTAAACCCCTTTTTCCTTGAACCTCGCAATGTCTTGCCATCGATAGCAACTACATCCGAAGGATATTTCTTTGTAAGCGATTTTACCCAGTTACTGAATACCGTTTCAAACTCCTGGGGATCAAGGGCGGCAAAAAATCGATTGAAGGTGTCATGGCTGGGGATACCGTTTGGCAAAGCAAGAATTGTTTTTAGCCAATCTTTCTTCTGGTTTCCATACTCTTCGATCTCATTCCAGGATTTCGCTCCGCTAAGAACGGCAGCTATCGTGATAAATACGACATCTTCAAGTAAATGAAGTTTCTTGCGATCAATTCTTGGGTCTTTCATATTTGAAAGGTACACCATTAAATTTGCCTTTTCCAAAATGTATTATCTAATTGATTATCACGTAAATATAATCAATTAGTTTGAAATAAACAAATCTATATCTTTGATATTCATTTATTTATACATTTTTTATTAAAAATCTTATGAACAATTTTAATGCGTTGCCCCTGTGCAATTGAGTAAATTGCTTAATGATGTTTAATGCAACTTTCAATTGCTGATGAATTGGTAAAATCCACCGGTTTTCAATCGCCGATTAATCGTATTTTTGCAGAAAGCGTTTTCAATGGCTAAGCACAAAAAAGGGGGCAATTCGGACGACATATCGGCACTTAGGGTTCAGCAAGGGGTTGAACCTCCTTCGTCACTGAATCCCGAAGCTATGGAAAAATTTAGGAAATCGCAGCCTGGTTTACTTTCGGTGGATGCCTACATGGATGGGATTCTGAATTTTAACCGTTCGGTGTTCAGTAAAGCCATCACTCTGATTGAAAGTTCATTGCCTGCGCACCAGCAAATGGCCCAGGAGCTGATACTCAGGTGTCTGCCGCATGCTGGCAATTCGGTGCGGGTTGGAATTACCGGAGTGCCGGGTGCCGGCAAGAGTACTTTTATTGAAGCACTTGGAACACTTTTAACCGGCTCAGGACATCGGCTTGCCGTGCTGGCCATCGATCCGAGCAGCAGCCGGAGCAAAGGCAGTATTCTTGGTGATAAAACCCGCATGGAAGCTCTTTCGTCTGATGAAGCTGCATTTATCAGACCCAGCCCTTCGGCAGGTTCACTTGGCGGTGTAGCGCGCAAAACACGCGAAACCATTATTTTATGCGAAGCTGCCGGATTTGACACCATTTTTGTTGAAACTGTGGGGGTGGGGCAGTCGGAGATTGCAGTGCATTCGATGGTCGACTTTTTTTTGCTGCTGATGATTTCAGGCGCAGGTGACGAACTGCAGGGAATCAAGCGTGGTATCATGGAAATGGCTGATGCCATTGCAGTAAACAAAGCCGATGGCGATAATTTTACCAGGGCTGAGATAGCCTGCACACAGATTAAAAATGCACTTCACCTGTTTCCATTGCCCGAATCAGGCTGGTCGCATCCGGCTGTAACGTGTTCGGCAACTACAGGTAATGGCATTGCCAGTGTGTGGAAACTGATTGGCGAATACCTGCACTTTACGCATGATAATGGTTTCTTTATGCGTAAGCGCAATCAGCAATCGAAGCAGATTACGATTGACTTTATCGATCAGAAGCTGCACAATAACTTTTACACTCATCCTTTAATTCAGCCTCAACTTTCTGAAATGGAAAAGTTGCTAACTGCCGGACTCATAAGCCCTTATCAGGCAGCTACACAATTGCTCGATGTGTATTTCAATCAAAAAGTGAAATCTTAATCACAGGCAAGCCGAAACTGGAAATTATTTAGATTAATAACGACCGGTTCTCACCTTGTTTACAGATTCTGATCGTAATATTCAGCCAGTTTACGGTATAAATGCGCCCGGTCGGTACCCCTTACATTGTGCTCATGGGTTGGATAAATAAAATAGTCAACCTGTTTTTTAAGTTCAATGCACTTATTCAGGAACTGAAGGCTGTTTTGCCACACAACGGTATTGTCCTGTGCGCCGTGTATGATCAATAATTTACCTTCAAGTTTATCAATTTTGTTGAGTAAACTGGCATTTTCATATCCTTCAGGATTTTGCTCAGGGGTATCCATATAGCGTTCGCCGTACATTACCTCGTAATATTTCCAGTCGGTAACCGGTCCGCCGCACGTAGCTACTTTAAAGATTTCAGGGTGATTCAGTTTGAGCGTAAGTGTCATAAAACCACCATAACTCCATCCATCAACTCCTATGCGGTTTACATCTACCCATGGCTGGGATTTCAAATAATCAACACCCTTAAGCTGATCTGACATTTCGTTTACTCCAAGATTGCGGTGAATACAGCTTTCGAAAGCAAAACCTCTTCCGGCTGATCCGCGGTTGTCGAGCGTAAAAACAACGTATCCCTTTTGTGCCAGATAATGATCAAACAGTCCGCCACCGTTGAGCCAGCTGCCCGTTACAAGCTGTGCATGGGGCCCGCCATACACGTAAATTAGTACAGGATACTTTTTCGATGCATCAAAATCAACCGGTTTTGTAAGTCGGCCGAAAAGTTCGGTACCATCATCAGCTTTCAGGGTAACAATGCTTACTTCACCTATTTTGTAATCTTTCAGCGGATTAAGGTCCTGGTGCAGCATGCGATTGGTTTTGCCTGAAAATGACAGCAACTGCGTTCTTGATGCAATTTGCGGGTTGCTGAACCTTGTAATAAAAAACTTTCCATCACTTCTGATAATTGTATTATGCACACCTTCATCGGGGGTGAGGCGGGTGTTTTTTCCGGTGCTGAGTGAAACGTAATATAGTTGGTTTTGCAATGGGTTTAATTCTGTTGAGGTGTAGAAAATTCCCTTTGAACCGGTATCAAACCCCTCCATTTCTGTTACAATCCATTTCCCTCGGGTAATTTGCTTAATAAGGGATCCGTCGCGGTTATACAAATACAGATGGTTATAACCATCGCGCTGACTTTGCCATATAAACCTTCCGCTTCCATCAGGCAAGAATACCATTGGATGCAGCGGCTCTACATAGCGATCGTTGGTTTCTTCGAACAGTGTACGTATAAATTTACCGGTCGCCACATCGTATTCATTTAACCACATATGGTTTTGGTCGCGGTTGAGTACGGCAATAAACAATGATTTTTCATCGGGACTCCATGCAATATTGGTCAGATACTGGTCGGCCGGCTTGCCGGTTTCAATAAAATGAATTTTGCTGCCATCTGTATTATAAATCCCAACGGTAACTTCATGGCTTGTCATTCCGGCCATGGGATAGCGGATGTTGTTTACGGTAGCAATGCGTGTGGTTACATCCACCAGCGGATATTCAGTTACCATAGTTTCATCCATCCGGTAAAATGCCAGTAAAGCTCCTGTAGGCGACCAGAATGTACCTTTGCTGATGCCAAATTCATTGCGGTGAACGCTTTGCCCGTTAACAATTCCCTTGTTTGAGTCGGTAGTAACTGCAACATCCGTCATTCCATTGTTTACAAACAGATTGTTTTCAACCGTATAGGCCAGATACTTACCTGATGGATCAAAATCAGTATTTGATGCCTCATCTGCCAGGCCGAAAAGGTTTTTTAAACCTTCACCTTCGGCAGAATATATATACCAGTTATTCCCGATTGAAAACCTGAAATTTTTCTCATCTGTCCACTCTATGCGCGGAAAACGTTTGACGGGTTCCTTGCCAAATCCGGTTAAAAGAGAATTCAACCTCTCAAGTGAAAGGATTGTATCGGTGGTTTCATTGTTTGCATTGCCTGCTAGAAGTGCATTTCCGTCGACCCAGGTATATTGTGCACTATTGCCTCTGAATTGAAGGTTTGCTAATCCTGAAGGGTAAAGATTACGGTTACTGGTGATTTCTTCGGGTGTAAATAGTTTCTCCTGAGCCGATGCTGAAAGGAATGAGAAAATGATTGCAAAACCAACAAGTAATTTGCGCATAGTAAAAAAGTTTAGGTTGATAGCCTGAATTCTTATTCGTGGAATAATTTTACAGCATTTTCTTAGCTGCCGGTATTAGTAGTTTCTGACTCTTTGATAGCCTGCACCATTTCGGTGATAAGCCCCGGGTTATTTTCGAAAGCGTTGCCAATTACCAAAAGATCGGCTCCGGAAGTGGCAGTAAGTTTTGCCTGCTCTGGAGTGCGAATGCCTCCGCCAACCAATAGAGGAACCGAAATGCTTTGTTTAACATGACTGATCATTTTTTCTGAAACCGGGTTTACAGCTCCGCTCCCTGCATCCATAAAAATCAGTTTCAAACCCAGCATTTCTCCCGCCATTGCGGTACACATGGCTATATCATCCTTATCGTGTGGTATGGGATCAGAGTTACTCATGTACGAAACGGCTGTTGGTCTTCCGCTTTCAATCAGCATATAACCGGTTGATACCACTTCAAGCGGGCTGAGTTTGAGATAAGGTGCAGCAACTACATGGCGGCCAATCAGCATTTCGGCATTGCGACCTGAAATAAGTGACAAAAAAAGCATGGAATCGGCTCTCCAGCTCATTTGAAGGGTGTTTCCGGGAAATAGAACTACGGGAAGGCCTGCGATAGCTTTAATCCGACTGATGCAGGCATCCAGCTGATTGTTGATTAGGAGGCTTCCACCTACAAAAAAATAGTCAACACCCGCCGCACTTGCTGATTGAGCCATTTTATCAATGGCGGCATTAGTAAGTTTATCCGGGTCGATGAGCACTGCCAGCTGCTTTTTGCCCAATTGCGTGCGCTCTTTCACCGATTCGTAAAACGACATACCTTCCCAATTAAATTGCAATGATACGCAAATCAGCCAAATCAAATCTCATTCATCGGATAAAATAGATAACTGATTGCCGCCTGTAGCATTTTTCCTTTTTCAAGGTATTACTTTTTAGCCGGAAATTTATAAATTATAGAAGTCTGAATTATTTCAGATTCCGGAAAAAAATTAAATTCATGAAAAAGTTTCATTTTGTGCTGGCAGCACTAACCATGCTGGCAGTTGCTTCGTGTTTGAAGATCGAAGATACCGACGGCGATGCCGACGATGTTAAAAATGTTAAGGAAGTAACATTCCCGCCACAATTTGAATGGTCGACGTCGGACAAGGTTGCCTTACACATGGCGGGACTAACAGGCTTACCCGAAATTAAACAGGTACTGACTGTTGAATCAGAAAGTGGAGAGGTATTTTTAAAGGAGTTTATTCTCATAAATCAGGACTTCGATGGAGAGGTCACAGTGCCCTCAACCATTAAAACATTAAAAATAAATTGTGGAGCTTATGCTTTTACGTCTGAAATTAAAAACAGTAAAATTGACTTCACACTCAACAATGGTAATCCTGATGATTAAAGGAGGCAGATTATGAAAAGGAAACTTGCTTTTATCATTGCACTGTTTTTGCCAACAATCAGCTTTGCAACAGTCAACGGAGTAACACAGAACTTTGAATCGGGCAACCGTACCATTGAGCGCGGTTATTGCTGGCAGTTTGATGGAGCAACCATATCATCAACAAACCGTATAAGTGGTAATTACAGTGGATATACCAGTTCACTCAACAATCAAAACGATCCTAGGTATTTTGTTAGCCCCTGGATTCAATACAGTGGAAACGATCAGGCGCATTTTAAGTTTAAGATTACCAGTTTAAACGGCGCCACCAACCACTATTTCAGGGTTACCCTGATAAGTATGGGCGGTGTGCGAACCACCTTGCTTGATTATACCTTTGCCAACACACAAATTCAGGAACAAACACTGCCGATATCCGTGAGTGGCACATATCAGCTTGAGTTTCTGTTTACCGGAACCGGTGGAGGAAGTGCGCGCGGAATTCTGGATGATATTGATATTACCGGGTCGTATATGGCGGATCCAACAAATAATCCTAACGGTTCGGGCGCGTGTGCTGTACTTGTTTTAGATCCGGATTCTGATGGCGATGGGGTAACCGACTCAGAGGATGCTTACCCTGATGACCCTTTAAAAGCATTCAATTTGCTTATTCCTGCCCAGGGATTTGGTTCTCTGGCGTTTGAGGATATGTGGCCCGAAATGGGAGATTATGATTTTAATGACCTGGTGGTAAAATATCGGGTGAACCAGATTTCAAACAGCAGCAATCAGGTAGTTGAAATTCAGGCTACTTTTATACCACAGGCATTGGGAGCCGGATATAAAAACGGTTTGGGATTTATGTTACCGGTTCCGGCGGCATCCATTGCTTCGGTTTCCGGATCGTACATTACCGAGAACTTTATTGTTCAGGCGGCAAATGGGTTGGAAGCAAACCAGCAAAATGCCGTGGTTATAGTTTTCGACAACGGACAAACAGCTTTTTCAAATGTAACCGGCAGCAATCCACCGGGCATGGCGGGTATTAATTCCTGCATTGGCGGAAGATCAGGAACCGGGATGGAGATTAATATTAATATTCAGTTTTCACAGCCGGTTACAGCCAGTAATCTGGGAGTTGCACCGTATAATCCGTTTCTGATTGTGAATGCGCAGCGCGAAGTGGAAGTGCACCTGCCCGACATGCCTCCCACAGGATTGGCAAATACCGCATTGTTTGGCACAGCAAAAGACAACTCCAATCCAGCCCAGGGCCGTTTTTACAAATCATTAAACAACCTTCCGTGGGCGATGAATATAGTAGAACCATTTGAATATCCCATAGAGAAAGCCCAGATCTCAGAAGGCCATCTTAAATTCATTGACTGGGCTGAAAGCGGAGGATCGAATTTTCCGGGCTGGTATAAAAACCTGAATGGTTACCGCAATGCAAGCAAGGTTTTCTATTAAACCTAAACAAATCACGAACAACTCACAGGCACTACTTTCACAGGGTGCCTGTTTTTTTAAATAACAGATTATGACTGGCATATGCAATGATTTGTTGTAACTGCTTTGGAAATTGAAATTCCGGCATAGCGTTAAAATTCTTACAGAAAGCTCAGGGGTTTTAAAAACAATACCTACCTTTGCACACCTAATTAATTGGTGAATAACAATCATGAAAGAAACTGATTCAGAAGTGCTTGCTTACAAAGTAAAAGATATTGCCCTGGCGTTGTTTGGCCGCAAGGAGATCGAAATTGCTGAAAAAGAGATGCCCGGCCTGATGGCCATCCGCAAAAAGTTTGCATCGGAAAAACCACTTAAAGGCGCCTGCATCACCGGTTCGCTGCATATGACCATTCAAACCGCCGTATTGATTGAAACTCTTGCTGAACTTGGAGCCGATGTACGTTGGGCAAGTTGCAATATTTTCTCAACTCAGGATCATGCTGCCGCAGCCATAGCCGAAGCCGGAATTCCGGTATTTGCCTGGAAAGGCGAAACACTTGAAGAATATTGGTGGTGTACCCTTCAGGCTCTATCGTTCCCGGGAGGTTTGGGCCCCAATCTTATTGTAGATGATGGTGGCGATGCCACCCTGTTGGTGCACAAGGGCTACGCGGCCGAAAAGGAGCCTAAGTTGCTCGAAGCTTCAACCTCAAATGCTGAAGAAGCTGCTGTTATGGCTATTCTGCGCGAAGCATTTGTTGAAGACAATCAGCGCTGGCACCGTGTTGTTAAGGATTTGAAAGGTGTTTCAGAAGAAACCACAACCGGAGTTCACCGCTTGTACCAGATGATGGAGGCAGGCGAGTTGCTGGTGCCTGCCATCAATGTAAATGACTCAGTTACCAAATCCAAATTTGATAACCTTTACGGGTGCCATGAATCTCTGGCCGATGGCATCAAACGCGCTACGGATGTTATGCTTGCAGGCAAGGTGGTAGTTGTGCTCGGATTCGGTGATGTAGGTAAAGGTTGTGCCCGCTCAATGCGCTCATATGGTTCAAGGGTAATTGTTACTGAAATTGATCCGATTTGCGCACTTCAGGCCGCTATGGAAGGATTTCAGGTGGCAACCATTGAAGATGCGCTGCACGAAGGAAACATTTATGTTACCACAACAGGCAACCGCGATGTTATTACGTTTGAGCATATGCAACAGATGAAAGATCAGAGTATTGTGTGTAATATCGGTCATTTCGACAATGAAATTCAGGTTGATAAGCTCAATACTGCCGCCGGAGTAGTAAGAACTAATATTAAACCTCAGGTTGACAAGTATACTTTCCCTTCAGGAAACGCTATATTTCTGCTGGCCGAAGGCAGATTGGTTAATCTTGGCTGTGCAACCGGCCATCCTTCATTTGTTATGAGCAATTCATTCTCAAATCAAACACTTGCACAACTCGATTTGTGGAAAAATAACTATGAAGTTGGTGTTTACCGTCTTCCGAAAAAACTCGATGAAGAAGTGGCCCGCCTGCACCTTGAGCAGATTGGTGTAAAACTCACCAAACTCACCGATGCACAGGCTGCTTATCTCGGTGTTTCTAAAGAGGGACCATTTAAACCCGAGCACTACCGTTACTAAATACTTGTATATTCATAGTAAAAGAGGCGGCTTTAAAGGCTGCCTTTTTTATTGTTGAGGTAATAAAATCAGTTTGAAACGATTAGCGAATATCCGTCGTATCGGGTGCGGTATTGTTGCAGCGCTACCGAAGCCGGACCTTCAATGGGCGAACCATCGGTAAGCAGAAATCGCGAATTGCAAGTGGGACATTTGGCTATTATTCCTGAGTTTTCAACTTCGATGCGCGAATTGGAAACCAGCGGATCGTGGGTGCAGGCTCTTTCGAAGGCGAGAAATTCGTCGTGCATCGGGCGGTAGATAATAATGCCTTTGTAGGCTCCAGTGGCGTAAACAAAGCCACCATCGGGGATGAAATCAAGTGAATTGGGATAAATTGTGAAATTAACATACACATAAGGAATGTTTGTAGTATCATTTTCCTTTCCGCATCCGGAAGTCATAAAAAATAAAATCCCAATCGCAAAAATCCGAAGTGTATGCTTCATAAAACAATCGTTGTATTTGAAACGTTATACCTATATTAATAGTATATAACGCCATTAATTTTGTACTTCACGATGCCAAAGATACTAAAGATATTTTTCCTCCTCTATGTGTTTGTGCTGCTTTCCCTCCCATCATGTAGCGTAATTAAGCCCGGTAGCCGTGATAAAGCTGAGGCCGAGCAGCGTAAACTCGATCGGGAAGCACAGCGTAAGCTCGCCGAACTTGAACAAGCACATTATAAGGCTCAGTCACCTGCCACCAAACGTATGATGAAAAAGAACGCCTATAAGTCGCAGCGGCTTAACCGTTTTAAGCGGCGTTAGAAAAGTTTTCGTGAGAAATTGGTGCTCACCGGCAGGCAATTATTATATCATTTTAAAACTTTTACTATTTTTACACAATTGAAATCCAAAAAAGCAACAGCAATGGATGACTTTCTTTATATCATTCTGGGTCTTTTGTGGGTGGTTTTTTCGTTTTATAATAAAAAGCAAAAAGCTGACCGCAAGCGTGCCGCAGCCCCAAGGCCGCAGGGTGGTACTTCAAAACCCGGGCCCACTCCCCGGAGTATATTTGAAGAAATACTTATGGGCGGTGAAGTATTAAGTAAGCCCGCCGAAATTATCCTGGAACCTGAAGAACCGGCAAAGGAGATGCCTTATAAATCGTTGTATGAAACAAACAACGAAAACACTACTCCTGTTGAAGTTCAGAGCCTTGAATCTATTGCTGATGAAGTTCCTGCCGGGTATTTTGAGGCTGAATATGCCATGCGCTCAGCGATGCCGGTGGGCGGGCAATCTGATGATAAGGGTGTTGAAAAAAGCGTGCTCTATGATGAAAATGACGAACATCCTGCTTTTGATCTCCGTGAAGCAGTAATTTACGCTGAAATCCTCACTCCGCGGTACATTTAAGCGGTTTTTAAATTTGTTCAACCGATGCTCTAAAAAGTTTTGGAGCGTAAATTATTTTATTACTACCTTTACCCACTTTTAAAGGTACACACGACACACAAGTACATCTAAACATAAAATTTCATTGGTATGATCAGAAATCTACTACTAACTATCGGGTTGGTGCTGATTGCAGGCTTTACGGCTTTTTCCCAGTCGGGAAGCCTCAAAGGCAAAGTGACTGATAAAACCACGAAAGAAGCAATTCCTTTCGTGAACCTTATCGTCGAACTGAATGGCACACAGGCTGGTGGAACTACGTCTGACTTTGATGGTAACTTTACCATTAAGCCCATTACTCCCGGCAAGTACGATCTTAAAGCCACGTATGTCGGTTATAAACCAGTGTTAATTAAAGGTGTGGTTATCAAAGCCGACCAAATCACCTTCTCAAATGTTGAGATGGAATCAACCATGATTGAAATCCAGACATTTGAGGTAATCGATTACAAGGTTCCGCTTATTGATAAGGACAAAACCTCGGTTGGAGCTACTGTTACCTCCGAAGAAATTGCCAAAATGCCCAACCGTTCGGCCAATGCCATTGCAACCACTGTGGGAGGTGTGTTCTCGGCTGATGGTGAACGCGGAAGTGTGCGCGGTCAGCGTGCCGAAGGTACCGTTATGTACATCGATGGTATCAGGGTGCGTGGTTCATCTAACCTTCCTGAATCAGCCATCGAACAAGTATCGGTTATTCTTTCGGGAGTACCAGCCCAGTATGGCGATGCCACCGGTGGTATTATCAACGTTACCACCAAAGGCCCCAGCCGTGAGTTTGGAGCAGGAATCGAACTTCAAACATCACAGTATCTCGATGCTTTTGGCTACAACCGCGCCGGCTTAAACATGCAGGGACCCCTCTTATGGAGCCGTGACGAAAACAAGGAGAAGAAAAATGCTATCCTTGGTTACTTTGTCGCCGGTGAGGTAAGCTATAACAAAGACAGTCGCCCGACCGCAACCGGTATATATAAAGTTAAAGACGAAGTATTGCGTGAACTTGAGCTTAACCCACTCCGCCTTTCTGGTAGTGGCTTTGGTACCTATTACAATTCCAACTTTATCCGTAAAAGCGACCTCGAATATGTAAAGGCTACACCCAATACCAACAATCTTGATATCAATGGTTCAGGTAAACTCGATATCAAAACCGGTCCAAACATCAACCTGTCGCTTGGTGGTTCAATCAACTTCAGCGATGGACGCAATTTCAGCTTTGCCAACTCAATGTTCAACTACGACAAGAACATTCAGGTAATTGATAAAACCTGGAGGGTTTTCGGAAGGTTTACACAGCGTTTCCCAACCGCCAAAGACAGCAAGTCGCTGGTTAAAAATGTATATTATTCAATTCAGGCTGACTATACCAAGTACAATCAGACTGTTCAGGATGCCGATCATAAAGACAACCTGTTCAACTACGGATATTTAGGTAAATACGAAACCAGTAAAATAAGGTCATATACCGATACGCCGACCCTCGACACTGTTTCAGGTCTTACCGGATATATCCACAATGGTTTCCGCGATACGCTCGTTGCTTTTACTCCGTTTGGTGTAAATCCAATCATTTCGAACTACACCAGGCAATATTATGAACTGTACCCCGAAACCAGAGGTTTCCATGATAACCTTAATAATATCATTTCGGGTGGAGGATTGCTGAATGGAATGGGTGCTCCTTCGGTTTATGGAATCTGGGGTTCACCAGGCGGAATTCAGACCAATTACACCATTACCGATAACGAACAATATGCTATCAATGCCAACGCCAGTGCTGATATTGGTAACCATGCCCTGCAGTTTGGTTTTATCTATGAGCAGCGTGTTGACCGTTATTACACCTATGCTCCGGTTGGCTTGTGGAGCCTGATGCGTGGATTAACCAATGCACACATTGAGCAGCTCGATGTAACCAATCCTAAACTGGTTACCCTCGATGGCGTATTTCAGGATACAATCTATTTTGATCGCAAGTACGATGCTTTGTCGCAGCGTTTCTTTGATAAGAGCCTGCGCCAGAAGCTGGGCCTTCCGATTGATGGAACCGACTGGATTGATATTGACTCATATGATATCAACAGTTACACCATGAACTATTATGATGCTGAAGGCAAAATGCATACCGTTGCGTTGAGTGAAGCCCTTTCCATTGATATGTTCAGCCCGGATGAATTGTACGATAACGGTAACCTGCTGACCAATTACAGTGGTTATACCTACACCGGCCAGAAAATAAGACTGAAAGACAGCCCGAGTTTCGATGATTTTTTCTCCAAACGCGATGATAACGGCCTGTACACCCGCGAAATTGCTCCGTTCACCCCGATTTATATGGCTGGTTTTATTCAGGATAAATTTGCATTTGACGACCTCATTTTCAACATAGGTGTGCGTGTTGACCGTTTTGACGCCAACCAGAAGGTGCTTACCGATCCTTACACCCTTTATCCTGCCAAAACCGTTGCTGAAGTAAACGACCTGGGTGCTCATCCCCAGAATATGGGCAGTGATTATGTTGTATATGTTGATAATCTGCGTACACCCACCAGCATCATGGGATATCGTAATGGCGACACCTGGTACAATTCAGATGGATTGGTAGTTACCGACCCTACCATCTCGCTCGATGCCGGCAACGGTGTTATTCCTTACCTTCAGGACAGGAACAATGTAACTGTATCGTCGAAGGCATTCAGCGATTATGAACCCCAGATTTCGGTTATGCCTCGTATTTCGTTCTCGTTCCCTATTTCAGATGAGGCCTTGTTCTTTGCTCATTACGATGTACTCACTCAGCGCCCGACCTATGCATTGCGCATGAGTCCGCTCGATTATTACCTCATTCCTTTCACCGGAAGCCCAACCATCAACAACCCTAATCTGAAACCCGAAAAAACCATCGACTATGAGCTTGGTTTCCAGCAGAGACTTACTGCAAGTTCATCGCTAACACTTTCGGCTTACTACCGCGAAATTAGGGATCAGATTCAGGCTTACCGTTATACCGCTGCATATCCCAAAACCTATTACTCTTATAACAATATCGACTTTTCGACTGTAAAGGGTCTGACGGTTACCTACGACCTGCGCCGTACTTCAAATGCAAGGGTTAGGGCCAGCTACACACTTCAGTTTGCCAGTGGTACCGGATCAAATCCTGAATTTGCCAAAGGTTTGATTCAAACCGGACAGCCTAACCTGCGTACCCTGTTCCCGCTTAGTTTCGACCGCCGTCATGCCATCAACCTCATGCTCGACTACCGTTTTGCTGAAGGTAAAGAATACAATGGTCCGGTGATTCGCCGCACAAAAACCGATGCAGCCGGTAAGGAAGTTATCAAAACCACGCAGGTGCTGAAAAATACCGGTGTTAACTTCACCGTATTCGGAGGTTCAGGCACACCATATACCCGTTCGAGTAAGATTGTTCCTATCGGACAAAGTGGGATTATCGAAGGTTCGATCAACGGATCACGTTTACCATGGCAGTTTCGTATCGATGGCCGTATCGACAAGGATATCAACATTCAGTGGAGCGAGAAGCGTTCGTCATACCTGAATGTTTATATGCAGGTTCTCAATATTCTTGATGCCAAGAACATCATGAACGTTTATGCTGCAACCGGTAACCCTGATGATGATGGTTATCTGGCAGCTGCCGAATATCAGAACCTCATCAACACTCAGCTCGATCCTCAGGCTTTCCGCGATCTTTACAGTATCCGCATCAATAGCCCGGGTAACTACAGCTCACCACGTCAGATCAGACTTGGTATTATTTTCAACTTCTGATAACAAAACAGGTCTGTTAACTCAACACGATATACAGAAAACCAATCAACTATGAAAAATATTCTCCGCATACCAATGGTTGTATTGCTCGGCATACTTTTATCGATGCCGGCTTACTCCGATTACTACAAAGGCGCGGCAAACAAATCGCAGGAAACAATCAAGTCGACCGCTGCGGGATGTTTACCCGGAGCCGGCTTCAAATATCTTGAAGTAAACAATGTTCGCACCCGTATAAACACCGGTGGTGATATGTGGTGGGACTTTGAAGTAGCCCAGTATGAGATTCCAAAAGGCTCACGTAAAACCTCCATGTTCTCTGCAGCATTGTGGATCGGAGGTATCGATGTAAATGATCAGTTGAAGCTGGCTGCATTGCGTTACCGGCAGGGGCCCAACTCAGGTAGTCCGGGTTCAGGTAACGATTTCTGGCCGGGTCCGCTTACCATTGATGGTACAGCAGCCATTAGCGAAGCCGAATGCGCCGTGAGAGATAAATTGTACCCGATAACCCGTGCTGAGATTGATGAATATCTTGCATGGTGGGACAACAAATCGGCGTATCCCGGTTACCAGATTCCAACCTCGATTCTTGATTGGCCAGCACATGGTGATGTTACCCAAAAACAGAGTTATTATCTGGCTCCGTTCTTTGATCGCGCAGGTGATGGTAATTACGATCCCGAAGATGGTGATTATCCTTATTATGATATTTCAAACGAACTTTGCCATAGCAGCACTCCTACCAAGGAAGATGAAGAAGGAATTGTGAAGGGTGGCTTGTTATCCGACCAGGTAATCAAAGGTGATGCAACACTATGGTGGGTATTTAACGATAAAGGAAACATTCACTCCGAAACTCAGGGTACACCAATTGGACTTGAGATTCGTGCTCAGGCATTTGGTTTCGCCACCAACGACGAAATCAACAACATGACTTTTTATAGTTACGAAATTATTAACCGTTCAACCTACCGCTTAACAGGTACCTATTTTAGTCAGTGGGTTGATACCGACCTCGGATTTGCCACTGACGACTATGTAGGTTGCGATGTGGACCGTGGTTTGGGATATTCGTACAACGGAAAACCCAAGGATGGTGACGGACAGTTTTGGGCTTATGGTGATCAGCCCCCAGCAGTTGGAGTTGACTTTTTCCAGGGTCCGTATATGGATCCTGACGGATCAGACAACCCTTCATTCAAGGGTGATGGCCTGCTCGGCCCTTCATTTAATGGTGATTGCAGCATTGTAGGATTGAATGGCTCATCCATGACCATGAATTACGGCGAAGAAGGAAATCAGCAAACCGGAACTTTCATTGTTCGTTCCGAAGCTATAAACGGTGTTAATTTTGGTAATGGGATTGTTGATGATGAGCGTTTCGGCATGCGCCGTTTTGTTTACCACAACAACGCTGATGCTCCCGGCCCTTATATGCAGGACCCCAAATATGCTCCTCAGTATTACAACTATCTGAAGGGAATTTGGCTTGATAACACCAAAATGCTTTACGGTGGGAATGGTCACATTTCAACCGGTGCTTTCGGACCTGAGTGCGACTTTATGTTCCCTGGCGATACCGATGTTTGCGATTGGGGTACGGGCGGATTGCCTCCCAATGGACCAAAATACTGGACCGAAGAAATATCTCAGAACAAGGAGGGTGACCGTCGTTTTATGCAGTCGGCCGGACCCTTTGTACTGGAGCCGGGTGCAGTTAACTATATTACTGTTGGAATTCCATGGGCACGTGCCAATTCGGGCGGGCCATGGGCTTCGGTCAAACTGCTTCAGGTGGTTGATGATAAATGCCAACTGCTGTTTGATAACTGCTTTGCAGTTGTTAGTGGTCCGAATGCTCCCGACCTTACTATTCGCGAACTGGATAAGGGCTTGGTATTCTATATCTCGAACCGTAAAACCAATGATGCCGGTAATAACTTTAACGAAAGCTACAAAGAGCTAGATCCGGCTATTCTTGCAGTTGCCAACAGTACTGGATATAATTTTGATCCTTACTATAGCTTTGAAGGATATCAGGTATTCCAGCTTAAGGATGCAACTGTTTCAGTTGCTGATATTCATGATCAGGCAAAAGCGCGATTGGTATATCAGTGCGATGTAAAGAATGGGTTTACACAACTGGTAAACCACAATTTTGATCAATCGCTCAACGCCAATGTACCTATTGAAGAAGTTTATGGTGCTAACCTTGGTATTTCGCACACTTTCAAACTCGATGAAGATGCCTTTACCGGACAATCGCTGGTTAACCACAAGCAGTACTACTATCTGGCACTTGCCTATGGTCACAATGAATATATGAAATATAGTGCTGATCCGGGCTCACAGGAAGCAGGTATCATCGGACTGGGTGGTCAGAAAAAGGTTTATCTGGCAGGGCGTAAGAATATTAAGGTTTATACAGGCATACCCCACAAACGGGTTGGTACAACAGCTCCGGGTTCTGAGTTTGGCGACGGTGTTGAAATTACCCGTTTACAGGGTCAGGGCAATGGCGGCAACATTCTTGAATTATCGGATGCTACTATCGCTGAAATTTTGTCAAAATTACCGGTTGATTCGCTCAATCAGCTTGGCAGTGCCGATTATCCGATTTCGTATAAACCCACCTACAAACAGGGTAATGGTCCTATCGATGTTCGCGTAATAGACCCGCTCAATGTTAAGGATACGGAGTATACTCTTGCTTTTGACTCATTAACTCCTTACTACCTGTCTATTGGTTCCGACAGTACACTCGCTTTCAGGGCGCATTGGAAACTTACCGATACAAAGAATAATATCGTTTATAAGTCAGATACTACCATCTCGTATAAAAATCAGCAGCTCTTCCCTGAACTTGGTATATCCATTACTATCGGACAGGTTGTTGACCCGGGACCCTATCAGATAGGAACCAATGCAAGCAACGATCCTGTGTATGCGATTATCTCAGAGAACAACGGATTGTTATCCTCTGATATTGAATATGCCGATAGCTCTAAAGTTTGGATTACATCTCTTCCGGATATCGACGGTGTTCCATCGCTTAACTGGATCAGGTCAGGCGTTGTTACTGATATTGCCAATTCGGCCAATAACGACTACAACATGCCCAGCAAGCCTTTCGACCCTAACTCCAATTACGAGAAAGTTATTAGTGGTACATGGGGCCCTTATATCATGACCGCTTCAACTGAGCAGGATGCACAGTTTGCTCCGGCATTCCGTAATATATCAAAAGTTTCTTCAAGTTTCAGTGATGTTGCCAGTGTTGATGTAGTACTTACGGCCGACAAGAGTAAATGGACCCGTTGTCCGGTTATTGAAATGTGTGCAGATCGTACACTGTCTGAAGGTGGTGTAGAACGTTTCAATATCCGTGCTGCCCAATCGGTGGATAAGGATGGTAAACGTGCTGTTGCAGGAAGTGGACCAAGTACCAATCCGGATGATGCCAATTATATTGCTGAAACTGGTATGGGATGGTTCCCGGGCTATGCCATAAACCTTGAAACCGGTGAAAGGCTTAACATGGTGTTTGGCGAAAACTCATGGCTTGTAGGTGAGAATGGCCGCGATATGATGTTTAACCCGACATCAAATTTCTCTACCGCCAACGAACTTGTATTGGGTGGTATGCATTATGTGTACGTATTCGCTCATACGCAAAAGAAATCTATCGATATTGCCAATATCCCTGCTTATGATGCAGGTAAAACCCTGCGCAACAGTATTCCTGTAACACTTGGGGGCGGTACTCAGCGCGCACTGGTTTATTCAAGCGCTATGTGGGTAACCATTCCGATTGCTGTACCGGGTCAAACATGGCTTTCGACTGATGTTAAAGCCCATATCCGCATTGCCAAACCTTACAATCGGTATTACAGCACTGATCACGACAGTACACTTAAGGCAAACGATAACCAGAATCGTAACTTCCCGATGTACAGCTTCTCAACGAAGAACGTTGCTACTACCTACAACAATGTTGAAAAAGCCAAATCGGAACTCGACCTGATTACGGTAGTTCCTAATCCATACTATGCTTACTCAAACTATGAAACCAACCAGCTTGACAACAGGGTGAAGATTACCAACCTGCCTCAGAAATGTACTGTAACGATTTATTCGACCAATGGGTCTTTAATCAGGCAGTACACGAAAGATGCCGAAGGTACTTCCATTGAATGGGATTTGAAGAATTACGCCGGTATACCTATTGCTGGAGGCGTATATCTCATTCACGTGAAAGCCGATGGAATTGGTGAGAAAGTAGTTAAATGGTTCGGATCGCTCAGGCCTATCGACCTTAACGCATTCTAAGGAACACACATAAGACTCAGGAATTTATAACATACAAACCAGTGAATATGAACACGATCTTTAAATACGCAGCTGCTTTATTTCTTGCCGGTGCACTAGTTATTCCGGTAAATCAGGCATTTGCCGGAAATAAGGACAGAACCGGTCAGGCAGGCGCTTCAGAGCTGCTCATTAACCCTTGGGCCCGTAGTTCGGGATGGGGAGGTGTGAATGTTTCAAGCGTTTCGGGACTCGAAGGCTTATTCAGCAACGTTGCCGGTACTGCTCATACCAAGCAAACAGAACTTATTTTTGCCCATACCCAGTGGCTTAAAGGTTCTGAAATCGACATCAACACCTTTGGCCTTACCCAAAAGGTTGGTGAAACCGGAGTACTTGGACTTGGAATCATGGCGATGCGCTTTGGCGATATTCCTATAACTACCGAAGCTTTGCCCGACGGTGGCATTGGAAACTTCTCGCCTAATTATATGAACATTAATATTTCCTATGCAAAAGCATTTTCAAGCAGCATTTACGGGGGTATTAATATTAAGATAATCTCAGAAGTTATCTCTGATGTTAGTGCCCAGGGACTAGCCATTGATGCCGGAATTCAGTATATAACCGGCCCGCGGGAGAATGTTCATTTTGGTATTACACTCCGCAATGTTGGTCCAACCATGCGATTTAACGGCGACGGCTTATCCATCCGAAGTCTGCTTCCGGGACAGGAGAGTTACTTTACGCTGGAACAGCGTTCAGCCGACTTTGAATTACCCACACAGCTGGCTATTGGTGCTGCCTACGATTTCAAAATGGGCGAAATGCACCGGCTAACACTCGCAGGTAGCTTTATTTCGAACTCCTTTACCAAAGATCAGTTTGTAGCTGGTTTGGAATATGAGCTTAAATCATATCTGATGCTTCGCGGAGGTTATACCTACGAAGAAGGCATTACAAGCAATACCGACCGTACTACTGCCTTTACAGGGCTAAGCGCAGGATTCACTGTTGCTGTTCCATTAAGCAAAGAAAAAGGTTCTTCAATTGCTATTGACTATTCTTACAGGGCAACTGATCCTTTTAGCGGAACACACAGCATTGGTGCGCGTATAAACCTGTAACCGCTGTTTAGGCCAACAAGTTTACTGTACTGTAATTTTTTTTGAAAGGACCCTTATTACAGGGTCTTTTCTTCTTATTATCTGAATTTTAAAACAGGTGCAACATGTATTATACATCTGAAGGGCTCAATAAATTAAAAGCTGAACTCGACCACCTTATTAGTGTTGAGCGGCCATCTATTTCGCAACAAATTGCCGAAGCCCGCGATAAGGGTGATTTGTCGGAGAATGCCGAATACGATGCAGCCAAGAATGCACAGGGTATGCTCGAACTTAAAATCGCCAAGCTGCAGGAGACCATCCGGAATGCTAAAATTATCGACGAATCTAAACTCGATAATTCGAAAGTGCTTATTCTTACTACCGTTAAGATAAGGAATACCAGGAACAATGCTACCATGACCTATTCGCTGGTGCCCGAAAACGAAGCCGATTTAAAAAGCGGTAAGATATCGGTAAACTCGCCCATAGCCAAGGGTTTATTGGGAAAATCGGTAGGTGATCAGGCTGAAATTCAGGTTCCTGCCGGTAAAATGACTTTTGAGATTATAGAGATTGTACGCTAATTTTACCCATATGTCAAGCATATTTTCACGGATTGTAGCGGGTGAAATTCCGGCTTATAAAGTGGCTGAAAACGATCGTTTTCTGGCTTTTCTGGATATTAATCCGCTGGCCGAAGGGCATACGCTGGTCATCCCGAAACAGGAGATTGATTATATATTTGATATTGATGACTCCTTGTATGCTGATTACATGCTTTTTGCAAAAAAAGTGGCTATAGCCGTGAAGGCAGTAATACCTTGCGCAAAAGTAGGCGTTGCCGTTATAGGGCTTGAAGTAGCCCATGCCCATATCCACCTGGTGCCGATAAATTCGATCTACGACATTGATTTCAAACGCGAGAAACTGAAACTGAGTCCTGAGCGCCTTCAGGAAATTGCCGGCCTGATAGCAGTGCAAGTAGGTAACTGAGCCATAATAAATATATTGAAAATCAGGGAGATGGTAATGGCTATCTTCCTGATTCTACGTTATAAGGGAGCGATTTCCATCAATTGTTCTATATTTGCAGTTTATAGCTGGCCTTTATTCACCTTGATTTATTGATGATGTTTTCCGCTTCAGTTATTATTCCTGCATACAACGAAGTTACTGCTATAGGTGCCTTGCTTGACAAGCTCGTTTCGGGCAATTTTACCCAGCGATACGAAGTTATTGTTGTAGACGATGGCTCCACCGATGGTACGGCTGGTATTGTGGCGCAGTATCCGGTTCGATTGATAAAGCATGGTACAAATAAAGGATATGGGGCTGCTCTCAAAAGTGGCATCCGTAAAGCCAGTTGCGACAGGGTTATCATGCTCGATTCTGACGGGCAGCACGATCCTGCTTACATTGATCAGATAAATGGTTTACTCGACGATTTCGATATGGCCATTGGCGAACGAGATAAGGCTTCGCATCAGGTTGGCAGCCGCAAAAGTGGTAAGTGGGTTATCCGAAAAACAGGCGAAATGCTTGTTGATCAGAAACTGCCCGACTACAACTCCGGAATGCGGGGCTTCAACCGCGGACTTCTGATGCCCCTGCTGCACCTTATGCCAAACGGCTTTTCCTTTTCAACCACTTCAACCCTCGCATTTCTGAAAGAAGGATATAGTATTGGAACTTTCCCGATACGTGTTACCGAAAGGGTTGGTCGTAGCAGCAATGTAAAATTTCTAAAAGACGGATCCAAAACTCTGTTGCTCCTTTTCAGGATTATCATGCTGTTTAATCCATTAAAGGTTTTTTTTCCAGGTAGTCTCCTGTTTTCAGCCGGTGGCCTGGTTTGGGGTATTAATGGTTACCTGATTTTCGGGCGGTTTCCTAATTCGGCCACAGTGCTTATTTCGCTGGGTATGTTTTTGTTTTTCTTTGGATTATTGGCTGATCAGATTGCCCTGCTCAACCGGAAAAAGAGTTAACAATGGCTTTTCCTCATAAGAACACCTGGACTGATCGCGATGTGGAAACCCACTGGGATAATGTAGCTTCAATTTATATTCGCGAAAATAACAAAGTTAAAGCGGCCCATGATCAGAGGTTTCGTGAAACTATGCAACACCTGGGCTTGTCGGGCAAGCCAGTGGTGCTGAATATTAGCTCACGCGATGCCGAAGCAAACGACTATATCAGGCAGACGAATGCCGAAGCCATAGTAGTAAATGCAGAAATCTCTCGGGGACTGATGGATGTAGCCGCACAAATACGGCCCTATATTAACCAGGTTAAAATTGAAACCTACAGCAAATTACCTTTTGCCGATGCCCGGTTTAACAGAATTGTGAGCCTCGAAACGCTTGAGCATGTGCAGGATACCGTGGCGTTTTTGTCGGAGTTGCATCGCGTAAGCACCCCCGACGCCTTAATGGTACTGAGTTGTCCGCCGGCAACAAGTGAGGTTCCTTACCGTATATTTACCTTTTTGTTTGGCGGACATGGCGAAGGGCCGCACCGTTTTCTGCCCTCGTGTGAAGTCAGGAAATTGTTTGCCCTCACCGGATGGAAATTGCAGCTGCACCGGGGAACCGTGCTGCTTCCGGTTGGTCCACTTGCGCTTCAGCAAGCTGCAGAGCGGTTTATCGAGCGTTTTCAGCACACTTTTGTTTCAGAATTAGGAATACGCCAGTTTTATGTCTGTACAAAATCGTGAAAAATTAGCCCGGATTATGAAGTCTGACTTATGCAACCGCTGTGGCAGTTGTGTAGGACTCTCTGGCGGCACCGTTGTGTTTAAGGACCGGGAAGGCGGTTACAGGCCGGTAATTACCGGGAATCCTGATGAGGCCACCATTGACAGCATGCTACATGCCTGCGCGGGCCGCGATTTTGATTTTCCACAGTTTAGACAAGCTTTTTTTTCTGAAACGCCTTCGTTTCACACCTATACCGGCCCATATAACGGCATCTTTATCGCGCACAGCAACAACGACAAAATCAGACAGGCCGGGGCCAGCGGAGGTATGATCACTGCCATATTGCTGTATCTGCTTGATAAAAAACTCATTGATGGAGCCGTGGTTACCGGAATGTCGGAAACCAGCCCATGGCTGGCCCAATCATATATCGCCACCACAGCCGATCAAATTCTGGGCGCTGCACAAAGCAAGTATATTATTACCTCGGTAAACGAAATTCTTCCCGAAATCGCCGCCTTCAGCGGAAAGCTTGCATACGTCGGCCTTCCTGGTCAGGTTCAGAGTATACGTAAACTACAGCTGGCCAAAGATCCATCGGTGGCCAATATCCGTTATATTTTCGGACCATTTTATGGTAATACCCTTCATTTTTCTTCGGTAAAGAGTTTTTTGAAATCCTATAAAGTGAGAGACTACACCCAAATCAGGAAGCTATATTTCCGCTATGGCGAATGGCCCGGAAATATGCGGATTGAACTCTCATCGGGCCGCGTTATTGAATTGCCAAAGTTTCATGCCAATTACCTGATTCCGTTCCATATAGTTAAAAACAGCCTTTTGTGCACCGACCTGAGTAATGAATTTACCGATATTTCGGGTGGCGATGCCTGGGCGCCGGTTTACGAAGAGCGTGGTAAGGGTTTTTCGATGGTGATTTCGCGAAACGATACCGGCAAAAATATCCTCCTGCAAATGGAAAAGGATGGTTTAATCAGCCTCACACCCATTGCGCTTGAAGAGGCTATACTGATGCATTCACATGGCTACGACCTCAAGAAACGGGGTACTTTTATACGAATGCGTTACCGCAAATGGCTGGGATTGCCTGTTCCTGATTACGGATACACCATGAAAGGTTTCAGCCTGAGCAGGCACCTTATGGAGTTGGTTATAAGCGGTCTGTTTGTTATCCTGGGTACGCCATTTGCCCGCCGCATGGTTGAGTTTATTCCGCCGGCGGTAATCGGCCGCATTTTCGAATCGTCGCGCACCACCTGGAAAAAAGCTACCCGAGGCATAAAACGCGATAACCTCAACACATGAAAGCACGGCTGAAAACGATTTTACGTATTACAGGTTCAGTGGTTATCATTGCTTTGCTGGTGAGCCGCATTCAGTGGGATAAACAGGTTTTTGCAGAGGTTTTTGCCTCAATTGATCTGTATTGGTTTTTGCTTTCACTCACCGGGGTGGTATTGGTTTTAGGTGTTAAAAGCCTGAGATGGAGGTTGCTCTTAAAAGCAGAAGAATGCCCTTACAGCAGGCTGAACAGCTTTATTGCCTACATGGCATCGTTCACCATCGGACTGATAACACCGGGGCGCCTGGGCGAAATCGCAAGGCTTTACTATGTACGCGAAGATACCGGAATCAGCTTTTACCGCTCGTTTAAAACCCTGGTTGCCGATCGTATATTCGACTTTGCCATCCTCATCTGGTTTGGCCTTACCGGAATGCTATACTTTTACCGCGTGGCAGGCAATGTGTCTGCATGGGTGTATCTGGCTGGTTCAGCGGTGTTTATGCTCGCCTGCTGGGCAGTAATGGCCTGGCTTATGCAACGTTTTGTTGCTGAAAATAGCGCGCGCACAGCACTGCGGTTTACCCGCGAAACCTGGAATCAAATGTTCGAGCGGCGTATGTTAGCCCCCTGGCTGCTTACTTTGCTTGCCTATGTGCTGTTTTACTCGGCCAACTATTTTATTTTTAATTCCATATCAGTTCCGTTAAGTTTGATTGATATAGGTTTTATTCTCAGCCTGATGAGCCTGGCCACCCTGATACCGGTTTCACTGGCGGGTTTTGGCACCCGCGAAGCCAGCCTTGTTTTCCTGCTTTCGTTTTATGAGGTAAAACCCGAAGTAGCCATTGTTTTTTCATTGCTGCAATTTACCGCCTTCTTTTTATGGGGAGGCATTATAGGCATGGTTTTCTGGCTTTTTAAACCGGTTAAACTGGATCTGATTAAAGAAGATTATCTGGCTTTTTTACGATTTATAAAAGGGCAGAAACAATGAGTAACGCGTATTGTTTAATTTTGATTAACAAACATTAACCCTATGGCCTATACAGCAGCATTAAACCGATACGAAGCAATGCCCTATAAACGATGTGGCAGCAGTGGTTTAAAGTTACCGGTAATTTCACTCGGGCTTTGGCACAACTTCGGCGGTGTGGATATTTATCAGCTCAGCCGCGAAATGGTGCTGCATGCCTTCGACAAGGGCATTACCCATTTTGATCTGGCCAACAATTACGGGCCGCCTCCGGGCAGCGCCGAAAAGACCTTCGGGCGCATTTTAAAAGACGATTTGCATCGCTACCGCGACGAAATTATAGTGTCGACCAAAGCCGGTTACCTGATGTGGCCCGGGCCTTACGGTGAATGGGGATCAAAAAAATACCTGATAGCCAGCCTTGATCAGAGCCTTAAACGCATGGGCCTTGATTATGTTGATATTTATTATTCGCACCGCCCCGACCCTGAAACACCCTTCGAAGAAACCATGGGCGCCCTGGAACAAATCGTACGGCAGGGCAAAGCACTGTATGTTGGCTTGTCGAACTATACGGCCGATCAAACGCGTCAGGCTGTTGAGATTCTCAAAAGCATGGGTATACGCTGCCTCATACACCAGCCACGGTATTCGATGTTCGATCGCTGGGTTGAGGATGGATTGCTGGCCGTGCTCGAAGATGAAGGAATGGGATGCATTGCCTATTCGCCTCTGGCACAGGGCATGCTAACCAATCGATACCTGAATGGCATTCCGGCTGATTCACGGGCAGGTAAAGAGAGTGGATTCCTTCAGCCGGATCAGGTAACACACGAAAAAGTGAAGAAGGCCCGAAAGCTGAGCACACTTGCAGCCGGCCGTGGCCAAAAGCTGGCACAAATGGCACTTTCGTGGGTGCTGCGCGATACAAGGATTACATCGGTGCTGGTTGGTGCCAGCTCGGTTGCCCAGCTTGATGATAACCTGGCAGCTGCCGGATCCGGTGCATTCAGTCCCGGCGAGCTTCAGCAGATCGAATCTATACTGAGTGAAGGCTAAGCCATCGTTGCGACATTTTGTTCACCCTGCCAATTTCGTATCTTTACCCACTTAAATATACAGCCGGATAAGAGATATGGAAAACAACAATCCGCGTTTTCTGCTTCAGAGTGCTCAATTACTGCTGCTGGTTGCGATTCCTGTTTTACTGCTGATAACGTCACTAAACACGGTTAAGGAACGCGAGAAGGCGTGGTATGGGGGCGGTTACGATCCCGAGTATGCTTATTTATTCAATTCGCTGAATATTGCCCGCTTCAGGCTGGTGGGTCATATTGATCATCCCGGTACACCCATGCAGGTATTTGGCGGTTTGGTGCTTGAGGGATCGTGGCTGCTTGATCCGCAGCAGGGCTCGCTCACCGAGGCAGTGCTTCGTGATCCCGAAAAATATGTTCAATTGCTCAACCGTGCAGTAGCCTGGCTCACCGCCTTTGCATTTCTGGTTTTTCCGGCTATCGTCTTTTTGCAGACCAAACGTCTTTGGGCTGCCATATTGTTGCAATTGGCCCCGTTTATTTCCGGCTTTGTGCTGTACAACGGATTTACACGGGTAACTCAGGAGGCCATGCTTATGATTGCCTCACTGGCAATGGCTTCGGTGATGACTACCTGGTGGTTTGGTGATTCCGGCAGGAAAGAGGGCAGGTATCCGCTCATTTTCGGAATAGTTACCGGATTCGGAATGGCGTCAAAAATACTGTTCGGACCACTGGCATTAATCCCTGTTCTTCTGCTTTCAAAGCGCGGGGCCATCAAAAAGTACCTGTTGTTTGCGATGCTTTCATTTATTGCCTTTACCTTGCCTGTGGTGACGCTCTACCCGAATATGGCTTACTGGATTCTGAAGCTTTTTATTTTCACAGGGCAGTATGGTAGCGGACCGGTGGGGGTTGTTGATACGGGTGCATATCTTCCCAACCTACGGTGGTTGGTAGTTGCAAATCCCGTTCTGGCTGTACTGGCCGCCTTATCCATTATTTTTGCCATAGTATCAGCACTTCGCAGCATAGCGAAAAACCGACAATTCAGCACTGAAAAGGAAATTATTTTTGCAGCCCTCTCGCTGGCTATTGGTATTGGTTATCTTGTGGTAGCCAAGCAGCCCAAGGAATCGTATCTGCTTAGTTATGAGATGCTGTCGCCGGTTGTCGCCATTGTATTCATTGATAAATTGCTCCCTGTTTCGGGCTTTCGTAAAGGAAACATGATTTTGCCACTGGCATTGGTAATTGTGCTTTCAGTCATCACAATTCCCTATGGTCTGGCTCAAAAAGGAAGGATATATTCTCCGGATAAGAATGGACAATGGGCAACCTTTTATCAGGCTACAGCTATTGCCGGAGAAGGAACAGCCCGATTGATGGCTTTCCCGGGTTCATCGCCCGAAGCTGCTCTTTACTTCGGAAATGCTTACAGTCACTGGCGCTATTCGGGCCGGCTGACTAAAATGTACCCTGATGTGTGGTTTATGGATTTATCGACCGGCGAGGTGTACAACTGGTTTCACCAGCCTGTGGATTTGCGTATTCTTTTGCTTAAATACCAGGGAAAAATCATGGCATCCGGGCCTGTGGAAGCTCAGCCAATGATGAAAAAGTTATTACTGGGGGCCAATCCGAATGCCACACTCACCATTCCATACAGCGATGACAAACAGATGTTGCTGGCGCCTGAGGTTAAAACGATAGCCGGTAAAATAGCTGCAGAATCATTGCTTTTTAGTTCGGCTGAGACTGGCAGTAGTGATGCTGCGCCTTTTATTGGTAAAGGATTCAGAAATGAAGGCCTCATATCGGCACTACCCTTCTCGGGGAACTGGAGTTTAAAAACAACCGCTGATGCCCCTTATGCATTTACCACTGAACCTTTGCTGATGGCCTGGGGCGATAGGGCTCTGATAGAGGTTTTTGCACAAGGCAAATGGTCTGATTTGTTTCTGGTAGCTTCTGAGCCCGATTCACTCAGGGTACTTGCGCAGACAGGCGTCAAGCTCAAAGGGGACCAACCCTGGCATAGGATTCAACTTATTTATACCGAAACAAGGGATTCGGGGCGCATTTTCTTTTATGCCCTGAATGCTGGCCGCCATCCAGCCTGGTTCGACGATTTTTCGGTAAAAATTACCCGTTTTCGCAACAATGATTCACTTTGATGAAGAAATATTCAGCAACCAAATCGGGTGTACTCGAAGCCTGTGAGCAAATTGCCCCCAGGCGTGATCGATACATCCGCCGCAACTGGTATTACTACCAGAATCTGACCCGTTTTTACCGGTACAATATACCTGAGGGATCGCGCGTAATAGAAATTGGTTGCGGCACAGGATACCTGCTCAATGCGTTAAAGCCTTCTGTGGGATTGGGCATCGATTTTTCGCCGGCAATGATTTCCAGAGCCCGCGAGAATTATCCGCAACTGCGCTTTGAAGTTGCTGATGCTGAGCAACAATTGCCAGATGAGACCTTTGATTTTGTGGTTATCTCCGATACTCTCGGCTATCTGTCTGATATTCAGTCGGCGTTTGCCCAATTGAAAAATGTTTGTCATCCGGGCACCAGAATCATCATTTCGTACCATAGCTTCCTTTGGGAGCCATTTTTGTGGCTTGTACAGCTATTGGGATTAAAAATGCCACACCGCAGGCTCAACTGGCTTAACCGCAACGACCTTATTAATCTGTTGCAACTCGAAGGCTTTGATGTAATTCAAGCCGGCAGACGCTTTCTGATGCCGCTTTATATTCCATTGATATCATGGCTGATTAATAAGTACATTGCGCATCTGCCATTGTTCAACAGCCTTTGCCTTACCGGCTATATTGTGGCACGCAGGTTGTCCGAATCGCCTGCCATCGATAAGCCGGTGGTAAGTGTAATTATACCGGCACGCAACGAAAAGGGAAATATAGAGGAGGCTGTTAAACGGGTGCCTGAAATGGGAGCCCGCACCGAAATTATTTTTGTTGAAGGTAATTCAACCGATGGCACACTGGATGAGATTAAACGGGTGTGTGAAGTTAATCATTCACAGCGCGATGTTAAATATTTGGTGCAGGACAGCAAGGGAAAAGGTGATGCTGTGCGCAAAGGATTTGCTGCTGCCACCGGCGATTATCTGATGATACTGGATGCTGACCTCACCGTGCCACCCGAGGATTTGCCCAGATTTTTCAATGCGATTCATTCAGGCAGGGGCGAGTATATTAACGGAACAAGGCTAGTTTACCCGATGGAGGAAGAAGCCATGCGCACACTCAACCTCATGGGCAATAAGTTCTTCTCGGTCATGTTCTCGTGGATTCTGGGCCAAAGGATAAAAGATACCCTGTGCGGCACCAAGGTTATAAGCGCCGTAAATTACCGTCAACTGGCGGCAAACCGCCATTATTTCGGTGATTTTGACCCATTTGGTGATTTCGACCTGATTTTTGGTGCTTCGAAGATGAACCTTAAACTGATTGAGGTGCCCATCCGTTACCGGGCCCGTACGTATGGCGATACCAATATTTCGCGCTTTAAACACGGCTGGCTGTTGCTTAAAATGGTTGTTTATGCCAGTTTAAAAATTAAGTTCAAAGCCTAACCTGCTATTGCCTTTTAAAAATAGTTACAGCAATCGTTTGAGGAAAAAAAGCGCTGTCCGCGGCTCTGTAGTGGCTGATCAAATAGGCGCCTATACCATCATCCCCGCCCTTTTCAGGTCCGTTGAGGTAATAGATAATCCGGGCCGGACGTCGTTGTTCAACCACATATTTTACCATATCAATTCCCCACACCGGAAATATATGCTCATGTTTTAACCGTTGATAAAAGTTGCGGTAATCCTTAAAAACGGCTTGATTGAAATAGTAAGCAAAGCCGGTGTCGGTCCAGTAAGGGTAAAGGATAATGACATCGCCATTTTTATAATTTGAACGCACAAATTCAGTGGAATTCCTGAATTCACGGTACGAAAAATCATCGGGTAATATGCGCATTCTGTTGCCCATCATAGCTATCAGTACAATTCCGGCCAGGGGAGTTAATATCTTGTTGTTTTGCAAAAGTGAGACAACCGCTGCAACTACAAAAAGATACATCCCGACTGAATTAAAGAGCAGGTAACGGGTAATAAATACCGGAATTTTGTAAGAAACAATGAACATCAGGGTAAATGGCACAAACCACCAGATAAATAAAAGAATTACCTCTTTTTTTACAGTTTTCCATTTTCGCGAGTAGGTTGTATACAAAACCCCGATGACGAAGATCCACAGTATGGCGTTCACGACTTCGCGGTGATTCAGCAGCTGGTCAATCTGATAAAGATATTGCAGGCCCGAATCAGGTGGCGCAACCCAGGTTCCTTTACTTGACTTCAGAAATTGCCTGTATAATATCATGAAAAAGGGCAGATACCCTAAGGCTGTGAAACCCGTTGAAATAAGTACCGATTTTATTGCTGCCTTATTTTGGTAGTAAAGTGCCAGACCAGCAAGCTGCATGAGCAGCACCAGCCACCCGAAATAATGGGTATGAACCAGGGCTGTATTGGTTAGGACAAGCGCAATAATGAGGCTTTTTTTGCCGGGCTCATTGAGTAGTCTCAGATAGAAATAGAGGGAACCTGCAGTTGTTAGCGTAAGCAGCGAATAGGTTCGCACTTCAAGGGCATGAAAAAACTGAAAATTTGAAACCAGGAAAAGCCCCGATGCAATCAGAGCAGCCGGTAAACCAAAGAATCTGCGACCTGTAACAAAAATAACCGCTGCACTCAGGCTGTTGAAAAGGAGCGGAAGTAACCGTACCGCTGCGATGCCAATGCCCGAACACTGAATCCAGAAGTGCATCAAAAGCATAAACAGGGGCGGGTTTGGCTCGCCTTCAACCGTGAGTCTTACAATATCTGAAACACTTTTTTGTGCGTTAAACAGCGTAAAGGGTTCGTCGATGCATAAATCGCGGTGCGTAATAAAGAGCAGTTTCCAGACAAATGAAACTGAAAACAACAAAACCGGCAGCAGGTATTTACTATCTGTAGCTTTTTTAAGCAGTTTAAGGTAATCGGTCAACCCATGTTTACCACCGGGGCTCATAAACATCGGCTTTCAGGTTATCGATGTAAACGGGCTGCTTGCCTCTGTGCCATACATAAATCTTGAACCGGTCGTTTTTACTCCGAACATTCGGTGTTATAAGATCGGCTTCAATGGTAGCCCAGGTGCCGGGTTTATAAAGGGTTGTATCGGGGCCGTATGAATGGTAGTAATATGATCCTTCGCGGCGTTCGAAGGTCATTACCAGCAACGGCAATTCTTCGTTGTACCCCTGTGGAATCAATACATCAACACTGGCCCTGGCCCATGCATACTCCTTCGAGGTAAGACCGTCGAACGTAGTACGGATTTCGGGCGAAAAAGCCAGGGTGCTGTCGAGCTTATATATGCCTACTCTCAGTGAATCACTCACAAAACCTTCGGGTTTGTCGGCAAAAGGTTTATCAAATGTATAAAATCCAATACTGCGCATGCTGTAATCCTGTTCATTGGTAAGTTTGCCTCCATCGCTAAAGGTAAGGTCGGGCGCCATCAGGTTTCTGTCGGCATCGGTAATATGTGTTTTGCCGAAAATGGCAAAATAGTACTTCTGTGTCATCCGGTAGGGGTCGAGGATGTAATGATTTAACTGCCAGGTTTGGAACAGATTCAATGCAATCATAAACAGCACAAGCACTCCAAAACTACTTTTGAGCCACATTTTTTTCGTGAATACCCACTGAATAAAATAACCCAGCGTAATTCCAAGCAACGGATAAAGTGTAATCATTGGTCTGATGCTGTAGGATGCACCGTACCACCATTCGGTCCAGCTTGACAGAATGTAAAAAGCAACCAGCGAATAAAGAAGCACCGGCCAGAAAACCTCCCTGTTTTTAAGATATAGCTGCCTGAATCCGATGAGTGAGAAGAGCATTACCGGAGTATAAACAAGCCAGCCTTTGCGGAAGCTGAAAAGCACATTTAAGATATGCGGCGAATCCAGATCGAGGCCTACACCGGGGTTTTTGTAACTGTCGAACAGCAGATGGCCGGTTTCGGAATACCAGTAAAGCATTTGCGGAAGTGCGATTGCGATAGCTATTCCTGCTGAAATCAGATACTCTTTTTTATAATCAACGAACTCGCGCAAGCGTTTGTAGAAGCTCATTTTATCGGTAACTCCCCAGAAAAGAGGTAGCAATACCACCATAACTTCGCTCGGCTTAACCAGTGCTGTCAGAACAGAAAATGCCGCAACCCCAATCAGGTTTTTCAGTTGATGCTGTTCGTGCCAACGTTTGGTATTCCATGCAATCAAGGCAACCATTGTAAACAGGATATTGGCTGTTTCGAGGTTCTTAACCGTCATAAAATGCAGGTAATTGGTGCCCAATACCACAATGGTAAGCACAAGGGCTGCTGTTTTATCACTTACAAACTCAAGCAGCAGTTTCCTGAAATAAATCAAGCCAATGATTGTATAAACTATAGCACCTATTCCCAGCGAATACTGGTATGGCAGGCTGAAGCCATCAGCCGGATATCCCGACCCCAATGCAAGCAGATGGCCGATAAAAAACCAGGGAGCATAAAAAAACGACATTCCCATCAGAAAGAAGAAGATAGGATTGCCATCGGGACCAGAACTAATCTGATAAAGGGTTTGAGTGAGCGGATATTTATCCATCAGCTCACGGATCCATTGCACACTGTTAAGCGCATGGTCGTGATAGATAAAAGCAGCTGGCAGGTGAATGTAATACCCGAAAACATCCCAGCTCAGCTCGTTGGCTGAGAGCGACAACAGGCGGATAAGCACAATTACTGCTGATAATACCAACAAAATGGCCATTGACCAGGGCTGCGCTTTAAAAGTGTTTACAACGGATCTGAACATAAATGCAGTTGCTAATTAAGGGTTACAATGTGTGTAGAAAGGCCATTACAGGTTTTTTTCTGCAACGACATAAACCGGCCTCCTTTTGTTTTCAATAAAAAGTTTGCCTAAATAAATGCCTATAATTCCAAGCACCATCAATTGTATACCTCCGATAAACAGCACACTGGCTGTGATAGAGGTCCAGCCGGGCAGAGCATCGTTGGTAAAAAGATAAATATACAGTGCATACAATCCGTACACAAAGGCAAGTGCAGCAATTACAGCTCCCAGCCCTATGGAAATATACAACGGTTTTATACTGAACGAGGTAATTCCGTTAAGGGCAAACCGGGCCATTTTTAGGAACGAATATTTTGTTTCGCCGGCATTCCGGTTGTTGGGGGTAAAGGGTATGCTGGTTTGTCTGAAACCAAGCCACGGGATTAGCCCCCGGATAAATAGAAAATTTTCGTTAAACTGAGTAATGGCATCCACTACTTTACGATCGAGCAGGCGATAATCGGCTGAAGCAAATCCAATATCCACTGAAGTTAATTTTCCTGCCAACCGGTAAAAAAGTGCCGAACTGATGCGTTTAAATACCGGAAGCGATTTTTGGTTGCCCCGAATGGTGTTAACCACGTCAAATCCGCTCTGCCAGGTTTCGATTAGCTGTGGTATAAGCGAAGGAGGATGCTGTAAATCGGCATCCATGGTAATTACACAGTCGCCGGTGGTATGATCAATACCGGCTTTAAGTGCAATCTGATGTCCAAAGTTGCGCGAAAACGACAGGTATTTAACCTTTGAATCACGGGCCGCCAAATCTTTTAATACTTCAGCTGTGCCGTCGGTGCTGCCATCGTCAACAAACAGAATCTCGGCAACGGAGTAGCGACTCAGAACTTCTTTCAGCTGGCCGTAAATGGCGTAAATATTGTCTTTTTCGTTGTAGCAGGGCAAAACAACCGATACCAAAAATCTCATAAGCAACCATTTTGCTTGTAAAGTGGCTAAGATAGCGATATTTTGAGCCCGACAGGTCGCAAAATTCTGCTTACTTTCGCTTTTCGAAACTGTTCTGCCTGATGATTGTAAAGCCCCCAAGGCATTTCTACATATACCTGGCGCTGCTTGCCGTTGCCATTGCTGCGTACTGGCAGGTTGCCTTTTTGCAAAACAGCCTGAAGTGGGATATGCTCGATTGCTATCTTCCATGGCGGTATCATGTGGGCGAGTGCATCAGGCAGGGAATACTTCCTTTATGGAATCCTTACACCAATGCCGGTTATCCTATTTATGCCGATTTGCGGTCGGTGTGGTATCCCGAAACACTTATAGTTGGCCTTACTACAGGATATTCGAACCTGACGATTCATCTGCTCTTTATTCTGCATATTTCACTGGCAGGTCTTGGGTTTTATCGTTTGTCATCAAAAGTGGCCGTTCACTGGAAAGCCTCATTTCTGGCCGCTGCTGCCTATATGATGAGTGGCTTTTTTGTGGGGCACGGACAGGAAATGTTCGGGATTATTGCTGCCACCTGGATTCCCTGGGTGCTTTTTTATTTTATTTCATTCCTTCAGCTTCAGCAGATCGCCGATGCAATTAAGACAGTGCTTTTTGCATTTCTGCTAATCAGTGGTGGATATCAGGCTATGTGGGCTATCCTGATGTATCTGATGCTGGTTCTTTTTATCAGATACCTTATTACTTTCATACGACTCGGCAACAGTGTTGCGGTAAAGCGAATGCTGATATATGGCGGCGGAATGGTCATAGCATTGGTTCTTACATTTGCTGTAATTGCCGTTTCGTTTGCTCAGGTAACGCCTTATCTGTCGCGTTTAAGCGGTGTAAGTCTTTCCGACGCCTGGTTTATGCCGTTTTCGCCGCGATCAGCACTTTCATTTCTTGTTCCGTTTTCAACGGTTAAAGATGCCGCCTGGTTTGATACCGATATGTCGATGAACAACGCTTACATTGGGCTGATTATGCTGATTTTTGCCGGTGTGGGTGCCCTGAAAAACCGCAAGGCATTGTTGGGAATCTTTCTCGTGTTCGGCCTCATTGCGCTGCTGGCATCGTTCGGTAAATACACGCCGGTAAGGGAAATATTATACCGGTTTGTGCCATTGATGAACCTTTTCAGACATTCATCATTCTTTAGCTATTTTGCTGTGCTGGCTTTGCTCTTGTCTGCAGCTTCAGGCCTTTCCGGATTTTTGTTCAATCCGGGCGGGTATCTTCGTTACGTGAGCAGTATGACCGGATTCATAGCTCTGATGCTCACAGGTCTGGCGGTTTGGTCTTACTACAGTCTGGCATCACCTGAGTTGTCGTTCTTTGCACCGGTATCTGATCTGGCTTCATTCCTTAACCGCTCCGGCCGGTATGAACATATTTTTATTCAAGCCTGTATTCAGATGGTGTTCCTGCTTGCCTTTATGCCTGCATTGCTTCAATTGCAAAAGGCTAGGATAAACCTTATCGGCATCGTGGTGCTGCTTGAAATGGTTGCAGCTGTTCAAATGAATATTTATTACACAGTGGTATCGGCCGGTGTTAAGCCGCTCGAACTTTACGGTTTTATCAAACGCATGCCCGAAGGTTTTCCTGTTCCTGATACTCAAACAGCGGTATCAGCCAACACGGCCAATCAGGCTTCATTTTCAGTGTTGTGGCGAAATACCACCATTTATACAAAACAGGTATCGTTCGAAGGATTTAATTCATTCAGGCTGAAAAATTATGAAACCCTGGCCGATTCATTTGCTGATCAGGCTGCAAAAGCCATTCAGCATCCGGTTGTCTGCTTTTCAGATACGGTAGCCAGTTTGCAAACCGCGCATGATTCCATCAAAATAACCGGATTTTATCCGGGCTTGGCAAAAGCCCTTGTTGATGTGCATCATAAGCGCACACTCACGCTGTTGCAGGCCTGGTATCCGGGGTGGGAAGTACGCGTTGATGGTAAAAAAAGCAATATTGCGCTTGCCAACCGTTTGTTTATGTCGGTAAATGTGCCAGAGGGTAAGCACGAGGTGGAATTTAAATACCGGAACAATGCAATATTGCTGGCTTTTTTTGCATCAGCAATTACCCTGCTCACACTAATTTCGGTGCTAATATTTTTGATGCCGGGTTTTGATAAACGAAAGAAAGTGCTGCTGCTTGCGCTCTTGTGGCTGATGGTATCAGGTTCAATAATGCTCAGGTATTCACCTTTTAAAAGTTATACCAGGGCCCGTGCAGATAACTATGCACGAATGGCCAGGCAGGCATCCCAGCAGGATTTCGCCATCCTTAACTGCGACGATCCCGGTTTGATGAAACAATTGATAGCCGGTGCCGGAGTAAAGGGACAGTATTTTATTTGCAATCTCAACCGGCATGAAGATCTTTCGCATTTCACAGCATGGGCCGATACTTCCAAAGCTGCACGCGCCACGGAAGTTGCAATGGTGTCAAGCTTGTCGTCTATTGATATTCCGGCTGTTCAGGCACAGTTATGGCGATTCTGGCCTGAAATACGCAGCGAAAGCTCCCGTCGCTTCGGAAATGTACGGTATGTGGCTGCCAGTCACGAGCTGCAAGGGTTTAACTCCCGATATAGTGTTGAACAAGCTGTTGAAGGCTGGAGCAGAGATGCCGCCTCACTGGATTCTGCGCATTCACATTCTGGTAGGTTCTCAAACCGGATTGGCAATGGCAGCAACGGGAGTTTCGTTTATAAATGGCAATGTACTTCTGATACAGCATTGGCCACCTACCGGGGTAAGGTAAACGTGTTGGCGAAAGTTTATCTGTGGGGAAATTGCGATGGAGCCTCATTGTTTATTCAGCACCGGCGCGATAATAAGGTAATTGAAACGTCAGCGGTATCATTAACCCCGTTCAGTTCGCCCTCAGCATCGTGGACTGCAGTTCCTGTAACCGGCACTTTCGGGTTTAAGGGAGATGGAATCGACGAGATTGTGGTATTTATATGGGGCGATGGGAATCGTATGTTTTATACGGATGATTTCAGCGTTGATATCCGTAAGCAGGAGACCTGGCTCAGATAACTGCCGTGTTACGCATCTTTTCTGAACACCCCCCGATCGAACAGATTATATTTAAGTACACAGTAAATGGCTCTGAATCCATCACTTGCCGATATTTTCTTCCCTTCCTCGTAAGTACGGCCGTAATACGAAATACCGACCTCGTACAGCCTTATGTCCGCAATTCGCGAAATGCGTGCAGTTACTTCGGGTTCAAATCCAAACCGTTTCTCACGCAATTTCACCCGTTTGATGATGTCGGACCTGAACATCTTGTAGCAGGTTTCCATATCGGTAAGATTCAGGTTGGTAAACATGTTGGAGATAAAAGTAAGAAACTGATTCCCGATTGAATGCCAGAAAAAGAGGATGCGATGCGGCCCCATACCCATAAACCGGCTGCCGTAAACCACATCGGCCACCCCTTCGATCAAAGGTTTGAGCAACAGGTTATAATCGTTGGGGTCGTATTCAAGGTCAGCGTCCTGTACCACCAGCAAATTGCCGGTTGCCAGTTCAATTCCTTTGTGAATGGCAGCCCCTTTACCTTTGTTTTTTTCCTGCCTGAAAATAACCATCTTGGTTTCAGGATGCGCCAGTTTGTAGGCGGTAAGCGTTTGGGTAGTAGCATCGGTAGAGCAATCGTCAACCACAATAATTTCCTTCTCAATCGGGTAATTGAGCTTAACTTCAATAATCTTATTAAGAATCAGGTGTATGGTAGCTGCCTCGTTGTATGCAGGAATTATAACTGATAAAACTTGTGAAGGTTGGTTGCTCATAAGGACTTGATTCGAAATTTGATGGTTAGTGCATGCTTTATCTATTCCTGGAAATAAACGCGTTTTACCCGGCGCGAAATGGATGTGAGAATCTCGTAAGGAATGGTGCCCATGGCCAGAGCAAGGTGTTGAATTGGCATCTCGCCGCCAAAAACAATCACTTCATCACCTTCAGAAACATCAACACCAGTAACATCAAGCATGGTCATATCCATACAGATGTTGCCGGCAGTGGCAACTTTTTTGCCGTTCACCATCATGATTCCTTTGCCATTGCCCAGGTTGCGGCTGAGCCCGTCGGCATAACCGATGGGTATGGTTGCAATCAGCGATGGACTGGTGGCAATCCAGCTGCGGTTGTATCCCACCGAATCGCCTTTTTCAACCCAGCGAAGCTGCGAAACGGTTGTTTTTAAGCTGGTTACTGTTTCTAGCATTTTTTGTTCTGATGCATCGGAGGCGATACCGTAAAGCGAAATGCCAAGCCTTACCATATCAAATTGTGCTTCTGGGAAACGTCTGATTCCAGCTGAATTTAATATATGGCGCATAAAGCGCTTATCCAGGCGGCTCTGAAGTACGTTGGTCATCCGGGTAAAAAGCCCGGTTTGCGAACGGGTGAAATCGTCGTACGAGGGATCGTCGCTGGCTACCAGATGCGAAAAAACGCTGGCTACCTGTATGGTTGAATGGCCCGACAGTCGCTGGGCAAGCTCTTCGGTTTGGTGAACTTCAAATCCCAGACGGTGCATTCCGGTGTCTAATTTAATATGCACCATCACTTTTTGGTTGCCTGCCTGTGGATGCATTTTTATTGCTTTTTCAAGCATATTAAGGGTGCGGAAACTGTAAATTTCCGGCTCAAGATCGTAGTGCAGTATGGCTTCCATGCCACTTTCTTCAGGATTCATTACCATAATGGGCAAACTGATGCCTGATTTTCGCAATTCAACCCCTTCGTCGGCATAGGCTACTGCCAGATAATCAACCCTGTGAAATTGCAATGCACCGGCAATTTCGAATCCGCCGCTACCGTAGCTGAACGCTTTTACCATAGCCATTACGCGCGTGCCTGGTGCCAGTGCAGAGCGGTAAAAATTGAGGTTGTGCACCAATGCATTCAGGTTCACCTCAAGCACAGTTTCGTGCGATTTCTGTTGCAGCAGGCGGTTAATGCGTTCGAAACTGAAAATACGGGCACCTTTGATCAAAATGCTCTCGCTGCCGAATTGCGAAGGGTTGAACGCAGCAATAAATTCGTCGGTATTGGCATAAAACGATTTTTGCATGCCAAACTGTTGCTGCTGATTGCTGAGTGCAGGCCCGATGCCGATAAGCCTGGTTACTCCCTTTTCGTTTAGTAGACTTGCAATTTCGCGGTAAAGTGCTGTTTCATCGGTATTCACCTGCATCAGGTCGCTCAATATGAGGGTTCGCTGATTGTGCTGGTTTTGCTGAATCATAAAATCAAGGGCAATGGCCAGTGAATCCTGATCGCTGCTGTAAGCATCATTAATTACCAAACAGCCATTGATACCTTCTTTCATCTCGAGACGCATTGCCACGCGGCTAAGCCGGCTCATGCGGCTGGCCGTTACATCGGGCCCATAGCCCATCCACAGCATAATTGCCCAGCAATGGATGGCATTTTCTATCGATGCATCATCGGCAAATGGAATCTCGATGGATGAGGCTTTACCCTGATAAATGCCTCGAATAATTGCACCCCCGCGACTTGCCACCACATCAGTGATAAGCAATCGGGCGTTGCTGTTACGGCCCCAATCGAGGAGCTGGTCGTGCTCAAAACCGGCATTTTTTACGGCATCGTTTATTAGTGCATGGTCGCTGCAATAAACCAACAGCTGACTTTTACCAAAAAGTTTCAGCTTTTCTTCTGCCTTTTGCCGCAACGAAACAAAAAACTCGTCGTGTGCATGGCCTATGTTGGTTAGTATGCCAATGGTTGGCCGGATAATGGCCTGCAGATTCTCCATTTCGCCCGGTTGTGAAATGCCTGCTTCTATAATGGCCAGGTTATGCAGCGCATTCATTTGCCAAACCGACAGTGGCACTCCTATCTGCGAATTATAACTTTTCGGACTTCGGACAATGGTTTTTTCGGGCGAGAGCAATTGCCAGAGCCATTCCTTTACAATGGTTTTTCCGTTGCTGCCTGTAACTCCTATAACCGGAAAAATAAATTGACGGCGATGGGCGGCAGCGAGATTCTGAAGCGCTTTTAAAGTGTTGTCGCACAGCAAATAGGCGGCTTCCGGCATCAGCGTAGCTGGCAAAACCGAGACACAAAAATTGCGCACCCCGCGTTCATAAAGTTCATCTATATAGCGGTGTCCGTCGTTTCGGGCAGTGGTGATGGCAAAAAACAAGGTTTGCGACGGAGCATTGAGTTTGCGGCTATCGGTAAGCAACTCTTCGATAAGTGCTTCACCGGCAGTTCCGTGCAAGCGGCAACCGGACATGCGGGCTAGGGCGTCGGCGGTGTATCCCTGTTTTAGCATACCGATTTTGCTCAGTGCTCTGCTTCCTGTTTGGCAGCCTGCAGAGGGTTGGCAGTTAGGGTCTGATATTCGCGGCGGTGATTGTAAATATCACAGGCAAGATACAATGCTGCTCTGAATGAATCAGGTGAGGCAATATCCTTTCCGGCTATTTCGTAGGCTGTTCCGTGGGCCGGCGAAGTGCGGATTATAGGCAGGCCGGCGGTAAAATTCACACCCGAGTCGAATGCAAGCGCTTTAAATGGCAGCATTCCCTGGTCGTGGTACATTGCAAGAATAGCATCAAACTGGGTAAATGCCGATGATCCGAAAAACCCATCGGCCGGGAACGGGCCAAAAGTTCTTATGCCGGCCTCATTGGCCTTGTCGATGGCTGGTTTTATAATGGTAGTTTCTTCCTTGCCAAGCAAGCCACCATCGCCGGCATGCGGGTTAAGACCGAGTATGGCAATTCGCGGACTGCGAATGCCAAAATCCTGCATGAGCGATTGATTCAGTATTCTTATTTTTCTGAGAATAAGGTCTTCAGTAAGGCTGGTAAAAACATCCTGCAGGGGTATATGACCGGTAATAACCCCAATGCGAAGATTGTGGCTTACCATAAGCATAAGATAATCTGATACACCAAAACGGTTGGCCAGATATTCGGTATGACCGGGAAAGTGAAAATCTTTTGACTGAATGTTCTTTTTGTTGATAGGTGCTGTTACCAAAACATCGATAAAATTCTTCTTAAGGTCGTCTACAGCAGCTTCCAACGCCTGCAATGCCATTTCACCAGCGATGGAAGTTGATTTACCAAGGTCAATTTTAACTTCCTGATCGTTGATGTTTACAATATTTGCGCGCTTGGGATTGGCGGCATCAGCGCGCTTGACGAGATTAAAGCTAAAATCGCTGACGTTGAGCGTTTTGCGATGGTATGAAGCTACCTTCGACGACCCGTATACTACCGGAGTGAGCAGTTCAAAAATGCGGTTATCGACAAAGGATTTTATAATGATTTCGTAGCTGATACTGTTGATATCGCCATGCGTTACGCCTACAACAGGCTTGCTGTCATGTTCCTGCGGTTTGTTCATTCCAAAAATATTTTTAGCAAAGATAAGATTTTGCTACATTAGCAGGTGTGATTCGCCATGTTATTGAAAGTAATTATAGGTGAGCTCAATAAATGGATCCTCTTCAATACCGCCTCAGGCTTATATGACAACCAGTTTCTTCGTTTCTGATATTCATGGCGATAAAGGCAAATACAGGGCCTTATTTGCAAAAATGATTTCCGAAAAGCCCTCGTTTGTATTTTTGGGAGGCGATTTACTCCCGCATATCAGGAAATCAGAACGTTTGGGCAGTGCACCTGTTCCCGATTTTATCAATGGATTTTTGATACCCGGATTTCGCAGTGTACAGCGGCAGATGGGTTGTAATTATCCCGAAATATTCATGATTAGTGGCAACGACGATCACCGTATTGAGGAAGACCGTTTCAGGCTGGGTGAGTCGATGGAACTTTGGCGCTATATTACGGGTGCACGTTTTAAATTTGGCCCCTATGTTTTTTTCGGATATTCGTTTGTTCCACCCACACCTTTTCAGCTCAAGGATTGGGAGAAATTTGATACCGATACTGCACTGCCTCATGGCAGCATTGAACCAGGTGGTGGTTTTCGTACCGTTGAGCCTGATTATGATCCCACAAAGGACAGCATTGGTATGGATATGGAAGCTTTGTCGGCTGAACCACTGCCACCAAAGTCGGTCTTTTTGTTTCATGCCCCGCCCTTTAACAGTCCTTTCGATGTTGCGGTTCCGATCTTGAAAAACGGCGAGCCCTCCGAAAAAATCAACATTGGAAGCAAGGCCATAAAATCATTTATCGCAACTATGCAACCATACATAACCATGCATGGGCATGCGCACGAATCGGTTGCTGAAACCGGAATCTGGATGATGCGAACTGGCAGCACTATTTCGTTTTGTGCTGTCCACAACGGTCCGCAACTGGCACTGGTGGTATTTAAACTGGATGAACCTGAGCGGGCTGAACGATTGCTGCTCGACGCAATACCTGATTAATCACCAGAGGGCTTATTGTCCCACAAAACGTGAAATTTCCTGAAGTATGATGGCTGTAGCCCCGGTGCGTGTTGCTACATAGTTGCCGGCTTTATCCGATACGGTTTGCAGAAGCTCCTGATTGTTGAGAAATTCAGTTACGTTGCCAATCAGCTGTTCTTTATTTTCAACACTGAAAGCAACTCCCTGTTCAGTCATTTCACGTGCTTCTCTGAATCGTTGGTAGTTTGGACCAAAAAAGACAGGAATGCCATAGGCTGCAGCTTCGAGGGTATTGTGAATACCAACACCAAACCCGCCACCGATATAGGCAATGTGCGCATATCGGTATAATTGCGATAACAGTCCGATTGTATCGATAATTAAAAATTCAGCAGCATGTAAATCAGCATTTTCAGCCTCGCTCAGCAAGACTGCCCTGCCTTTGCATTTATCGGCAAGGCTTTTAATATAAGTTGTATTGATTTCGTGGGGTACAATTATAAATTTAACCGAATCTCCGGTTACAGTTTGTAAGCTTATTAAAAGTTCATCATCCGGTGGCCAGGTACTTCCACCGGCAATCACAGTTTTGCCTGCAGCAAATTGCGCGATAAGCGGCAAATCACGTGGTTGGTTTTTAATTTGAAAAACACGGTCGAAACGGGTGTCGCCGCTCACGGTTACGTTGTCAATCTCAACCATATTCAGCAATTCAGCCGATTCTGTATCCTGAACAAAAATGCGATTAATTTTACGTAAATGTGTTCTGAACCAGCCTCCATACCATTTAAAAAAGTGCTGATCGGGTCTGAAAATGGCCGAAATGGTAAAAACCGGTATTTGCTTCTTAAACAGTTCGTTCAGGTAGTTGAACCAGAATTCATATTTGACAAATACGGCATACTGAGGTTTTATGATGGTTATAAATTTTCGGGCATTGCGCCGGGTGTCGAGCGGAAGATAAAACACGTGGTCGGCACCTTTATAGTCTTTCTTGTGGTTGTAACCCGATGGTGAAAAGAAAGTAAGTAAAATCAGGTGCCCAGGATGCATTTGCCTGAAGGCTTCAATCACAGGGCGGCCTTGTTCGAACTCACCAAGCGAAGCGCAATGGAACCAGGCAATCGGGGCCGGCTGTTCATTGGCATGGTGAGCGGTAAAAATTGCATCCAGTTTTTCAAAAAGGCCTTTGCGTCCGTAATGCCAGGCCCTGGCTTTGGGGCTATACAATGCTGCAGCCCTCAGCAAAAGGTAATAAACAGCAATGCCAGCATTGTAAAGTAGCCTCATACAAACAAAGGGTAATTTTGAGGTTCTAAATTACCAAAAAATATCAATAATAATAAAACTCTTTTGGAGCCCGGCGGTACACCGGAATAATCCATCCGATTTTTACACCGGTGAGCAGATCACTATATTTTCCGGTGTTATACGACATGGTGTTGAATGAATAAGGATGCACATAAACCGTGAATGCCATTGAAAAATCGATTCCTGCGTAAAAGTTTACTTTGTTTTGATTCCCTAAAAACAGATATCCTAAAAAGGCATTAAAAGATGGTCCATGTTTAAGTTCGTCATAGCCTTTAAGGTAATCGCCCTGGATTTGAGGTGCAGTTTTATCTTTATTTTCAATGTAAATTTTATGTCGCAAATATCCGGCACCCAGCGTAAGCAGAATGCCTGAATTGCTGTTTGGGCCAAATACAGGAATTACTTTTCCACCTTTGGCATACAGGGCATACCCGCGTTCCAGAAATCGGTAATCGGCATAAATGCCCTCCAGGTCAATCAGATTGCCATCAGATGTTTCAATCAGATTCATGATGTTGTTCTGATTTTTAACCTTATCGCCAAAAATAAAATTTCCATCAAAACCCCATACCCAGTTGCCGGCTGTTTTTACCATATAACCGCCTCCGATGGTCGAATTAACACCAAATCGCTCAGACATTTCGCCACCCGGAAACTGTACAGAGAAACTTCCTGAAATAAGGTTGGTTACAATCAACGAATCTTTGATGCTTTTTTGAGCAAATGTTGCATTTGCAATTGAAATAATGAAGAGAATCAGCAAAAGCCGGTATTTCATTCTGAATTGATTTAGGCAGTAACAATCAAAATCAGGGCACTACCCGATTTTATCTGACAAAGATAAAGAACTTAGATTATGGCAAACAAATGCCGGTTACGCTGATTAATATTTTAACAAAAATTGACTTTAAGTGGCTGTTTGTTGCCTCTGAAATATACAAATGCAGCGATAGTTTGTATCTTTGCCCGCCCGGCTGCATTTGTTAATCAAAAAACAGCCGATTGTTTAACTGACCATATTTCAAGGATTTAAACATAATAATACCGGTAATGTATAAAATTGCAATGGTTGACCTGAAGCGTCAATACGAAAAAATCAAACCTGAAATCGATCAGGCTATCAATGATGTGATAAATTCTACTGCCTTTATCAACGGCCCGGCTGTTAAGGCGTTTCAGGAGGACCTTGAAACTTATCTGAATGTGAAGTATGTAATTCCGTGTGCCAACGGAACCGATGCCCTGCAGGTTGCCATGATGGCACTGGGAATAAAACCGGGTGATGAGGTGATTACTACCAATTTTACATTTATCGCTACTGCCGAAGTTATTGCCCTGCTGGGATTTACACCTGTGGTAGTTGATGTTGACCCGCATACTTTCAATATTGATCCTGAGTCGGTACGCAAAGCCATTACCCCAAAAACCAAAGCCATTGTTCCCGTGCATCTGTTCGGGCAGTGTGCCGATATGGATGCCATGCTCAGCATAGCCAAAGAACACAACCTTTTTGTGATTGAAGATGCCTGCCAGGCCATTGGTGCTGATTATATTTTTGAAGACGGGTCACGCAAAAAGGCCGGAACTATTGGACATGTGGGATGTACCTCGTTTTTCCCCAGTAAAAATCTGGGTTGCTATGGCGATGGAGGCGCCATTTTTACCAACGATGATGAGCTGGCCAAACAGCTAAGGGTGGTGGTTAATCATGGAATGACCGTACGCTATTATCACGATTACATTGGTGTAAACAGCCGTTTGGATAGCATTCAGGCAGCAGTATTAAAAGTAAAACTGGCCCGCCTCGATGACTATGCTGCTGCACGCAATTATGCTGCTGATTATTATGACAATGCTTTCCGCAATCACCCGAACCTTCAGATTCCTGGGCGGTTCGGACGTTCGACCCATGTTTTTCATCAGTATACACTGGTAACAAAAGGTATAGACCGCAATGCACTGCAGGAATTTCTCACTTCAAAAGATGTTCCGGCTATGATTTATTATCCCGTTCCTTTGCACATGCAAAAGGCGTATATCGACCCACGTTACAAAGAAGGCGATTTTCCGGCCACCGAAGAACTGTGCCGCACCGTGATTTCGTTGCCTATGCACACCGAACTCGACGACGAACAGCTGGCCTACATTACCGGAGCTGTGCTTGAATTTGTAAATAAATAAAGCATTTTTGCGCAATGGAGTAAGAAATTTCCAAATCTTACAGTCATATTTGAAGGCCGAAAGCAATTTCGACCTTTTTTTTTACATAATTGAGTGACGAAACCTTAACTTTGAATATTAATACTATCATCTATCAACTACGGCCGTGTGCCGAAACTTTAACTTCATGACTAAATCTTTTTTTGCTCACGAAACGGCTGTTATTGATCCTGGTTGCGAAATAGGTGAAGGCAGCAAAATCTGGCATTTCTCTCATTTGATGAGTGGCTGCAAGCTTGGCCGCAACTGCAACCTTGGCCAAAATGTGGTGGTTTCGCCCGATGTTGTGCTCGGAAACAATGTTAAAGTTCAGAACAATGTTTCAATTTACACGGGAGTAACCTGCGAAGATGATGTTTTTCTGGGCCCGTCGATGGTGTTTACCAATGTGGTTAATCCGCGCAGCGCTGTGAACCGGCGCGGGCAATATTCTACAACCATTGTCCGAAAAGGAGCCTCAATCGGCGCCAACGCTACTATTGTTTGCGGTCATAATATTGGCGAGTTTGCTTTTATTGGAGCTGGTGCGGTGGTTACCCGCGAAGTGCCAGCCTATGCACTTGTGGTTGGTAATCCTGCCCGTCATGTTGGTTGGATGAGCGAGTACGGTCATCGCCTGAATTTTGATGCTTCGGGCGTAGCTGTTTGCCCAGAAAGTAAACAAGAGTATGAATTAAAAAATGGAATCGTAATCAGGCGGAAATAAATTAAAAATATTCACATGAAAATACTAGTTACCGGCGGAACCGGATACATTGGCTCCCATACTGTGGTTGAGCTTCAGAATAAAGGGTTCGAAGTTATTATCATTGACAATCTTTCAAATTCGTATGCCGATGTGGTCGACAACATCGCAAAAATAACCGGTATCAGACCTGAATTTCACCAGTTCGACCTGATTGACCGCGACAAGACCCGCGATTTTTTTGCCGCAAATTCCGACATCAGCGGCATTATCCATTTTGCTGCCTTCAAGGCTGTGGGCGAATCGATGGGCGACCCGCTCATGTATTACCGCAATAACCTCGAATCGCTGATCAATATCATGCAGGGGATGCGGGATAATGGAATTAAAAATCTTGTATTCTCCTCTTCATGCACAGTTTATGGCCAGCCTGACGAACTTCCGGTAAAGGAGACTTCGCCCGTAAAGGAAGCCTGGTCACCTTATGGTAACACAAAGCAAATGTCAGAGCAAATCATCCGCTTTGCAGTAGGATCGTACGGGCTTAAAACCATCGCTCTCAGATATTTTAACCCAATTGGTGCACACGATTCGGCGCTTATTGGCGAACTGCCTATCGGGGTTCCCAACAACCTTGTTCCTTTTATCACACAAACGGCCATTGGCCTGCGTAAATCGCTCAGTGTATTTGGCTCTGATTACAACACGCCCGACGGCACTGCTATTCGCGATTATATTCATGTGGTTGATCTGGCCCGTGCGCATGTTATTGCCGTTAAACGGATGATTTCCGGAAAAGGTAAATCTGATTTTGAAATTTTCAATCTTGGCACCGGCAATGGCTTCAGCGTGCTTGAGGTTATACAGTCGTTTGAGAAAACCAGCGGCCAAAAACTTAATTATCAGATTGTTGACCGGCGTCCGGGCGATGTGGAGAAAGTGTGGGCCGATACTACCTTTGCCAATGAAGAGCTGGGCTGGAAAGCCGCAATGAGCCTCGACGAAATGACCGGCTCCGCATGGAAATGGGAACAGGCTCTTGCCGCACGTAAAAAATAACCAAGGTTTAACCAAAATACCCGTCATTATGAAAACCATTCTGATTACCGGAGGCGCCGGATTTATAGGTTCACATGTAGTTCGCTTATTTGTGAATAAATATCCTGATTATACAATCGTTAACCTCGATAAGCTTACCTATGCCGGCAACCTGGCAAACCTTACAGATATCGAGAAAAAGCCAAATTATATTTTCGAGAAGGGCGATATCACCGATGGCGACTGGATTTTGAAATTATTTATAAAATATCAGTTCGACGGCGTTTGCCACCTGGCTGCCGAATCGCATGTTGACCGTTCCATTGCCAATCCTATGGAGTTTATCATGACCAATATTGTGGGCACGGTTAACCTGCTGAATGCCGCGCGCGCCATATGGAAAGATGATATGGACGGAAAACGGTTTTATCATATTTCGACCGATGAGGTGTATGGTTCGCTGGGTGATGAAGGCAAATTTCTTGAAACCACTCCCTACGATCCGCGTAGTCCATATTCGGCAAGTAAGGCCAGCAGCGATCACATGGTGCGGGCATACTATCATACCTACCATCTGCCAGTGGTTCTTTCAAACTGTTCTAACAACTACGGGCCATATCAGTTTCCCGAAAAACTCATACCACTTTTTATTCACAACATCCGTAACCTTAAGCCGTTGCCTGTTTACGGTAAAGGTGAAAACGTGCGCGATTGGTTATATGTTGAAGATCATGCCAAGGCCATCGACCTTATTTTTCACAAAGGCCGCGTAGGCGAAACCTACAATATTGGCGGTAATAACGAGTGGCAGAATATTAAGCTTATTCAGAAACTCTGTGAAATTATGGATACAAAAATGGGCAGGTCAGCAGGTGAATCGGCCAAACTAATTACCTATGTAAAGGATCGTGCCGGTCACGATTTGCGGTATGCCATTGATGCCACCAAAATTAATAATGAACTTGGATGGGAGCCCACCATCCGCTTTACTGAGGGGTTTGAGCAAACGGTTGAATGGTATCTGACCAACGAAGACTGGCTCAACAATGTAACTTCAGGTGAGTATCAGAAATACTACGAACAGCAATATGTAAAGCGGTAACCGCCTCATTATTTGATTTGCGTAAAGTACTGAACAGGACTGCAATTGCGGTCCTGTTTTTGTATACCGAGCATCTCTGGTTTTAACTCTGGATTAGTTTTTTAAGTCGGGATTTACACAAATTGTATATATGTAGTTGTGATATGGTGAGCCACGTTCTTTCTGTTAAACTGCAATAGGTATTTTTAAATACCCCAATCTTTTGTTTGACCTGAATTTAATGATATAAATTCCGCTGTGCAATGCTCGAAAATTCAGTTCAAGTTTATTTTGGCTGACCGAAAAATAATAATTTTCAGGTTCCACCCATGAGCCATCGGAATAAAGCATGGCAACAGATATATCAGATTCGCCGGGCTCTAAAAGTAAAGAAGTATAATCTTTTGCCGGATTAGGGAATGCCCGGATTATCGATTTTGATTCAAGCGTTTGTGAATTTGTATAGATTGAAGGATGGATTAACAGAGAATCAAAAAATATCATCGACCGGTCAAAGTAAACATCCGGCATTGAATGCCCCCCCCTTTATGGCTAAGGAATTCAAAACTAAGATTAAGATCAGCGAGTGTATCCTGTAAGGCTACATTTGGGAAATAAGCCTTGGTTTCATCGTTAGTTCCGCAACCAAACAAAAAACTCACACTGTCTGTCGGTGTTATATTGCATAATGAATGGGCTATATCATAGGTTAACCATTTATCGTAAACAGAATCAATCCTGTTTGCCCATTCATCAAATGGATATTCAACAATTCGTGGATTAATATATGTTTGCGACGAATTCTCATCTGGTGAAAATCCACTTGCTGCCAAAAACATGCTTTTGGTAAAGAATCCGGGAATCAGGTTGGTTTCATCAGAACTAAAGCTGAAAAAGTCATAAAAGTAGGGTGGAGTTCCGTTTTCGAGCATGATCATAAGCCTTACCGCAGGCATCCATACATCATTATTAACCTGCCCTGCATGGGCTGAAAATGCTCTGAACCGGTCTTTATGCTGTTAGGCTGATCTGAATGCTCCAAAAGCACCAAGTGATTGTCCAAACAATGCCCTTGCGTTTTTTTCAGGAATAGCCCTGAAACTGGATTCAATCCAGTCTACAATGTCAAAAGCTGCATAACCTTCATAATTTCCGGTTAGCGGAGAGTTTACATAAACCCCTGAACCAAAAGGATATGCTGTTTGATCAGCGCAAACAATAATAACCGGGTGAATAATTCCTGAACTGAGTAATTGGTTTAATCGAACCTGACTTGAATTCAGTGATTCCTGATTTCCACCCCACCCGTGCAAATAATAGACAGCTGAGTACTGCTCATCGGTTTCTTTGTAGTAATCGTCAGGCAGAAAAACTGTAATATTCCGTATTTGCTTAAGCGATGGGCTGTAAAATGAGGTGTCAATTCTGGTAAACTGGGCCAAAAGTAAATGCGGGTACATCACCAACAATAACATAGTTATTGATAGCTGGCTGGTAAAAGAAATAAATCTTTTTATCATGTCTCAATCTTTTGAATATTACTGAAGAGTAAGACCTGATTTGCATAAGGTCTGGGTTTTATTTCAACTTTCTTCATTCTCAGAGACAGTATTATTAACAAAGATGCTATTAATAAGGTGCTTTGTCAAAGTTTGCTTTGAGTCATCTAATATGCAGTTTTAGTTCTTGGTCATCAGGCCCTTAAGTGTGTGCGACTTTCTGATAAGATTTCTTTTGGTAGATCAGAAACTGAGTTTAGCAAGGAGTGGACAAACAGATGAGATTTGCTATTAGCCAGGTTTAGGAAATGTGCTGTGTTAATTTTTAGTTGGGACAAGGTATGCTATATCGCAGAAGATTATTTTTCGTTTGCCATGGCAGTAGCTTGCTTAAGAAATACCCATTTTACTTCCTTATATTGGGAATGGGGATAAATTTTGTCAAGTAATTTTGTTCTTTATGCTCATTCATTGCTTGAAATTGCCATAAAGGTTTTTTTGGGCTGAACATTGTGCATGGCATATTCGCTCAGCGCCAGAATGGTAAGACTAGGGTTAACACCGGGGTTACAGGGAATAACAGAACTGTCGAGAATATACATATTTGGGTAGCCATGCACCCTGAAATGCTTATCAACTGTTCCCATCCGGCTGTTTTCGCCAATGGGGCATCCGCCGATAATGTGTGCTGTAGTTGACATATTGAGCATGGTTTCGGTAAGGCTGTTCATGGCAGTGCCGTTTACCTTGGCAGCATAGCGATGCAGCACCTTTTGTCCGGTGGGGATGTACGCTGGAATTTTCCCACTCGTTTTATCAAAACTCAGGTTGTAGCCGACAGGGTTGCGCCGTAATCGCATTCGCATCGAATTGTCGGTGTTTTGCATAACCAGCATTACAATACTACGGTTACCCCATCGGAATGAACGCATCAGCCGGAGCACTTTTAGCGGATGCCTGAAGGATTTTAATACAACATTAACCGCCCTTTTCACTGGCGTGCTTCCTTCGGCGCTTAAACCGCCCAAATGTGTTATAAATCCGCTCCGGTCGTTAAATTTTACCATTTCAATGTGGGTGACTTCATCGGGGCTGAACACCGATGAGATGGCCACGCCGTTATTGAGTTTTTTGTCGGCATCAACCAGGCCGCTGATGCTTTGCGAGTTGGTACGCACCTGGCTTCCAAGGGTGTCAGAAAGTTGCGTCATGGTTTGGTACAGGTATTTCTGGCGCAACAGCAAGTCGAGCGTGCCCAGTGTCCCTCCGCTGATTATCAGACCTTTGGCCGTAATGCGCCCACTGTAGCCACCCCGAAGCGTTTTTCGGCAATCAATTTGGTATATGCCATTTTCAAAGCGAAGCAATAGGGCCTTGGTGCCAGCAAGTATTTGAGCACCCAGTTTCTCAGCAAACCAAAGGTAATTTTTGTCTAGGGTGTTTTTTGCATTTTCACGGCAACCAGTCATGCAGCCCGCGCATCCAGTGCATCCTTTGCGCAGTGGTCCCTTGCCACCAAAGTAAGGGTCTGTTTCCGTGTCCTGTTTCCCGTAATAAACAGCTGTTTCAACAAATCCAAACGACGATTCGCAGTTAAGTTCCTCCGAAATTTCTTTCAGAATCAGATCTTCGGGATTTTCTTTTTCCGGAGGCATAGCAGCGCCCATCATGCGTTTTGCCTTTTCGTAAAATGGAAGCAGTTCGTTTTTAAAATCTGAATTCCTTTGCCATGCCGTATGATTGAAAAACGAATCGGGAGGTGTCATCAGGGTGTTGGCATAAACCAGACTACCGCCGCCCACGCCCACACCGCTCAGAATAAATACTTCTTTAAAAAAGCTGCATTTTAGAATACCGCTCAACCCCAGTTTCGGCATCCACAGAAACCTGCGCAGGTTCCAGTCGGACCGGGCAAATTGTTCGGGGCTGAATCTCCGGCCCTGCTCAATAACTATTACTGAATACCCTTTTTCGGCCAGCCTTAACGCTGCTACACTTCCACCAAAGCCGGAACCGACAATGGCAAAATCGTACACTTTATTTACATTCATAAGATTCTGAGCCCTAGAATATTTTCGTGTAAAGTGATATAAAGGTAAATTAAATATTGAAATTAAAGGCAGGAGGAATAAAGAAAAAGTAAAAAGGAAAAAGGTTCTTAGTCAGGATTATGGGTATTTGGCTTCTTTGCTCCTGACGCTGAGTTTCCCATCGGGTACGGCTGTGGAACTACCTCTGTAATAGGCAGGCTCATGGCAAAAATTCTTGGATGAATCAGGATTTCATCCCCTTGTTTACTGTCTCCGGATTTTTTGGTTTCAAACCTCGTGATGCCATTCGTAAAAGCTGCCTTTTGGTTGATGGTATCAACAATTTAAACGTTCGGGTGTTATTCAATAAAAACCATAACCCATGAAAATTAGTGCCCGCAATCAGATAAAAGGCAAAATCATCGAAATAAAACTCGGCGTGGTTACTGCAAAAGTTACGCTCGATATTGGTGCCGGTAATGTGCTGAGTTCAGTAATTACTATGGACAGTGTGGAAGAACTGCAGCTGAAACCAGGCGATGAAGTGGTTGCCATCATTAAATCTACCGAAGTTATGATTGGCAAATAATATGCAATCGCTGTAAATTAAAAAGGCAGCCGGTATCGGCTGCCTTTTTAATTTTATTACAGGTTGCAGTTAAACGGTGGCGCTGCCGGCTTCAACCTGTGGTGCAATTTTTTTAACCAGTCCCTGCAAAACGGTTCCGGGGCCTACTTCGGTAAAATGGGTGGCGCCGTTGGCGACCATATTCTGTACACTTTGGGTCCAGCGAACCGGTGCGGTGAGTTGGGCGATTAGGTTTTCTTTAATTGCAGCCGCATCGGTATAGGGTTTTCCGGTCACATTCTGGTAAACCGGACAAACGGGCTTGCTGAATTGCGTTGAATTAATGGCTGCTGCAAGCTCAAGTCGTGCGGGTTCCATCAATGGTGAGTGAAAAGCGCCGCCAACCTTAAGTGGAAGGGCGCGTTTGGCCCCGGCAGCTTTGAGCTGCTCACAGGCTACATCAATTCCTTTAACCGAACCACTGATTACGAGCTGCCCCGGGCTGTTATAATTTGCCGGTACTACAATTTCACTGATTCCGGCAAGCACTTCTTCCACCTTTTGGTCGTCGAGGCCCAGAATGGCAGCCATTGTTGAAGGTTCAGCTTCGCAGGCAGCCTGCATGGCCATGGCGCGGGCATATACCAGCTTAAGGCCGTTGTCAAACGAAAGTGCTCCGGCAGCAACCAGTGCCGAGAATTCACCCAGCGAATGGCCGGCGGTCATGTCGGGTGCAAACGAATCGCCCAGCGTTTTGGCTAATATCACCGAATGTAGAAAAATAGCAGGCTGTGTTACCCTGGTCTGCCTCATTTCCTCGTCGGTGCCTGCAAACATCAGGTCGGTGATGCGAAAGCCGAGAATTTCATTGGCTTTTTCAAACATGGCTTTGGCAGTTTCATTGCTGTCGTAAAGGTCTTTGCCCATACCCACAAACTGAGCTCCCTGTCCGGGAAATACGTATGCTTTCATGCTGTTCATTTTTCGTTGTTAAACCAGGCAAAGGTACAAAATAGGCTTAAGACCTCCACCGCTGAATTGCAATACTCAATACGGACTGTTCATGTTTTGACATGTCTAATCAATGCCTTCCCACTCCTGGTGAAAACGCTCAAGAAATTGTTCGAGAAAGACATGCCTGCCTTCAGCCATTCTTTTTCCGGATTGGGTGTTCATCAGGTCTTTCAGCAACAGCAGTTTTTCATAAAAATGATTCAGTGTTGGTGATGTACTCTTTTTATAAGTTTCCATATCCATATTCATATTTGGCGGTACCGAAGGATTGTAAATTTCGCGGTTCCGGTAACCTCCATAGTTAAAGGTTCGCGCAATACCAATTGCTCCCAGGGCATCAAGCCTGTCAGCATCCTGAACAACTTCAAGTTCGCGTGATGTAAAGGCTTTTGTTTCAAAGGTGTTCTTAAATGAAATGTTGCGGATTATATCAATCACATGGTTTTGTGTAACGGCATCTATACCAAGGTTGTTCAAAAATTCACCTGCTTTTCGCGGCCCTGCTGTTTCATCACCATTGTGAAACTTTGCATCAGCCACATCGTGCAGAAGAGCACCGAGTTCTACCACCAGCATATCAACCTGTTCATGTTCAGCTATTGTGATTGAATTTTTCCAGACACGGTATACATGCCACCAATCATGGCCACTCTCAACATCAGCCAATTGCGATTTAACAAATTCAATGGTTGCTTCCACTATTGCTTTATGATTCATTACAGTATTATTTTTTGTTCGATTTGCAAAGGTAATATCTGTAATGGAAGTAAACAGTAATGGCTGAAGCGGTAGCCCGAAAATTTTGAGTAAACCAAAATGCATGCCGGCTGTTTATGTGTTTATAATAGTCAGATTGGCATAATTGTTAAATTTAATTCCAAAAGATGCGCGAATCAGCTCCTGATGTTGATACTTATATTACACAATTTCCGCATGAGGTACAATCCCGGCTGCAGGCAGTCCGCCATTTGATCTTTAACACGGTTCCCGATGCGGTTGAAAGCATCAGTTACGGTATGCCGGCCTATAAATTTAATAAGAAGGTGCTTGTATATTTTGCCGCATATGAGCGGCACCTGGGTTTTTATGCAACGCCCGAAGGACAGGCACATTTTGCCATCGAACTTGCCGGTTACAAGCAGGGCAGGGGTTCGGTGCAGTTTCCGCATAATAAGCCTTTAACCCTTGATTTGATGAAGGCGATTATTGAGTTCAAACTTCATTTGCTTCTGCTAAAAACAAAAAAGGCCTGATAAACATCAATCAGGCCAAGGATAGCAAACATGGGCACTTTAGCCGTGAAGTTTTGATCCGATCAGGTGTATAAATTCGGCGCGTGTTTTATCAACCAGAAATGCTCCGGTAAAATCAGAGGTGGTTGTAACCGAATTTTGTTTCTGTATTCCCCTCATGCTCATACACATGTGTTGCGCCTCAATAACAACAGCTACTCCAAGTGGTTTCAGTGTATTTTGAATAGCTTCTTTAATCTGAGTAGTAAGCCGCTCCTGAACCTGCAGGCGGCGTGCAAAAGCATCAACCACGCGTGGAATTTTGCTGAGCCCTACAATGTGCCCGTTGGGAATGTAAGCCACATGCGCCCGGCCAAAAAACGGAATCATATGATGCTCGCACATTGAGTAAACTTCAATATCCTTTACCAAAACCATTTGGCGATAGTCTTCCTTAAACATAGCCGACCGCAAAATATCTTCGGGGTTAAGGTCGTATCCATGGGTAAGAAACTGCATAGCCTTGGCAACACGTTCAGGAGTTTTTTCGAGCCCCTCACGCTCTGGATTTTCACCAATCAGTTTCAAAATTTCCTTGTAATGGGTGGCCAGTTTTTTAATGGTCTTCACATTGTAAAGATCACGTTTCTGATACCCGTCTTTAATATTGTAATCATCCATCATGTTTTCAATGATCATATCCTTTACAATTTCGCTGCTCATTTTAGTTTTGTTAAAGGGTTTAGTTGCCATAGTATTCAACAAAGTTACGCTCTGTTTCGTAAAGCTTTACACAGTGCATATTTGCTCCGGCGGCTACTACAGGCGCTTCAAGTTCGTTGAAAATCGCAATGGCGAGATTTTCAGTTGAGGCAAGTTTACCTTGCATAAAGTCAACTTCAAGATTGATGTTTTTATGATCGAGTTTGTTTACAACCAAATCATTAATAAGGTTGCTCAGTAATTTCAGGTTCATCAGAAAGCCTGTTTCAGGATCCACCTCGCCTTTTACCGTTACAAACAATTCGTAATTATGCCCGTGCCAGTTGGGGTTTGAGCATTTACCAAAAGTGTCAAGATTTTTATCGTCGCTGTATTCAGGCCTGAATAGCCTATGGGCAGCATTGAAATGTTCTTTTCGGGTTATAAATATCATACCATCAGGGTTACGCACAGTAGGGTGTAAGGCATTAATTGTTCAACTTTAATAATCAAAATCTTAAACAAGATGATTCTCAAAAAGTTTGATTGGATTATAGAAATAATCCAAACTGAGGGGAAAGGTAGGAATAGTTAGTTTTGATAAAGCGGAAGCGCGTTACAAAAATTTAGTTTCTGAAAATTTGATTAAGGATAGTTTCAGAGGATGCTGCTGTTGCTGGCTATTTTTGCTTACGCAGGATATAAACAACTTCGAATATTGTAAAAATAAGATAGTAGACAAAAAAGGCAATGATAAAATTAACCGCATCAGCCCGGTTTAATAAGGCATACACTACAATAATTACCAGATAAAGCAGCAGCCTGATGATTGAATTGGCCATGAATGCAGTTACAAATCCGGTTGGGGAAGCCTTCATGCGTTTTTGCAGGAAAAGAAAAGATAAGAGCGTAGCAGCAGTAAAAAATATGAGTAAATAAGGCAGTGAAGGGCTGATAAGCCTTGGTGGAATAAGCATTGCAAGGCCAATGATTAATAGGCCTGTGATGGTGGCCAAAGCAAGCAGTTGCCGGGTAAACAATCGCAGTTCAGGGTTCATGATTTTTGGTTTTTGCCTGTTTCTTTAATCAATAGCCAAATGGCTAAAGCGATAGCTGCAATTGAAAAAAGCAACGAAAAAACAGGAATTGAAATTTTAAGAAAGGTATCGGTAAAGTGGCCGGCAAATGCACCTGCAACTATTATAATGCCCATTTGCATCACAAATGCCGAATACCGGGCATAGGCTGCAAGCGGATTTGTTTTTTTGGGGTCAGGCGGTTGCTTCTTCATGGGCAGTTACTGCCTCCTGGTTCAAGGTATCCATTTTGCAGGTACCCGTAAACCGGGCACCCGGTTCAATGGCAAGTTTGCCAGTAAAAATATCGCCGGTAACTATGGCAGTTGATTTAAAAGAGAGTAACTCCTTTACTTTGATTATACCATTTACCTTGCCTTCAATATCAGCATTAATGCATTTAATCTCTCCGTCAACTGACCCGGTTGTACCCAGTATTACTTTACCGCCTGCAGTAATGGTACCATTCAGCGTTCCATCAATCCTGATATTGCCATTTGATTGAATATCGCCGGTAATGAGCGTTCCAGACTGAATCAGGTTCGCTGATGAAGGAGGTTCGGGTATTGTGTTTTTTGCCATATCGGTGGTAGTTGGTGAACAAATTACTTCTTCAGATAATTGTCGTTGAAAAACTTTAGGTAAGCTTCGGTGTTTTTCTCTTTAAAGTAAACCGGATAGTTTTCTGAAGAGATGATAAACTGCTGATAGCTATCTTCTTTCATACCTGAGAAAACATAATTATCGTTGCGAATGCCTTCGAAATACCTGAGTGCTTTGTCAATTTCAGTAAAACTGCTTACTGTGATCATTTGCCTGTTATTGTCGAGCAGCACGCTGTTTACCTGAAGGTTTTCGGTACTGAAATATTTTGTATTAAAATCGGTTACCCTAACTTTGGTGCCGTAAACATTTACCTGGGTACCATCCACAATCAAAGCATAAAAATGGGTGGCTTTGGCATTGTATTTATACATGCTGGCATCAAGCGGTTTCTCGGCAGGCTGTTCTTTTTCGTTGGCAGTAAGCTCTTTTTCTCCGTTGTTTTTAAGTTCCTTGTCTTGTCCGAGCAGGCGGCGGGCATAGGGTTCAACAACGCTCCCGGGATAATGGGCAATCAAAGCAGCCAGAAGCACTTTCATAGTGTCGGCACTTTCGGTTTTACCGCGGGCCACAGCGTTAAGGTAGGCAAATCGGGGCATCAGCTTATCGTTGGGGTATTTGGCCATGGCATCGTTGCTGTAGATGATGGCTGTGCGGTATTGCCCGCGTTCGAATGCCAGATAAGTCTCTTCATACAAAGAGATGACCCTGTTTCTGGCGGCTTCAAGTTCAACGTTGTAATTCGGGTCTTTCAGAATTCGGGCGTAATCACTATCAGGATAACCATTGATAATTTTGGCCTTATAGGCATTCATATTTACGGAGTCGCCTTCATCGCGGTAGGCTCTGTACAAATGGTATGAAGCCTGGAGCACATTGGTATCTGAAGGGAACCTGTTTATGAGCGATGTAAAGGTTTCAACAGCTTTAGGCTTATCGTTGAGCTCTTCCAAAAAAATCATGCCGGCATTGAAAAGCCCGTCAGCAATTTTATCGTTACTGGCTTCAACCTGTTCGGGTGTAAAAGGCAGGTTTTTGAGATAGGTATCCCGGTTTTTCGGGTCGCTGCCTTTGGCTTTTCCGTCTTTTGACTGGTCTTTCACCGAATCGGCAGCCTGCTCACCGTTGAGGTTTATAACCTCTGCTTCCTGCATTAATTCGCGCTTATTGCTGAGCCTCCAGTTATCTTCAAGTTTACGACGTCCCCATTTGCGCACAAATTCAGAAAATCCCATACTTATAGCCGAAGGGTTGTAAAAATACCAGCCGCCACCGCCAACCACCGACATGCCTTTGTCCTGGTCTACAATCTGGCGACCCTGCAATCCAACGCCTGCCATATCGGCAAGGCGCTGCTCTTCGGCAAGTTTTTTGGCTTCTTCTTCCTTGCGGATAACCTCAGCAATTAACTTATCAATAATTTTATTCCGTTCGGCTTCGGGCATGGCAGCAAGTGTCTGTAAGCTATCTTCAACATGCACCGTTTGCAGAAATCCTACCAGGCGGGTGAGTATATCGGTTTTGGTTGAAATCTGTTCATAATCCGGAAAATCCTTCGGCAAAAACATCAGGGTGCTGTCGTAATAAGCCTGCGCCTGCCCGTAATCAGGTCGTTTGAAATAAATATTAGCAAGCCTGAGTGCTGAAATGGATTTCTGATAATCGTTTGAAACGCTTGAAGCTACAGATTTTCTCAGGTAACGAACGCCAAGTGTATCGTTTTTGTCCTTAAAGGCGATATCGGCCAGTGCATAATAAATCTGATCCTGAAAATCTTTATTCTTGGCATCCTTAAGCATTTTGTTCAGCTCCTTAACAATCACTGTTTTATTGGAGCTGTTGGCATTGTAAACCCGCGCCAGATTGATGCGTGCATTGAATGCCATTTCAAACGAGGCATTCCCTTTCATAACCCGGGTGTAATATTCAGCGGCCTGACCGTCATTATTTTCAACCTGGTTAATCTGAGCCAGAATGTAATAAAGCCTTGTGCGCAATTTCCCTTTGTTATTCAGCGGGATAGCCTTTAGCAAATACTCTTTGGCTTGTTTGTATTTGCCCTGAACAAGATACAGATCAGCATAGGCAAGCGGTAAATTCTTACGCACCTGCCATGGTAGTTCAAGCTCCTTTTTTTCGGAAGCTATCAATTCATACATCGAAATAGCTTTATCGTACTGTTTTAGCTGCTGATAGCTCTTGCCCATCCACAAAAGGGCTTCGTAACGGATAGGATCGGCGCTGTATTGCCGGCTCACAAAGTCAAAAGCGCGGCGGGCAGCATTATAATCCTGCTTGTAAAAATTGGCTTTCCCAATAAGCAGGTAACTATAAATAACCCATTTAACATGCTCTTTCTTGTCGAAATACATCGAATGCCGCTGTATAACCTTCGAGGCTTTTTCGATTGCCCGGTCCATGTTCGGATTGATGGACTGCACCTTATTGGCGGCGCCATAATTATATACCTGCAACACAACCGTGTAGTTATCCTTGGCGCTCTTAGCGAGCTCGGCAACGCCCTCTTTCAGGCTTTCGTTGCCATTCCAGTAGGCATTGTAATGTGCGGTAAGGTTGTGGTAAACACGTCGCGAAAAGGTGTTTTTCTTGGTCGAACAACCACCAAGCAACAGCAATGCAACTACGAGTAGCGAAATTGAACTTCGAGAGCCGATAATTTTTGGAGTCAAAGGGAATGCAGGTTAACAGTTTTACTAAATAACTGATTATTTGCAAAAATATTTTATTTTTTTGAAATGGCCTTGAACTATTAAAAGAAACTAATCTATGTTAGTAAATGATAGTTAACTTTTAACTTGTTTCTGACCTGTACCTATCTGCCACCTTTTAATGCGGGAACCTTTTTTTAACTTTATTCAAACGGTAAATATCGATATTCAGCAATGTGGACAGTCAATACTGCATATTTTTCCGATATTTGCCGGCAGTAACTCTTTTTAAATCCTGAGATGGCCAAAAAAAAGGCTGAAGCCGATTCTTCTACTGAAGTAAAAAAGGTAAAGTGGTATTACCGGCTCAGGGATAAGTACCGGTTAATCATACTGAACGAGGATACCTTTGAAGAAAAGTTGTCGTTCAGGCTATCGCGCCTCAATGTGTTTGTGATAACCGGGATGCTGGCTATTGTGCTTATTTTTTTCACAACCTATATTATTGCCTTTACAACTTTGCGCGAATATATTCCCGGATATATGGCAGGCAATGTTCAGCGCGATTTATATGAGCTTCAGTTCAGGGCTGATTCAATTGAGGAGGCCCTGCACAGCAAAGACCTTTTTATTCAGAATCTGAAACATGTTATTGCCGGCGAGGATCTGCCAACTTCAACGCAATCGGTTTCAATGCCCGATTCAGCCACCGGAAAGAAGTATGTTGCCATTACCAACGCGCGAAGCAGTGCCGATTCTGTGCTGCGTTCCGAGTTCGATAAGCAAAATCAGTTTAACCTAAGAGTAAGCGACAAACAAGCAGCAGCCAAAAATATTACCTTAACACATTTGCGGTTTTTTACGCCTTTGCGCGGCATAGTTACCAATAATTTTAACCCTACCCAGCAGCACTTCGGCATTGATATTGCGTCCGAAAAAAACGAAGCTGTTAAAGCCGCCTACGATGGCACGGTGATTTTTTCGGAATGGACAGCCGAAACTGGCTATGTAATTGCAATACAACATCCGGGCAACATTATTACCATTTACAAGCACAATTCGGTGCTATTACGCAAGCAGGGCGCATTTGTGAGAGCCGGCGAATCTATAGCCATTGTTGGCGAATCGGGCGAATTTACCTCCGGCCCTCACGTACATTTTGAACTCTGGATCAATGGCAAGGCAGTGAATCCGGCCGATTATATAGTTTTCTGATGAAACAGGAGTCCAACTCAATCCGAAATATAGCAGTGCTGGGCTCAACCGGATCAATTGGCACTCAGGCATTGGAGGTAATACGGCAACTACCTGAGCATTTTTGTGTTGAGGTGCTTTCAGCCAATACCAATGCTACGCTGCTGATTGAACAGGCTGCTGAATTTAAGCCCAATGCAGTGGTTATCGGAGCCGGGCACCTTTACGATAAAGTAGCATCGGCCCTTCAGCCGCTGGGTATCAAGGTTTATTCAGGCGAATCGTCGCTATGCCAGATTTTAGCCATGGATACCATAGATATTGTTTTAATGGCCCTGGTTGGATATGCAGGCCTCAAACCTACCATGTGTGCCATAGAAGCAGGCCATCAGCTTGCCATTGCCAATAAGGAAACCTTTGTGGTAGCCGGCGAACTCGTTACCGCCCGGGCGCGTGAAAAGGGGGTAAATCTCTATCCGGTCGATTCGGAGCATTCAGCCATATTCCAGTGCCTTGCCGGCGAATACCATAATCCGGTTGAGAAAATTTATCTTACCGCTTCGGGTGGGCCTTTTTTGGGAAAAGATCGGAATTTTCTTGAAATTGCTACTAAAACCGAGGCACTTAAACATCCCAACTGGAATATGGGATGCAAAATAACCATCGATTCGGCCACGCTCATGAATAAAGGCCTTGAGGTAATCGAAGCCCACTGGCTCTTCGGTTTGAGCTCGCAAAAAATAGATGTTTTGGTGCATCCGCAATCAGTTATCCACAGCATGGTTCAGTTTTGCGACGGTTCCATTAAAGCTCAGATGGGACTGGCTGATATGAAACTGCCTATTCAATACGCGCTTTCTTATCCTCAAAGACTTCCGTCGGTTTCACCACGCTTTAATTTTGCCGATTTTCCTTCACTAACCTTCGGTCGGCCAGATACCGGCAATTTTCGTTGCCTTTCGCTTGCCTATCAGGCGCTTGCCGAAGGTGGAAATATGCCTTGTGCGCTCAATGCAGCCAATGAAATTGCAGTGGCTGCATTTTTAAAGGATAAAATCGGATTTTTGCAAATAGCCGATGTGGTTGAACAGTGCATGGCCAAAACGACATTTGTTAAAAAACCCGATTTCGAAGCTCTGGCTGAAACCGACCGCACAGTTCGGCTTCTGGCAGCTTTATATACCGGTCAGGCTCCGGCCTGAACCATCATGCGTTTACTTTGTTTAGTAACTTCAATTTGAAACCTTACCCTTACGATGGAAATTCTGATTAAAGCAGCCCAATTACTCCTAAGTCTTTCAATACTAGTAATTTTTCATGAATTTGGCCATTTTATAACTGCCAAACTCTTTAAAACCCGTGTTGAAAAGTTCTACCTCTTTTTTAATCCCTGGTTCAGCCTGTTTAAGTTTAAAAAAGGCGAAACCGAGTACGGGGTAGGGTGGCTTCCTTTGGGTGGTTATGTAAAAATCTCTGGGATGATCGATGAATCTATGGATAAAGAGCAACTTGCGCAGCCGGCTCAACCATGGGAATTCAGGAGTAAACCGGGGTGGCAGCGGCTGATTATAATGCTTGGAGGTGTTACAGTAAATATTTTGCTGGCAATTGCCATTTACATCGGAATGCTCTGGGCGTGGGGCGAGCAATATCTGCCGACATCCGAAGTAAAATATGGTATTGTGGTCGATTCGGTAGCTTACCAGATGGGATTGCGCAACGGCGATAAAATTGTTTCGGTTGACAATGAACCCGTTGAGGACTTTTTTAAAATTCCGGGTCGTATCATACTTGATAATGCCAAAACCATACAGGTAATTCGCCATGGTGAACCGACTCAGGTTGACATTCCCGAGGGTTTTATTGCCCGTTTGCTTAAACATCAGTCACCTGAATTTATCAATGCCCGTATGCCTTTTGTGGTGGAAGGATTTTCAAAAGGCTCTCCGGCTGAGGCTGCGGGTGTACTGATAGGCGATCGGATTATTGGAATTAATGATTCAACGGTTTCGTATTTCGACGAATTTAAAGCTTTGCTGCCCAATTACAAATCGTCGCAGATACAACTGAGTGTACTCAGGGGGAGCGATACACTCAAATTGAAAGTGGATGTTCCTGAAACCGGCCTTATCGGTGCATATACCAACCCGTCAGATATGTTCATATTCAGCGAAAAGGAGTATTCTTTTTTTGCAGCTATCCCGGCAGGATTTGCCAAAACCTGGAAGGGGGTAGGCAATTATCTGAAACAACTCAAGCTGCTTTTTTCGCCCGAAGTTAAAGCGTATGAATCAGTAGGTGGATTTATTACCATTGGCAATATATTCCCGTCACAATGGGATTGGGCTGCTTTTTGGGGATTAACCGCTTTCCTTTCGATCATGCTGGCCATTTTGAATGTTCTGCCTATTCCGGCACTTGATGGCGGACATGTTATGTTTCTGCTGTATGAAATAATTACCGGACGCAAGCCTTCTGATAAGTTTCTGGAGTATGCCCAGATTGTCGGGATGATTCTGCTGTTCGGACTGCTTATTTTTGCCAACGGAAACGATATAGTGAAGTTGTTCAGATAAGAAAAACAACAGGTTTCAGAAAAGTTAGTCCTTGCGCTCTTTGCCGTGTGCTGTGGGCGCTTTGCCTTGCACTTGATGTTTTTCAGGCACCCCATCACCTAGCAGTAGTGAACAACCCTAATCTTCCAGTTTATCCTTTAGCGACTTAAATCCCTGACCCAGAATTTCATTGGCATCCATCACCGATAGAAATGCTTTAGGATCGGTTTTATTGATAAATTCTTCGAGCATGGCCAGTTCGCGCCGGTTTACCACTGTGAATATGATTTTCTTGCTGCTGCCGTTGTACATGCCCTCGCCATGCAGGAATGTTCCGCCACGGTTGAGGTCGTGGATAATCTTATCCCTTATCGCCTCATATTGATCTGAAATGATAAAAATGGTTTTCTCGTATGAAACACCTGATAGCACCGCATCAATAACTTTGCCCATCACAAAAATTGTAATCCACGAGTACAATGGAATCCGCCAATCGCGAAAAGCGAGAAACCCTAAAAGCACAATTACCGAATCAACAGCCATCATAAGCTGACCGAGGGGAAGCCGGGTATAACGCGAAATAATCATGGCTATCACGTCTGAGCCACCTGATGTTGCCTTTGACTTAAAAATCAGCCCTACACCGGCACCTACCAGTGCACCGCCAATAATCGACGAAAGCAGGGGATCGCTGTCGACCAATGGCTTGAACCCGCTGTAATACGAGAGCACATCCACAAAAACTGATGTCAGCACAAATCCCAGAACGGTTTTGGTGCCGAAACGCGGACCAAGCACCCGGGTTCCGATAATTGTAAGTGGAATGTTAAACAGCAGTGCGATGCCTCCAACCGGTAGATTAAACAGGTAATGCAATACGATGGAGATGCCATATATGCCGCCGGGTACAATCCTGTAAGGCGTTATAAAATAAACATATCCCAGCGACACCAGAAAAGTGCCGGCAACAATATAGCTGTAGGATATAAACCATTTTCTTGAGAAAAGCTTTTCTGTTTGAAGAAATGCCATACTGAATCAGGTGTTTGAATCTGATTTATTCCGAAATCTTATCACGCAGCGATTTGAATCCTTCGCCGAGAATCTCATTGGCATCCATTACAGTAACGAAAGCTTTAGGGTCAACCTGATGAATGTATTCCTCAAGTATGGCTAGTTCACGCCGGTTAAGTACTGTAAAGATGATAGTTTTTTCAGCATTGTTAAACATCCCTTTTCCAGGAATATAAGTGCCTCCGCGGTTCAGGTCGTTAATAATTTTATCGCGGATTAGTTCAAACTGGGTTGATACAATAAACATTGTCTTATCGTAGCTAACGCCTTGCATGGTGATATCAATAACTTTACCGGTTACAAAAATCACAATCCAGGAATACAAGGGGATATGCCAGTCGCGAAATACAATTAGGCCAAACAAAACAATGGCTGAATCAACATAAATCATCAGTTGCCCCAACGGAAGGTGGGTATATTTAGCGATAATCATGGCCACGATATCAGAGCCGCCTGATGTGGCTTTGGATTTAAATATCAACCCAAGCCCGAAGCCTATAAGCACACCGCCAAATACACAGGCCATCAGCACGTCGTTGGCTAATCCCAGTGGATCGTTTTCGCCAACAATACCGGTAAGCAAATCCATAAATACCGATGTAATTACAAATCCTACCACCGTTTTTACGCCAAAGCGCGGGCCCAGTACTTTAACCCCGATAATGGTAAGCGGAATATTGAGCACCAGGCCAAACAATCCGACCGGAATACCAGTTGGCCAGAAACCGATTAAACCCGCTGTCAGATGATGAACCACAATTCCGATTCCATACACACCACCCGGTACAATGTTGTAAGGATTGATAAAAAACACAAATCCCGCTGCCAGAATAAATGAACCAACCACAATCAGAATGTAGGATTTAAACCAGCTGGCTGAAAAGAGCCTGTCATTTTGCAAAAATGCCATGTTAGTATGTTGTTAATGAGTTATTTAAAATTCTGGCTAAAAGCGATGCAAAGCTACCTGCTTTTTAGTTCAAAACCAATAACCAACGCCTCACATTTCTTTATTTCAACCTGCATTACTATTGCTATAGTAGATAATTCGGCAGGCAAAAAGACTGTTATAGGTTAGAAATGGCCGGGTTCGTTAACTTTTTTAAATAGTTCATGATTTACATCCACTAAAATATTACTTTTGTGACTGAAAAGGATAAATGTTCAGTTTGATAAAATAAAACAGGAGAAATCCGGTTAGTACTGTCGTATCCTCAATGTTTCCGGAAGCACACGATCGTGTTTCCGGTACTTATGTATTGATTTGTCAATTTTTGTAATGACACACTGCAATACCCGATTTATACATCGCATTTGTGCATTTGCTGCATGGCTTTTGCTAGGTTTTGGTTTGTTTCTGCCCTTTAATTCAGCAGGACAGCAGGAGCCTCAGATTACCATGAACCGATTTAACTCAATGGCAGTGAACCCGGGTTATGCCGGTTTGCGCGATGCCATTTGTGTTACCGGATTTATACGTGAGCAATGGATGGGCATCGAAGATGCTGATGGTAATAAAGTTTCTCCGCAAACTTTTATCATTTCTGGCGATTCGCCGGTAAAGCTGCTTCATGGTGGGGTTTCGGCCACTATAATGCAGGATAAAATCGGGTATTTTAAGGATGTATATGTAAAACTGGGATATAGCTACAAAAGGCCATTTCTCAACGGCCAGCTTGGTTTGGGTTTAAATGTTGCTTTTTTAAACAAATCACTCGATTTTGGAAAGCTTAAGCCGGTAGATAGCGGCGATCCGCTATTGAATGGAGGCAACGCCAGCACTATGTTTACAGATATGGGCATTGGTGCATTTTATCTTGAACCCGACGGGTTATTTGTCGGATTTTCAGCCTCACAATTGCTCGAAGGAACACGATCATTGGGCTCGGGCGATGGGGGCACCGATTTTAAACTCAGACGACATTACTATGCTACAGCCGGGTACGAGATTTCGTGGATACGAAATCCGGCCTACGTGCTTATCCCAAGTATATTTACAAAATTCGACGGTTCTACTTTTCAGGTTGATTTGAATGCAACTGTTGAATATAACCGTAGGTTTTGGGGTGGTTTCTCCTACCGTTTTCAGGAAACAACTGCTCTTATGGTCGGAATGAATGTGAAAGATATCAGCTTCGGCTATGCTTACGATATCCCTCTTTCGAGGATTGGCGGGGCAGGAAGCCATGAGGTAATGCTGCGTTATTGCTTTAAACTTGAGCTTGAAAAAGCCCGTAAGAGTTATCGTAATACACGCTTCTTGTAAAAGAAATTTGGTTGGAAAGATTATATTATTATTTTTGTCGGTTCAAAAAAAATCGGGAGGAGGTTCATACTAAATCGTATGACCGGTCGTTATTTGCATTAAAATCAGGGACAAACACATGAAAAGACTCTTCAACTACATTATTGCTGCCCTAATACTGAGTAGCTGTGGAAACTCAGGAAACGGAGAACTTGTAGGTGTAACAAAGCGTGAGAAATTCTATCAGCCCGATCCATTCGGAATGGCTTACATTCCTATGGGAAGCTTTACAATAGGCGTTGGCGATCAGGATGTGCCGTATGCACACATCAACGATCCGCGAACCGTATCGGTAAGTGCATTTTACATGGACGAAACCGAAATCACCAACAACGAATACCGCCAGTTTGTTTTCTGGGTGCGCGACTCTATTGCCCGTCGTAAACTGGGCGAAGTTAAACCTGAACTCTATCTGATTGAGGAAAACAAAAAAACAGGTGAAACTTTCGATCCTCCTTTCCTCAACTGGAAAACCGACATCAAATGGAACGGTGAAGAAGAACGCGATGCGCTTTCTGATATGTTTCTGCCGGAGCATGAACGTTATTTCCGCCGCAAGGAAATTGATACCCGCAAACTATTTTACGAATACTATTGGGTAGATTATAAAGCTGCTGCTGGTAAAGACTATTCAGCCGGTGATCCTGTAAATGCAGGTCTGGCCAACCGTCCGCAGGGTTTGAAAGACCGTTCTTTGTATGTTCGCAAAGAAATTATTAATGTATATCCCGATACACTCGCCTGGATTCATGATTATGCATACGCATACAATGATCCAATGACCGAGCGTTATTTCTGGCATCCGGCCTACGATAATTATCCTGTTGTAGGTGTAAACTGGAAACAGGCTAAAGCCTTTGCCATCTGGCGTACTGAGTTACTCAGAGCCTATCTGAACGGCCGCGGAAACGCTGTTGTAAACGAGTTCAGGCTTCCGACAGAAGCCGAATGGGAGTGGGCTGCACGTGGTGGCAACTCATTCAGTCCGTACCCCTGGGGTGGCCCTTATACACGTAACGAAAAGGGCTGTTTCCTGGCTAACTTTAAACCGCTGCGTGGCAACTATGTTGATGATGGCGGTCTTACTCCGGTAATTGTTGCTCACTATCCGGCCAACGACTTTGGTTTGTACGATATGGCTGGTAATGTTGCCGAATGGACAAACGACGCTTACGATGAATCGTCCTACAATTTTACCTGGGATATGAATCCGGCATATAGCTATAATGCAAAAGACAGCGACCCGCCTGCACTCAAACGCAAAGTTGTTAGGGGTGGATCATGGAAGGATATTTCGTATTATCTTCAGGTTAATGCCCGTACCTACGAATTTCAGGATACTTCAAAATGCTACATTGGTTTCCGGTGTGTGCAGAATTATATGGGTCGTCAGAAAGATGATAATCCTGCACGTGCATCGAAAATCTATAACTAACACGCATTTGCGGCATTGAGTCCGGATGCGAATTAGATAATTCAATAGATAACAAAAACAACCACTAACACACAACAATCATGGGATTGAATAATTTAGTCAGAGGAAGAGGGTTCAGAAACTTCATGGCAAAACTCTATGGATGGGGAGCTGCCGTTGTTATTCTTGGTGCACTTTTCAAAATCAACCACTACCACTTTGCCAACGAAATGCTTATAGTTGGACTTGGAACTGAAGCAATTATCTTTTTCTTCTCTGCTTTTGAACCGCCCCACGTTGAACCTGACTGGAGTCTGGTTTATCCTGAACTTGCCGGAATGTACCATGGTGGTGGTGAAACCAAACCTAAAGGCAAAACTCCAACCCAGGAACTCGATGGGATGCTTGAGAAAGCTAAAATTGGCCCCGAACTTATACAAAGCCTTGGAAATGGTTTACGCACGCTCAGCGAAAACGCTTCTAAAATGGCTGACATGTCAAGCGCAGCAGTGGCTACCAACGACTATACAAAGAATCTTACCAATGCTTCAAAATCGGTAAACGAATTGTCGCTCAACGTTGCCAAAGCTGCTGAATCAACAGCCCAGCTTACAGGTACTTATCAGCAATCGGCACAGGCATTGGCCAAATCAATCGAGAAATTCGACTTTTCAGGCCTCGATAACAAGGCTTACGGAGAACAACTCCAGAAAATTTCAAGCAACCTTGCCGCTCTTAATGCTGTTTATGAACTGCAACTTAAGAGCTCCAACACTCAGGTTGAAGATACCAATAAGCTGCATACCACGCTGAACCAGTATCTTACAAACCTCACCGACTCTAGCCAGGAAATGAACCGTTACAGGCAGGAACTCGATACCCTTACCAAAAAGGTTACCGCCCTTAATCAGGTTTACGGCAACATGCTTGCAGCCATGAACGTAAATATAAAGTAAGGCTGGTTTTTTAACGGATTTTCTAACATTACTATAAAAACAAACTATGGCTGGATACAAGGAGACACCGCGACAAAAAATGATCGCGATGATGTACCTGGTGTTGACCGCGCTCCTTGCTCTTAACGTTTCGGTAGAGATTATCAATGCATTCGTTGTTGTAAACAAAAGTATCGAAGGCACAAATGAAAATCTCAAAACAAAAAACGAAGAGACCTACGCGCGATTTGAGCAGCAGAACCTATTGAATAGCAAAAAAGTGGGCCCTTACTGGGAAAAAGCAAAGAAAGCCCGCCAAATGTCGGAAGAGCTTATCGCTTTTATCGATCAGGCTAAGTATGAGGCAATATCACGTTCCGAAGGAATAAGCCTTGAACAGGCAAAAACCACCCCACTCAGCGATATCGCTTCTAAAGATAAGTACGATGTAACTACCAATTATTTTATTGGTAATTCGCAGGATGGATCCAAGGGAATGTCGCGTCAGCTTAAAGATAAGATTGAGGATTATAAAAAGAACATTGTAACCTTACTCGATCCAAACCAGGCAAGTGCCATTAAACTTGGGCTGGATACAAAAGGCCCTTTCCGCGATGCAAGCGGTTCAAAGCAGAACTGGGAAATGCACAACTTTTACCATACCATTCTGGCTGCCAACGTTACATTCCTTAATAAACTGATTGCTGATGTGCGCTCAGTTGAGGGTGATGTAGTCGGACAACTGTTTAGCGCCATTTCTGCATCAGATTATAAATTTGATCAGGTGGCAGCCCGCGTAATTCCTAATTCGCGTCTGGTTTTCCAGGGCGATAAGTACGAAGCTGAAATTCTGGTAGCTGCCCTCGATTCAAAGCAAAATCCTGATGTTACCATCAATGGCCGGACCATTCCTGCAGAAAACGGTATTGCTACCTACTCGGTGAATGCCGGTTCAACCGGACTGCAGTCATACAGTGGAACCATCCGCGTTAAAGGCCCCGAAGGCGAACTTAAAGAGTATCCTTTTAAAGAAGAATATTTTGTGATGACCCCTTCGCTTACTGTGGCTCCTACCAAGATGAATGTATTTTATGCCAACGTTGACAACCCTGTATCAATCGCTGCCTCAGGTATTCCTGAATCTCAGATCTCTGCAGAAATCAACACCGGAACCATTAAGCGCGCGTCTGACAGAAAAAGCTGGATAGTACGTGTTCCGCTGGGTAAAAATGCAGTAGTTACTGTTAAGCACAACGATGGTAAAGCACTCAGAACCATGGGTAATGCAGTGTTCCGTGTAAAAAGGGTTCCCGATCCGAAAGCATACATCGCCAATACCGATGGCGGACCTGTACAAAAGAATATGCTGCTTGCCTCACGCGCCATTATTCCCAAAATGCCTGATGATTTTGACTTCGACCTTAATTTCGAAATCGTATCATTTACCTTTGTTGGTGTTCGTGGTGGCGATATGTTTGAGCGCCCAGGTACCGGAAATGTACTTACACCCGAAATGCAGAAGTTTATCTCTGATGCCAAGCGGGGACAGCGTATCTGGCTTGAAAACATTATGGCCAAAGGGCCTGATGGTAACCGCAAACTGGGAACAGTAAGTATTATTGTACAATAAGCGCAAAGTAATCTGCGTTTTAACTGATAAACTCTTGTACCGGATTTTCCGGGTGCCGCGAACCGGCAACTCAATTTGAAAACTTACAGGCTTCTGGCCATAGTTAAAAATAACAACGGATGAAAAAAGTAATTGGTTTTCTCGCCATCGTGCTTGTAATGGCAGGTTTTGCGAAAACAGCATTGTCTCAGGTGCTTGATAGCCCTCCACGCGATGGGTTTTACGACAAAAAAGTTACCATAGAGAAAAAGCCGATCACCTATCCATGGGTTCGTGAAGCTGATGTTATCTGGAGCAAACGCATCTGGAGGGTAATTGACCTGCGTGAAAAGATGAATCAGGCATTTTACTATCCTGAAGTACCTCACAACGACTTGCGTAGCCTCATGCAGGTATTGATGGATGCACTCAAGGAAGGTTCAATTACCGCCTACGATGCATCGTCGACTACCGATGAATTTCTGGTGCCGCTTACCTATCAGGAAATTATGAGCCGCCTCGAGCGCACTGACTCTGTGCCTATGCAGCGTCCATATCCTCCATACGACTGGTATGATACCGTGATATCTGTTAAATTTAATCCTTCCGACGTTAAGCGTTTCAGGATTAAAGAAGACTGGTTCTTCGATAAACAGCGCTCGGTTATGGAAGTTCGTATTATGGGAATTTGCCCCGTTCGCGACAATTACGACGAAAAAGGCCTTTTCCGTGCTTACGATCCCCTCTTCTGGGTTTATTTCCCTGAAGCCCGCCCTGTGCTGGCTAAAGCTGAGGTTTTTAACAGGCAAAACAGCGCCGCTCGTAAAACGTATGACGATATTTTCTGGAAACGCATGTTTACTAGCTATATCTATAAGGAAGACAACGTTTACGACAGGCGTATTTCCGATTATGCTGTTGGTATCGATGGCTTGATGGAAGCTGAGCGCATTAAAAACGATCTGTTTACTTTTGAGCACAATTTATGGGAATTCTAGTTCCTGCCAAACAGAATGAATTCAGCCGCCCTGCCCGATAGCAGGGCGTTTTTTTTCGGCTACTTGCTCCGAAATTGTATCTTTGCTTTGAACCAATACTGCAGTGATAAGGTGCCGCATATTCTCGATACTCCTGTTGAATACCTGAAAGGCGTTGGACCTGTAAGAGCGGAAATTTTACGCAAGGAACTCAAGATTGCTACTTTTGGTGATTTACTGCTTTATTACCCTTTTCGATATGTAGACCGCAGCAAATTTTACCGTATTAGCGATATTGAATCAGAAAGCACCTGGGTGCAACTTAAGGGTAAAATTGCAGCAATGCAGGTGATTGGTACCGGCAGAACAGCAAGGCTTACAGCAACCTTTCGCGATGGCAGTGGAGAAACTGAACTTGTTTGGTTTCAGGGACTAAAATGGGTTAAGGAAAAGCTTCGTTCCGGCAGGGAGTACATTGTTTTTGGGAAGCCCAATGTATTCAATGGTAAATATAATTTTACCCATCCCGATATTGAACCTGCCGATGAGGATGTAAATCTTCAGAATGAACCTTTGCAACCTTACTACTCGACCAGCGAAAAGCTTAAAAGCAGGGGATTTACACCGAAGAATTTTGCCCGCATCATGCGTACGCTGTTAAATCAGGTGCAAAATGCAATACCCGAAACCCTGAGCCTTGATGTACTCAGGGAAACTCAGCTAATGCCAAGAGCACAGGCTCTCTTTAATGTACATTTTCCTGCAAATCCGACTATACTCGAACATGCACAGAAGAGGATAAAATTTGATGAGCTCTTCTTTATTCAGCTCCAACTGCTTCGCCTTAAATATGTTCGTATGGAAAAGGTGCATAGCCGCACATTTGGGGTTATTGGCGAATTTTTCAATAATTTCTATCATAATCATCTGCCCTTTGAATTAACCAGTGCCCAAAAAAAAGTGATTCGTGAAATTCGTAATGATTTGGGTAGCGGCAAACAAATGAACAGGTTGCTTCAGGGCGATGTTGGAAGTGGTAAAACACTGGTAGCTCTCATGTCGATGTTGATTGCACTTGACAATGGATGTCAGGCTTGCCTTATGGCGCCCACCGAGATACTGGCAACCCAGCACTTCAAAACAATATCGCACTTACTTTCAGGAATGCCAGTAGAAATAGCACTGCTAACCGGCTCAACCCGAAAAGCAGTCCGCACGGTGATGCATGAAAAGTTGCGAAACGGTACTCTGCGGATACTTATTGGAACGCATGCCCTTATCGAAGATCAGGTTCAGTTTCATCAGCTTGGCCTTGTTGTGATTGATGAACAGCACCGCTTTGGCGTTGCACAGCGGGCCAGGATGTGGGAGAAAAGCCTGATTCCGCCACATGTTCTGGTTATGACTGCAACCCCGATTCCCCGTACCCTTGCAATGACACTTTACGGTGATCTGGATATCTCTGTAATTGATGAACTCCCTCCGGGCCGTAAACCGATTAAAACCTATCATTTTTTTGAAAAAGACCGTTTAAGGGTGTTCAGGTTTATGAAAGAGCAAATTGCCCTGGGGCGTCAGATTTACGTGGTTTATCCTATTATCAATGAATCTGATAAACTGGAGCTTCAGGATCTGATGGATGGCTTCGACACTGTTTCCCGGTATTTCCCGCTGCCCGAATACCAGATCAGCATTGTGCATGGTCAGTTGAAGGCTAGTGATAAAGAGTTTGAGATGAAACGGTTTATTGAAAAACGGTCGCACATTATGATGGCTACTACAGTAATTGAAGTAGGTGTTGATGTTCCGAATGCAACGGTTATGGTGATAGAAAATGCCGAACGTTTCGGACTTTCACAACTGCACCAGCTGCGCGGGCGGGTTGGAAGAGGCGGTGATCAGTCGCACTGCATCCTTATGAGTAGTTATAAGCTTACATCAGATGGTAAGAAGCGCCTCGAAACCATGGTAAAAACTACCGATGGTTTTGAAATTGCTGAGGTTGATCTTCATTTAAGAGGTCCGGGCGATATACAGGGAACACAGCAAAGTGGTTTGGTTGGTCTTAAAATGGCCAGCCTTGTTAAGGATGAAAAAATATTACGCATTGCCAGGGAATACGCTCATAGGGTGCTATCTGACGATCCCGGCCTTACCCGGCTTTCCAATCAGCCTATGGCTGTTTTTTTGCAGCAAAGCGAATTTCAATGGGGTAAAATCAGCTGAAGCTCATCAACACTTTGGTTTCTCCCTGAAATGCAATTCCCTGATTGCTTAATTATCCGTAAATTTGCCACTCAAAATTTTATCTGATGAAGATTTCCTATAATTGGTTGAAGGATTATATCCAAACAAACCTCGGCATTGATGAGATTTCAAAACTACTTACCGACATAGGGCTCGAAGTGGAGGCTGTTGAAGCCTTTGAGTCTCTTAAGGGTGGGCTTAAAGGCGTTGTAACAGGTCGCGTGGTTTCTTGCGAAAGGCACCCCAATGCCGATAAGCTGAGTCTTACAAAGGTTGATACCGGTGGCCCCGAATTATTGAGCATCGTTTGTGGCGCTCCAAACGTTGCTGAAGGCCAGAAGGTTGTAGTTGCTACAATAGGGACCCTGTTGTATAAGGGCGACGAAGCGTTTGAAATCAGGAAATCGAAAATCAGGGGTGAATTGTCGGAAGGAATGATTTGTGCCGAAGATGAGTTGGGCCTTGGCTCTTCACATGAAGGTATAATGGTTTTACCCGACCATGTGGAACCCGGAACACCGGCAGCCGATTATTTCGGAATCACCAACGACTGGGTATTTGAGATCGGATTAACTCCTAACCGGGCCGATGCTGCATCGCACATCGGTGTAGCCCGCGACCTTGTTGCTGCAATCAATGCCAGAGGCTTAGGCAATGCACCGGTAAATCTGTTGAAACCTTCAGTTAGTGAATTTGTACCGGATAATCATTCGTTGCAGGTTTCAGTTGAAATTGAGGATGCTGATGCCTGCCCAAGATACTCAGGAATAACCATTTCGGGTATTAAAGTTGGACCATCGCCCGACTGGCTGGCCAACAGGTTAAAAGCCATAGGTGTAAGGCCAATTAATGCTGTAGTTGATGTTACCAATTATGTGCTTTTTGAGTACGGACAACCCCTGCATGCTTTCGACGCTGATGCCATTACAGGCAATAAGGTAATCGTTAAAAAACTTCCTGAAGGAACCTTGTTTACCACGCTTGATGCCGCAGAGCGTAAGCTTGGCGCCGGTGATCTGATGATTTGCAATGAAACTGAACCCATGTGCATTGCCGGAGTTTTTGGAGGAAGCAAGTCAGGAGTTAAGGACACTACCTCACGCATTTTTCTTGAGAGTGCCTGTTTCAATCCGGTTTCGGTAAGGAAAACATCTAAGCTGCATACCCTTAAAACCGACGCATCGTTCAGATTTGAACGTGGTACAGATCCGCTTATTACTGTAACAGCCCTCAAGCGTGCTGCCATGCTCATTAAAGAAATCGCTGGAGGTGACATTTCATCAGATGTTGTTGATATTTATCCTGTGCCGGTTGAGCCAAAGCGCATTTCATTTTCATTGGATTACCTCAATAACTTTACTGGGCAACCCATACCGGTTGCTGATGTTAAAAAAATACTTACCGGACTTGAAATCAGCATAATCAGCGTAAGCGGTAACGATTTACTGCTTGAGGTGCCTCCGTTTAAGGTTGATGTTACCGGTAAGGCTGATATCACCGAAGAGATATTGCGTATTTACGGCTATAACAAAATTGATGCAGGAGAAGGATTGCACTCAAGTATTTCGCACCTGCATAGGCCCGACAGGGAGAAGCTGCAGAATATCATGGCCGATTATCTGAGCAGCAATGGTTTTAACGAAATTCTAACCAATTCGCTGAGCAGTTCGGTGTATTACGAAGGAGGGTTATGGTTTGATCCTGAAAAGAATGTGAAAATTCTGAATCCACTTTCGCGCGAACTTGATATTATGCGGCAAACCCTCGTTTTCAGCGGGCTCGAATCGGTTGCCTATAACCTTAACCGTAAGCAAACGAATCTGCGTTTGTATGAATTCGGTTTTGTTTATGCACTCACCGGCAATGCTGAAAAGGGCAATGTTGAACGAAGCTATCGCCAACAAAAAATGGGAGCACTCTTCTTAACCGGAAACGCTGCTCCTGAAAGCTGGTATGCACCCGACCGAAAATCAGACTTTTATTTATTGCATTCATTTGTAAATGGTGCATTAATTAAAACCGGACTTACCATGGCATCGCTTTCGGCCTCTGATAATGTGCCCTCATTTATGTCGTCGGGAATGGTTTACAGCTTGCAGGGGAAGGTAATTTATTGTATCGGAAGGCTTAACGATAAGCTGATCAAAACTTTCGGTATTTCACAAGTTGTTTACTATGCAGGCTTGCACTTCGAAAACCTGTTGTCTGTGATTCGTAACCATACGGTTACTTACAGGGAAGTATCCCGGTTTCCCGAGGTAAGACGCGACCTTGCGCTGGTTCTTGATAAAAAAGTAACCTATGCCGATTTAGAGACAATTGCCCGCAAAACCGGCAAACAGTTGTTAAAAAGTGTCAACCTTTTCGATGTGTATGAGGGCGATAAAATTGAAGCAGGCAAGAAATCCTACGCTCTTGGTTTTATTCTTCAGGATGAGCATAAAACACTTACCGACAAGGAAATCGACAAGTTTATGGAGCGGATGGCCGAAGCGCTGGAGCGTGAAGCCGGAGCCCGAATCAGGCGTTAACCTTTTATAAATAAGGGATCATTAATGGCGGTTACCATACAGTTCTCCCAGGGGGCTGTTGAACCCCTGCATCTTTCAAATGCCATGATGGCTGTTTTGATGGATACGCTATGCATTGCCGGAAGCCTGATTGCCCGTACTGAATCTGAAATTAACATCCTTTTAAAACTTGCTGAACAGGATGCTTCAGTTTTGGGTGATGGTTTGAATGGTTTCGATATCGGCGTATTACTGTCTGGTTTTGATGCTTTTGAGTCAGGTAACTTCCTTTACCGTGTTTCCAGCGCCACGGCTGATACTGCAACGCTAAACATGCTTCCATACAAGACCAACATTGAGTTACTAAAAAATGCAGCTGAGCATTTTGGAAAACTTGCGCTGGCATTTGCCTCTACAGGCAGTGCAAAATTATTAAGCATTCCAGCTAAAGTGAAACCCCATCAGCAATGTAGCTTACACAATATATTTATTGGCCGATACGGCTGTATCGTGTGCAACAACAACTGAATTTAGTTCCCGGGAGTTTGAAACCATCTGTTAGGGTGATTGTTATTCTTTGGTCATACTAAAAACGAAGAAGCGCTATGGAAACAAAATATGGATTTCAGCTCATGACATTACCTGAATTCAAACAGTGGCTCAATCAGCAATCAGTTAGCCGGACCATTGGTTTGATTCAGAATCACCACACTTTTTTACCAGATTACAGTCATTTTACCGGTTCAAATCATTTTGAACGCCTGCGTTCGATGAAACAATACCATATGGTAAATAATAACTGGAGCAATATAGCCCAAACTTTTACTACCTTTCCTGATGGTAAGGTAGCTGTATGCCGTCCATTGAACGATGTACCGGTTGGGATAAAAGGGCACAATTCGAAGGGTATCTGTATAGAGCATTTCGGAAATTTTGATACAGGTAAGGATCAAATGACCGAAGCCCACCGCACAACCATTGTTGAAATGAATGCCGCACTTTGTCAGAAATTTGCTTTGCCGGCCGATACCGATCACATTGTTTACCATCACTGGTATGACCTGAACAGCGGTATCCGCACCAATGGCAGTGGCAGTACGAAGTCATGCCCCGGCACTGCTTTTTTTGGAGGTAATTCGGTTGATGCGGCAAGGCAGGGTTTTATCCCATTGATTTTAGCGGCCATCAATACAAATGGCTCTGTATCGGCGCCGCAGGCAGCCCCGGCAGCCGTTCAAAGCACAGGGGTGGTTTTGGTGGCTACACTCAACATCAGAACTGGCCCAGCTGCATCTTACCCGCTTGCAGGTACGCTGAGTGCCGGCGCAATGGTTTCTGTGTATCATATCGAAAACGGCTGGGCCCGGATTGCCGAAAATAGTCAATGGGTGGCAGCCCGTTACCTTATTATAGCACATAGAAAGCATGTTTCAGCTTCGTCGCTATCGGTTAGGAGTGGCCCCGGAACGCAATACGGTAAGCTGGGCTCCCTGCCGGCCGATTCTGAAGTGCTGGTTTATGAAGAGCGTGGCGGCTGGAGCCGTATTGATCTGAATGAAAAATGGGTATCATCGGCTTATCTGGTGTAATTTTGATTTAAAGGCTGTGCTTTATAACAGTGATGCTTTCAGAAGAACAGTCGCACCATGTTAAAAATTGACAAAATGTCAGTTTTTTTAAAAATGTATGACAATTGCTGTCGGTCAATTGTTAATTTTGCATTCATAACATTTTTGCATACGATTTCGAATGGACATACAATCAATAAAACAACGTTTTGGAATCATTGGTCATTCGCCTCTGCTCGACAGAGCCATTGATATTGCCAGGCAGGTTGCGCCTACTGACATAACCGTTTTAATTACGGGTGAAAGTGGCGTTGGTAAGGAGGTTTTTCCGCAGATTATACACAATCTGAGCGCCCGGAAACATGGGCCATACATTGCTGTAAACTGTGGTGCAATACCAGAAGGCACCATCGATTCTGAGTTGTTTGGTCATGAAAAGGGGTCGTTCACAGGCGCTCACGAATCGCGTAAGGGTTATTTTGAAGTTGTAAACAGCGGAACTATTTTTCTTGACGAAGTAGCTGAATTGCCGCTATCAACCCAGGTTAGGCTGCTCAGGGTGCTTGAAACCGGTGAGTTTATGCGCGTAGGCTCTTCAAAAGTTATTAAAACTGATGTGAGGGTGGTAGCAGCCACCAATGTTGATATACCGGAAGCCATCAGTAAAGGCAGGTTCAGGCAGGATCTTTATTACCGTCTTAATACTGTGCCAATATACATTCCGCCTTTGCGCGAACGTAAGGATGATATTGTTTTGCTATTCAGAAAATTTGCCATCGATTTTGCCGAAAAGTACCGCATGCCGCCACTCGAACTCGATGAATCAGCACGGCAGATGCTGATCAATTACCGATGGCAGGGCAATGTGCGGCAATTAAAGAATATTACCGAACAGATCTCTATCATCGAAGAAACGCGTTTGATTACTGCCTCCAATCTTCATCGGTATTTACCGGCCGAACATCGTGAATTGCCTGTACTTTATCAAAAGGAACCTGCCGGAAGTGAATTCTCGGAGCGGGAAATCTTATATAAGGTGCTTTTTGATATGAAGCGCGATATTGGTGAATTGCGCAAGCTGGTTGCCGATATTATTGAGAATGGCGGTATCTCGTCAGAGCTAAAACGCGAGCATCAGCCGGTAATAGCGCAGCTTATAAAGGATTATGGCGGTGATGATAACGCATTGCCCCATGTTGAGGTGCTTTCGAGGTCTGATGTACAGGAACTGGATGCCTTCTCGATGCACGAAGTATTGGAAGAGTCGTTGTCAATTCAAAAGAAGGAAATAGATCTTATAAAACGTGCCATTGAAAAGCATGGCGGAAAGCGAAAAAATGCAGCACAGGAGCTTGGAATTTCAGAGCGCACACTGTACCGCAAAATAAAGGAATATGGCATCAGTTAATCTCCTGATCATGGCGAAGCGATTTCGAATTTCATACAGTTTACTTGGGTTGGTGTTGTTTTTTATAACAAATAGTTGCGGGGTGTACTCATTTACCGGAGCCTCCATCCCGCCCGAAGCCAAAACCATTTCAATTGCCCTGTTTCCCAATAAAGCCGATCTGGTACAGCCTACTTTAAGCCAGTCGTTTACTGAAGCACTGCGCGATAAATTCTCCTCACAAACCAGTCTGGCATTGGTTCCACGCAATGGAGATCTGAGTATTGAAGGCGAAATAACCGGCTATTCCACCGAACCGGTAGCTATAACCGGCGAACAACAGGCTGCTCTGATCCGCCTCAAAATAACTGTAAATGTGAGGTTTGTGAATAAGTACAGTCCCAAGGATAATTTTGAAACCTCTTTTACCCGTTATGAAGATTACAGCAGTGCGCTGAATCTGGCTTCGGTTGAAGATGGGCTCATTTCGAAAATTAATGAGGCGCTGGTAGAAGACATTTTCAATAAATCGGTTGTAAACTGGTAAATTATGAAGCCTGCCGAATTTGAGAGGTACCTTGGCAATCCATCGCTGCTTGGCGAAGCATCGCTTCCGCTGCTTGAGCAGATTGTGCGGGAACTTCCCTATTTTCATTCGGCTCAGATGCTGCTTGCACTTAACTACCGTAAAGTCAACAGCATCAGGTATAACAACCAGATGAAACTTGCCGCGGCTTATGCACCCGACAGGCGCAAACTAAGGCAGCTACTGGCCATTGAACAAGAGCAGGAAGCTACTCTTGCTGTCTTACCTACGTTAACGCCTTCAAAAAGTGATACAATTCCGGCAGAAAATGTAAACCCCGCTGCCGATATTGATATACCTGAATCAGAGATAAAAATTTCTGCACTGGAATTTAATTCATCACCCGAACGGGCCGGAACTGTGATGGCTGAAACCGAGGTGCAGCACACTGACTCTTCGGATCTGACAGATGGAGTACTTCGATATGTTCAGACTGAAGAGGACGAAGTAGCCCATTTAAAGCACTTGCAGGAGATTGTTGCCAGGCGGCTTGCTGAGATTCAATCTGCATCAAAACCTGCGCCGGTGGCAGATGAAGAGCATGAATTAAGTGAAGAAGTTTTTCCTGTTGAATTCCCGGGGGAGCAGCCCGCTGAAATAACCATGCCGGATGAAAGCCAGGTTATTCCGGGCACGGAAGAAGACAATGATGAAGATTCTGACGCTGAAGGTTTTCCGGATGAATTATTGGATTTGAGTACGGGTGCTGTTTACAGGCTCGACGAGGCCGGATTACCGGTAAATGATGCAGAAGCCAATGTTTCAGGTGTAACAGATACTACCGGCCAGCCTGACGCCGCCAGTAAAAGGGCAGAACTCATCAACAGGTTTATTCGTGAAGAACCCAGAATCAGCGCTCCGAGGCGCGAATTTTTTAAACCGGTTGATCACGCCCGATTGAGTAATGTTGATCAGGATGAGTTTGTTACTGAAACCCTTGCACTCATTCATCTGAAGCAGGGTAACCCTGAAAGGGCCATTAAAATTTATGAGAAATTAAGTTTGAATATTCCGGAAAAAAGCAGTTACTTTGCAGCCCGAATTGCAAAAATTAAAGAAGACCGCGAAAGTGGTTCATTTTAACGTAAATAACACAAAATCAAATGGGAGCTTATATTCTTGTTTCGGTGCTGATTCTGATCACCTGCGTTTTGCTGGCTTTGGTTGTATTGGTGCAAAACTCAAAAGGTGGCGGACTTGCCTCAAACTTTTCATCTTCTAACCAGTTTATGGGTGTTCGTAAAACTGCCGATTTTCTTGAAAAAACTACCTGGACTCTTGCTATAGTGCTGCTGGTATTAAGCCTGTTCTCAATATTTGTAATTCCGCGCAACAGTGGCGTATCAACAAGCAGCGATACCGAGCTGCGTCAGCTTATCAATGAGCAGTCGGCTCCGGTTCAGGATTTTGAAGCTCCTCCTGCAGATCAGCAAGGTGCACAGTCAGGATCAGAAGCTCCTCAGGCTCCTGCGAAATAATCCTGTTTAACGATTTTTTCTGAATGTCAGATTGTCACTACAATCTGACATTTTTTTTTGCTGGTAAGGTTTGTAGTAGCTGGCAACTGACGGATGCAAGTAGGCATAGTAATTATTCAAGTGAATTGTAATCAACGCGTTAGGATGGTTATAATTCATTTCCGCCGATAAATTTTGATGATTTATAGTATTTTGGCACAAATTATGTCAGATGCGCATGAAATCTGACATAAATCATAAACCAAAAAAACAATAGCAATGACACAAGTAAATGTAAAACCATTAGCTGACCGAGTATTGATTGAGCCAGCAGCAGCAGAGCAAAAGACTGCCGGCGGAATTATTATCCCCGACACTGCCAAGGAAAAACCGCAGCGCGGAACTGTTGTAGCCGTTGGTCCTGGAAAGAAAGATGAGCCACTCTCGGTAAAAGTGGGAGATTTGGTACTTTACGGAAAGTATGCCGGAACCGAAATCAGCATTGAAGGAAAAGATTACCTGATTATGCGCGAATCGGATATCGTTGCTATCATCTGAAATTATCTCATTGTAAAAACTCAAAACAAATAAAAAATGGCTAAAGAAATCGTTTTTAATATCGAGGCCCGCGAAGAGCTCAAAAAAGGTGTTGATGCTCTTGCCAACGCAGTAAAAGTAACCCTTGGCCCTAAAGGCCGTAATGTAATTATCAGTAAAACCTACGGGTCGCCTGTTGTGACCAAGGATGGGGTTACTGTTGCCAAAGAAGTTGAGCTGAAAGATGGTATCCAGAATATGGGAGCCCAAATGGTGAAGGAAGTTGCTTCGAAAACAGCCGATGTTGCAGGTGATGGAACCACTACCGCTACTGTACTTGCTCAGTCGATTGTTACAACCGGAATGAAAAACGTTACCGCCGGAGCCAACCCAATGGATCTGAAACGCGGTATCGAAAAGGCAGTTGCCAAAGTTGTTGATTACCTCAAAACCATTTCTATTAAAATTGAAGAGGGTAGCGAAAAGATTACCCAGGTAGCAACCATTTCGGCCAACAACGACAGCTTTATAGGTGAGAAAATTGCCGAGGCTATGAATAAAGTCAAAAAAGAAGGTGTTATCACCATCGAAGAGGCCAAAGGCATTGAAACAACCGTTAAAGTAGTTGAAGGTATGCAGTTTGACCGTGGTTATATTTCACCGTATTTTATTACCGATACCGAAAAAATGGAAGCCGTTTATGAGAATCCGTTTATTCTCATTTATGACAAGAAAATCTCGGTAATGAAAGATTTTCTGCCGATTCTTGAAAAGACCGTTCAAACAGGCCGCCCGCTGCTTATTATTGCTGAGGATGTTGATGGTGAAGCTTTGGCAACACTCGTTGTTAACAAGATTCGCGGATCACTTAAGATTGCTGCAGTTAAAGCTCCCGGCTTTGGCGATCGCCGTAAGGAGATGCTTGAGGATATCGCTATCCTGACAGGCGGTACTGTTATTTCAGAAGAAAAAGGCTATCGCCTCGAAGATGCTGACCTTTCGTACCTGGGCCAGGCCGAAAAAATTTCGGTTGATAAGGAAAATACAACCATCGTAAGCGGACGCGGAACCAAAGAAGCTATTGCTGCCCGCGTTAGCATGATCAAAGCTCAGATTGAGACTACGACCTCTGATTACGACCGCGAAAAACTTCAGGAACGTTTGGCTAAACTGGCCGGTGGTGTTGCGGTTATCTATGTTGGTGCAGCCAGCGAAGTTGAAATGAAAGAGAAGAAAGACCGTTTTGACGACGCCTTACACGCAACCCGCGCAGCCATCGAAGAAGGAATTATTGCTGGTGGCGGTGTAGCCTATATCCGTGCTATCAACGCCCTCGATAACCTTAATGGTGATAACGAGGACGAGGAAACCGGAATTGCCATCGTGAAACGTGCGCTTGAGGAACCACTAAGGCAGATTGTAGCCAATGCAGGCCTCGAAGGTTCAGTAATTGTGCAAAAAGTGCGCGAAGGAAAAGATGACTTTGGTTTTAATGCACGTACAGAGGTTTATGAAAATCTTTTCGCAGCCGGTGTAATCGATCCGACCAAAGTATCGCGAGTTGCACTCGAAAATGCTGCTTCAATCGCCGGAATGCTGCTTACCACCGAGTGCGTTCTGTCTGATATTAAGGAAGATAAAGAGCCAGCTATGCCTAACCCCGGAATGGGCGGAATGGGTGGCATGTACTAATTTCCTGTTTTTACCGTTATTTTACGCAAAGCCCCGGTTTCGGGGCTTTGTGCTTTATAGCGAGTCGGATATTGAATATTTATTTAATTTTGAGAATCGAATGTTTTTCTTACACAAATCGAATGTTATGAAAAAGCGCGGAATAGCTGTTCTGGCAATATTTGGACTGGTAATGGGTTCTTTGGGGCTTTCGGCCCAGGAAATGCAGTCAATGATGCCTTTGGACAAGGATACACAATTGATTTCGTATCAGGAAGTGGTGAGTGAACCGGGCACGGCCGATGTACTTTATGTACGCTGCATTGAATGGATTAACACGCAGTATAAGAATCCGGCCGATGTATGTAAAGTGCGTAACCGCGAAAGTGCAGTGATCGAAATTCAGCACCGTTTTGAAATATTTAACAGCAGCAGCGGTTCTAAATTGCTGGCGGGCATTGTAAATTATGACCTCAAAATTGAATTTAAGCCTGGCCGTTATCGCTATACCATCAGTGATCTAACACTTAGGCAATCATCGCGTTTCCCTATTGAGCGGTGGTTCGATAAATCCGACCCGATGTATTCGCCCATCTGGGAAGATTACCTGCAGCAGGTTGATACGCAGATAAAGGAACTTATCGCTAACCTGAAACAAGGAATGGCCCCGCCTGTGGTGAAGCATGAAGAAAAATGGTAATCTGGTTTTTGAAGCTTGTTAACGCTTGAATGCCCTTACCACACCATTATAATCTATCTCTTTTTTCTGTTCAATATAATTGATCAGAGCCTGGGCTGTGGTTATATACATCGATTCACCCGGATCAGTATGATCAAATGAATAACTGCTCATGATATAACTGTTCATGCCAGCGGTAAATATTTGTGCATCGCTGATGGCTTGGCCCGATTTCCCTTTTAGTTCTACAGATATTCCTTTGCCCGAGGCATCAGTAATAACGGTATATGTTAAGCCTGACACCTGGAGATCAATCTCGTTTTCGCGGTTGAAGGCATTAAGCAAAAGCATTCGAATCTCAGCACCGGTCATTTTTACCCTGATAACTTCGTTGCCAAACGGATCAAGTTTAAAAATATCCTTGATGGTAATACTGCCCTTTGCCAATTTGTCGATTCTGATGCCACCATTGTTTTGGAAAGCAACATCAATACCTTCCAGGTTGCAAACACCATCCGTCATGAGCGACCCCAGCTGATCGTTGCCGGCTATCTCATTCAGAGCTACGCCAATTTGCCTGTTTAGTTCCTGGTTGTCGTTGTATTGGTCAACTATTTTCTGCAGTTCCTCATCGGTGCGTGGATAATTAAGAATACTTAAGGTTTCTGCTTTTTTCGAAACAACCTTACCATTCACAAGTTGCAGGGTAATTTTGGAAATAAACTTAAGTCCTGATCCTGCTTGCATAACCAACACGCCATTGAATTCGCGCGGTTGATTTACAATGGTATGAGAATGCCCGCCCAGGATAACATCTGCTTCACCAAATGATTGAGCCAGTAAAGTGTCGGTTTCGTATCCCAAATGTGTGAGGGCGATCAGAATACTACAGCTGTCGCGTAGCCATTTGTATTCCATAATGGCTGGTATTGCCGGATTAAACTTAAGATTGGCCAGTTTCGACGGGTGCGAGTCGGGCAAACCCGAAGCATTGGTTTGTATCGCTCCAACAAACCCGATTCGGATCCCATCGGCGAGTGTAATTATTTCGAAAGGGTCAGGCCGGACCCCTGATGGCTCAAGGGCAATGATATTACAGCTTATCAGTTTGAAACTGGCTTGTTGCATGCGCTTTTTCAGGGTTTCCTGGCCATAGTCAAACTCATGATTTCCAATAGTACCCAGGTTGAAACCTGTACGGTTCATCAGATCAATCATCGGAAACCCCTTATCGGGATATTGATCTACCACCGGATTGCCTGTGAACATATCACCGGCCGAAACGAGTAAAACATCGGGATTTGATTTACGCACATCGTCAACCAGCGCTTTAAGTTTCGGAAAGTTATCAATCTTGGCATGCATGTCGTTGGTCGACAGAATAATAACCGTAGTTGTGTCGCCTACACTGGCAGCTGAAACAGTTGACTGGAGAATGAGCAGAAATGCTGCAATAACAATCCGGCAGATTTTCATAATGGGTTGGTGGTTAAATGAATAAACAGTTGCTGATTTTCGTTCAAACGGCCTTCGGCATCCAATGTATTTCCAAATTGGTCATTAACAGTAAGTAATTGTTTGTGAACCGGAATGTTATGATCTGTCATATACCTCAGCACAGCATCCTGAACACGGGCACCTCTGAAAAGTTCAACCGGAGACGAATTCACATAAACCAGCATCGATGTAATTTGCAGCCAATTTACAACTATTTTCAGTTTATGAACCTGATAAACCGATATGGTTCTATTTTTTTGTTTAATAACAATCACAAAAGATTGAACAATTAACTCGTTCTTAAGTTATTCAACTGATGTGTTGGTAAATAAATAATTGCAGTCAGATAGTACATCCTTATTGTATTGAATTAAACTGATGAAATCGGTACATTTGCACTACGGCTGAGACTGGTTTGCAGGTTCACCGAAAACAATTCTAAAAGTAAGTTTAATGGCTGAAAATAAATTGATTAAGGGATTTTCAAAATTAACAAAGGAAGAGAAAATCAAGCTGGTAGCCTCGTCGTTTGCAAATTCTATAGAGGTGGAAGCCACAATTAAATCATTCTGGAATGAGGATGCTGCTATCCAGAAATTGTTTGACGAATTCAGCGAAAACACCATAACCAACTATTATTTCCCTTACGGTATTGCTCCCAATGTGATGATAAACGGCACGGTGTATATGGTGCCCATGGTGATTGAAGAAAGCTCGGTTATTGCAGCTGCTTCGAACAGCGCAAAATACTGGGCTGGCAAAGGTGGTTTTCATAGCGAAGTGATTTCAACCACCAAGGTTGGTCAGGTTCATTTCATATGGGATGGGGATTTTGCTGCCCTTCATTTGCATTTTCCACAATTAAGGCTATTGCTTACTGGTCGGACCAGCACAATAACTGCCAATATGGAAGAGCGCGGGGGAGGGGTTCTGGATATGGAACTGGTTGATATGACCGCCGAACTGGAAAATTATTACCAGCTTAAAGTAAAATTTGACACCCGTGATTCGATGGGTGCCAACTTTATAAATTCCTGCCTCGAAGAATATGCTCATGGCTTACGTGAATTTATCCTCGAAAGCGGACTGGTTGAGCCGGGGAATCTGCACATCATCATGTCTATACTTTCAAACTACACCCCTGAATGCCTGGTTAAAACCTGGGTTGAATGTCCGGTAAGTGAGCTTGGCGATATTGATGAATCGCTGAGCGGGGCTGATTTTGCATGGAAATTTGAGAAGGCAGTTAAAATTGCAAATGTAGATGTGCACAGAGCCGCTACACACAACAAAGGAATTTTTAATGGTGTTGATTCTGTAGCATTGGCCACCGGGAACGATTTCAGGGCTATTGAAGCCTGCGGCCATACCTGGGCCGCCCGCGATGGCAGATACAGGAGCCTTACTGAAGTGAATATCAAAGACGGAATATTTCATTATAGTCTTACACTCCCTATTGCCATTGGCACGGTTGGAGGCCTTACCTCGCTGCATCCGATGGCAAAATTTTCATTACAGCTTCTTCACAATCCGGGGGCAGTACAGCTGATGCAAATTGCATCGGCTATCGGACTGGCTAATAATTTTGGCGCTGTTAAATCGCTTACTACTAAAGGAATTCAGCTGGGACACATGAAAATGCATCTGCTTAATATATTAAATGTGTACGAGGCAACTGAAGACGAAAAGGTAAGGGCGGTTGAATTTTTCAAGCATCACAAAGTGTCGCACAATTTGGTTGCAGCGTTTATGCAATCAATCCGCGAAGAAAAAAATTAAAAGCATGCCTGATCAGATGCTGTTTCATGCTCAAGGTAAAATACTGCTTACAGGCGAGTATCTGGTATTGTCAGGCGCAAAAGCACTGGCATTTCCGCTTACCTGTGGCCAAAGCATGCATGTTTCTGTTTCTGATTCCTTGCCGGTATTGCAATGGGAAGCCAGCGACCCTGATGGTGTGTGGTTCAGGGCAAATCTACAACAAACAGATTTTAAAGTAATAAACAGCACTTCACCCGAAGTTGCGCATAGACTTTCGGCTATACTGGCAGTTGTGCGTAAATTGAATCCGGGATTTTTACCGGATACAACCGGTCACCACATTACGACCACCCTTGATTTTAAGCGCAGTTGGGGATTTGGCAGCAGTTCTACTTTAATTTCTCTTGTAGCTGAGTGGGCTGGCGTTGATGCTTTTGAGCTTCACAGGCTCACTTCACGTGGATCGGGTTACGATGTAGCATGCGCGAAAGCTATTGGCCCTATAGTGTTTCAACTTAAAAACGGCATTCCTGAATTTACCCTTGTACATCCTGATTATGCTTTTGCAGGGAGTCTTTACCTTATATATCTTGGCCACAAGCAGGATTCAGCGTATGAAGTAATGAAATTTTCGCACAAAGCAGCTAAATTTACTGCTGAATGCGAAGCAGTAAGTTTAATCACTGATTCATTGCTGAGTGTTTCTGAAATGAGCGATTTTATGCGTTTATTGCAAGAGCATGAAGCGATTTTATCAGGTGTGCTGCAGCAAATAAGTGTTCAATCACGTTATTTCAGCGATTTTGATGGTGTGGTAAAATCGCTAGGGGCCTGGGGTGGTGATTTTGTTTTGGCGATGTCGCTTCGCGGAGATGAATACCTGGTCAAGTATTTCACAGATAAGGGATTAGGAATCCGGCTTGCGTTTAACAAATTAACAGCAACAGTTAAACAAACTTGACTATTAGCTGTTTAAGCATAGGTAAAATGGAAAAAGCAGTATTGCCGGCCAACGAATATCTAGTTGCATGCTGGAAAAGTTCTTCAAACATTGCCCTTGTCAAATATTGGGGCAAAAAAGGGCATCAGATACCAGCAAATCCCTCATTGAGCTTCACCCTCAGCGAGGCTTATACAGTTACCCGGTTAACTGCTATTCCGCTAACTGATGGTTCTTTGAGTGATGTAAAGTTTTGGTTTGAAGGTGTGTTTAATGAAGTGTTTGGCAAAAAAGCTCACCAGTTTATCAGGCAACTTGAAGGCTATTTTCCGTTTGTGAACAATTACCGTTATGAAGTGGAAAGTGGTAACAATTTCCCGCATAGTGCAGGTATTGCTTCATCAGCTTCAGGTATGAGTGCACTTGCGCTTTGTATGTGTACGCTAAACGAACTTGCCGGTAATGAAGCCTGCAATGAAGCCACTTTTTATCAAAAGGCTTCACATGTAGCCCGAATTGGCTCAGGCAGTGCTTGTCGCTCGGTGTATGGAGGGTTTTCCGTTTGGGGTAAAACCCCGCTCCTTGAACATTCCAGCGATTATTTTGCTGTTCCCTTGCCTTTTGAAGTGCACTCCGTATTTCGCGATATCAGGGATTTGATTCTTCTGGTTGATGCAACCCCCAAGAAAGTATCGAGCAGTGTAGGCCATGGACTCATGAACGGGCATTCATTTGCTTCAGCCCGTTATACTCAGGCCGGCGAAAATTTGGCTTCCATAATTCAGGCGCTTCAAACCGGAGATTGGGAACTTTTCTCTGAAATTACCGAAAATGAAGCGCTTAGCCTTCATGCTATGATGATGACATCGCGCCCGGGATATTTGTTACTGCATCCTGATACAATAAAAATAATTGAGCGGATAAGAGAATTTCGTGATCAAACCAAATCCCGGGTTTGCTTTACCCTGGATGCCGGGCCAAACATTCATTTACTTTACAGTAGTAGTGACTATAAGCAAATTGAGCCATTAATAGAAGAGCTTGGAACTCTCTACCGTGGAGGAAAATTTATCAGCGACGCCATTGGAAGCGGTCCTGAAAAACTTAAATGCAAATAAAATGAAAAACAGATCAGGGATTTTTTATGCAAAAATCCTTCTTTTTGGTGAATATAGTATACTTTGCGACTCCATGGGGCTCAGCATCCCCTATACGCATTTCAGGGGCGAACTGAGCTTTATAAAAGACGATAAGTACACCGATTTTGATTTTGCTGTTAGCTCCAACAGGCTTCTTCGTGAGTATGCCGTTTATATCCGCGACCTCAAAGATAAGGGTACCTTGCTCTGCAATTTTAATATCGATGCTTTTGAAGAAGATATCCGTAAATCCCTTTATTTTGAATCTACCATTCCTCAGGGTTATGGTGTTGGAAGCTCAGGTGCATTGGTTGCAGCCCTTTACGAAAAATATGTTCAGGGTCCGATTGCCGGTTCGCGCAGACTGGCCAAAGAAGAGATTCTCACATTAAAGCAGGCTTTTGCACAGCTTGAGTCTTATTTCCATGGCACAAGTTCAGGCATGGATCCACTAAACTGTTACATCAAACATCCACTGCTAATCCACAACAGGCGCGATATCTGCATGGTTGGTATTCCACGCAACAAACATGATGAG
>Ga0172373_10000124_pt1 | contig 111313 bp, 101 predicted proteins | sample Lak10m_2_FD_114546 | JGI IMG/M metagenome (GOLD analysis project Ga0172373, IMG submission 114546) | Freshwater microbial communities from Kabuno Bay, South-Kivu, Congo - kab_092012_10m | ecosystem: Environmental > Aquatic > Freshwater > Lake | place: Democratic Republic of the Congo...
CTGATACTCTTTCATGGTGAGTTCCCTTTCTCTTGGCAGAGATCAGAAATTCACGCAGACCGTCGTAAAGGTCAAACCTTGGTGAGTCCCCCGGCATAGCCGGGGGCTTACCTCTATGAGTCAACGCGGCAGCCTGTGCCGTGGTGAGTGCGACAACCTGGGCCGTGGTGAGCGCCCGGATATCCGTAGTCTCCATCGCCTTGACCTGATTCACGGTCAGCGCAGCCACTTGTGCAGTGGTCAGCGCCGCCACCTGGACATTGGTTAACGCTACCACCTGAGCCGTAGTCAGTGCGGATATAACCGAGGTAGTCAAAGCGGCAAGATCATCCGTCTGCAACGCCTTGATCTGATCGGTCGTCATCGCCGCCACCTGGGCCGAACTCAGTGTTGCAGCCTGGGCCGTCGTCAATGCGCCGATCTGCGCATTGGTGAGGCTCTTTATCGCATTGGGGGTGAGCTTCGCGATGTTGACAAGCTTCAGCGCGGCAACCTGATCTACTGTCATCGCGGCGACTTGTGCCGATGTCAGCGCCGCGGCTTGGGCAGTCGTCAGCGCCAGGACTTGATCGGTCGTCAGCGCACGCACATCGATGGTTTCCATCGCCTTGATCTGTGCAGTCGTGAACGCAGCCACCTGAGCGGTCGTCATTGCCGCAAACTGGGCCGTCGTCAATGCCTTGACCTGGGCGGTAGTCAGCGCCGCGACGACATTGGTCGGAATGCCGGCAATATCTGCAGATTCAATTGCTGCGATCTGTGTGACTTTAAGTGCCGCCATTTGCGCCGAGGTCAGCGCATTGATCTGTGCAGACGACAAAGCCACGACTTTGGCTACCGACAGGCCGGCCACCGCAGCCGTTGAAAGCTTGGCGACATCGGCGGTTTCCAGGGCGGCAATCTGCGCGGTTGTCATTTTCGCGATCTGTGCCGACGTCAGCGCCGCCGCCTGTGCCGTAGTCAGCGCCACCAGCTGTGCAGTCGTGAGAGCGCTAATGTCGTTGGTCGCAATTGCCTTGATTTGCGCCGTGGTCATCGCCGCGAGCTGGTCGGTAGTCAGAGCGGCAAACTGAGCGGTCTTGAGCGCCACAATATTTGCATTGCTCAACGCCTGTACCTGTGCTGTTGTCAGTGCCGCAACTTGTGCAGTGGAAAGCGCTGCGACTTGCGCAGTCTTCAAGCCGGCAACCGCGGAAGTCGAAAGCTGCACCAGATCTTCGGTTTCTATTGCGCCGATTTGAGTAGTAGATAGTGCGCCCACCTGCTGCGAGGTCAGGACACTGGCATGGGCCGTGCTCAGGGCTGCCACTTGCGCAGTGGTCAAGCCCGCCATGAAGGATGGCGTCCAGAGTTTGGCCTCTCGCGTATCCTCCTGCGACGCGGTAAGCGACGTGGTCAGTGCAGCGATCTGTGCAGTAGTCATTGCAACCAATTGCTCTGGCGTCAGCGCGCCAACCTGAGCTGCGTCCAGAACAGCCAGATCACCCGTTGGCATGAATTTGATCTGCGCGGTAGTCAGTGCAGCAATCTGGCTGGGGGTCAACGCACCGACCTGATCCGACGTCAATGCCACGACGCCGGCGGTAGTCAGCCCCTTAATGGCAGCTGTCGACAGTTGGGCAACATCGGCAGTCTGCATGGCAGCCACCTGTGCGGTGGAAAGCACGGCAAGCTGTGCCGAAGTGAGTGCTCCGGCCTGGGCAGTGGTCAGTGTCTGTATCTGGTCTGTCGTCAGCGCCTTGACAACAGCAATCGACAGCTTGGCGAAATCGGCAGTTTCAATGGCTGCGAACTGTGCGGTGGAGAGCGCGGCCAGTTGCGCCGAAGTCAGCACTGCCGCCTGTGCGGTAGTCAGCGCGGCAATCTCGGCAGTGGACAACGTGGCGAAATCGGCTGACTGCATCGCGGCGATTTGCGATGGCGTCATGGCCTCGATCTGGGTCGAAGTAAGCGCCGCCGCCTGATCGGTGGTCAAGGCCACGATGCCAGCTGCCGTCAGCCCCTTAATCGCCGCAGTCGACAACTGGGCGATATCGGCGGTCTCCATGGCTGCAATCTGTGCGGTAGAGAGTGCGGCGAGCTGCGTCGAGCTGAGCGCTGCGGCCTGCGCAGTAGTCAATGCCTGGATTTGGGCCGTTGTCAGCCCCTTGACTACCGTAGCCGACAGCCTGGCGAAATCGGCGGTTTCGATAGCTGCAAACTGCGCAGTGGTGAGCGCAGCCAGTTGCGCCGAAGTAAGTGCTGCCGCCTGTGCGGTAGTCAACGCGGCAATCTCGGCGGTGGACAGCGTGGCGAAATCGGCCGCCTGCATCGCGGCGATCTGCGTAGGCGTCATGGCTGCGATCTGGGTCGAAGTGAGTGCCGCCGCCTGATCGGTAGTCAAAGCCACGATGTTGGTTGCCGTCAGACCGGTAATGGCTGCCGTCGTCAACTGGGCGATATCGGCGGTCTCCATGGCAGCAAGCTGCGCAGTGGTCAGCGCGGCAAGCTGCGCCGAGCCGAGTGCGGCCGCCTGCGCGGTGGTCAGCGCCTGGATTTGGGCTGTCGTCAGCCCCTTGACTGCCGTAGCCGACAGCTTGGCGAAATCGGCGGTTTCGATGGCCGCAATCTGCGCAGTGGTCAGCGCGGCGAGCTGCGCCGAGCTGAGTGCGGCCGCCTGCGCGGTGGTCAGAGCAGCAATCTCGGCGGTGGACAGCGTGGCGAAATCGGCCGCCTGCATCGCGGCAATTTGCGATGGCGTCATGACCTCAATCTGGGCCGAAGTGAGCGCCGCCGCCTGATCGGTGGTCAAGGCCACGACGCCGGCAGCCGTTAGCCCCTTGATGGCGGCGGTCGTCAGCTGGGTAACATCGGCGGCTTCGATGGCCGCAACTTGCGCCGTGGAGAGTGCGGCGAGTTGCGCCGAACTGAGCGCTGCGGCCTGCGCGGTGGTCAGTGCCTGGATTTGGGCTGTAGTCAGCCCCTTGACTGCCGTGGCCGACAGCTTGGCGAAATCGGCAGTTTCGATGGCGGCAACCTGTGCCGTAGTCAGCGCAGCCAGTTGCGTAGACTTTAACACTGACGCCTGCGCAGTGGTTAGTGCGGCGATCTGAGCTGTCGTCAACGCGGCAAAATCGGCCGTCTGCATCCCCGCAATTTGCGTCGGCGTCATGGCCGCAATCTGGGCAGTGGTGAGAGCCGCCGCCTGCGCGGTAGTCAAGGCCACGATTTGAGCGGCTGTCAGCGCCACAATTGCCGAAGTCGACAACTCGGCAATATCGGCCGCCTGCATGGCGGCAATCTGGGCCGTGGAAAGTGCGGCTACCTGAGCAGAGGTGAGTGCCGCCGCCTGCGCGGTGGTCATGGCCTGGATTTGCGCTGTCGTCAGCCCCTTGACTGCGGTGGCCGACAACTTGGCGAAATCGGCGGTTTCAAAGGCAGCAATCTGCGCAGTGGGGAGCGCGGCAAGTTGTGCCGAGCCAAGCGATGCCGCCTGTGCAGTGGTCAGTGCGACGATTTGCGCCGTCGACAACGCAGCAAAATCGGCCGACTGCATGTTGGCGACCTGGCTCGGCGTCATCGCCGCCAGATCGACGGTTTCAATCGCTGCGACCTGTGCCGAGGTGAACGCAACCACTTGTGCCGCAGTCAGTACCGGAATCTGGACGCTGGACAATGCAGCAATGTTGGCCGTTGTAATGACAGGAATTTGCGTCGTGGTCAGAGCCCTGACCTGAGCAGTCGTCAATGCCGCAATATCTTCGGTCGTAAACCCGTTAACTTGTGCCGTGGTGAGCGCAGCAATCTGCGCAGCCGTCAAACCGATTACAAAGCTAGCCATCTTAAATCTCCTGTCATTACTGCTCGAATTACTCTCATCGAAAAGAACTTAAAATTTGCTAGCCATTTTTCGACAAAAATAAATTGAAACCTACCTGAGGTGGTATCGGCACAATACTGAAATAATTTAGAACCTACTGAAGTAGGCCTATTTTACGCTATGGGATGGCCCGAATCACAGGATACGCACCAATCAAGCGTGTTTCATCCCAGCAAATCCCATCCCATCGGCATCCCTTTTGTCACGTCGCGATTCACCCGACGCCCCAATAGCATGTCGTAATATTTTGGCGGCAAACCCAGGCCCGGCCGCACACAGCGCAGGTTCTCGCGGGTTAGCACCTCGCCGGCCTTGATGTCTTCGGCAATATAGATGGAGCGCCGGAAGACCAGCGACTTTTTCTCCGCATCGCTTGGCCCATAGCCGATTTGCCCCAGCGACTGCCATGCGCGCTCGGTCTCGACGACCAATGACCTCAGCTCTTCCGGTTCGAGCGAGAATGCACTATCGACTCCGCCATCGGCGCGGCTCAGGGTGAAATGTTTTTCGATCACGGTTGCCCCGTGCGCAACAGCCGCCACGGATGCACCCACGCCCATGGTATGGTCCGACAATCCCACCTCGCAGCCGAACAAGGCGCGCATGTGGGGAATGGTAAGTACGTTGCTGTTTTCCGGTGTGGCCGGATAGGTACTGGTGCATTTGAGCAGCACCAGTTCACGACAGCCAGCCTCGCGGGCGGCGCGTACCGCATCGTCGATTTCGGCCAGCGTTGCCATACCGGTAGAAATGATCAGCGGCTTGCCGGTGGCTGCCACCTTGCGGATCAGCGGCAGGTGCACATTTTCAAAAGAGGCGATTTTGTAAGCGGGCACCTCCAGGCTTTCCAGAAAATCCACCGCGCTTTCATCGAACGGGGTGCTGAAGCAGAACATGCCCCGCTCGCGGGCGCGCTGCATGATAGGCGCATGCCACTCCCAGGGAGTGTGGGCGCGCTGGTAAAGATCGTGCAGACTGCTGCCTTTCCACAAGTTCTGTTCATCGCTGATGAAAAACTCGCCTTCCTGTACATCCAGCGTAATGGTGTCGGCGGTGTAGGTCTGCAGCTTGAGTGCATGGGCCCCGGCCTTTGCGGCGGCATCGACAATTTCCAGCGCCCGGGCCAGGGACTGGTTATGATTGCCGGACATTTCCGCGATGATGAAGGGCGGCGCGCCCAGCCCTATCATCCTTCCCCCGATTGTAATTCCAGGCAGCATTTTCTTAATTCCTCAACAACAGGTTACAAAACACCCAGGCGACGAGCCGGGCGGCGGCCGGAACGCATGATATCGCCAGCCGCATCGCCTTCGTTCATCAGCAGATCGAGCACACTGGCATAGGGAACGAACGGCTTAAAACACTGCCGGTAAACCGGGTGCTCATAGACATGCAAATCGACGGTAATGGACCGGCTCTCAAACGCCATTTTATCTTCCAGCAAATAGTCTTCAGCGCCAGCCGGGGAAAGATAGCGGGAAGCGCCCGCATGTTCGCAAAGTCTGGCGACATATTCGCCTCGTTTGCCCGCCACGCCGAGTTCGCTGGAGCGGACTCGCGGCGTATTCACCCCGAGCTGTCCGGCCAGCCAATCGATCAATCCACAGTTGAGTTCGGCCAGCCGGCCGGATGCGATGGACGCTTTAACCACCCGGCAAAACTCGGGGTAATAACGTGCAAAATGCGGGGCACGTCCGTAGTTGCCGGAAATCGTACGCAGCAGCTTATCGACAAAAATAGTATCCGCCAGTTCCGTATCGAGGATACGCTGTCCAAGCCTGCCGGCCGAACGTACCGGCACAGTGATATAGCTCAAGCCATCCGGGGTCCGGATGCGATTGCGTTGCTGCCACGACTGCTTGGAAAATGCCACATCGTCGAGCACGATCAGCTGGTCGGCCTGATCGGCCAGATCGAACCATCCCGCCCACGGCAGAAAAGTGGGCTGGGCGATGACGACAGTTCTGGCGCTCATGCGGCGGCAGCCCTGCCCCAGATGACAATATCTTCGTTACGCACCACGATGCCATTCTGCGGGTTGTCACAGGAAACACGCAGTTGCTGTGCCTGCTGCAAGCCACCGAAATGCTGCTGAATCAACGCCAACAGCTCGTCGGCCGAATAGAACACGTTAAGCAAGCCGAATTCCCCGGTTTCGCGACATTCCAGGCGGAATGACCCCGGCCCTTCTTCCTTGCCGCGTCCCCAGCGCCAATCTTCGGGCAGCCGGGAACGTATATAAAACATGCCACCCGGCCGTATGCAGCGACGGCATTCGTGCAACAGACGGACAAAAGCGTCGCGCGGGACATAATAATTCACACTGGGAAGCAGTATCGCATCGAAGACCGCCTCCCCGAATACAGGAAAACCGGCCTCCAGGTCGCACTCGATGAGCGTCCCGGCGCCTTCGAGGTTATGCCGCGCATCCGCCAGGGCGCTGCTGCTGACATCCACCCCGGCGACCTCCCAGCCGAAAGCGGAAAACAGCATGAGATTGTTGCCACTGCCACAGCCGAGTTCGAGCACCCGCCCGGGTGCGCGATGCAACCCTTCCTTGAAGAACATCTTGATGATGTAATCGTCCGGGAATCGCAAGCCTCGCAGCTCAGTAATTTTCATTCGTTCACTCCGTATTACGTTCAAATCACCTGGCGCGCCCGTGTCGGCAAACCGGGGCGCGGTCCGACCGGGGGCGGCAGCAACATGTCAAGATCGGGCCAAGCCGGTTCGAGCTGCGAGAAAAGCTCGCCGAAGCTTGCGTAGAGCCTGCGCGCCAGCGGATCCCGTTCCGGGGCAAGCATGTCGTGGCACGCCTCGATGGCATGGCGATAGCCCTCGTCATTGCCCATTTTCTGGTGTGCCAGCCCGATGCAATACTGCGCCGCCAGGTGGCCAGGATAGACGTTGAGTATGTCCTGGAACAGCTGCCGCGCACGCTCGTAGTGCCCCATGCGCAGGTTGTAGTTGCCGAAGAAATTGTTGTGGATATTTGCCGCGTAAGCGAGGTCTTTCAGCTCCTGTGCAGCTATCTCCGGCGTGTCATATACGCGCTCGCCGAAGAAAGCGTCATCCCAGTTGAAGCTTTGGTCGATTTCACCCCGGGCCAGCAGTTCCTCGTACATCTCCGTGCCGATCAACGGCGCGGCAACATTGTAGATGTTCCAGTCGCTGGCGAGGGTCGCCGAATATCGAATCGTCTCTTCCATCTGCTCGCGCGTCTCGCCGGGAAAACCGAGGATGAAATACGCGCGCACGATGGCGCCGTTGTCGCGACACGCCTGGATCACGCTCCGAGCGCGTTGCAGGTTGCAGTTCTTCTTGATCACGTGCTTCTGTACGTATTCGGAACCCGATTCGATAGCGATGTTGGCCAGGTTCATCCCCATGCGCACCATCGCCGCCACGACATCTTCGTCCAGCGTTGCGACCGACAGGCCATTGGGAAACTGGAAATGGATGCGATCCTGGAACTCTCCGGAGACGGCGCTGCATAGTTCGAGAATGCGCGACTTTTTCACCGTGAACAGGTCGTCTTCCGGAATGACCATAGTGATGCGGTAGCGCTCGTGCAGGATGCGGAGTTCCGCCATCACGTTATCGAGGCTGCGGTAGCGCATTTTGCGCCCATGCACCGTCCAGGATGCGCAGAACGTACAGCTGAACGGACAGCCACGCGTGGTCATGATGGTCGCTTCGCCGTCCTGTTCGATGGTGTCGAGCTTGCGGGCACGGCTGGTGTCCATGAATGCGTACTCGTCCATGGGAATCAGGTGCCAGGCGGGGAACGGGATGGTATCCAGATCCTCGACGAGCGGGGCAGATTCCGTCAATCCGGTCGCTGAGGCTTGCACCGCGGCCAATTTTGCACGGCCGACGATGCCGGGCAGCGACTCAGGATCGGAACCGCTGCGCAGCAGGCCGGCAAATGCGCTGATGATCGTCTCGGCTTCGCCGCGACAGACATAATCGATATCTTTCATCGACAGCAGCGACTCGACCGCATTGGTAGCGTGCATGCCGCCGACTATCACCGGTGTGCTCGGCCAGCGCTGTTTCACGGCGTCGGCAATATGCGCCGTCGAACGGTGTGCCGTCGAGAACAGAATGGAAATACCCACGAAATCGGGAACGAAGCCCTCCTCCACCTGCTCGCGCAGCAGACGTGCGGTCAGATCTTCCAGCGTGATCTCGGTCCGTTCGGGATCGGTGGAATAGGCTTTCACTCCCTTGGCAAGATCGACGATCCGAATCTCGATACCAGGCAGATCGCGCTCCAGCACCGATGAGAGGTAAAGAATGCCCATGGGCATGGCGATGGTCTGCACCAGTGGGAGCTTGCGGTTGGCCAGAGCCTTGACGACCATGTTGTACGGGATTGACGGGGGATTGATGAATACCACCTTGTAGCCACTACCGTCGCGTACGGGGGCCGGCCACCCGATATTGCTGCTGACGAGAGGCATGCCTGCCGGCTTGAACGGAATGGCACGCGCATTGGCATCAGCTGCAGCAGTCACGGATCGCATTTTCTAGGGCGTGTTCACACTAAATTCGCGTTTGCGACGGGGGCGATTTGGGATGCCATCCACGAAGCAAGACGCGCAGAATTGCAGGCCACTTCAAGCGGCTTGCGACAAAGGAGGGCACCCAAATCGCCCCCGTCCCGAAGGGTTGTTTCAGGAAAGCGCGTCTGCGTCGTTGCGAAGCTTGCGAATGGAACAACCATTCGCTGCGCTCCGCGCCTTGCATCCATCGCTTTCCTGAAACAACGCATACGTGAATTTAGTGTGAACACGCCCTAGTATCTCCCCATTTTACCGTCGCATAAACCCGATATCGCCTGACGCACAACGGCCGCGTGCTTTTCAATCGCCTCTGGCGCTACCGTATCGTCTACCCAGAACTGAAAAACCTCGCGGGAAAGTGCCTCGACGCCGGGCAACGTCCCTGCGCCCTGCCCCAGGTACCAGTGGGCAGGCAGATACCAGTTACTGACATCCATACCCGACGCCCGCATTGCCTGCGCAAGACGGTGCTGGGTCGACCAGCCTATTCCGGGAAGGCGGCAAGCATAACGCCAGGGCACGCAGCCTGTTCCCATGCCGACCGGCTCCAGGCCACTACCTGCCAGGTGGCTCCCCCACAGGCGGGCCTTGGCAATACGCTGTTCACTCGCTGCGGAATAGCTGTCTAGCCCCTGTATCACAGCCTCCTCGGCTCCAGCGGAGAAATCTGCGAACAAAACGGCCTCCATGCCGTCGAGCAGTCCGGCAAATCCGTTTGCCGCCGCGGTGCCATCCAGGCACAGGCCGGCGCGCACCAGTTCCAGACGCGAGCGGAACGCGGCAGTCAGCGCCGTTCTCTGCGTATCATCCACCGGCAAAAAATCGCCGAGGATGGAATTGACCTCGTCGGCGAATTCAGCATGGTGAAAAAGCAGCGCCGCGTTTCCGAGCGGAATCTGTTTGGTATGGCCGAAGGAGAGCAGTCCGACATCTCCCAGGCCGCCCGCAAGCCCGTCCCGGCTGAACGAGCCCAGTGCCTGCGCGGCATCGTCCACGACAAGGCAATCGGGAGCGGGGAATATCGATCGAACCTGATCGACGCGTGCAGGATTGCCGTAGAGATGTACCACGATGGCAACATCGGCCCCCAGCGCCCGGGCTCTCTGCCATTCGTTTTCTGTGACCAGCCCGTCGGCGACGTCCACATCGCAAAATACCGGCTCGCAACCCGCAGCCAGTACCGCCAGCACGACTTCCTGGCAAACCGCACCGGGCAAGGCAACCCGGCTGCTCCCCCGGCGATGGCGCCAGCACTGGAGCACGGCCAGCAATCCAAGTGCGGCGCGGCTTGCCGGGATCGCACGGGGAACCGAAAACCGCGCCTCGAGCACGCGCATCAGCTTGCCCGACGCCTGGACATTAGCCGACAAGCGCTGCCTCCAGATCGCGCATCGCCAGCCGGCGATCCCGCATGACTTCGGCGGCGGCCTGCGACATCGCCTGCAATGCCGCCGGATCCTGCTTGAGCGCTCGAATCTCTGCAATCCAGCGTTCAACGCCGGTTGCGGTCGCATCGCCCAGATTGCGTACTGCGCCCAGCGCGTGCAGGATACGCGCATCGTCGCGCTGGTTTTCCGCATTGACCACCACCAGCGCGGGCAAACCCAGCGCACAACGCTCCCATGCGGCACCGCCGCAAGTTCCTATCCCCAGGTCTGCCTCATCCATCAAACCGGCCATCCGCTTGGTCGCCCCGATGACGCTAACGCGATCCATGCCCTGGGCCGCTTGCCGTACCGACTCCGCATGCGGGTTCGTCGGTCCTAGCACGATCGTGGTCAGCGGCGCATCGGCGCCAAGTCCCTGCAAGGCTAACACCAGTTTCAAGGCTTCATTTGAAGGGTCGGTACCGCCCAGGAACACCAGCAGCCGCTGCAACCCCTGATCGCGCAAACGCGCGGCGACTGCATCGAATTCTGGCCGCAACAACGCGAATCGGGGTCCTACGAAAACACGGGTGGAAGCCGGAACCAGGTCGCGATAACGCGAATCCGGCGCGTCGTGCAGATTCTGGTCGAGCAGGACATCGCAAGCGTGCGACCGGTCAGCCAGGTCATCGATCACGAACAGGCGCCCGGCCAGCGGCCGCAACATCTGCTCCCACCGCGCATCCAGGGCGTAGTGATCCACTACCAGCAAATCCACCCGCCCCCCCTGCGACTCGATGGCGACGCGGGTCTCCATGGCATCCTCCTGCCATGGAGTTGCAGCGTCGAGCGCAGGTAACCGGATCACGGCGAAGCCTTGCTCTTCAATCAGATCGCAAAGATTGCCGCTACGCTCACGGCAGACAAAAAACACCGCCGCCCCACGCTTGCGCAGCATCCAGGCCAACGTCAGGCAGCGCATGACGTGGCCGGTGCCTATGGTGAGGGATGCATCGGTGCGGACTGCTACGCGCATGTAGCGGGGCTAGCCCCTCTTTTCAAGAAGGAACCAGGTTCCGTCGTCCTGGGGCCACTTGGGATCGAGGTGATACGAGAAACCGTAATCGATGAGTTGCAGCGAAGGGTGGCACGCCATCAGCTCGCCGGCAAAATCGCGCTTGAACAGCCGGTTGCTGTGACCGCGGTAGTTTATTTCGACCGGGGTCGGGTTGTAGTATTCCATCACCATGATGTAGCGATGAGTGGCTGCGAACAGCTTGTCGTAAACCTCCGGCAGCACAGTCGGATCAAGGTGGATCATCACGCCCTTGATCAACACCAGATCGAATGTCCGTGCTGGCGAATAATCCAGAATGGAGGCATTCACCGCATTGACATAAGGCAGACTGCGCAGCTCATCATATGCCGTGGCATTGATTTCAACCGCGTGCAGTTCGGCTTGAGGGAACAATGGATGCAGCGCCCGCATGTTCATCCCGATATTGGCGCCCAGTTCGAGTACGCTGCTGATGGCCTGTGCCTGGCGCAATGCCTGCACATACAGCGCGATATTGCTTGCCAGCAGGTCCTGGCCCTGGTTCCGCTTGATGTATTCGTTGCCGAACTCCCCTGCCCAAAACGCTTCCTGCTCAGTCTTATACTGGCTCATTGTGTCTTCTCTCTGTGGTGCAATAGCTGATAAATAATCTCGGCGCGTATCCAGTCATCGGTCGTGTCGATGTCCACCACTCGCCACTCCGGTATCACCAGGCCCTTGCCGGCCTGATGCGGCGACACGCCGCCGAGCCAGGCCTCGGTTCTGCCCCAGTAAAACTGTCCGGCGTCGTAGTAGGCGGGTTCCAGATCCTGGCTGCGCGTGCCGGTGTATTCCGGATTGAACGGCTGCATGCGGCTATCCGGCAGCCGCCGCAGGGCTCTTTGTATCGCCGAAGGGAATGCAGTCACGGTAAATGCATAATCCGCCCCATCCTGCTCAAGCAGCAACAGGGCATCCTGCAAGTCACGGGTTTGGATCAGGGGAACGGCCGGATAGATGCAGCATACCCGATCGGCCTCCCAGCCGATGGCCCGGCATGCCCCGATGGCATGTGCGATTACCGGCATGGTGCCGGCATAATCATCCGCCAGTTCGGCGGGGCGCATGAACGGTGTTTCTGCGCCGTATTGCCTGGCGACCTGCGCTATCTCGTCGTCGTCGGTAGACACGACGACGTGATCGAACAATCCGCACTCCCTCGCCGCCTCGATGGCGTAAGCGATCATCGGCTTGCCTGCAAACCCGCGGATGTTCTTGCGCGGAATACGCTTGCTGCCGCCGCGGGCAGGGATGATGGCAATATTCATGCGCCGGTTGCCTCCAGCAACCCGGCAACCACCCTGTCCTGCTGCTCTTCCGTCAGGCCCGGATACATCGGAATGCTGATAGCCTCCAGGTAGTATTGTTCCGCCTGCGGGCAATATCCCGGCCGGAACCCCATGTGTTCGTAGTAAGGCTGGCGATAGACCGGGATGTAATGCAAGTTGACGCGGATATTCGCCGCATGCAGGGAGGCATACACCTGACGGTGCGTTTTATCGATTTCACCGAGCTTCAAGCGGATAACGTAAAGATGGTAGGCCGAATAACTGTCCGGATGCTGCCAGGGAGTGACCAACGGCAAACTGGACAGGTTCCGGTCATAGCGCTGGGCGATGGCGTGGCGCGTAGTCACAAATTCGTCGAGCCGCAGCATCTGGCTCAGGCCTAGCGCAGCATGAATATCGGTCATACGGTAATTGAATCCCAGGCCTATCTGCTGATAGTTCCATAGCTCCACCGGCGCCCTGGGCTGCATTTCTGCCGTATCGCTGGTGATGCCATGGCTGCGCAGCAAGCGCATGCGCTTTGCCAGTTGCGCATCGTTGGTGAGCGCCATGCCGCCCTCGCCGGTGGTGATGATCTTGACCGGATGAAAACTGAATATGGTGATGTCGCTATAGCGGCAGTTGCCGATGGCCTCCCCCTTGTAGCGGCTGCCGATGGCATGCGATGCATCTTCGATAATCCGGAATCCGTATTGCTGGCTGAGCGCATAGATGCCTGCCATGTCGCAGGGCTGGCCGCACAGGTGCACGGGAATGAGTACTTTGGGCAAACGGCCGTTTTTATGAGCCTGCGCCAGTTTCTCCGCTAGGCGCTCCACACTCAGGTTGTAGCTGTGCGGATCGATATCCACAAAGTCCACTTCCGCCCCGCAGTACAACGCACAGTTGGCGCTCGCGACAAATGTAATCGGCGTGGTCCAGACCAGATCTCCCTCGCCCACACCCAAGCCCAGGCAGGCAATGTGCAAAGCACTGGTTGCACTGTTGACGGCTATGCCGTGCTGCGCGCCACAGTAATTGGCGACCGCCTCTTCGAAGGCAGGAACGACCGGCCCCTGGGTCAGGAAGTCCGAGCGTAAAACGTCTACGACCGCGTCAATATCTGCCTGATTAATGTCCTGACGGCCATATGGAATCATCGAACACCTACGCGATCGCTCAAAACGACTGGCACGACTAGCATGTTCGGATCACCCGACTGGTTAGCGAAGCTGGCATTCAACCAGCGCAATTCGTCTTTTGCAAGAGTCCCGGCACTATTGCCCGAATGAAATTACAAAAAATTGAACAAGGTCAGCTTGCTTGCATTGATAAAAGCCTTTTGCGAGGCCTCCAGCGACACTTGCTGCAGATTCAGTTCCACCGCGGCTTTCTGCATATCGACCTTTTCCACCCGATCCAACTCATTGCTGAACTGCAGTGCAAATTTCGCCTCGACTTCCTGTGCCGCCTGCAATTCCTGGACACGCACCGCAACCTGATCCTGGATTCTCACCACATTATCCAGCGCGTTGCTCAAGCCGTTAACAGCGGTAGTCGCCGCCGCATCGTAGGCAGCCCCGGTCAGCGCGCCGTTGCGCAGGTCGGTAATCAACTGGTCGATCACGGTAAACGGATCATTCGCCGTCCCCACCCCGAATACCACTTGCCCGGTATCGCTGACCGGAATCTGCCTGCTGCCGCTGATCGCCACATAACGCTGCGCGTTGTCACCCTGGTAACTGGATGGGCCAACCATCTGCTGGAACGGAATCGTGCCACCGCTCGACCCGGCAAACATGTAGTTGCCCTGGACATCGGTACTGTTCGCATAGCCTTGCAGGTCCTGATAAAGCTGCTCCAGGTAGTTGGCAAAACTGGTCCGCTCCTGCGTGCTGGGGTTGCCCGTGGCGCCGATTGCAACGCCCCTGGCATTGGTCAGCACCTGGCGAATGGCATCGAGCGTGGTCGACTCTCCCTTGAGCTGGGTTTCGGCAATTTTCATGCTTTCGGTATTGCTTGCCGAGATCGCCAACGCGCGCGAATTCTCCAGTGCGTGCGTGGCGCCGACAGAGTCGTCCGATGGCGTCACGATCCGCCGATGGGTAGCAATCTGTTGTTGCGTATGAAAAATATCGGCCTGCTTCGACTGCATTGAGACCGTGTTCATCTCAAAAGAAAACGCTGTGCTGATTCTCATGATAAAGGCTCCGATACTAATTGATATTAAGAAGCGCTTCGAACATGGTCGTGGCCGTGCTGATCATCTTGGCCGCCGCCTGATAGGCCTGCTGGTAACGTATCAGGTTGGCCGCTTCTTCGTCCAGGTTGACGCCGGATGCGGATTGCTGTGTCTGCCGGGTTTGATCCAGCAGGTTTTTCTGGGCTTTCTGATTGACGCTGATTTCATCCGTCTTGTTGCCAATACTGCCAACCATGATGGCGTAACTGCTTTCAAGCGTATTGTTGCCGGCAATCGCATTCTTGTTGTTTTTCAACGCTGCGATGGCCAGTCCGTTGCGGTTGTCCAGCGTCCCGCCGGTGTTGGGGCCGATGGCGAACACGTCGCCGGCCACGGGTGTGCCGGTGATCTGCAAGGTCCAGCCGTTATAGCTGATGCTGCCGCCGGCGGTGTAGGCCACGCCCACCGGATTTCCTGTGCCCGAACCCGCCACATCGAATGTATTGCTGTTGGTAAAGGTAAATGTCACGGCGCTGGTCAGATCCGCATTCAGCGGCGGCTGATTGCTGGTATCGACGGTCGGCTGGGTGATTTGCGCAGTTCCGGTATTGCCAATAGTCGCCCCGGCACGTACCGGCGCCGCCGCCGCAATTTTCGCCGGATCCGACATCGCCACAACCACATTGCTCGCCGCAGCGGAAGTCGGGCGAATCAGAAAAGTGTCGCCACTGGCCATTGCCGGCCCCTCTGCCAGCGAGAAACCTTGATCGGCTGTCGTCGCCAACGCGGCAAGGCTGACATTGCTGCTCCAGCTCTGCCCGTCAGACAGGCGATTTAGCGTGTAATTCGTCCCATCGAACGACAGCTTGTAATCGCTGGTAGTCAATTTTGACGTATCGTAATCCGCAGTCAGGGTTGCGGTTACCACAGCAGCAGCCGGCGTCCCGGCGTTCGCGTTGTTACCGCTGGCGAACGCCTGTGGCAATGTAGCCATGCTATCAAAGAACTCGGTTCCCGCCGCCCCGGCCAGATCCTGACCCAGTTGGTGCTGCTTGTTGACGCTCTGGGTCAGCGCCATGGCAATACGTCCCAGCGAGTTCTGTGCCAGATCGAGTGCTTGCGTCCGATAATCCAGAATAGCGCCCAACTGGCCGCCTATCGTCGAGCGACCAGAGAGTTGCACCACCCCGCTCCCATCGAACACCTCGGTGCGGAGCGGATCGTACAGCGATGGCCGGGCCGAGATTTCGTTGGCACCGGTAGACCCGACCAATTGAAAACCTTGCCCCATGAACACGTTGATGTAGCCGTTGGAGGAGTCGCTCACCGTGGTGACACCCGCCATTTTGTTGATCTCCGACACCAGTTGGTCGCGCTGATCCAGCATGTCGTTAGGCACCTGCGAGCCGGAATTTTGTATGTTGGCGATACGCTCGTTCATGCTGGCGATGCTGCCGGCATAAGCGTTGATCTTGCTGACCATGGCCGTGACATCGACATTGATACCTTCCTGCAACGATTGCAGGTAGCTTCCCAGCGCGTTGATGCTGTTGGCTACCGTATTGGCTGCGCCCAGCACAGCCTGACGCGCTGGAATCGAGGTGGGATTGCTGGCGACCGAATCCCAGGCTGCGGAAAACTTCTGGATGGTGGCGGAAAATCCGGCCGAACGGTCACCCAGAACATTGTTCATCTGCTGCATGCCTTGCAGATACTGGTCAAGATAGGCCGATTGCGATTCGTTCTGGGTAACCTGGCGCTCGAGGAATTCGTTGTAGACTCGGCTGACAGTGCCGACATTGACCCCCTGGCCGACGAATCCGTTGCCGATCCTGACCGCAACATTCGTCGACATGATCGTCTCTTGGCGCCGGAAGCCTGGCGTGTTGACGTTGGCAATGTTATGGCCTGTCGTCGCAATTGCGACTTGAGCCGACTGCAAGGCAGTCACGGCCGTGTTGTATATAGTCATTCTCGTTTACCTCTAGCCATAGTCCGGATATCGGCCCAATCCGATCCGACTTAACCCGCCAACCCCATGCGCAATGTTGCGCTGCCGATGATGCGGCGCAGCTTGTCACCATAATCGGGGTCGGTAGCAAATCCACCCTTTTGCAGGCCGCTGACGAAACCTTCTGCGTCCTGATTCAAGACACCGGCATAACGCGGATTGGTACCGAGCAGGTTGGCATAATCGGCAAACGATTCGGCGGGAGTATCGTAAGCACGAAACTTTTCCAGCGAATTGACGGGCTTGCCATTGACGTATTCGGTCACTAGCTTCTGCACCGTTCTGCCATTCCAGCTTCCGCCGGCCTTGATGTTGAACAAATTGTTGCTGGCCGCACCGTCGGCAGCCTTGAACTCGTGCTTGCCCCATCCGGTTTCGAGCGCTGCATGCGCTATCAGAAAATGGGGGGAAACGCCGAGCGACCGTGCAGCCTCCACGGCATGCGGCCAGACCCGGTCAACAAAGCCGGCAGGTGCCGTATTCGGTGCTGGGGTTGGTGCCGGCTTAGCGGCAGGCGCCATCGCGGGAACCGGATCCGGCACAACCGTCATTGCTGGAGCAGCATTGTCATTGGCCACGACCGTGGCTGACTTTTCGGCAAGCGGGGCAATTTTGTCCAGCTGCGCCAGCATGACATCGGCCAGACCCAACCCACGACTTTGCGATACCTTCTGCGCGATCTGCTGATCGAACATGTCGGTAAAGGTGCGCGTCTCCTGGCTATCGAACGGCCCGTCCTGCGGCAGCGTCTGCCGCATGGAACGCAGCATCATCTGCATGAAATACGCTTCAAACTGGTTCGCTGCCGCCTTGACGGCTTCGCGCGTTTGTCCCTTGCTACCCAGTGCGCGCAAAGCGTCCAACCCTTGCGGGTTGATCGCCAGCGCGTTATCCAAGGAGGAGGCGTAAGCCACTTAAATGATCTCCAGATTGGCTTTCAAGGCACCGGCTGCCTTCATCGCCTGCAAAATGGCCAGCAGATCCTGCGGGCTGGCCCCGACCGCATTGAGCGCCTTGACCACTTCACCCAGCGAGGCTCCGGCCCGCAACATGACCAGTTCGCCCTTCTTTTCCTTGATGGAAATTTCGGCCTGTTCGGCAACCACCGTCTGGCCTTGAGACAGTGCATTCGGCTGGCTCACCAAAGGCTCGCTGCTGATGACTACCGACAGGCTGCCATGCGCCACGGCTACCGTATCGAGCATGACCTCCCTGTTCATCACGATAGAGCCGGTACGCGCATTCAAAATGACGCGGGCAATGTCTTCACCGGGGGCAACCGAGAGGTTTTCCAGCCGCGACAGAAATGCCACCCGTTGCGAACTATCCAGTGGTGCGGCGACGCGAACCAGCCGGCCATCCACGGCAAAGGCCGCGCCGGGGCCGATGTTGCGATTGATGGTTTCGACCATGCGGGTTGCCGTCGTAAAATCGCTGCTGTTCAGCTCGAAATTGACGAACTCCCCCTGCCCCAAGGCAGTCGGCACCATACGCTCGACCGTGGCACCCGCTGGCACGCGACCGACGCTCAACTGGTTGACCTGCACGCTGGAACCGCCTGAAGAGGCACCGGCACCGGCCACCAGCAGATTGCCCTGTGCCATCGCGTAAACCTGGTTATCGGCGCCCTTCAACGGGGTCATCAGCAAGGTGCCGCCGCGCAGGCTTTTGGCGTTGCCGATGGAGGACACCGTAACGTCGATATTCTGGCCGGGCTTGGCAAACGGGGGCAGATTGGCCGTGACCACGACCGCTGCGACGTTCTTCAGTTGCAGGCTGGTCCCCGGCGGGATGTTGACACCCATCTGGCCCAGCATGCTGATAATGCTACTGACGGTAAACGGCGTCTGCGTGGTCTGGTCACCCGTGCCGTCAAGGCCGACCACAATGCCATAGCCAGCCAGCTGGTTGCTGCGCACGCCCTGCAGCGTAGCAATATCCTTGATACGCTCGGCATGAGCCGGCCCGGATAACAACAGCAATCCAACCAGAATTTTCGCGATGGCATTTTTCATGTCAACTCCTTGTCAGAACGGCAGCAGGGCAACAAAGAAACGCGACAGCATGCTGATTACCTGCGATGTGTCCATACGCTGTTTTTCCTTGCTCTCGATACGCGCATCGGCCAGCTGCGTCGAGCTGACGGTATTGGCGCTGGTAATGTTCATCGGATTGACGACACCTGACAGCCGCACAAACTCGGTCCCCTGATTGATCGCCAACTGCTTCTCCCCGCTCACCACCAGGTTGCCGTTTTGCAGCACCTCGATCACGGTCACGGTGATGGAGCCGCTGAAGGTGTTGCTGTTGGTATCAGCCGCACTGTTGGCATTCTTCATCGATGAACTGGCGGTAAAACTGCTATCCAGATTGGCTTGCGAACGTCCATCGTTCAGATCGTTGTTACGCCCCGGCAGAGAAACCTCCGGCAAGCGCTTCGGTGTGTAGCCCAGAATCGTGGGCGTCCCTATTGTCACAGCCGCAGAACCGGTGCGGCTAGAAGAGCCGTCGGATTTCCGGTTGGCCGAAGTCTTCTCGACCAGGTTCACCAGCAGGGTATCGCCGACAAAGCGCGCACGCCTGTCTTCGAACAGCGGCCGGCTGCTGGCCACGTGATAAATCGCCCCGTCCGCCTGTGCTGGCGGCGGCGTGGGATTGGGCCGTATCGTCATCGGCTGGCGGACACTGGTGGACGGGTCGGTATTGCAGCCGGCCAACACCAGCACCGAGAGCGCCATCAAACTAATACGTAACGGTTTCATCGCTCGCTCCTTACAGCTGCGTCAACTTCTGCAGCATCTGATCCGAGGCCTGGATCGCCTTTGAATTGATTTCATAGGCGCGCTGCGCCGTAATCATGCTGATCAGCTCTTCCACCACGTTGACATTCGAGGTCTCCACGAAGCCCTGCTGCATGCTGCCCATGCCGTTGGCATTGGCGTTGGAAGTGGTAGCGGTACCCGAGGCAGTAGTCTCCAGCACGAGGTTGTCGCCTATGCTCTGCAAACCGGCAGGGTTGATGAAGCTGCTGAGCTGTATCTGCCCCAGCGTCGTCACAGTCGAGGTAGAGTCGGTCGCCGACACCGTGCCATCCTTGGCAATCGTCAGCGACACCGTTCCGGCCGGTACGGTAATCTGCGGCTGCAGCACATCGCCGTTGGCCGTTACCACCGTACCTTCGCTATTGGTCTGAAAGGCGCCGTCACGGGTATACGCCAGGGTGCCGTCAGTCAGCTGAATCTGAAAGAAGCCTGCGCCATTGATCGCCAGATCCAGCGAATTGCCTGTCTGCTGCAGATTGCCCTGCAGATAAATACGCTCGGTCGCCACCGGCCGCGCACCCGTACCCAGTTGCAGCCCGGATGGAATCTGGCTCTGCTGCGAAGCCTGCGCACCCGGCTGGCGCATGGTCTGATAAATCAGATCCTCGAATATCGGCCGCGACTTCTTGAAGCCATTGGTGCTGACGTTGGCCAGGTTATGCGAAATGACGTCGATATTGGTCTGCTGCGACTCCATCCCGGTCTTGGCAATCCAGAGCGATCTAAGCATGTTGTTTATTCCCTAAATTAAGCATTCAGATTCAACACCCGCGTAGCGCTGCTGGCATTGTCGTCGGCCTTTTTCATCAACTGCATCTGCATATCGAAAAATCGCGATTGCTCGATAATGCTGACCAGCGTATCCACCGCATTCACATTGCTCGCCTCGAGCACGCCGGAAGCCAGATTGACCGTAGCATCCGCTTCGGCAGGCTGATTACTTTTCTGGCGGAACAAGCCGTCATCACCGCGCACCAGATCGGCGTCGGCCGGATTGACCAGTTTGATGCGACCTATTGTGGTCATGGCGTTGTACTGGCCATTACTCACCACCGTGACCGAGCCGTCCTTGCCAATCGTCACCTCGGAGTTTTCCGGCACGGCAATCGGCCCGCCATCCCCCACTACCATCTGCCCATTGCCGGTCGTCAGGATACCGTTCGAATTCACATTGAGACTGCCATTGCGGGTATAGGCTTCGCCCCCCTTGGCATCCTGCACCGCGATCCAGCCCCGACCATGCACCGCCACATCGAGCGTACGGCCTGTCGTATGCAACACCCCCGAAGCAAGGTCCGCATTCGGGGTCGACTCGACCGAAAAAGCCCTGGTCGACATTCCCGGCCCCACCACCGGCGCAACCCGGAATGCGACGTTTTGCGCCTTGTAGCCGTTGGTGGAAACATTCGCCAGATTGCTCGCCGTCACATCCTGGCGATACAGGCTGTGCTTGGCACCATTCATGGCAATGTAGAGCAGGCGGTCCATTTTCAGCAGTTACCCGTCAATGGTTAACGCAGGTTCACCAGCGTCTGCAAGACCTGATCCTGCGTCTTGATCGACTGCGCGTTGGCCTGATACACGCGCTGCGCAGTGATCATGTTCACCAGTTCGGCAGTAAGGTCGACATTGGAGTCTTCCACCGCCGACGACTGCAGCACGCCGTGCTGGCCATCGGAACCGGGCACGCCACGAATAGCCGGCCCGGACGAAGAGGTTTCCACCCACTGGTTGCCACCGATCGCCTGCAATCCCTGGGGATTGGCAAACCCAGCCAGAATTACCTGTGCCAGGTTGCGCGACTCCCCGTTCGTATAGCGCCCGACCAGAATGCCGTCGGTCCCGATACTGAAGCCCGACAGTTTGCCCAGGCCAAACCCATCCTGCCGCAGCGTATTGACGGTAAAGTTGCCGCCATACTGACTGGTTCCGGAAAAGTTGAGATCGAACGAGCCCGGCGCCACCGTCCCGGCAATGGGGTCATACTCGGTATCGGCAACCGCCTGAGTCAGCGGCATTACCGTCTGCAGAACCCCGGAGGTGTCAAAAACGATCTGCGAGGCGCTCAAACCGGCAGTGACATCCGTCACGGTACCGACTGTATCAACCACAGTCGTATGGACATTCCAGGTGTTCGCAGCAACCGAGTCCTTCACAAAATACATCGTGTACTGGTGCGAATTGCCCAGACTGTCGAATACGGCAATCGATGTCGAATCGTTATAACTATCCGGGTTATTGCGGTCAAACGCGATTGCCGGCGCCGACTTGCGGGAATCCAGATTGAGCGCAGCCTCGACCCCAGTCCCGCCAGTTGCCGTACTCCTGGTAGCCTGGGGCGAGACATCGGAGCGGTCGAGCTGAATCGGCGCCGGGCTGCTTGGCTGAATCACCCCGGCCGAAGACCCGTAGCCATTCAGGCGCAACCCTTCGGCATTGACGATGAAGTCATTCTTGTCGAACTGAAACTGCCCGTTACGGGAATAAGTCACCGTCCCGGCAGTATTGCTCATCTGGTAAAAGCCGCCGCCGTTAATGGCGACATCAAGAGGATTATTGGAAGACGTGACGTTGCCCTGGGTGAACTGTTGCGCCACCGTCGACACCCGTGCGCCCAGACCCACAGGAGATGCACCCGCCCCCTGCAAGGAAGCCGCGAACACGTCGGCGAACTGCGCCTGACCGCTCTTGAAACCCACGGTTGTGGAGTTGGCCACATTATTACCGATCACATCGAGGTTTTTCGATGAAACATTCAGACCACTTAAACCTTGCTGGAAACCCATTTTCTCTTCTCCTTACAGAATCTGACGCACCGCACTAAAATCCACCTGCCCCATACCCGAGACACTCAACGTCGGGCCCGCCTTATCCATCAACACACTGGACACCTCGCCCACCGCAAGACTGGTCGGAGTCACCGTCTTGCCGTCGGCCGTCGCCTCCACCCTGAAACTGTAGCTGCCATCCGCCAGCACATTGCCCTGCGCATCCTTGCCGTCCCAGGCGAACATCGAAACACCCGCATCCTTCTTACCCAGGCTCAGGGTTCGCACCAGGCTGCCATCATCATTGAAGATATTGATCTTGACGCTATCCGCCGCCTTGGGCATATCCAGTCCGGCAAGCGCCGCACCACCCGCAAGATCCATAAACTCCCCGGGAGCCAAAACCCCACGCCCTATCATGCCCACCGCCTGGAAGCTTTGCGCCTGGGTAAACGCCTGCAGCGTCTGGTTGAGCTTCTCGATTCCGCTCACCGTACTGATTTGCGCCATCTGCGTCGTCACCTGGGCGTTATCCATCGGATTAAGCGGATCCTGGTTCTTCATCTGCGCCACCAGCAACTTGAGAAACCTGTCCTCCTGCGCCGACGACCTAGCCGCCGACGTTGTCGTAGCAGCAGTTGCGCTATCTGCCGTTGATGCACCTGCGGTCGCGGTAACCATTCATACTCTCCTCGCTAATTACTGACCCAGGGTCAGCGCCTTCTGAATCATCATCTTGGCGGTATTCATCATTTCCACATTCGCCTGATACGAACGCGAGGCCGAAATCATGTTGGCCATCTCCTCCACCACATTCACATTCGGCATCTGTACGTAACCCTGGCCATCCGCGTAAGGATTCTTGGGGTCGTAAACCATCTTCATCGGGGACGGATCATCGACCACCCTGGTCACCCGCACCCCCGCCACCCCCTTAGCCATGGAGGCATTCAAAGATTGCGCCTCAAACACCACCTGTTTCGCGCGATACGGCTTGCCATCCGGACCGGCGACACTATCCGCATTAGCCATATTGCTGGCCACCACATTGAGGCGCATGGACTGCGCCGTCATGGCCGACCCGGCAATATCGAACACATTAAAAAGAGCCATTCCAACCCCTACGCAGAAAGAACCATTCGCATGTTCTTGATCTTGTCGTTCAAGAACTGCAACGTCGTGGTGTAGTGCAAAGCATTCTCGGCAAACTGCGCCTGCTCGATATTGACATCGACGGTATTGCCATCGACGCTAGGCTGAACGGCATTCCGATACTGCGGCTTCACCCCGGCCAACCCTGAGCCGGCGCCACCATCCAGATGCCCCGCAGACGTCCTGGCCATTGCCAGAGCACCCCCGCCCGCCAAAGCCAGCATTTTGGCAAAATCGATATCCACCGCCTTGTAATTCGGGGTATCCGCATTGGCGATATTCGACGCCAGCAACTGCTGCCGATAGCCGCGCAGCGCCAGCACCTTTTCGCTCACAGCAAACTCAGCACCGATACCGTTCAACATGACCAGAACTTCCCAAATTCAGATTTACAGGTGCAAATAAAGCACGCCTCATGCCATACATATTTTTTATATATTAATCATTAGCTTGAAAAATTTTACGGCGCAAGAATCCGGCCTCGGCGGCAATTCGTTGCCGCAACTGGCAAGGACTCTGCCGGCAATGTCTGCCAGGCGCCATACAAGCCCTAGCATTCGCTTTCAATCAGCCGCATATTTCCATGATTCTGTTGATTTTTTAAGATTTCGTGCTAGAGTGCTGGTAACCGCTCAAACACCGGACGCGAGCCCATGACGCACAGCACCCTTACAGATCAGTTTGCCGCCTACAGCGTGTGGCGTAGCGGGCTGGTCGACACCCTCTGCGACTACCGTAGCTGGCTTAACGAGCAGGAGCTCAACGATGCGCAGATCGATTTGCGCATTCAGCACCTGCTGGATCGCTTGCGCGACGACAAACTCAATGTCGCATTCGTTGCCGAATTTTCCCGCGGCAAATCGGAACTGATCAACGCCATTTTCTTTGCCGATTACGGGCAAAGACTTCTCCCATCTAGCGCCGGCCGTACCACCATGTGCCCGACCGAGCTGCTTTATGACGAATCCAAGCCAACGTCGCTACAGTTGCTACCGGTGGAAACCCGCTCGACGGACGCGACCACAACCGAATACAAACGCTACGCCGACGAATGGAAGGTATTCGAATTCGATATCGACGCCAGCGAAACCATGATCAATGCTTTCAAGGAAGTCAGCCGCACCAAGCGAGTACCGGCAGAAGAAGCCACGCGTTATGGGTTATTCGACCCCGACGATGCTGACGACGCGATGAATCTCAATCCGGACAACACTGTCGATATTCCGGCATGGCGTTACGCCATCATCAATTTTCCGCACCCGCTGCTCAAGCAGGGCCTGGTCATCCTCGACACACCAGGACTGAATGCAATCGGCACCGAGCCAGAGTTGACGCTCAACATGCTGCCGAATGCCCATGCGGTGCTGTTTATTCTGGCGGCAGATACAGGTGTCACCAAGTCCGAGATCGACGTCTGGCGCCATTACATCAGCGGCACCCGCTGGAAGCAAAAAGGCCGCTTGGCGGTGCTTAACAAGATCGACGGCCTGTGGGACGAGCTCAAGAGCGACGTCGAGATCGAGCGCGAAATCAACAAGCAGCTTGCCAGCAGCGCCGAGCTGCTGGGTTTGCATCCGAACCAGATTTTTCCCGTATCTGCACAGAAGGGCCTGTTGGCCAAGGTCAACGAAGATACCGAGCTGCTGGATAAAAGCCGCTTGTCAGAGCTTGAAAAGGCATTGTCGGACGAACTGATTCCTTCCAAGAAGGAAATTGTCCGGGACAACACACAGAACGAGATCGAAGACCTCATCAGCAACTCCAACCTGCTGCTCGAAGCCCGCCTCCATGGTCTGCTCGAACAACTGGATGAACTGCGCGGACTGCGCGGCAAAAATGAAGACGTCGTCGAACACATGATGAACAAGGTCAAGATCGACAAGGAAAACTTCGAAAAAGGACTGCAACGCTTTCAGGCGCTTCGCAGCGTGTTCTCCCAGCAAACCAACAACCTGTTCACCTATCTCGGCATGGAAGCGCTCAAGGTCGAGGTTACCAAGACCCGCGAAGCCATGGTCAGCAGCAACTTCACCAAGGGTATCCGCGGTGCCATGGATGCATTCTTCGTCGAACTCAAGGGGCGCCTGCTTCAGTCGGATACCCAGACAGAAGAAATCAAGAACATGATGGACGCGATGTACAAGAAATTCTCTGAAGAGCATGGCCTGCGTCAGGTTACGCCACCGGCTTTTTCAACCTTGCGTTACCAAAAAGAACTGGCCAAGCTCGAACGCGCCTACAAGGAGCATTTCGACACCGCACTGAATATGCTGACCAATGAAAAAATGACACTGACGACCAAGTTCTTCGAAACCCTGGCGAGCCGCGTCATTCATGTTTACGAAGTCGCCAACCGCGATGTCGAGAACTGGCTCAAGGCGGTAATTGCACCGATGGAATCCCAGGTGCGCGAGCATCAGTTGCAGTTGCGTCGCCGCCTGGAAAGCATCAAGCGGATCTATAAGGCCACCGACACGCTGGAGGACCGGATTGCCGAACTCGAAAGCATGGAAAAGGCCATCACCAGCCAGATGCAGGATCTAAAAGTGTTACGGCAGCATATTGGCAATGCACTGGCATTTGATCAGGCAACCGAAGAAGCTCAAGCCGCATGACCCCTACCCTGCTGTTCTTATTTGGCCTGACCTTGATATTTGTCGGTCTGGCTGCCGTAGCCGTGCTTTGGGCTGTCAAAAGTGGCCAGTTCGATGACATGGAAGGTCCCGCCCAACGCATTCTGATGGACGATGACGACCCGATGATTCCATTTAACCCCCCGCCCAATCAGTCTAAACCTTGACATCGGCGTCGATCAAATTAAAATGCGATACTGCAGTCTTCAATCATTGAGGGTATAAAAATGGCAAACCTGTTCAGCTGGGAAAACACACCGATGACGGTGATCGTGGCTCTGATCGTGTGGTCTTACATTTCGCTTTTTTCCGTCATCCTGGCGTAATGCACTGATTCCATATAAACAAAAAAGGCTGCCGCGGCAGCCTTTTTTGTTGCGACCAGCCGGTTCAGGCTGCCACGATCATGGTTTTCATTTTTTGCATGGCTTTTTGTTCGATCTGCCGGATTCTCTCTGCGGACACGCCAAACTCTTCGGCGAGTTCATGCAAAGTAGCGCCACCCTCGTCCTGCAGCCAGCGCGCCTCGACGACACGACGACTACGGTCATCCAATGTTGCAAGAGCATCCCTCAGCCCGTTGAACTGACGCACCTCGATTTCACGCTCTGCCAACTCGGTTGAGGGTTCAGGACGGTGATCTTCCAGATAAGCGATCGGGCTGAAAGCTTCCTCCTCATCATCGCCACCGTGCGATTCCATCGGAATATCGGAGCCGTTGAACCTCGATTCCATTTCCAGCACTTCTTCAGGCTTCACATTCAGTTCGCGGGCAATATTCTGCACCTCATCCGGATGCAGGCTGCCGCTATGCGTCTTCAGGCTGCGCAGATTGAAAAACAACTTGCGCTGTGCCTTTGTCGTAGCAATTTTCACCAATCGCCAGTTGCGCAGGATGAACTCATGAATCTCCGCCTTGATCCAATGCACGGCAAACGACACCAGCCGCACGCCGCGCTCCGGATCGAAGCGCTTGACTGCCTTCATCAAACCCAGATTACCTTCCTGGATCAGGTCCGCTTGCGGCAAGCCATAACCGGAATACCCTCGAGCAATGCTGACAACCAGCCGCAGATGCGAAAGAATCAAGCGCTTGGCGGCATCGAGATCATTATCCCGCTTGAGGCGAACCGCAAGTTCATGCTCATCTTCCGCACTTAAGACAGGGAAAGCTTTAACCGCATGGATGTAAGACTCCAAGCTGCCTGTAGGCATCAGAATTGGTAAAGAAAGTAATTGGCTCATCGATCAATATCTCCTTTGACGAAACAATTTTAGCACTCATTATTTGAGAGTGCCAATCCAACAAAGTTTCACTCAAAAGTAGATTTATTCCAAACCATTAAAGTCGTAAGCTATATGGTTTATGGCGCCGAAAGTCCAAGAAATTACTCACCCCAATGTAATGATTTAATTGATGTTCACCAGACAATCGAGGCTTTATTCTCTAGCATCGGCATTTGCTACTCCAGGACAATATTTTGGCACTTAGAATATTCATTCCCTCTCAACCGCTTGCACCATACGTAGAGGCATTCTGGGATTACGAGGACCTGACGGGCGAAGCAAACGCCGCTCTATCCATATTGCCTGACGCCGCCTCCTATCTGTGCTTTCTCTATCAGGCCCCGCTACAGACCACACATCGCCATGGCCGTTACTCCACCCGTAGCGGACTGGCTGGGTTCCAGAGCTTCCGCAACGATCTGGGGGGAGACGGGTGCATTTCGGGGGTGTCGGCCCGACTCACCGCTTGGGGACTCAATGTGTTCCGACGCGGCGTGGTTACAGACTGTGCCGAGCGGCGGGTCGATTGCAGGGATCTGTTTCCCCGAACCACAGTAGAACGCATCGAGGACGACCTCGCCCGGCTGAATTCGGTCGAAGACCGGGTGCACTACATCGAGCGCTTTCTGCTTTCCATCCTCGATCCGCAGCGAGAGGATCGCCTGATACAGGCAGCGTGCCAAGCGATCCATCACGCTCGGGGCAATTGCCAGATCAGTGCGCTGGCCCGTCAACTGGAACTCAGCAAGCGCACGTTGGAGCGACGCTTCTTCAACCACATCGGGGCCACACCCAAGAAATATGCACGGGTGATCCGCCTGCGAAACGCGATCCTGCAGCGATCTTCGCTCTCCTCGTGGGCGGAGGTGGCCCTGGAAATGGGATATTACGACCAGAGCCACATGATTCATGATTTCATGGAACTCTACGGCTACTCCCCGGAAGCCCTCTATCCGCAAGTTCACGCCTCCTCCACCATTCACTTCTCTGGACTTCTGAATCTGCATCCTGTGCAGTAGCAGCACCACCCTGACCGAGGGTGACGCATTTTTACAATACGGGCACCAACGGCATCATTAACCTGCTCCCTGCATGTCCAGAACGTAGCATGCATTTACCTGTACGCAAACAAAGAGGAGCAAACGATGCCAACCAAGCAACCCATCACCAAGAAAATCATGGTTCCCGCAGCGAAAGCCTGGAACGCCATTAGCAAGATGGACCGACTCGATGTCTGGTTCTCCTTCCTCGACTCTTGCCGGGTGGAGGGCACGAGTCCTGGAGCCCACCGCTACATGACCATTGCCAACAACGGCGGCAACATTCACGACATCATCACCGAGATTGATCATGCCAAAAAGCGTCTGGTCTATCTCCGGCCGGAATCCCCATTCCCTGTTTCGCACTATCAAGGCACCGTGGAAGTGTTCGAATCCTATGATGGTCTGGCAGTCGTTGTGTGGACCATTGATTTTGATTCCAAACCCGAAGACAGTGCCTCCGTCGCCAAAATCGTGCATGAAGCCATCAGCGGCGGCATCGACGGCATGGAAGCGGACCTGTCAAAATAAGACATGAATTGCGATTTGCAGAAGATCTGAGATTGACTGTCGGTGACATTGGATTGAGGTAGGTAAATGACCTGTTCTGAAAAAATGAACGTGCTGTGGCTATTGATGGCCGTAATGATGGGAACAGTGGCTCATGCGGAGTCGACGACTCCAATTGCAGACGCCGCAACCTTCATACAACACCCACGGTCAGGCGAATGGCCCAGCTACGGGCGGGATTACACCAACCAGCGGTATTCCCCTCTGATGCAGATCAACCGCTCCAACGTACAACAACTGGGCTTACGCTGGTCCTTCAAGAGTGGCGTCAAGGGCTCATTCCAAGCTACGCCCATCGTGGTGGATGGGGTCATGTATCTATCCCTTCCTTATGATCATGTGGTGGCTCTGGATGCCAAAAACGGCAAGGAGCTCTGGCGATACCAGCACCATTTGCAGCCCGACCGCAAGCTCTGCTGCGGCCCCGCCAATCGGGGCGTGGCGGTAGGCTATGGCAAGGTGTTCATCGGCACCGTGGATGCCAGACTGATTGCGTTGGACAGCAAGACGGGGGCCGTGGATTGGGACATCGACGTGGTACAGCATGGCGTCACAATAACGGAAGGCATGGATGACCTGCATGCCTCGGAACCCCTCAGTCAGGCAGCGTTTGCAGGATCGACGGGGGCCAGCGTAGTGATGGCTCCCGTGCTCTATGGGGGCAAAGTCATAGTGGGGATTACCGGCGTGGGTTACGGCCTGCATCTTGAAGAAAAGAACAAGCACGGAGAACTGGCGGTAGTCGGGCTGGCTGGCAACTATGGCATGCCCGGCTTTCTGGCGGCCTACGATGCCTCCAACGGCAGGCAGTTGTGGCAATTCGATACGATTCCCGCCCAAGGCTGGGAAGGAAGCTATCGGGCGACCACCCTCGATGGAGTTGCGCTGCCCAGAGATATCGCAAACGAACAGACCACTACCAGCCGATATCCTGAGGCCTGGAGTTTCGGCGGGGGTTCGGCATGGTCCACGCCAGCCATCGATCCCAAACTGGGGCTGCTTTATTTCGGCACGGGTAATCCCTCTCCACAGATGGAAGACACCTCCCGTCCGGGCGACAATCTTTATACCGTGTCGCTGATCGCTCTCGACATCGATACGGGAAAGCTACGCTGGCATTACCAGCAGGTGCCGCATGATCTCTGGGGCTATGACGTGGCCAGTCCTCCTGTGCTGTTCGATCTGAAACGCAATGACCGCACCATTCCTGCGGTGTGGCAAGCAGGCAAGACAGGCTGGTTTTACGTGCATGACCGTGCCACGGGCGAGCTGCTGTTCAAGTCCGAGGCGTTTGTTCCGCAGGAGAACATGTTCAAGCGGGCAACCACCTCAGGCATACAAGTGGCCCCCAGTGTGGTGGGCGGGGTGAACTGGTCGCCGAGTGCCGTGGATGAGGCCAGTGGCAGGGCCTATGTATCGGCCATCCACTGGCCTGCAGTGTATACCCTGCACGAGAAACCCGCCAAGGATGGCGAGATCGGGCTTCGCTATACCACCCTGGAACTCACGCAAGGTCAACGCTGGGGTGCACTGATCGGTATTGATCTCGCCACGGGCAAACTCCAGTGGACGCATCGGACAGACGAACCGCTCATCGGCGGTGTGCTCGCCACGGCGGGTGGTCTCGTATTCACGGGGGAAGGGAACGGGAACGTGATCGCCGTGGATGCCACCGATGGCAGCACGCTCTGGCAGTATCGCTGTGAGGCCGGTGCCAATGCCCCACCGATCACCTATGAAATCGAGGGGGTGCAGTACGTCGCAATCGCGGCGGGAGGAAACCAGCTATTCGGCTTCCCGCAAGGCGATCAACTGGCTGTGTTTGCACTCAGGCAGCCGGACAAGAAGTAACGATTCCACTCAATCCTAACCACCTTCAGCATTGATGGGTGTTAGATGGGTATAAAATAAAAACGCGCCGTGAGGCGCGTGATTACAATACATCTGGCGGAGACGGAGGGATTCGATCCGGATCACCAATTAGAATTTCGCCTAATTTTTTATTCAATAATAAACAATTAGTTACATACTGCCCGCTATATGAAATTGAGGTAGACGGATCACCAAGCCGGATCACCTAGCCGGATCACTATTCTCCGCTTAAAGGAGTTTTGATCATAGCTCGAAAATCATCATTGTCAAGGTGCCACAGTCGGGTTTTGAATTTGGAAATCATGCAGAACGTGGATCGGTTTTTAATGGGGTTCAGGGGGTTTGAAATCACGCAAGCCGGAGGGCTTGGCGTGATTAATCTTTCGAGAACGAAGTGATTGAAAGCAAGCATTCCCGTGCCCCGGGAATATAGCTTGCTGTTCTGATCCGACGGGGAACAAGAAGTGCGGAGACCAGGGAAACTGGTTTCCGTTTTGCCGTCGGATATCGGGTCTGAAGGTAGGCCATGCCATGAATCAAGTTCACCGGCCAGGTGATCTTGATTCATGGCAGAAACAAGGTACAAACATGGTCAATTTGACGATGTTTTCCGATGATTTTGACGTGTTTTACGCTTACAAATCAACTTGATAACCAGAATGACGGGGTATATCATATACCCCGTCACTTGGGTTAGCAATAGCCGATGACCAGCCAGGCAACCTGGTGGAATCGACTAAAAGGTCGCAGCACCGGGTCGTAAAAAACGATATTGATTCAGTAACGGTGTTACGTAATTAATTTGCATTTGGTAACGCGTTACGAAATTACCAAGGTTTAAATTGCTTGACAATCCAAGTGACGGGGTATATCAAATACCACGCAACCTTGATTGGCAATAGCAGATTAGCGTTCTACGCCGAAACGGTTCTTCTTTTGACGTTGCTTTGATTCAGTGGATTTTGCGATGGTTTGATGCGCGGCTTCAGGGTCGATTGGCGCGGCAACCCGTTCTGATTCGCCGGCCAGGTCGATGGCGTCTTCGATCAGGGATAAATCGATCCCGATAGCGTTTTCGATAATCTGACCGGCGACTTTCTCGGCCATTTGTCCGCCCATGTCATTTTCCGGGTCGATGTCGGCAATCACCGGTGCCGGCATGAGGATTGCCGGGTCAGTGAACTCGTCCTGCTCTGCGAATTCGGCTTCGATCATTTCAGCGACTTGCTGATTGAATTCCGCTTCAACCTTCTTGCCGACTTCCTTCCGTTCTGCCTGGTCGAGATTGTCCAAACTTTCAACTTGGGCAACCGATTTGATGGTGGGCAAGGTCCACTCTGCCTGAATGAAATCCGGCCTGAGTTTTGGCAATTTCAAGAATGGCACATCAACCAGGAGCACGTCGCCAAAGCCCAGGTAGATCATCCGGCAGCCGACAGCGGCGGCACCGTCGCCGGTGATTTCACCGTGCGAATCAACCAGGCCGAGCTCGCTTGTGGCTTGACTGGGGAAGAGCACCTGGCGAGTCTGACGCTGCCAGCCAGAGCTGATCGAGCGGCCACCCGGGCCGGTCGAGATAGTTTCCGTGGGCACCATTTCCTCGACTTCGCCACAAAGTTTTGAGTACCAGGCCGCTGACTCGCCGTCATTCCGCCCGAGGATTTTTGTGCCCACCATCGAAAGCCAGGCATTTGCGGATTCTTTTCCATATATTTCAATTAGTTGCGACTCCGTTTGGGCGACCGTGCAAATGCAGAATCCCTTTGATCTGGACACTTCCAGCGCCTTTCCCCAGCCTTCAATCTTGCCCAGCTGCGGAAATTCATCTGCGACGATAAAGACTCGCCGACTGGTGTCATCCGCCGGCACGTCCGGCAATGACGAAAGAGTGTTTCTGATCACATTCAAAAGTGATTGGTTGATAGCTGCCGACAATGACGAAAAATTATCATCGATTTGCCAGACCAGCGTCCGCTGGGGTGCGTCAGGGTTTTTCAGCCAATCACGCAAGCTGAATTCCTGCCGGTTCCCCCACGCTGCTGCCATCGCAAACACCGGCCCGGCAACGCTGGCGACCGTTTTCAATGTGTCAGTCGTGCTTTTAGCGGTCGGATCTTCCAGCTGGCGCGCGGCGATTGGGTAGTATTGCTGACAGAGCTTTTTCAGCTCTTCGGCCGGCAGCAGAAACCCGGCCGCCAAGTCCTGGAACCCCCAGCCTCCTGGCCCTTTTTCTTCTTGACATGCGCAAATTATAGCGGTCAAGATTTGCCGCGCAGCCAGTGTGAAAAAGTCCTCCTTCCCGCGAATCAGCCGGTCTGCCATTTCCGCAGCTTCCCAGGTTGTCGAACAGTCTTCCGAGATTGACCAGGCGACAGACCGGGCGTCCGATGGGCAAATAATCGTCACGCCGCCCGGCAACTTTTCCGTCAAGCCTTTATAGTTTAAGATGATTTTCCGCGCATTTTGCCGGGTCGCCTCGTTGATAATGTGCGTGATCTGGACGCTTTTCCCGCTGCCGGTGCCGCCTGCTATAAAGAAATGTTTCGTTGTCCGGTCATGCGAGATTTGAATCTGTGGGGTCAGTCGAATGCCATCAGCACCCGGACTTTTTGCGGCATCAATGGCTTCCCGGCCGCGAAGTAGGCGGAATCCGCGCAGGCGCCGGGTCATATCCACTGGCCTGGATGCCATCCATCCAGCCCACACCCCCGCCGCCAAACTAACGGAAATAGAAAAGACTTCCAGGACGTCCTGAACGAGTGGGGAAAGATTGGATAATCGAACAAGTTGCCACCCAGCCATGTCCTTTAGGAGCGCGAAAACATTATGGCTGGTGACGTGATAGTCACCAAACCACAGGATGCCGGCCGCGCTGCCGGCCATCGCCAGGATGCCAACCCCGGCGCCTGTTCCGAGTCCTTCAGCCAGCCGCGCATTGGGTGATTGAATCGAGAGGTGTTGGGTGTTCATTCCGCACCTCCCCGGCTCATCCACTCCATGATCTTATTCGGCAATTCGTTGATGATGCCATAAGAGGTTTCAATCAGTTTTTTTAGAATAATCACATAGATAGCGATCATAAACAACATGGAAACGACGCCATAAACTGATCCAGCGTTTGCGCCGGTCAACGCCGGCAGAAACAGCTGATTAATGAGCCAACCGCCAGCCAGTACGATGCTGGTTGCCGCGATCAGCGCGATGACGCCAGCTGCCGGTCGCAGCGCGATTGAGCAGATGATCCGCCATCCGGCGCCTGACTTTCCAAGTACCGCATGGCCTTCCGGGTGAAGCAAGCCCAGCGCCATCACCGGCGCGGCAACCAGGGCTTCCAACATCAAAACAAGCCAACCAATGACAAAAGCGACCCAGATCACAATCGGCAGCATCGGCAAGTAGGCCGACAGCATGAATGCCAGGCCAACCAGCGCGGCAACCAGGCCAAAGCCAAGGGTTGCGACTCCGGCATCCAAGCCGCCGGCGATGGTGATGCCGGCTGCAACCTCGGTCGCAGCGATCAATCCATCTCCCAAATTCTTGCTGAAAACTAATGGATTATCTGTCTGTGCGGTCAGGAAGTCGGTCAACTTCTGCATTGGCCTGCTCAGAATCTCATCCAAAAGTCCACCGGAATTCCTGTCTTTTGCCTGCACTTTTACTTGTAAAAGTGTGTCCCCGGTCATTGATCTTACCAGGCGTTTGGCGGCTTCCACGTGGGTTTCAACATTCGTGCTGCCATCCGGCACTTGATCCTGGTAGTCTGCTGGGATTGGCTTGGGTAGGTCATTTAAAAGTGACGACATGCGACGAGTCGCGTCCGTCAGCCGGTACATCGCGGCGCCCGCTGCGACCCAGCCATCACTTTCAATCTGCTTCTGGACGGCATCCAGGTTTTGCTGATTCTTGATCGCATCGGCCGCCGCGCTTCGCAGTGAGTTTGCGTGCGCAAGTGAGATGGATTGCAGCTTCGCCAAGGTCGATTCGTTAATGGCCGGCAGCTGGTCGCCGGTTACGTTGTCCAGCGATTTGACATAATCTGTGGCAATCGGCATCACGCTGGCGATGGTTTGGCGCAAGGCGGCAACTTGTGAGAGTGTTACCTGCTGCTGGTATTCCGCCCGGTGCTCATCTCCGGTAAATAACCACTCATCGACTTGGCTGGCAGCGCGGTCTAGGAAGCCTTTTTCTACCGTCCTATTGGCGGTGAAGCCTGGGCAGCTGTTCGCGCCAAAGGTCGGCGAGTCGAAACTCCAAGTCGAGACGGTCTTGGTGACGGTTTCGTGGATCACAACGTCACCAAGGCTTGCGGCGCACGCTGATGATTGAAACACCTGCGCGATCAGCGGGGCAACGACCCGCTGTGTCGGCATGGTGATCGCTTGCCCGGATATGAATGCACTGCTGCTGGCTGACCACAGTTCATCGGCGAGGTTTGAGCCCTGCAAAACTAACCAGAAAACAAGTAGCTGGGCGAATGTCCAGCCTTTGGCAATCGGCAGCAGAGCGGCGCTACCAGTCGCCATCCTCAATGGATGCCAGGCCGCATCTACCTTTTTCCCAAGCATTTCGCCCTGCGTCGCGGTGTCCACAACGCCCTTGATTATGGTAAAGCCAACGACCCCAGCAGCGATTGCCAGGACGCCAGCATTTAAATACTGAATCGCGGTCGAAAGTGCAGTCGGAACCCCTTCAATCAGGCCGGGAATCTCTCCAAACGCCATCGACAAAAGGCGATGCGCGGCATCTGTGGTGTGGTCCATATTTGACCTTCTTTCTTGCTACATCGGAGCAGGGATTTTGTGATGGGCCATGGGGAAAATGACGGCCAGCCAAAACACGTAAATCATGACGATGGCGAAGCTATAGCGAAGCCCTGATGCAGCGCCGCGTTTTAGTTCAGCCAGGCAGCGTTTGAGGTCGGCCAGGTACCACCAGAAGGTCCTTGGCAATGGCGCCATGGGGATGGCGCCGGGTCCGTCGCCAAAAAGCTCCGGTTTGCGGAAAAACGATTTTAGTGATGATTTAACGTTCATGACTGTACTCCTTTTCCTGTTTTTTGATTTGCTGGCTGATCGATTGAATCACCCCGCCCAGCCCCGTTTTTAGGCTGGGGGTTGATTGGATTTCGATGGGTTTGGCATCGACCTGCAGGCCTTGTTTTTTAAGGCTGCCAAGCGAGCAGTCGCGCGCGATCTCGCTACCTTTCCATGTCCGGCCGTCATGTTCAAACGACAGGCCAGACAAGCGTCCAGTCGATTGCCGATTTTCAATCATGGTGATGCCGCGATCTGCCAACCGAGACTTGAATTCCGCCAGGGTAGGTTTGCCATTCACGCAGGCCTGGATGTCGGTCCGCAGGCCGGCACGCTTGCCGGTCATGGTTGCCGCGTGTTCCTCGAATCGCGGCACCCCGGCGGCGATTTCAGCCGCCCTGGTCGCCTCATGGCTTCTTTTGAAGTTCTGCCAATTCTCGATGACTTTGCCGTCCAATTGCACCCGGTTTGCGATCACATGGATGTGGTCATGGGCAGCGTCGCTGTGGCGGGTGATTAGATACTGTGTTTTTTCTGGATCGAATCCCATTTGCTTGAGCCACGCATCCGCCGCCACCCGCCATTGGCCATCCGTGTAGCGCTGGCCGTCCGGCGCAGAAAGGGAGACATGCCAGACCGGTTTTGAGAGGTCCGGCCGGCTGTTTGCGACCGCATCGAACTCGCGCGCTTGATCTTCCCAGGAGTCGCTGAAAATCCCGTTTTTAGCCAGTGTTTGCGCCCCTTCCTTTTTTGAGTCATAGCGAAGGGCGCCGGCAAAAGATGAGCCGGTTTTTAACTTGGAAATCATGTCGCCACCCCCGTCAACTGCCTGCCAATCTGGTTAATTTTTTGGGTGAGTTTTGTGAAGGCATCGTGCACTTGGTCGGTGTCTACCGCACCGCCGCCGTTCAGTACCCGGGCGATCTGGTTGATGTTGTTGCCGATTCTATTTAACTCGACCAACGCTTCCCGGTTGATGGCTGGCGTCGCGAAAATTGACTGTCCCAAACTGCATTTTTTGATGAATTCGGAGAGCCTTTCCGCTGGCATTCCAGCCTGCTCTGCGCGTTTCTGCAGGCGCTGGTATTCATCCTGGGTGTAGCCCGGTTTGAACTGCCACCCGCGCCGCAACTCAGCCGGGAGTTTTGCCCGGCCGAAGCGGCGTTTCTTGTTTGTATTTTGGATGGCGTCCATGGATTACCTTCCCGCCAGTTCACCCGCCAGGATGTCGCGAGAAGGCGCGCCGGCTGGTGCCTTTGCCAGGTGTTCGCGCAGCCAGGCAACTGGCGCATAAATGCCGGCCACATCCAGCTGGTCCTCCCAGATTTCGACTTCAGATAGTTTCATTTCACGCCTACCTTTCTTTATATTAATGTGCTTTAAGCACGATGACTATATATTATCGTGACTTGAAAATTGTGTCAAGCACTTTCGTATATAAATCAACAATATAGCGTTTCATATACATGATACGTCATTTTTACAACAGAATGCAGCGCATCAGCCAAACCCCCAAGGTCGTGGCGCGCCTGGTGGCGCTTTGTGTTATTCGATCTGGTGAACTGAAAAACAATCCACAACCCGGTTTAATATGCGAAACAAGGGCTGTTGAGTGTTTTTTGCACATTACTGCAATATTATGCAAAATAGTGCTTGACAGTTGCGCGACGGCGTGGCAGTATTGACCATAATTTGTTTATGGAGTTATAAAAACAATATGATTGATCCAGCAGATAAAAAGACGTTGCAACTTGAATTTATGACCCCGGCATCCGGGCGATCAGTGGGTCGTCCGGCTGTCTACGCGTCGGCTGCGGAACGACAAAAAGCATACCGCGAACGCCGGAAAGTGGCCGGGTTCCGCGAGGTGCGCCGGGTGGTGCGCGATACGCGACCAGGCGAGCAGATAAAAAGCGACATAATCGATCTGTCAGCGGTTTCGAAGTGGCGCCACCAGGTCGGCACCACGCTTGTGGAGGTAATGGCCGCCATCGGGTTACTGGCGTTGGTTGTCGCAGGTATTGCGCAACTAACCAGCCAAGCCATGGACGACGCCAAGGCCATCACCGCAGCCGAACATCTGCGCATGGTGACCGAGGCGACCAAGAGTTATCTGAAAGACAACTTCGCCGCAGTGACAGCGGTTGCCACGCCGGCCGCGCCGGCAATGATCAAGATTGCTAACCTGCAGGCCTTGGGCTACCTGGATCCCGGCTTCTCATCTACCAATGTCTACGGACAGACGACCTGTATCGTCATTCTCGAACCGGCCGCCAACAAGCTCGATGCACTGGTGGTCACCACCGGTGGCACCACCATTGGCGACGGTGATCTGGCGTCTGTCGTTAATACACTAGGCTCCAGTGGTGGTGCGATGTACACTAATGGCACGGCATCCACCAATACTGAATTCCTCGGCGGTGGTGGCGCCTGGAAATTCGACCGCGGCAGCTTTCACAATGGCGCACGTGATTGCAATTCAGCTGGTGCTGGCGGCGTCAACCTGACACCCGGTCATCCGGCGATTGCCATCTGGTTTGATCAGAGTGCTTATGATTCCGGCGTGCTGTACCGTGAAGCGATTCCTGGTCGTCCGGAACTCAATCGCATGAGTACGGCGCTGGATATGAACAGCAATGCGATTAACAACGTCGCGACCATTGCCCTGAATACACCGGTGATTGCCGGTGCAGCGTGTGCCACGGCTGGCGTGATTTCACGCGATGCGGCAGGTGCGGTACTGTCTTGCCAAGGTGGTACCTGGCAGCCGCAAGGCAGCCTGTTCTGGAAAGACCCGGTGGCCACCATTGGCGCATTGCCGGCTTGTAATGCAGCATCAACCGGTCATACCCGAGTCGTGCAGACGCCATCGGTGGGTACTGGACCTCGTGCTTATACGTGTAGCGGGGCTGCCTGGCAGGCACTGGCGGTGGATGATGCTGGCAATCTGACGGTCGCACGCGATGTCAATGCCGCCAATGGTCGAATCAGGCTGTATGATACGAACCCGGAAGGCGGCACCATGCGCATGACGGCGGCAGATGGTACATCCATGTACCAGGAAGTTATGCCGGGCGGACGTGTCAGGTGGGTGAATAGTGCCTGGACGGCGGAACTTGCCAGTGTCGATCAGTCCGGCAATATCTGGACAGCCAATAATGTCACTGCCGCCAATGGAACGGTCAGCGCCGGTGGAGGCCGCGCCTCGCTGTATCAGTCAGGCAATAATGGCAATCTGCGACTACAGGGCTCTGACGGTCAGGTGATGTACCAGGAAGTTACTGGTGGTCGGACTCGCTGGGTGAATAACGCCCTGACTGAGATCGCCAGCATGGATCAGAGCGGCAATTTGACGCTGAATCAAAGCGGCGCCACGAATATCGGTTATATTACCCCTGGTTGGGCTGTGGAAACAGGGGGTTGCTCAAGCGTGGGCGCCATTGCGAAGTCGGCTTACAACACGACAGATGGCTGGGCGTGGAACGGCAAGACATTGATGTGCGTCGGTGGTTTGTGGACCAGGGCGACGGGGCCAGCGGGACCGCAGGGGCCGGCGGGTGTTGCTGGGGCTCAGGGACCGCAGGGGCCACAGGGGCCGGCTGGTACAGCGAATGCCATCACGTGCCCAGATGGTCAGGCCATTACGGCTATTGCGGCGAATGGGACGGAAACATGCGGAGCGACCAGTAGCGCGAGATCGTTTACACAGAATTATTATCTGGCTGATTTTCTCGCTACACCTACAACCCAGGCGGCTTGCTCTACAAACACAAACGACGGTAATGTATTTTTAGCTTCTGTAGACGTACCGACAATTGCTGGAAGCATGGTGATTGTTTCTGTATCGAACAAAAGTTTCGTGAACCCGGGAACGGCTTCTGCGGCCAACACAATCTATATTGACGGGAATCTTTGTGGGGGAGACAGATTTCTGGATGTCGCCGCCAGGGCAATGTCGTCCACCACCTGCACGTTCACCGCGACCGCCGCCACGCATAACGTCAAGATGTGTGTATCAGACAGATCGGCAAACGAGCGCGACATACGCGCAAATATCACCGTCTTTAAATAAGAGGAATACATGACAAATCTGAATCCGGTTTTCGCAGCAAGCGGCAGCGATGGGCATGTCAAAACCGACATCCCGGACACCGCAACCCCGGTGCGCGATATGCCAGAGGCTGTTTTTGTTGCGCCGAATGGTGACATCTATGTGTCCGGAGAGTCAGGTCTCAGCGCCGCCATGACCACCTATCAAAATCACCTGGACTTGGTGAGATACACGGCCGACGGGGTGTTAGACACAACTTTTGGAACTAATGGTATAGCTCAAATCGAGTCGTTAAGTGGCTACAGGTATTCTGCCGGTGGCATGAGCATGACTGCCGACGGAAAGCTTGTTATGGCAGGCAGCTTAATTAGTGATAACGGTAAATCCACGATAGTGGTTGCAATGCTGAACGCTGATGGTACACCGGATGCCAGTTTCGGGATTGATGGTGTCGCCAAGATTACCGTCAGCGCCAAGAACATGGCCTATGGTGCTGATGTCGCGGTGCAGCCAGATGGAAAGCTTGTGCTTACCGGAACCACCATTGACCATACCGGGAATGGCTTTGATCTGGTTGCAGCAAGACTCAATCCGGATGGGTCTCTGGATAAGACCTTCAGCGGCGACGGCATAGTGATAACGAACATCTATGGCACGTATGGCGACGATTTCGGGCGTAGCGTATCCATCCAGTCCGATGGAAAGATCTATATTCAAGGGTCGGCGGATTTAGACACGAAGTCGGAGGAGGTGACCTATCTGGCCAATGGCTCCCTGGATACCAGTTTCGGCACCGGCGGGAGCCTTTGGTATGCGAACAATGGAGTGTTCACCTGGCTGCAAACAGTTGATTGGCAGGGTCAGAATAAGGTAACTGTCGGGAGGCCGCTTGCGACTGAGAGCGGGGACTTCCTGCTCACCCGCTTCAACACCGACGGCAGCCTGGACACCACATTCGGCGTCGCCAACACCCTCAACGCCACCCCTACCTTCACTGAAGGCGGTGCTGCCGTCGTCCTCGATAGCACGATTTCCGTCTATGACGCGGAGCTGGTCGCCGCCGGCAACTACAGCGGCGCATCCATCACGCTGGCTCGCCATGGTGGCGCCAATGCCGAGGATGTCTTTAGCGCATCCGGCAATCTGAGCTTCACCGGCGGCAATGCCGTGCTATCAGGCGTTACCGTTGGCACGGTCAGCAATGCGGCCGGCACCCTGGTGATTACCTTCAATACCAATGCCACACAGGCCTTGGTGAATGAAACGCTTTCATCGATTGCATACAGCAATACCAGCGAAACGCCTGCACCCAGCGTGAAGATCGACTGGACCCTGAATGACGGCAGCAACGGGATTACCGTCGGCAATACGACAGTCACTTTGATCGATGTACCCGCGGTCGATCACCCGGGTGTCAATGATAAGCCGTATGCCGCTGACCAGGCGGTTTCAGTGACGGAAGATATTGCCCGTGCTTTCACGGTTGCCGATTTCGGCTTTGCTGACCCGGATGCTGGCGACACCCTGCAATCCATCACTATTACGGCTTTGCCGACGGCAGGCAGTCTGACCATTAATGGCGCAGCCGTGACGGTCAATCAGGTGATTGCGGCTGTCGATATTGCAGCTGGTGGACTGGTATTCACCCCGGCTACCAATGCCAATGGCGATGCGTATGCGACGTTGAATTACAAAGTCAGCGACGGTCTGCTAACCAGTACATCCGCGTATGTCATGACGATTAATGTCACAGCGGTTAACGATGCGCCGGCGATCACCACCACGGTGGCTGATCAGGCGGCCAGTAGTGCAACGGCTTACAGCCTGACCGTCGCCGCCGATGCGGCAACCGATGTCGATGGCAGTTCGAGCTTCTACTATGCAGTCAGTCAGCTTGATGGCGACTGGCCGGTGTGGCTGGATTTCAACCAACCCACGCGTGAGCTGTCTGGCACGCCTTCCGTGTTCGATGCGGCAACCACCAATCTGCGGTTGTCGGCTATCGATGATTTCGGTTTGACGGCGACGGATGACTTCACATTGACGGTCAGCGTGAATGGGGCGCCAATCACAGGCACGACTGCCAATGAAACATTGACCGGCACGGCTGGTGCTGACGGTTTGGATGGGCGTGTCGGCAACCACAAGATGACGGGCGGTGCTGGTAATGACACCTATCTGGTGGACAGCAGCAAGGATAAGGTGGTCGAAGCCAAGAATGCCGGCACGGATGAGGTGCGATCCAGTGTGACTTATACCCTGGGCAGTACCGTCGAAAACCTGATCCTGACGGGTGCGGATAATATCAATGGCACCGGTAATGGCGTGACGAACAAGATGACCGGGAATGCCGGCAACAATACTCTGAATGGCGGTGCCGGGGTGGATACCATGGCCGGCCTGGCTGGCAATGATAAGTACATCCTGGATGTGCTGGAGGATGTCGTCAAGGAAGGCGTTGGCGCTGGTACGGATACCATCGAGCTGAAGGCCATTGCTACGGGTAGCTACACCTTGCCGACTAACGTTGAGAACCTGAAGATCACTGGTACCGGTGTGATCAATATTACTGGCAATGCCAGTGATAATTCGATTACCGGCAACGTCAAGGTCAACACCCTGGATGGTGGCGCTGGCGCTGATACGATTGATGGCGGTGGCGGCAATGACATCATCAATGGCGGCACTGGCAATGACACGCTGATCGGCGGTCTGGGCAAGGATGTCCTGACTGGCGGTGCGGGTAGCGATATTTTCGTGTTTAACCTCAAGCCGTCGGTTGCCAATAACGACACGATTACGGATTTCGTCGCTGGGACGGATACGTTGCAGCTGTCGAAAGCCGTGTTCAAGGCTTATCCCGTTGCGGGTGATGTACCGGCGGGGGATTTCATCTCAGGGGCTGATTTAAAGGTCGCTGCGGATGCGACAGATCACTTCATCTTCGATACCACAGGCGGCAATCTGTATTACGATGCGGATGGCAGCGGGAAGGTGAAGGCAGTCCTGGTGGGGCATTTAGACAATGTGACTGGAACGCTGTCGGCTGGGGATTTGCAGATCGTTTGATGGGGTTCGGGGAGGGTCCTTTTGAGACCTCCACACGACCTTGGGGGTTGGCGCCGTGGAGGCGCTTAAGTCGGAATCCCTGGGCAAAGTTTTCCCGCATCCGGTGATTCGGAGTCCCTTAGCTGCCTATTTTTTAATCAATCAGGGGCGTCAACTGTCCAGAAATGGGTTCTGGTTGCCTGTTGAAATGACCGGTGCCGGCCAGTTTTTCCTGTGGTTTGGTTTTCCACTTGGATTATTACGATTAACTGTAATTTTAGTTATTTCAGCGAGTTTAGCCGCTTCTTTTGTGTTGCGGTACTCGATGATTTTGGTGATTTTGTCGTTCAGACTTGTGTCTTTTTCATAGTCCGCTGCCTCCAGGATGCGCCAGTTTTGCTTGGGGGGAGTTGACCATGATTGGGTGGTCCTGGCGTTATCAAGCCGGACGCCGACCGTGGGCTTGTATTCGCGTGTATCGTCCTTGATGAGTACATTTTCAACCATGACGGGGGTTGCGTGATTGGCGAAACCGCCAAGTAGGTTGCAAAACCTCCCAAAGTTGCCAGCAAAGACGGCATCGAGCAGTTCGCCAGCTGCACCGGCTGGCTTTTCGAGTTTACCATCCTCGAAACGCGATTTCAGCCGGCCAAGCTGATTCCAGGTGCTCCTGGCGGCTTTGGGCAATCCGAATGGCTGGAAACTGCGGATTCCCCAAGCCGACCGCCAAGCGTCAACGCGTTCGGCGATTGCCTGAAGTTTCCGTTTTTTCTTCGTGTCGTCACCATGGGCAACGCCGGTGTGCTTGGTCAGGTACTTAATCAGGTACCCAACGGCGGAGCCTTTTTCATCATCGCCGGCAACCAGTCGCTTTTTGTTTTCTTTGCGCTTACCGGTCTTGCGATCGATGCGCCAGATTTGATCCTTGAATTGGGCATCCATCGCGTCCAGGATCGCTTTCCGTTCGCCCGGCCGGTGCCACACGAGTACGTGCCAATGTGGCGTGCCGTCTTTATGTGGTTCTGCGCAACGGAAACCGACCAGGAATATATCTTGCGCGTACAGGTCGGCACGCATCCGCGCCCACCCGGTTTTGATGTATTCCTGCGTGGCGAGTGCGTCGGGACGTCCTTTTGTTTCCCATGCCAAGTTGCCGGATTTGTCGCGCTTGGTTGGCGTTGGGTGCATATGGCCTGGCGCCGTCAGCGTCAGCATTGACCAGGTCATGCCGGCTGCTGCCATTTCCGCCTGCATTCCGTTTGCACACGCCATTAGCCATGCCCATCGGCTTTCGGCTGTATTTGCCACGTCAGCGAGGCATAACAGGTTGCCATTGTCGCCAATTAAGAAGGTGTTTTGAAGGAATTCGGCGCTAGCTTTGATGCGCTTTTTCCTGAAGCTCACGCTGGCTGATGTGCAATATTGCTGCCCTGGATCATTTTTCATGTGACCGCGCACAACATGCCTTGCGGCTCCAACACGTTCAAAGGTTCGCATTTTGATTTTACTCATGCGGCGCGACCACCAGGATGGGTTGGTCAGCTGTTTGACGCGTTTCTGCGTGCTGACTGGGTCAGGCATCATTCCAAATCGCCACCCCCGCCAGCCTTCCGGCGGTTCTCCAGTGGAGAGGGTGATGTTGTCAACACGTTCATCAATGGCCGGCTGTGGGGTGATCCCAGTTTTCCCAACAAAGTCGATCAGGTTGTGTTTGCCGCCGGCGACTAGCATTTGCGTGTTGCTTTTGATGAGTTCAACGATATCGCCGCGAATGTCTTGCCCGTTGATGAAAATGGGGATTTCAAACCCGTCTTCTTCCATGGTTGAAAAAAGGATAACGTCCAGACCGACATCCCCGCTGATTTCCGGCCAACCTGGAAGCTGTGTCCAAGTTACGCGCTCCTCGGCTTCGATTTCATTGAATACCTTCTGCGCATGCTCGGCAGCCTCGCGAGAGCATCCGACGATGTCCTTGAGTTCGAAAAACACGACGGCACGTTGCTTTTGTTCCTCCGGCCAATCCTGCAGGTTGAAACCGGCTTTTACGAGCGTTTCGTCGTCGGTTGCTGGCGGGCGTTTCAACCAGTCCCATCCCTCATCGATGACGCGCTCAACGCCGTGCTTGAGTTGCTCGACGCATTTTGCTTTGTCGGCTTGATTCGCCAATGCAGCCAGCGTTTGTTGTTGTTTGGCTGCCACCTGCGCGGATTCCGCCATGATGTTCACGGTCGCCGCCTGACCGCGCATGATGTTGATGCTGTTTTTGACGCGCGCATCGATGGCCGCCATGTCGGCATCGGTCAATCGCGCGCGGGCAATCGCCTGGATGATTGGGTCGGGGTGTTGGGTGTGGAGCATGAGAAAGCCGCCTGTCTCAATAACTCGCTCCACACGGGTCATTAAAACAGGCGGCTGGTTAAATCGTTACTGGTGGAGACAGTAAAGGCGCAGCACGGCCTTGATGGACATTATTATGCCCAACCTTCGGCCGGCTGTCAAGAACTTTTTGCGGATTACTTGTATGTTCGCATCATAGTATGCAAAATGATGGTTGTCAACCCCTACCGGTCCTCATTTTAAAGAATGCATCATCCTTCTCTTTTTGCTTTTGGTTTTTTATCAGTTGAAGTCGCATTTCTTTGTCACGCTGGCGCTTTTTCTGCTTGATTTCGGTGTCCTTGAAAAACTGATCAAATTGACCTGGCGTGTATTTGATTGCTGGCAGTTGATAACCGGGATATTTGGCGAAGTCGATTTTTGGTAAAACTTGCTCAACAAGTTCATCGAAGCTGAATTGCTGGATGTAGCCCGTGTGGGCGTCTTTTGATTCGGTAATGTGGCCGGTGTACTGCCGTGCCGCATTTGGGTTCATTCCAGTCCTATCACTCATTGAAATCCACGTGTGACGGAAGCTGTAACAGTCCTTTCCCTCGCCAAACCCGAGTTTTTTCTTGAGAGCTCCAAAGTCTTTGCTGGGTTGTTGCCACCGGCCATTTTTGGGCGAAGGTAAGAGATGAGGGAATATGTGAATGGGCAAGCAACCCGTTTTTGTAGGAAGCCGCCGCACATCATCCAGGTAATCAAGAAACCCGATTTCCTTGATGATCGGGGGAAGTGGGATGGTACGCCGGCTTTGAGGTGATTTTGCCTTCGTGATCAAAAGCGACAGCGTGCCATCATTTGTTTCCTTGATGTCATTCAGAGTGGCCTCCGCGATTTCACCAGGCCGCGCGCCAGTCAAAAATACCAGCAGTGGAATCCAGAAGCCGCATGGGCGTTCGGATGCGATGATGGCCGGGATGATTTTGGCGAGGTCGCCGGCGGTGAAGGCTTCGCGCTTTCGTTCAAACCGCAGCACCATATCAGCCCTTTGGGCGGCCGTGATTTCCGGCTGTTCGATCGGGTTTTGTAAGGTGTAGCGATTACGTTTAATCGACCACTTGAAGAGACCACGCAGAGCGCGCAAGTCTTTGTCGGTGGTTTCCGGTGATTGTTTGCCGTCCATCACCTTGATGCGCCACTTGGTCACCTGCTCGGCAGTAATTAGGTGAATGGGAGTAGTTCCGCCGAATTCGGCGAGGAACTTATTGAATGCCGATTGGTAAGTTATCCAGGTGCTTTCCTTTTTCCCATACCCCACCTCTTCTTTGTAATCCTGCAGTGTTTGGTTGAGAGTCCATTGCTGAACTGGCGCGCTTGGTGTGGTGTTTGGAGTGGTCGGGACCGGCGCTGATTGTTGCTGCCCGGCAACAATGATTTTGAGAGCTTCTAACGTGCGTTCATGCTCTTCCTGGGTGTCGTTGTCGGTGCTGATCTCGACGCCGTTGACCTTGGCGGTCCATTTACGAATTGGGAAATCATTCATGATTGCCGCTCCGAATCGATATGCCGCAACTTGCGCGGCTTCGGGGTCACGGGTGCGGAGGCTTTGGCGGTGTTCCTTGCCGTTCCGCTCAATTCGAATGTAATAGATGCCGTGTCGCGATACCCACAGATGCGAGTTTAATTTAGTTGCCATGTCGTGATGACGGATCACCAAGCCGGATCACTTAGCCGGATCACCTACTCAACCAACAGGCATAAACCTAATGCAACTTACTGAATATAAAGCGAAAAAATTACATCTGGCGGAGACGGAGGGATTCGAACCCTCGATGCGAGTTTAAGCCCGCATGCTCCCTTAGCAGGGGAGTGCCTTCGACCTCTCGGCCACGTCTCCGGACAGGGGACGCAGAATACCGTTTTACGCCTGAAAGGTCAAATTCTTACTGGGCCTACCTTCAGATTATTCTTGCATTGCCGATAAAAAATACGCAAACTCGGTATTATTATTCGCTCAGGAGTCGCTATGGACGTAGTCGCACTGACCGCTGCAGGGGTCGCTGCCTCTCAGCAAGGCACCCAGCAAAAACTGGGGTTACTGGCCATCAAGAATGCGGCAGAGGCACAGAATCAACTGGCCAGCCTGTTGGAAAAATCGGCTGCAGAACAGCCAGCTTTGCGTACAAGCGGTTCTATCGGCACCAATATCAACACGACGGCCTGAATGCGGCATTCATACCAGCAGCCCACGCAGTCGTGGGCTGTTTCATTTGGTGCAGCCCGGCATCAGGCCTTGTCGGGGAAACCAACCATACCCATCGTCAACCGTACCAGATTGTAGGTAATCCAAGCCAGGGTACGTCTGACCAAACCCGCACGCCGCCAGTCGGCACGCCGAACCAGCCTGGCGTCTTTGTTGATGGCAAGCTCCAGATCAGTTCGCAACATGCCCGCAAACGCTTCGTCATCGATCACGACATTCGCCTCGCGCGCCAGAAACAAGCTCATCGGATCGATATTGGAGGATCCCACCGTTGCCCAGTGCCGATCGATCACGGCAACTTTGGAGTGCATGAAACTGGTGTGATATTCCCAGATTTCTATCCCGGCATTCAAAAAATTCGGATATAGCGCACGGGAGGCATAATCCAGCCACCAGTACTCAACCCGTGCCTGCAGCAACAACACTACCCGCACGCCACGCCGGGCAGCGCTGATGAGCGAGCGGCGAAACGCCCGCCCCGGCAGAAAATAAGCATTGGCAATGATGATCTCGCTTTGCGCAGCCTCGATAGCGGCAAGGTAGGCTTGTTCGATATCGTCGCGGTGCAAGGCATTGTCGCGCATGACGTAAGCTGCCCACATTGATCCGACAGGTTCCTGTGAGTAGGTCACTCTTGCCGGCTTGACCCGTTTCAATCGCGCCCAGGCAATACGCCGCCAGAGATAGCGGGCGTTCGCATGGATGGCCGACACGACCGGACCCTGCACCCGTACGGCATAATCCACCCGCGGCGGAATATGGCCAGGGGTGTTCATGTCATCAATAATGTTGATGCCGCCGACAAATGCCTCCCGGCCATCCATGACAGCAATTTTCCTGTGCAGACGGCGCAAGCGGTTGCGTTTGAAAGTCCAAGGCGAGATCTTCGGCCGGTAAAACAGCACGTCGATACCGCCCTGCTGCAACTCCTGAACGAACTCCATTGCCATGTCTTTGCAACCGAACCCGTCAAGCAGCAGACAGACATTCACTCCGCGACCAACGGCCCGAATCATTGCCGCTGCGATGCAGCGACCGACCTCATCATCCTCATAGATATAGGTTTGCAGGTGAATCTCGGTCTGCGCGTCATCGATGGCCTGCTCCAGAGCAGGGAAATATTCAGTGCCGTTGCGCAGCAGTACGACCTGATTACCGCCGACAAAATTCTTCATAGCCGGACGATATCGGCCGAAAGTGCCGCGTGGTCGGAAACCTTGGCAAAGTCTACGCCGCCGTGCACATGCGTATGCTTGACATGAAACCCTCGCACATAGATACGATCCAGGCGGAACATGGGCAGGATAGAGGGAAAGCTGCGCGCCGGACGCCCCTGCGACAGTTCGAAAGCTTCTTTAAGGTGCAGGCCTTCGGCCAGGATATGGTCGACTTTATGACGCCAGTCGTTGAAATCGCCAGCGATAATGAGTGGCGCATTCGGTGGCACCAGGCTTTCGATACGACTGCGCAAAGCGACAAGCTGTTGCCGCCGCCAGCGCGCGAAAAGCCCGAGATGCACGCAAATGCAGTGCAGCGGCTGTTGCCAGCCGGGAATATCGATCTCGCAATGCAACATGCCACGCTGTTCGACGTGATGCGCCGAGATGTCCTCGTTTTCCCACTTGGCGATCGGAAATCGCGATAGCAGAGCGTTGCCATGGTGGCCGGCGGGATAAACCGCATTTTTGCCATAGGCGAAATCCTGCCAGATGGAATCGGCCAGATATTCGTGCTGGCCGCCCTCAAAAAGATGCCGATGACGAGAATGTGCGCCACGCACCTCCTGCAGAAACACGATATCCGCCTGCAAACGGCGAATCAGCTCCCGCTGCTCGTGCAGCACCAGCCGCGCATTGAAACTGGTGACACCCTTGTGAATATTGAATGTCGCGATGCGCAATGTATTGTGCATAGGCTATCTGGCTGGATGATCGGTACGGGTGCGCATCTCGTTGCGCCTGAGGATTTCAGCCTCCAGGCCTTCAAACTGGCGGCTGATTTCGCTGTGCATGACGGTGGGCCCGATCAATGCAGGCACCCAGAAGTCGGGATAGAAGTGAGTTTCATAATGCAGATGCGTGCTCCCGCCTGACGCATCGAGCAGGTAGTGCCCTTCCATATCGCGGACATTTCCGGCAACCGAATGAAATTGCACTTTGTGCGGCGCATCAGTATCGATTTCCAACGTGACATTGATCGGGAAATTGTACCCAAAAATCTGGGTTGCACCTTCCTGGCGCACCCATAGCGGTTCACCGGGCAAGCTAACGACACGGCTAAGTTGCATATCGGGGATAAAGCTTGCCAGATGTTCGTAATCGGTCAAGGTCTGCCAGACCACTTCTACTGGTGCGGCTACCGTAACATCTGCAACAACATTGATCAGGCCGTCCCCGGCCTGGGTCACTTTCACTTGCGGCTGCGCCCATGCGGGCAAGGGCAGCAGCAACGCCAGGATCAGTGCATAACGACTCAAGGATGCAGGTTCACGACACGGCCAGCATCCTGTCCAGCGCCAGCTTGGCCAGTTCGGTCTCTTGCGGCGAAACATGGATGCGGTTGACCACATGGCCTTCTGCCAGGTTTTCCAGTGTCCAGGCCAGGTGCTGCGGATCGATGCGCGCCATGGTCGAGCATTCGCACACCAATGGCGACATGAACTGCACGATCTTGCCTTCCGGTTTCATCTGTTCTGCCAACCGGTTGACCAGGTTGAGCTCGGTACCCACCAGCCAGCGCGTGCCGGGGGCGGATTCGCGTATGGTACGCAGGATGTACTCGGTCGAGCCGACATCGTCCGACAAACGGCAAACATCGAACATGCACTCCGGGTGCGCGATCACCTTGCCATCGGGATATTGCTGGCGAAAGTTGGTGATGTGCTGCGGCTGGAACATCTGGTGCACCGAGCAGTGACCTTTCCACAACAGCACCTTGGCCGCGTCGATCTGCTCCTTGGTCAGGCCACCCAACGGCAGGTCGGGATCCCATACCACCATCTGGTCCAGCGGGATGCCCATTTTATGGCCGGTCCAGCGGCCCAGATGCTGGTCGGGGAAAAACAGGATTTTTTCGCGCTGGGCGAATGCCCACTCGGCAATCTTGGGCGCGTTGCTGGAAGTACAGACGATGCCGCCATGCTCGCCGCAAAAAGCCTTGAGGTCAGCGGCCGAATTGATGTAGGTCACCGGAGTGAAAACGGTATCGAAATCATAATGCGCCGACAGTTCGCGGCGGCAGCGCTCGACCTTGGCAAGATTGGCCATGTCGGCCATCGAGCAGCCCGCTGCCATGTCCGGCAGAATCGCAATTTGCTCCGGGCGCGACAGGATATCCGCGACTTCGGCCATGAAGTGCACGCCGAGAAACACGATGAATTCGGCATCGGAGGCCGCAGCGGCACGCGACAGCTTGAGCGAGTCGCCGGTATGGTCGGCATGGCGGTACACGCCCTCATGCTGGTAATGATGCCCCAGTATCACCAGACGGCTGCCCAGCCTGGCCTTGGCCGCCAGGATGCGTTCCTGCAGTTCGTCTTCTTGCGTTGACTGGAATTTCTCGAATTTGATGGGTACGGCTTGCATGATTTGATCTGACAACTGAAAAACGTAATTATCCTACAACTCCAGGCCGTGGCGGTGGCCCAGTTGCCGAATCGCCTCGACATTGGTCCAGGAAAACACCCGAATGGCGGCCTCGCGCCAATCGACCCACTCGTAGCGCACGTGTTCCTGCGGCGCAAGCTTGACAGGAAGCGCCTCCGGCAATGTCAGGCCGAAAGTGTGCTCGGTATTATGCGTGATGCCGGGCGCATAGCGGTAGCGCCAATGCGGGTAGATTTCATAGACATTCGACGATTGCCAGTCCTCGATCCCGGCAGCATCCAGGCCGGTCTCTTCCTTGACTTCGCGGACTGCTGCATCACGTGGAGTCTCGCCTTCCTCCAGGCTACCCGTCACCGATTGCCAGAAACCGGGGCGATCGGCACGCTCTAGCAGCAGTACCTGCAAATCTGCAGTATGAATCAGCACTAAAGCGGAAACGGGCGTCTTGTATGGCATGGCGCGTACTTTACCAGAGCCGCGACCAATTGCCAGCGGCTACGCCACGCAGAGTCTGCGCTGGCTACTCCCCGATGCCTAGCTCCTGCACCTTGCGCGTCAGGGTATTGCGCCCCATGCCGAGCAAGGTTGACGCCTCGATGCGGCGACCGCCGGTGTGTGCCAGCGCCTTGGTGATGATGGCTCGCTCGAACTGCCGCGTCAGCGTATCCAGGATGTTGGGTTCGTTGCGATCCAGCATGCCGGCGACCTGATGCTCCAGCGCCGCTAGCCAGTCCATGGCGCCGCTGCCAGCCTGGGTTTCACCATCCTGCCTGAGTTCCGGAGGCAAATCGGCCACATCCACATGCTGTCCAGGTGCCATGACGGTGAGCCAGTGACAGACGTTTTCCAGTTGCCGCACATTGCCGCCCCAGTTGAGCGACGACAGGTATTTCAATGCAGCAGGCGCAAGCAGCTTGGGTTCGACGCCCAGGGTCTGGGCACTTTGCTGGAGGAAATGGCGGGCCAGCAACGGGATGTCCTCGCGCCGCTCGCGCAAAGCCGGTAACCGCAAGCGTATGACGTTGAGGCGGTGAAACAGGTCTTCGCGGAACTGGCCCTGGCGCACGCGATCCTCAAGATCCTGGTGTGTCGCGGCAATAATGCGCACATTGACCTTGACCGGTTGGTGCCCACCCACACGGTAAAACTGCCCGTCGCTCAAAACCCGCAACAAGCGGGTTTGCAGGTCGGACGGCATATCGCCGATTTCATCCAGAAACAACGTGCCGCCATCGGCCTGCTCGAAACGCCCGCGCCGCGCGGCTTGCGCGCCGGTAAAGGCACCGCGCTCGTGGCCGAACAATTCCGACTCCAGCAAATCTTTGGGGATGGCCGCCGTGTTGATGGCAATAAAAGGTTTGTCGGCGCGAGGGCTGTGGCGATGCAGGGCGCGCGCGACCAGTTCCTTGCCGGTACCGGATTCACCGTTGATCAGTACGGTGGCATGGGACCGGGACAATCTGCCGATGGCACGGAAGACTTCCTGCATGGAAGGTGCCTGCCCGATAATTTCCGGTGTCTCTTCCATCTCCACGGCTTCGCTGCTGCCGCGTTCGCTTTCCTCCACCGCGCGACGAATGATATCCACCGCCTGGTCGACATCGAACGGTTTGGCCAGATACTCGAATGCGCCACCCTGGAACGCGGCAACAGCACTCTCCAGATCGGAGTATGCCGTCATGATAATGACCGGAACGCCGGGCAGGCGCTTCTTGATTTCCTGCAGTAGATCCAGGCCGGAACCGCCCGGCATGCGAATATCGCTCACTACCACCTGCGGTTCCGAAATCTCCAGCGCGGCCAAGGCCTCCGGCACCGAGGAAAACGCCTTGAACGGCATCTCAGTGCGGGCCAGGGCTTTTTCGAACACCCAGCGGATGGAGCGGTCGTCGTCGATAATCCAGATTGGTTTCATGATGGTGATCTTCTTTATTGTTTCAATGTATTGGATTTCATGGCCGTACTCTCGATCGGCAGCAGAATGGTGAAGCAGGTACGGCCGGCAACACTTTCGCACTCGATCATGCCGTGATGCTGGGTGACGAAATTCTGCGCCAGCGTCAGGCCCAGCCCGGTACCTTCTTCTCGCCCCGAAACCAGGGGGTAGAAAATACGTTCGCGTATGGCTTCCGGGATGCCCGGACCGTTGTCGATGATCTGCAACTTGATGGCGACGCGATACCGCTTCTTGGCCAGCGTGACCTGCCGTTCGGCTCTGGTTCTCAGGACAATCTCGCCCTGCCCTTTCATCGCCTGCACCGCGTTTCGCGCAATATTGAGTACCGCCTGTATCAGTTTTTCGCGGTCGCCGACCAGATCGGGCAGGCTGGTGTCGTAATCGCGCTTGATGGTGATGCCACCGGTTGACTCGGCCAGCAACAGACTGCGCACCCGCTCAAGCACCTCGTGGATATTGGTCAGTTCGTACTTGGGTACGCGATGCGGCGCCATCAAACGGTCCATCAGCGATTGCAGGCGGTCGGCTTCCTTGATGATGACCTGGGTATACTCGCGCAACGAAGGCTGAGGCAACTCATGTTCCAGCAATTGGGCTGCGCCACGCAGCCCTCCCAGCGGATTGCGGATTTCATGCGCCAGATTGCGCAGCAGTTCGGCATTGGCCTGCTGCTGGATCATCATGCGTTCCTCGCGCGCAATACGCAGTTGCTGATCCATCTGCTGAAACTCCAGCACCAGTCGCACGGGTGGAAACTCGACCGGGGTTACCGTGCAGGTTGCGGCAAGAGAGTGATGGCGGAACGTGGTCAGCACGATCTCATGCTCACGGTAAGGACCGTTGCTTTGCAAAGCATTGCTCACCGCACTGCACAGCATATCGGCCCCGGTGAAAACCTGGTCGAGCGGCATGTCGGCGATATGGTGGTAGCTCAAGGCGAACATCACCTCGGCCGCAGGATTGGCGTAGACGACCCGGCGCTCACCATCCAGCAGGAGGACAGCGGTGGCAAGATGTTCCAGACCTGCGAATGCGGTGGGGATGGGTTCGACCATGGCTTAATATGTTAGCAAAAGCCGGGCCAGAATTTTTGACGCACTACTTTGTATTGGCCAGCTCTTTTTGCAGCATCTGGATATTCTTTTCGTGCAGGTCGACAGCGTCCTGCAATTTCTTCATTTTCTCTTCGAACTTGGCCACATTGCGCCCGGTCTTGCCATCCTTCGTACGGAAGGTTTCCGGATTGGCTTCGCCCTCAGCATAGTCCTGCCTGGCCTGCTCCAATGCCTTCTGCTCGGTAGCCAGTTCATCCTGCAGTATCGTGCGGCGCGTGTCGTCCCGGGCCTTCTGGGTGCCGGAATCCACACGCGGGAAATCGGCTGGGGTCGGGCTCTGGCTGGCGCGTGACGGCCTGCTGCCGTTGCTGCGCGAACCCCCGCCGCTTCTGGTGTTGCCATCGAAGCCGAAGCAGGCGATTTTCTTGGCGCCTTTCATCGGCATATTGGAATAAATGACACGACCGTCGGCATCTTCATATTTGCAGGTATCAGCAATGGCGGGCATGGCCAACAGCAGGAAAAGACAAGCGAATAGCGTTTTCATGGCACCAGTGTAGTGGAGAAAGATGCGGCAAACAACGCCCGAACGATATGGCCGGATGACGCTGAACCCTGCCGCACCAATTTGGTGCGCATATTTTTGCTACGCTCAAAAATATGCGTAAGAGTCAGCGCGTCTCCAGATTGGGCAAGGCTTATCTAGCAGCCCATTCGCTATGCCAGAGAAACGCTATCCTGTGTCTGGCTCTGCCATGCCGCCAACAGCGGACGCTCAAGCAGCCGGCAGGCAAAATCACATGCCTGCTGCAAATTAAGCTCCGCCGCTGCAGAAAGCGGTTCACCCAGTTCGAAAACGCTGCCTGCCACGCACAAAATGAATGCCGGTGGCGGCGCTGCGTCATGCACCATGGCATAGACGCCAAGCAAAGTCTCCGGCGCAACGGCATGGGTGGTATGGCCATCGAGCCGCTTGATGGCTGCCCGGTAAAATGCGTAAGGAATCGGGGTATCCTTGCCGGCATCGATGAACAGCACCAGTTCACGCCCCTTGAGATCGAGCGTGTGTTCGATCTGCAGCTGGAACTCTTCGATCAGTTCGACCTCACCGGTCAAGCCTTTATCCTCCAGCCATTCCCCCACACGTCGCAACAGTAAAGGACCCAGCGCATCGTCGCCGCGGCTTTCGTTGCCTATGGCCAGCAGCAGTACGGGGGCAGCGGCACTCAAGCCGTCACTGCCCCGTCGGCGGACTTGACGAGACGGCTGACAACTTCCCCGGCGGCATCCAGCAGTTCCACTTCCATCGGCATTTTGCCGAGCGCATGGGTGGCACAGGACAGACAGGGGTCGAATGCGCGGATGGCAACCTCGATATGGTTGAGCAGGCCTTCGGTGATTTCGTTGCCATCCAGGTATTGAATCGCCACCTGGCGCACCGCCTCGTTCATCGCCTGGTTGTTGTGGGTGGTCGAGACGATCAGGTTGGCGCGAACCACCAGATCGTTTTCATCGACGCGGTAATGGTGGATCAGGGTGCCGCGCGGCGCCTCGATCACGCCGACACCGCGACCGCCGCGTTCGCCCGTGACCATCAGGTCGTCGCCCATGATGTCGTCGTCGTGCAGCAGATCCTTGATGCACTCCACCGCATGCAGCATCTCGATCATGCGCGCCCAGTGGAAGCCCAGCGTCGCCCCCGCGGCACGTCCGTCATCGAACGCCATGAATTCGCGCCGCTCCTTGTCGGCCAACGGCGTGGGAATGAAATCGCAATTGGTCACCCGGGCAAGCGGTCCCACCCGGTACCAGCCCTGTTCAGGCCCCAGGCTGCGCAGAAACGGGAACTTCATGTAGCTCCACGATTTCACATCCTCGAAAATCACGTCCCAGTAGTGGCGGTAGTCAAAATGATCGAACAGAATGTCGCCATCCATGCTGCGTGCCCGCAGGCCGCCGTGATAGAGATCCATGGCACCGTCGGCACGGACCAGGCTTAATTGATGCGCACGGAAGCGGCCGAAAGCGTTGTATTGTTCGAGATTCTGCTCGAACAACCGGCGCACCAGATGCACGGCATCCCGGCTCCAGGCAATCATCTGGTAAACGTCCGCCAGCAGCGTATCGCGCTCCTCGCGCGTCAGCGCTTTGTTGACCCCGCCGGGAACGGCGCCGGTGCCGTGAATGCGCTTGCCAGCCGTCATGCGGATGACTTCCTGGCCGAATTTGCGCAGCAGCACGCCCTGCCTGGCAATGTCGGGGGATTCGGCGGCGACGCCGACGATATTGCGCCGCGCCACTTCCGAATCGAATCCAAACAACAAATCCGGTGAACACAAATGGAAGAAATGCAGTGCGTGCGACTGCATGATCTGGCCGTAGTGCATCAGCCTGCGGTTTTTCTCGGCAGCCGGCGTCAGGTGCTCGGCGCCCAGCATCATGTCCATCGCCTTGGATGCCGCGATGTGGTGCGACACCGGACAGATGCCGCACAGACGCTGCACCATCACCGGCACTTCCCAATACGGCCGGCCCTGGATGAATTTTTCGAAGCCGCGGAATTCGACGATATGCAGGCGTACCTGATGCACCTTGTTATCGTCGTCCAGCAGGATGGTAACCTTGCCGTGGCCTTCCACGCGCGACACCGGGTCGATCGCGACGCGGCGCAGTTTCTCTGGGTGTTCGGCAGTTTCAAGATTCGACATGGTCAGTCTCTTTTATATTTCAATCGTAATGCATCAGTTCGTGACCCAATGCCGGTTCACGCCCGGCCAACAGGTCGGTGAGGAACTTCCAGATGGCGTCGCCGGACGGCGGGCAGCCCGGCAGAAAATAGTCCACTTTCACCACCTCGTGGATGGGGTGCACCTTGTTCAACGGCAACGGCAGCTCCGGGTCATTGGGAATGCCGCCGTGCGCCAGCCCGGGCTCGGTCAGGTAGACCTCGTCCAGAATCGCGCGCAGCGGGATAGGATTGCGCTGCGCCGGCAGGCCGCCATTGATCGCACAAGCCCCGACGGCAACCAGGATCTTGCAGTGCCGGCGGAAGTCGCGCAGCACTTGCACGTTCTCGGCGTTGCACAAACCGCCCTCGATCAGGCCGATATCGCACTCGCCCACGAGCTTGATGTCGGTCAGCGGCGAACGGTCGAACTCGACCAGTTCCAGCAAATCGAACAAGCGCTCATCGATGTCCAGAAACGACATGTGGCAACCGAAACAACCCGCCAGCGTGGCTGTCGCCAGCTTGAGCTTCTTTTTCACCGGAGCATCCATGTCGTCAACCCTCCTCCTTAATCTGGTCGCGTAGCGAGGCCGCGTCCCTCTCGCCCGTTTGCGGGAGAGAGTTGGGAGGGAGGGCACCAGCCAAGCGGCTATCGACATAAACGTCAATCGGCTGCTTGTCGAAAGTACGTTCGCCTATCGGCACAGCAAAGCCGCGTTTTTTGGGCAGGATCACGCCCACCGGGCACACGCTGGCCGCCTTGTCGGTCACGCTGAAATCGGTATCGGCCAGCCGCCCCGATTTGGCATTGACGATGAGATGCGTCTTGATGCCGCGCCCGGCCAGGGCAAACACGTTCTTGCCATCCACATCGCGGCTGGCACGTACACATAACGAACACAGGATGCAGCGGTTGAAATCGAGCAGGTATTCGGCATGCGAGGCATCCAGCGGCCGGTTAGGAAAAAAGTGGTCGTAATGCGCCGTCATCATGCCCAGATGATAGGCCGTGGCCTGTAGCTGGCAATCGCCGCTTTTCTCGCACGAGGGGCAGAAGTGGTTGCCCTCGACGAACAGCATCTGGGTCAATGCGCGGCGCTCGGCATTGAGCAATTCGGTTTCGCTTTCCACCACCATGCCTTCCGCTGCCTGCATGGTGCAGGATGCCGTCTGACGGCCGTTGACCGTCACTGTGCATAACTTGCAGGAACCATGCGGCTTGAATTCCGGATGATGGCACAGGTGCGGAATGTAACTGCCGGCATCCAGCGCCGCCTGGATGATGGTCTGGCCGTCCTGGAACGGGATGGTTTTGCCATCCAGGGTAAAGGTTTTGCTCATATAGGGCGTGTCCACATCCATTTCGCGTCTGCGACGGGGGCGTTTTGGGATGCCACCCGCGAAGCAAGACGCGCAGTTGTGCCGCTCACAACAAGCGGCTTGCGACAAAGGAGGGCGCCCAAAACGCCCCCGTCCCCGTGTAACAGATCAGAACCAGAAGGGGTTGCCAAGATAACGCGCGTCTGCTGCGTTGCAAGGCTTGCGAATGGAACAACCATTCGCCGCCCCTTGCGCCTTGCATCCATCACGTTATCTTGGCAACGCAGTCGTGAAATGAATGTGGACACGCCCTATTCCTCCACATTCGTCAGGTGCGCGTGGCTATCGTCACGCCCGGTCATCTGCCTCGCCGCGTCCAGCGACCAGTCGAGATCGAAGGCCGGGGTAAAATCCTGATGCAGCATGTGCACCTCATACGCCGGGCGGAACTTGGCGATAGTATCCAGCACCGGATTGCAGGCCGTGTGGCCGAGGCCGCAGTGGCTCATCGACAGCAGCAACTGGTTAAGATTTTCGATTTCCTTGAAATCGTAGGGCGAACCATGCCCGTTATGCAGCTTGTCCATCAGGTTCTTCAGCAAGGAAGTGCCGACACGACAGGGTGTACAGAAACCGCAGCTTTCATGGGCAAAAAAATGTACGAAATTGCGCGCCACCTCAAACATATCGCGGCTGTCGTCAAACACCATGAATGCGCCGGCAGTACCGATATCCTCGAACGCCAGAATACGATCGAATTCCTGGCGCGAAACGGTAACGCCGGATGGACCACTAACCTGCACCGCCTGCGTGTTGGCCGCACCACAGTCGTCCAGCATCTGGCGCACGGAAACGCCAAAAGGGTATTCGTAAATGCCGGGCCGCGCGCAGTCGCCCGAGATCGACATGATCTTGGTGCCGGCAGATTTGGCGGTGCCGATGCCGGCATACCACGTCCCGCCCTGCTGCGCGATGTGGCAGGTAGCGGCAAAGGTTTCGACGTTGTTCACCACGGTCGGCTGGTTGAGGTAACCGTGCGTCACCGGGAACGGCGGACGGTTGCGCGGTGTGCCGCGCTTGCCCTCGAGCGACTCGATCAGCGCGGATTCTTCGCCGCAGATGTAGGCGCCGGCACCGAGGTGGATTTCGATATCGAAATCGAAGCCGGCCTGGCCGAGAATATTGCTGCCCAGCAGGTTCTGCTCACGGCGCCGCGCCAATACAGCGTTGAGCTGGTCCAGCAGGTAGCGGTATTCGCCACGCAGGTAAAGCATGCCTTTCCTTGCGCCGATAACGTAGCCGCACAACGTCATGCCCTCGAACACCTTGTCGGCATAACTGTTGAGCAGCACGCGATCCTTGAAGGTGCCAGGTTCGCCCTCGTCGGCGTTGCACACCACGTAATGTGCCTCGCCCGGGGCATTACGGCAGGACTCCCATTTGATCGCAGTAGTGAAGCCGGCACCGCCGCGCCCGCGCAGGCCGGACGTCTTGACCTCGGCCAGCATGCCATCCGGGCCGCGTTTAAAAGCCGCTTGCAGTGCCGAGCCGGAGACGAAACCGTCGTTCAGCAATAAGTCCTTGCGACGGATGTTATCTATCACCTGGAAATACTCGCCGGGCCATTCGACCAACGGCACCTGCTCGCGTATCAACTCGCAGATGGCGTCCATGCGTTGTTCGGTGAGATTGGTGATAGCGATATTGTTGACCAGCAGCGCCGGGCCCTGATCACACATGCCGGTGCAGGAGGTGTAATCCACGCTGACCAGACCGTCCTCGGAGGTCTTGCCGGGCTCGACCCACAGATTGCGGCACATCCTCTCCATGAGCGCCTGGTTGCCCAGCATGCGGTCGGTAATGTTGTCGGAGAACAGCACGCGGTATTTGCCGCGCGGTTCCAGATAGAAGAACGAATAGAAGCTCGCCACCCCCTCGATTTTGGTGCGCGGCACGTCGAGCTGTTCAATGAGGTAATCGATCGCATCGGGATGCAACCAGCCGAAGCACTCCTGTACCTCGCGCAGGATTTGCATCAGATTGACCGACAGATGCCCATACCTGACAAGGATGGGGTCGATATATGACGCATGAGACGCTAAATCATCCATGGATAACCTCCAAAAGACTTTCGTGTCCATTTTAACAACAAACGCAACTACGTTTTTGACAATTTAGCAAATCTTAAAAAAACAAAAAAGGCGACCGAAGTCGCCTTTTTTGTTTCACAGCTGTCGATTAGACGCTGTAGTACATCTGGAACTCGATCGGGTGAGTGGTCATCCGGATGTTGTTCACTTCTTCCATCTTCAGGTCGATGTAAGCATCGATCCAGTCGTTGGAGAACACACCGCCGCGGGTCAGGAACTCACGATCCTTGTCCAGCGCGTCCAGTGCCTCGTCGAGGCTGGCGCACACGGTCGGGATCTTTGCGTCTTCTTCAGGCGGCAGATCGTACAGGTTCTTGTCAGCCGGATCGCCAGGATGAATCTTGTTCTGCACGCCGTCCAGACCAGCCATCATCAGTGCGGAGAAAGCCAGGTACGGATTGGCAATCGGATCCGGGAAACGGGTTTCGATACGGCGGGCCTTGTCGGACTGCACGTAAGGAACGCGGATCGAAGCGGAACGGTTCTTGGCGGAGTAAGCCACCTTGACCGGTGCTTCGTAGTGCGGAACCAGACGCTTGTAGGAGTTGGTACCCGGGTTGGTGATCGCGTTCAGTGCCTTGACGTGCTTGATGATACCGCCGATATAGTACAGCGCGAATTCGGACAGACCAGCGTAGCCGTTGCCAGCGAACAGGTTCTTGCCGTCTTTCCAGATGGACTGGTGCACGTGCATGCCGGAACCGTTGTCGCCAACGATAGGCTTGGGCATGAAAGTCGCAGTCTTGCCGTACTGGTGGGCAACGTTATGCACCACGTACTTCAGCACCTGAGTCCAGTCGGCGCGCTTGGTCAGCGTGTTGAACAGGGTACCGATTTCGCACTGACCGGCCGTCGCCACTTCGTGGTGATGCACTTCAACCGGGATGCCGATTTCTTCCAGCGCCATGACCATGGCAGAACGGATGTCGTGCAGGCTGTCGACCGGGGGAACCGGGAAATAGCCGCCCTTGACGCCAGGACGGTGACCGATGTTGCCGCCTTCGATCTTCTCGCCGGAAGCCCATGCAGCTTCTTCGGAACCAATCTTGACGTGACAACCGGACATACCGACTTGCCATTCGACGGAGTCGAAAATGAAGAATTCAGGTTCCGGACCGAAGTAAGCGGTGTCGCCGATGCCGGTGGATTTGAGGTAGGCTTCGGCACGCTTGGCGATGGAGCGCGGGTCACGGTCGTAGCCCAGGCCGTCGGTTGGATCGACCACATCGCAGGTCAGCACCAGCGTCGGCTCGTCGAAGAACGGGTCGATGTAAGCGGTATCGGGATCAGGCATCAATTGCATGTCGGAAGCCTGGATACCCTTCCAGCCGGCGATGGAGGAACCATCGAAAGCATGGCCTTCGGTAAACTTGCTTTCATTGAATGCAGAAACCGGCACGGTCACGTGCTGTTCCTTGCCACGGGTATCGGTAAAGCGGAAGTCAACAAAACGGATTTCGTTGTCCTTAACCATCTTGATTACGTCGGCGACTGCCATTTGGTTCTCCTAAAAACGCAAGTGTGAAAGATTAAATCAACCCGCACGGTTGAGCACAAAACGTGCCATACGGCATCTGGAAAAAATCTATTTTCCCACAAATGGATGGCGAAGCGAAACAAAACCTTTGGCACCATGTTTGTGCATAATGCGACAAATTGCACCATATTGGTGCGTTAAACACGCTCTCCCATACACCCTGCCGAAATGTTTTATACTCATCGGCATATCAACTTCATCAAGGAAACACCATGTTGAGTGAAATTCTAGCTCAAGCACAACACCGGGCCAGAGAACTGGGACTGAATTACGCAGGGGCGCTGACTCCGCAAGAAGCCTGGCAAGTGCTGGAACTGGCGCCAGCGGCAAAACTGGTGGACGTACGCAGCCGGCCGGAGCTCGACCTGGTCGGCCGCATCCCGCAGGCAGCACACATCGAATGGGCGTTCTACCCGGACTGGAGCCCCAACCCGGACTTTGCCGCACAACTGAAAATGCAGATAGATCCCGAATCGCTGGTCATGTTTATCTGCCGCAGCGGCGCACGCTCCAACAAAGCTGCCAACGCAGCACATGCGGCAGGTTATACCGAGGTTTACAACGTCCTGGAAGGCTTCGAGGGCGACCCCGACCACAACAAGGAACAGCGTGGCGACGTCAACGGCTGGCGTGCCGCAGGCCTCCCCTGGACCAACCTCTAACCGCACGCATGACTGAACGTTACGCCGTCTTCGGCAACCCTATCTCGCACAGCAAATCACCACTGATTCATACCACTTTCGCCCGCCAGACCGGCCAGGATATCAGCTACGAGGCCGTGCTTGCCCCGCTGCACGGATTTGCTGCTGCGGTCGCTGAATTTGCTGCTGCCGGCGGGCGCGGCGCCAATGTGACGGTACCCTTCAAGGAAGAAGCCTTTCGTCTCGCGCAAGTATTGACCGATCGTGCCGCCAAAGCCGGTGCGGTGAATACGCTGACGTTTGCAGCAGGCCACATCACCGGCGACAACACCGATGGCGCCGGACTGGTACACGACATCAGCGACAACCTGAATTTCGCCATCAAGAACAAGCGCATCCTGCTGATGGGCGCCGGCGGCGCGGCACGCGGCGTCATCCTGCCCTTGCTGGCGGAAGCCCCCGCTTCGTTGACCGTAGCCAATCGCACCGTTGCAAAGGCAGCGGCGCTACACGAACATTTCAGCAGCATCGAAACCTGCGGCTATCAGGACCTGGCCGGCAAGCAGTTCGACCTGATCATCAATGCCACCTCCAGCGGCCTGTCCGACGAATTGCCGCCGCTGCCGGTGGATATCTTTGCCCGCGGCGCACTGGCCTACGACATGATGTACGGCCGCGTAACGCCGTTCATGCGTTTTGCCCGCGAACAAGGCGCCAGCGTGGCGGATGGCCTTGGCATGCTGGTGGAACAGGCCGCCGAAACCTTTTTCGTCTGGCGTAGCGTACGCCCGCAAACTGCCCCGGTCATCGCACAGCTACGCGAATGACTCTGAAATCCCCTCTCTGGCGCGGCCTCGCTGCGCTACTGGTGTTTGTCGTGCTCTACCAGCTATGGGTATTCCTGCACGTCTGGTGGTGGGTGGATCACAACCCCGATTCGAGCGCATTTATGGAAGCGCAGGAGGAAATCCTGCAAGACAGGAACCCGGATGCGGAAATCAAGCATAAGTGGGTGCCGTACAGCCGCATTTCCAACCATCTCAAACGCGCCGTGATCGCTGCCGAAGATGCCAAGTTTGTCGATCACGAAGGCTTCGATTGGGAAGGCATGCAGAAGGCTTATGAAAAAAACCTGAAAAAAGGCAAGATCGTTGCCGGCGGCTCGACCATCAGCCAGCAACTGGCCAAAAACCTGTTTCTGTCAGGCCGGCGCACGCCTTGGCGCAAAATCGAAGAAGCGCTGATTACGGTGATGCTGGAAAGCCTCATGAGCAAGCGCCGCATCCTAGAAATCTACCTCAACGTCATCGAGTGGGGCAACGGCGTTTTCGGCGCCGAAGCGGCTGCCCGGCACTATTACCAAACCTCGGCCGCCGGGCTGGGCGCCGCTCAAGCGGCCAAGCTGGCCGCCATGGTGCCCAACCCGCGTTATTACGACAAACACCGTAGCGCGCGAGGCCTGGGGCGCAAGACCGGGATCATTCTGGCGCGGATGCCGATGGTGGAGCTTCCCTAGAAACTACTCCAACGCCTCGATCTTCTTGTACAGCCATCCCCCCAGATAGAAGCTGCACCCCACCACCAGCAGCGTGCCGATCCGCACCAGCGGGGCCGAAGAAGCCAGATCGTAGAACAGCACCTTGCCGGCGGAAATCGCAAAAATCAGCAAAGACGACTTGCCCAGCAGTTTGTCGCGGAAATTGAGCGCGATCATCAGGCATGCCAGCGCCAGCACACCCCAAGCCAGCGATACAGCGATCCGGTCGTGGAAGATATGCACGGCAGCCGCAATTGCTGCAAGGTGGCCGGCCATGAGCAGTAGCGGCCAGGCGCTTCTGGCTATATCGGCGCGGCGTGCCAGATAGTACCCGCCATATAGTTCCACCGCGTAAGCCACCGACAGCCAGTCGGGCGCGAAAGCCGCATGGCGGTCGATGCCGCTGACAATGCGCAGGTAGTTGATCAGGAAAATCGTACCGACCGCCAGCCAGACAAAAATACCGGGCGCCGACATGTCGCGGCGCCATGCGCCATAAACCGCCACCAGCGGCACCAGTAAAAAGGCCACCCACGGTGCCCATTGGTGCGAAACCGATTCCAGGTAGCCCGCATGGAACAGTACCAGTGCGACATAGGCTTGCAGCAGCATTTTGCCACCGGCGAGTTCCCGCTTTGACAGACTGCGGGCGATGCCGTAACACAACGCGATAAAGGCTGCGCTGGCCACCGCCGCCCAAGGCGCAGTAGCCGGAATGTGCTGCTCCAGCAATGCATATTGCAGAAAATAGAAAATCAGCAGCGCCGGCAAGTGGGCGTAGGCAGTTTCCCTGGTCAGCGGCGTATTGCGCTTGACGGTGAAGAACGCGGCGGCGGCACTGAAGATCACCAGCAGCACGGTCTGGAACACGGCAGCGCTCAGCCACTGATCGGCATAGCTGCCGTCGCGCCAGGCCCAGTCGAAACCTATCATCGCCATGTAGAGCGCCAGCAGATACACCGCCCGGCTGCCCACCCACAGTGCAAACACGCCGAACACCGCGCTCCAGCAGGCGTAATAAATCGCCAGGTCGCCGATGTCGAGCATCAGGCTCTTCATCAGGAACGGCACCGAATACGTGCCCGCCACCGCGAAGAACGCATACAACGTGCTCTGGAACGCCTGGCACAGCCACAGCGACAGCAGGCAAACCAGCGTCACCGCAGCTAGCGCCGCTGGTGCGCCTATCAATCCGTAATAGAGGTGTGCCGCATACGTCGCGACGAACAGGATTGCCACGCCACCCGCCGGCAACAGCCCGGCGTAGGCACGGTCGCTGCTTTTTAGTCTCAACCCCAAAGCGATCATCGCCAGCGCGCCGAGGACGGCGATGCCGATTTGCCTTTCCGGCGTGAGCCAGCCCGAAGCAATCGCCAGTTTGATGACATAGGACGCCGCCAGCACCAAGGCAGCCGCGCCGCCCCAACCCAGCAACTGCGTCGCCAGCGGCGGGCCTTGGTGCGCCGGCTTGGGGACGGGTGTCGGCTTGGGCGGTGGCGTCCTGATGCCACCACGCGCTTCCAGCTTGCTCAAGCGGGCTTCGATGGCGTCCAGACGGTCTTCGATGGTAGACATGGGGTTCCTCCCGGATCAGAGTTTGCTCGACAGAATTTCAAGTCTGAATCACGCCTCCGCATTCTGCCGTGCGCTTTAAACCAACAACGTCACGCCGCCATCGCCAGCGGCCAGCGCACGTCGATTTCATCCCACGGCACAAACACCAGACCATCGGCATTTTTCTCGATCGCCATCCACTCCGTCAGAGCTGTGACATCCTTGTACACATTGCGATAGTGGCGCTCCAGCTTTTTCGCCAGCGCATAGATGGTCATCGGCCCATTAGCTTTTAACGACTCAAGCAGTTCCCAGCGCTTCGGGGTGAACACCTCGCCGAGTTGCGCCATGTTCTGGAAACCGACACCAAAATAGGGGACAGGCGCGATGCCGTCCTCAATCGCCTGCATCGCCTCGCCCGCACGCTTCAACGCCATTTCGGGGGATTCACCCACCGTGATAATCAATGTGTTCATTGCGCCTCCTCTACCTCTTTCCAGAAAGCTGCCAGCAAGGCCGGAATATCGGTGAATTCGTAATTCGTTTCGGTATTGCCCAGATGCTTGTGGTCACCCTTGCCGCGTTCGTTGTCGAAGCCGACGCGCCGGGCGCAGCCAGCAGATGCGGCCGTTGGCTTCTTGCTGCCGGCGCCAGGTGTTGAGGGCGTCCATGACCGGCCGGCTGTCGATTCAATGAATACTGGATCAGCCATTTCGCGCACCCTTGCCGACCAGCTTGCCATCATCGTCCGATTCGATCCAGGCGAGCGTTTTCAGCTCTTCGTAAGTCAGGCCGAATAGCTTTCCCCCTGGGGATACGGTCTGACGGTAATGGGCGAGGTAATCCTCCGTCTCGCTGATGCCGCGTGCGTGGATCTGTTCATTATCCTGTATCAGCCAGACTTTCATTTTCCCGCCCCAATCTCATCGATCATAGCCTTGACCGTTGCCGCAGATTTAGGGAATGCTATCAGCACATCGACAATTTGTGCCGTTCTGCCGCCATGTATTCGGGAAAAGGCTTCCGCGAATACCTCCTGATATCCGGCAGCACCATCCTGCATCATATAGGCCAGATCATCCTGTGCGGCAAGCGGATATTGCTTGATGTCGATCCTGGCCAGCCCTGCCGAATTTACTTGAACGCCGCCCGCAAGAGGCAGGGGCGGTACCTGACTTCAACATCCGGGGCGCTTGCGCCTTCGGCGAAAGCTGAACGCAAACAGGCCGCCAAATGCTTTCCCGCCTTATCGCAGGCCTCTCGCTGCGCCGAACTCTTCAGAAAAAAGTCATTGCGCCGCTCATCTTGCATGATAGTGAGGATGTCGATTTCACCGCTGGCGACCTCATCCGGGTAACACTGCAAGGCATATCCGCGAGACACGAAGGCTGCCCATCTCTTGAACGCGGCATGAACTTCCCAGCGGGTAAACAACCTCTCTGGCCAATGCGGATAGGCTTGCCCATCAACGAAGCAAAGTTCGCTGCCTTTGAAGCCGAATTCCAGGATTGTGCTGTCTGGCAATACCGGTTCGGGACTGATGGACGTAGTAAAGTCGAGCGCCATCAGCGTTTCGTAAGCCTCACCCTTACTGCAATTAGGTTTCAGTTCCTCTACCGGCAACTCTGGGACGTTGGCCGCCTTGGCTGCATCCACCATGCCACGGATAGCGGCCTCATAATCAGCTCGGCGGAATACCAGCCGTAGAAACCCTCGCTTGCGCCAGATGTCCTCCAGCGCCCATTGCAATGCTTCTCCGTCAAGTTCCCAGATGATTGTGCCGGCATCGGGATGACTGACGAATATGGGAGTTTCAATCTCCGCATCCGGCGGGTAGCCGCAGTCACTGTTCAGGAGGTAATAACCGCCAGGCTGGCAAGCCGATTTCCATAACTCCACCGGATCCCAGACGATCCCATGGGCTTCGATATCCGGATTGCACCCGGTAAAACCCGGCGCAAACGAGATGATCTGCCCTGTCGGCCGGGCTCTTTGCGAGAGATCGTAGTACAGCACCTGCTGACTCAGCTTCCAGGCAATGTCGGAGGGAAACTCGGCCAGCAGGCCGTCAGCCAGCTCGTCGGTCATGACAAAACCGCCTTGCAGGCCTCTTTCCAGTTCCGCGCAATCCGCCGTGGATTGTGCTGCGCTGCGTTTGTTCGACGTTTAGGCAGCGTTTTGGATGGCAATGCGTCATGCGGGAATCGGTTGGCTAACCAAACCGATGCCGCCCACAAAGCTTCGCCGCCATCGATGGGCAATTGCATGACATAGGGCACCGCCAGTTCCCGCGCGCGATCCATCATGAAACCGAGCAACTGGTGCCCGTAGCCAGACGGATAAAAGGTTTCATGCCAATCGTCATGAGCAATGAACAAACCGAGCACATTCAGCCCGGCTTGCCCGGCAACCAGTTCTGCTGCCGTTTTGTGACTCACGAAAATGCGACTGATGGCCTCAAGGTTTGCCAACTCAAGCTGCATAGCAGGCAAGGGTAACGCAACATCGAATTCCGGGCTTACGAAGCTTTCACGCAACCCGATGATAAAACCCAACGACCCGGGGTGTGGCCAATGGAATGCCGACGAGAAGATCGCCGTCCTCACGGGTGGCCTGATGCCAACGATTACCTTGGGGAGCATATCCACTGGTCTCTCGCTTCCTTACGCTTGTCCACAAAAAACATTCTGCCACCCTCAAGGCTCAAATAGTGAGCCCCTTGCCCTCAGGCCAGCCTATCTGCCGGTCGATTCCACGGATGCGGTACAATCCGCAAGACAAACCCGGAAGCCTTCTTGATAACGGTTCTGCCTTGAGGACGCCAGCCATGTTCCTGATTCAGTCATTCGCCGTGATTCTTGTTGTCATGGGACTGCTTTATCTGCTGCGTGCCGCGCTCATTCATGGAATTCTGCTGCTGATGGCAGCTTGGTACTACCTCACCAGATGCTGGCGAAACAAGGAGAATCGATGGAACTTCTTTTAGCCCTTGCCGTTTCCTGCGGTCTCGATGAGTCGGGTGGCCGCAACCTGCTCAAATTCGCCGCACTGGTCATTGCCACGTCATTTCTCGCGCTGCTGACCATTCTGCTTAGCAGCGACATGCAATCCTTCGTGCTAACCGGCACGGGCTTCCTGACGCTAGAAACCGCGCTGGTCTACTGGCTGGATAGTCCCGACTGACCTTCGCCAGTCCGCCACCTCGGATGTGACGGCTTATTTCAGCCAGAACGCCTCCACCAACTCCCCATCGGCATCGAGCAGCCACCACTCGCCACCTTCCGGCGTGGCGGCAAAAAACAGCATGTCGCCCATTTGTGCCACTTGTCCGACGCTCTGGCGAATGGGCTCCGGGATGCGCGGATCGTCAAAACCGAACCGCATGCCATCCCAGGCGGGATCGCCGCACGGATTGGGTTTCTTGGCAAAAAACATGCACTAGCCCTGCCAGCCTTGTAAGGTTTGCCGCGCACGGCCCAGCGCCTCCAGCATGGCGAGGATTTCCGGCAGGCGTTTTTTCCATGGGCCCTTGCCGGTGAATCTGCCGGCCAGCGCTTCGACGGTGAGCGGCGCGGCAGCGAGCGCATCGGCCACGGCGCGCACTTGCTCGGGCAGGGTGCCGGGCCAGGGGCGTTTTTCGGCGGGGGCGATGGGTGCGGCTGGTTCGGGCAGGTCGAGCGCGGCGGTTGTGGCGGCCAGCGGCGCGGCTTGCGGATGCTGGAACGCCGGACGCAGCCAGCGGATGTGGCCATTGGCTTCTTCCTGCCGGCGCTGGATATTGAGGGCGACCAGACGTTCGAGGATGACGGCGTCAGCGGGGGCGTCCTGCCAGCCGTAGGCGGCGCGCACGGCGGCGTCGAGGTCGTCGTGCAGTTGTTGCAGCACCGCCACCAGCCCCTGCTCGTGGATGGTTTTGTCCTTGGCGTTGAGGGCTTCGCCACTGCGCAGTTTTGCCAGCACGTTGTACATGCCGGTGAGCGTGAGCTCCGGGTGCGCGGCCTGCTGGCGCTTGCGGTGGCCGTCGAGTTGTTCGGCCAGCGCGCGGATGCGGGCTTGCTGCTCGGGGTTGGCGTCGGGGAAGGGGAATTTCTCGAAGCAGGTGGTTTTGACGTAAACCGGACGATCTTCCAACGTGCTCCCCGCCGCCAGCGCCCAGACGACGTGCACTTGCGAGGACAGCACGCCGAGATGCCAGGCATCGTCCAGCGCGATGCACACCAGCTTGTTATCCGGAGCGATGGCGGCGTCGAGAAACTGGAAAGTGCGATGTTTGGCGGTTTCGACGGTGGCGATGTAGCGCGGCAGGCCGGCCAGCATGGCGCGCATGTCCTTGCGCGGCTCGCCGAACAGCCACCAGTTGTCGCGGTAGCTGGCACGGTTGTTCTGGTCACGCTCGGGCTTGACCCGTTCCAGCAGCCATTGATAGGCCGCCGGGTAACGGCTGCGCGCCTCTTCCGCCGTCAGGCCATAAAGATCGATCACCGACACGCCGCGCGGTTTATCGGTGAGGTCGCGTCCGTTGCGGTAGGGATGGACACGGTCGCAGGGTGCGAGCTTTTCGGCTTCTTCCGGCGTGACGATGAAACCTGCACCGATCAACTGGAATCCTCGATTGGCCAAACCACTATTCGCTTGCAGTGGGTTAGCCCCCGCCACATCGGCACCGATGCTCAAATCGGCATGGATGCGCCCACGCTGGTCGTCGAACACCACACGCACCGCGTCGCCATCGGCGCCGCCCTCTTCCGTCACGGTTTGCAGCAGGCCGCTGCCTTCGCCCGCCGCGCCTACCGTCATGGCAATGCGCACGGCAGCGCCCGTGGCTTCGTCCACCCACGGGTGGTCAGGCACGGCATAGGCCAGGTGCAAAGGCGGAAAATCTCCCTCTCCCCCTGCCCCTCTCCCGGAAGGCGAGGGGTTCAAATGTGGCTCCAGCACGCGGCGGTTGAAAGTCTGCTTGAGGCTGTTGGTGGTAATGAGGCCAAAGCGCTGCAACTGCCCTGCCCGCACCAGGTTGGCGGCGTGGTGCCACCAGAACATGACGAAATCGGCCGAATCGGGCACCTGCGGCCAGGCACTGCGCAAAGCCTCGGTGTAGCCGTCGCCCAGCGATTGGCGCATGGTGCTGGCGCCAATGAAAGGCGGGTTGCCCGCAATGAAATCGGCGGCGGGCCATGCTGCCGCGCGCGGGTTGTGGTAGCGCTCCAGCGGCACGCGGGCAGTTTCGTCGGGTACGTCCTCGCCGGTGACAGGGTGTTTTTTGGTGGTTTTGCCATCCCAGCGCGTGAGCGGGATGCCCTGTGCATCGGTGGCAAACTCGACGCTGTCCCACGCCAGCACGGCGTCGCGGCATTCGATGTTGTGAAAATCCTTGAGTATCGGGCTGGGCGGCAGGCCGGCGCCCCGGGTCCGGAAATGCCATTGCAGGTAGCCGATCCACAGCACCATTTCGGCAATGGCGGCGGCGCGCGGGTTGATTTCGAGGCCGAGAAACTGGTGCGGATCGACGCTCAAGCCTTCCACTTCCAACTGCTGCTGGGTGTGGCCGAACTGGGCGAGGGTGTCGAGCACTTCGCCTTCGAGGCGCTTCATGTGTTCGAGCGCAACATAGAGGAAGTTGCCGCTACCGCAGGCGGGGTCGAGCACGCGCACGGTGCACAGGCGGTGGTGAAAGGCACGGATTTCCGTTCGTGCGGCGTCGAGGTTGCCGCCGTTGGCGTGCAGCAGCGCGGCGGCCTGGGTGTCGTGCCATTGCTCGCGCAGCGGCTGGATCACCGTGGGCAGTACCAGCCGCTCGACATAGGCGCGCGGGGTGAAGTGGGCGCCGAGGTCGTGGCGTTCTTCGGGGTCTAGCGCCTGCTCCAGCAGCGTGCCGAAAATGGCGGGTTCGACCAGCGTCCAATCGCGCTTGCCGGCTTCGACCAGCCGCTCGATCTGGTCGCGGTCGAGCGGCAGGACGTTGGGCGATTTGAACAGCTTGCCGTTGAAGCGCGGCAATTGGGCGCGGATGGCAACGGAGAATTCGCCGGTGTCCATGGCTTTCCACAACTCCGACACCAGCGGGACGAACTGCTGCGGCGCCTGTTGCAGGCTAATCAACAGTTCAGTGAAGGATGCCTTGGGCAACAAGCCGACATCTTCGGCAAAAAAGCAGAACAGGCAGCGCGTGAGAAAACCGGCAATGGTTTCGGCCGGGTATTTTGCGGCCTCCAGCGATTTGGCCACCAGGGCGAGCTGGCGGGCGATGTCGCGCGTGACGCGGCCGGAAACCTTGGTGGGGTCGAGGCTGGCCGGGTCTTGCCAGACAGCTTGCAGGCGCTGGCGTATGGCCTCGTCGCGCAAATCGGCCAGACGGATGCGGTGCGAGCGCGGATCGGGAAACGGCGTGTAGGTGCCGCCGGTGCGCGAGAATTCGGCATACAGTTCGATGACGTTGCCAACATCGACCACGATCACGAACGGCGGGCGGCCTTCTTCCGGCGACAAGTTACGGGCGTAGTTTTCGCCCTGGGCACGGGCGCGCAGCAGGGCGTCGTCGAAACCCTTGGTTTCGCTGCCCTGCCGGATTTTCTTGGCTTCCAATACAAAGTGCCCGCGCCGGTAGCAATCGATGAAGCCGTTGGATTCGCTCCCATTGCCGTGATGGAACACGACGCGGCGCTCGAATACGTAGGCGTTGTCGCGATGATCGTCGGCTGCCGGGTCGGGCGTGGGCAGCCCCAGCAAGGCGCACAGCTCGGTGATGAAGAGCTGGTAATTGGCGCGCTCGCTGCCCCCGGCGGCTTGCCAGCGGGCGATGAAGGCGTCGAGGGTGGCGGTGTCGGTCATGGCGCTTATTGTGGATTTTTTCAGCATCATACAAGAAGAAGTATCCTCCATTGCAATAAGCCATTCCCCATCATGGAGCGGCCGCACAGCCACGCCGTACCTTATTGGTGCACCGACCCGGACATGACACCAAAAACAACCTTCATCAATATGATTTATATGACAAAAATTACTTGGCATGCGGCTTGCGTAAGCCCCTGCATGGCAAATAAAACCTTTTTCGACGAGATGCGTACCGGGGATGGCGGCGTGCGCGAGCTTTACCAAGCTTTCGACAACTGGCTGGGTGGAGTCGAGCTCTCCCAGCTGGCGCAAAAATCGCGTGAGGCCGAGTTGCTGTTCCGCCGCGTGGGCATTACTTTCAACGTGTATGGCGAGGATGATGGGGCGGAGCGCTTGATCCCGTTCGACATCATTCCGCGCATATTGGCGGCGAGCGAGTGGCAGCGGCTGTCGGACGGGGCGATCCAGCGGGTCAAGGCGCTGAACATGTTCCTGCACGATCTCTACCACGATCAGGAGATCATCAAGGCGGGCATCATGCCGGCCGGCATGCTCACCAACGAGATGTATCGCCCCGAGATGCAAGGCGTGGATGTGCCGAACGGCATCTACGCGCACATTGCGGGCATCGATCTGGTGCGCACCGGCGAGAACCAGTTTTACGTGCTGGAAGACAACCTGCGTACCCCGTCCGGCGTGTCTTACATGCTGGAAGACCGCAAGATGATGATGCGGCTGTTCCCCGAGCTGTTCCGCAAATATTCGGTGGCGCCGGTGGAGCATTATCCGCAGGTGCTGCTGAACAACCTGCGTGCCGTGGCGCAGCCGGGGGTGCAAGATCCGACGGTGGTGCTGATGACGCCGGGAGCCTACAACAGTGCGTATTTCGAGCATGCTTTCCTCGCCCAGCAGATGGGTATCGAGCTGGTGGAAGGCCAGGATCTGTTCGTGCGCGACAACGCCGTCTACATGCGCACCACCGAAGGGCCGAAGCGGGTGGACGTGATCTATCGCCGTATCGACGACGACTTTATCGACCCGCTCGCTTTCCGCGCCGACTCCATGCTGGGTGTACCGGGGCTGGTGTCGGTGTACCGCAACGGCGGGGTGACGCTGGCCAATGCCATCGGCACTGGTGTAGCCGACGACAAGGCGACCTACACCTACGTGCCGGAGATGATTAAATTCTACCTGGGCGAGGAGCCGATTCTGAGCAATGTGCCCACCTACAAGCTGGAACTGGAGGACGACCGCAAGTACGTGCTGGAGCATCTGGCCGAACTGGTGGTGAAGGAAGTCCAGGGCTCCGGCGGCTACGGCATGCTGGTGGGGCCGACGTCGAGCAAGCAGCAGATCGAGGATTTCCGGCAACGCATCCTGGCCAACCCCGGCAACTACATCGCGCAGCCGACGCTGGCGCTGTCGACCTGCCCGACGCTGGTGGAACAAGGCATCGCGCCGCGCCATGTGGACCTGCGACCGTTTGTGCTGTCGGGCAAAACCGTTTCGCTGGTGCCAGGCGCGCTGTGCCGCGTGGCCTTGCGCGAAGGCTCGCTGGTGGTGAACTCGTCGCAGGGCGGCGGCACCAAGGACACCTGGGTATTGAACGGAGCCCATCATGCTCAGTAGAACCGCCGATCACCTGTACTGGATGGCGCGCTACATCGAGCGTGCCGAAAACATGGCCCGCGTGCTGGACGTGACTTATCGCATGTCGCTGGTCACCAGCGCCGTCCATAGCGAGGAAGACCTGTGGAAACCGCCGGTGCTGATCGCGGACGACGTGGCCACCTTCGAGAAGGATTACGGCAGCTACAACTTTGCCAATGTGATGCGCTACATGGCGCTGGACGAGCGCAATCCGTCCAGTATCGTCAGTTGCCTGGGCGCCGCCCGCGAGAACGCCCGCTCGGTGCGGGTGGCGATGTCGTCCGAAATGTGGGAAACCGTCAACGCGCTGTATCTGGAACTGCGCCAGCGCGTGCGTACCGGCATCAATGAAGCCGAGATCGGCGAATTCTGCGATTGGGTGAAATCGCGCTCGCACCTGTTCCGCGGCGTCACTTTCGGCACCATGCTGCGCGACGACGGCTACAAGTTCGTACGCCTGGGCAGCTTTATCGAGCGCGCCGACAACACGGCTCGCCTGCTGGATGCCAAATATCATCTGCTGATATCGTCAAAAGACGCTGCCAACGGCGTGGACTATTACGAATGGAGTTCGCTGCTGCGTTCGGTGTCGGCTTTCGAGGCGTATCAAAAGGTGTTCCGCGACACCATCGAGCCGTCCAAGGTGGCCGAGTTGCTGGTGCTGCGCGACGACATGCCGCGCTCGCTGCTGGCCTGCTATACCGAGATCAAGCCCATCCTCATCCAGCTTTGCACCCAGCGCGGGCAGGAATGCCTGCGGCTGGGCGGCGAGACCCATGCGCGGCTGCGCTACGGCCGCATGGAAGACATTTTCAAACTCGGCCTGCACGAGTTTTTGCAGGACTTTATCGCGCGCAACAACGGCCTGGGTGTCGAAATACAGCGGGCCTTTTTGAATGCGCCGACGACTTAGGAGGCTGCCATGCAACTGAATATCGAACACCGGACCCGTCTTGCTTTCGATGCGCCAGTCGATTACACCATTCAGCAATTGCACCTGACGCCGCAGGACGGCTTTGGCCAGCGCGTCAAACGCTGGGAGATTCGCGTTTCCGGGCAAATCCACCAGCATTCCGATCCTTACGGCAACACCGCCCATACGCTGGTGGTCGACAAGCCACACCAGGAAATCGAAATCACCGCGCAGGGTGAAGTCGAGACCGGGCTGGATACAGCGCCAGCCAACGACGGTCTGCCTTTGCAGATTTACCTGCGCAGCACGCCACTTACCATGCCGAGCAAGGAACTCATTGCCTTTGCCGAATACTTCCGTGCGCCGACTGGCGGCATGGACGGGCTCGGGTTGCAATCTCTGATGCACGCCATTCGCCAACGGGTTGGCTTTGAGGCGGAACCGGAACAAAACGCGTTCACTTATGCACGGGATGCCTTTACCGCAGGCACAGGCTCCGGCCAGGATCTGGCACAAATCTTCATCACCTGCTGCCGTCACCTCGGGCTTCCGGCACGCTATGTCAGCGGCTACCGCTTTGAAAATGACGGCAACCTGATGCACAGCCACGGCTGGGCAGACGTCTGGATCTTCGATGCATGGCAGAGCTACGACGTGGCTTACGGCCAGCGCGCCAACGGTATCCACGTACGGCTTGCCACCGGACTGGATGCCCGTGATGCCTGCCCGATCAGCCAGTTCAAGCAGCGCACTGACTCCAGCCTGTCGAGCCGGATCAATGCACAAAGCCTGGCCCAATCACAACAATAATTCGAGCTTTAAATGATCAATTCGCTGATTCACCCCAAGCAGGGTGACAAGACCAATTCGCCCTGGTTCGATGAATTTCTGACCCGGCTGCTGCAAGATCGCGATCGCATTGGCCTGACCGACATGATCCACGAAATCGACGCGCTGATGATCACGGTCGAACCCGGCTGTTCGGTGGCTTATATCAGCGAGCTATCGCTGATGACGCCCTACCATTACCTGGTCACGCTGGAGTCTGAATCGCATTGGACGCATGTGCTGCGCATCGACATGAATTCGCCCGACCTGCTGGTGCGCGAAGTGCGCGACCCCAACAAGCACGGCATTTTCCGCAGCCTCAACGAGGTCTACCCCATCGGCGCGCACAAGCCCAACTCGCGTTATATGGGCGAGATTTTTCGCGTCGAAAACCTGCATGAAACGGTCGAACTGCAAAAGGCGCGCGAGATTCGTTTCTTCAACCAGGACCAGATCCGCAAACTGGAAATGCCGGGCAACATGGCGATCGTCAAACCCTCGCCCTATACCCACAACATTGTGGGCTATTGGGAGCGGCCCAAGGACGAACTGCGCGTCTACGCGCTGGGCAACAGCGTGATCCGCGACGACGTGAACCGCGGTTATCTCGAAGCCAAGGAGATACAAAAGGACCTCGGGCTGGACAAGCTGATCCTGCCTATCGACCACCTCGCCACCCGCGTCTACAGCCAGAACCGCGAAGTGGCGATCCTCGAATACCTGACGCTGTCGAGCTATTACTACTGGGGCTCGTACGACATTGCCGACCAGAATTCGTCCACCAATGTCACCAAGAGCATCCACACTACCGACGAGAGCATCAGCCCGGCCAAGGTGTTTACAGCGGCCAATAACCCTTACTTCGTCAACCACTTGGTCGGCCTGCCCTCGCCCACCGAAAACTTCGTCCGCAACTACGGGCCGCGCCTGCATCACGTGGCACTCAGCGTGGCCGACGGCGAGACCAATGGCGTCGCCAATATCGATTACGTGGTGGAGGCCATCAAGACCAAGGGCAAGGATTTTCTGCTGGACGTGATAGGCTCGAAAGAAGAAGGCCTGAAGCAGATATTCTCCAGCGCATCCGAACACTCGTCGCTGATCGTCGAATACGTGCAACGCTTTGGCGATTTCGACGGCTTTTTCACCAAACAGAACGTGGCCGAGCTGACCGAAGCGGCTGGCGTTGAAGAAAACCTCAAGCTGTTGCAAGCAGAAAGCTCAGCATGACGATCAAAGTCGCTCTCTCCCACAAAACCCGCTACGTCTACGACCAGCCGGTACAACTCGCGCCGCACGTGTTCCGGCTGCGTCCGGCCGCGCATTCGCGTACGCCGGTCACCGCGTACTCGCTCAACATCAAGCCGGAAAAGCATTTCATCAACTGGCTGCAGGATCCATTCGGCAATTATCTGGCGCGCGTGGTATTCCCGGAGAAATCCACCGAGTTGTCCATTGAGGTCGATTTAGTTGCTGAAATGACGGTGATCAACCCTTTCGACTTTTTTCTTGAAGAGTACGCCGAGCACTATCCATTCCAGTACCCGGAGCAATTGCAGAAGGAACTGCTGCCCTATCTGGAAGCCACCGAAACCGGGCCGCTGCTGAGCGCATTCCTGGCGGAGATTCCGCGCGACAAGACGGCCATCGTCAACTTCCTGGTAGACATCAATCAGCGCATCAACCGCACCGTCAATTATTCCATCCGCATGGAACCGGGCGTGCAAACCTGCGAAGAGACGCTCGGCAAGAAACTCGGCTCGTGCCGCGATTCCGGCTGGCTGCTGGTGCAGGCCTTGCGCCATCTGGGGCTGGCGGCGCGTTTCGTGTCCGGCTATCTGGTGCAACTGACCGCCGATGTGAAGGCGCTGGACGGCCCTTCCGGCACCGAAGTGGATTTCACCGACCTGCACGCCTGGGCCGAGGTCTACATTCCCGGCGCGGGCTGGATCGGGCTGGACCCGACATCCGGCCTGTTTGCGGGCGAAGGCCATATCCCGCTGGCCTGCACTGCCGATTACGTCAGCGCCGCGCCAGTCACCGGCGGCTTTACCGGGCAGGCCAACACGACTTTCGAATTCAGCAACAGCGTCACCCGTATTTATGAAGACCCGCGCGTCACCAAGCCGTATACCGACGCGCAGTGGAAAGCCATCGAAAAACTGGGCGAAAAAGTCGACAAGGAACTGAAAAAAGGCGACGTACGCCTGACCATGGGCGGTGAACCGACGTTTGTCTCCATCGACAACATGGATGCGCCGGAGTGGAATACTGATGCCGATGGCCTGCAAAAACGCAAGCTCGCCAGCGAACTGGTACGGCGGTTACGCGACAGCTTCGCGCCCGGCGGCCTGCTGTATTTCGGGCAGGGCAAATGGTATCCGGGCGAACCGCTGCCGCGCTGGCAACTGGCCTGCTTCTGGCGCAAGGACGGCAAGCCGGTCTGGAAGAATCCGGATTTGCTGGCCGAAGAAACCCGCGATTACGGTTTCAAGACCGAACACGCCGCGCAATACATCGCCGAACTCGCCAAGCATCTGGGCCTGAAAGGCAGCTACATCCGCCCCGGCTTCGAAGATCCGCTTTATTACCTGTTGCAGGAAGGCATCCTGCCGCAGAACCTCGACCCGCTCAAAGCCGATTTGAAGGACGATCTCGAACGCAAGCGCCTCGCCAAAGTGCTGTCGCAGGATTTAGGCGCACCGGTCGGCTACGTGCTGCCCATGCACTGGAGCCAGGCTCGACTATCCTGGAGCAGCAGCCCGTGGGAATTCCGTCGCGGCGAGATGTTCCTCGTCCCCGGCGATTCGGCCATGGGCTTGCGCCTGCCGCTCAACAGCCTGCCCTGGGTGGCGTTTGAAGATCGCGACCACGAGCCGGAGCGCAGCCTGTATGAAGAAGTCGAGCCGCTGAGCGACATCGATTCGCTGGTCAGCCGACGCTATAGCACGCGCAGCAAAAAAGCCGACCACCCCACCGAAATGGAAGCTGCGGAAACAGTCGCCGACCCGCAATGGACGCCGCACACCGCGCTGTGTGTTGAGGCACGCTATGGCCGGATGCACGTGTTCGTGCCGCCGACTACCATGCTGGAACACTACCTGGACATCGTCGCCTCGATTGAAGCCACCAGTAAAAAGCTCAAGATGGCGGTGATCGTCGAAGGCTACCAGCCGCCCCACGACTTGCGCCTGACCAGATTGCCGGTAACCCCCGACCCCGGCGTAATCGAGGTCAACATCCATCCGGCTGCCAACTGGAAAGAACTGGTGCATAACACCACCACGCTCTACGAACAGGCGCGGCTGACACGTCTAGGCACCGAAAAATTCATGCTGGACGGCCGCCACACCGGCACCGGCGGTGGCAATCACGTGACGCTGGGCGGCATCACGCCCGCCGACAGCCCGATTTTGCGCCGCCCGGATTTGCTGCGCAGCCTGGTCACCTACTGGCAGCACCATCCGGCGCTTTCCTACCTGTTCTCCGGCCTGTTCATCGGCCCCACCAGCCAGGCGCCGCGCGTCGACGAGGCCCGCAACGACAGCCTGTACGAGCTCGAAATCGCCTTCCAGCAAATGCCTGAGGGCGAAGTCCCGGCGCCATGGCTAGTCGATAGACTGCTGCGCAACCTGCTGATCGACATGACAGGCAACACCCATCGCAGCGAGTTCTGCATCGACAAGCTGTATGCCCCCGGCACCGATGCCGGACGGCTGGGCCTGCTGGAACTGCGCGCCTTCGAAATGCCGCCGCACGCGCAGATGTCGCTGATGCAAATGCTGCTGCTGCGCACGCTGGTGGCGTGGTTCTGGAAACAGCCGTACAAAAAACCGCTGATCCGCTGGGACACGCAGTTGCACGATCGCTTCATGCTGCCACATTTCATCGAGAGCGACATCCTCGACGTCGCACGAGACCTACAGGCCGCAGGCTACAACTTCAAGGCGGAATGGATCGCGCCCTTCCTAGAATTCCGCTTTCCCCGTTGCGGTACGGTACAAGTCGGCGATTTACAACTCGATCTGCATACCGCCATCGAACCGTGGAACGTACTGGGCGAGGAAATCACCAGCAGCGGCACGGCGAGATATGTGGATTCGTCGGTCGAGCGCCTGCAAGTCCGGCTGACCGGCGCGATGGGCGAACGTTATGCCGTCACCTGCAACGGCCGCCGAGTGCCGCTATGGCCCACGCAAAAACAGGGCGAAATGGTTGCAGGCTTGCGCTTCCGCGCCTGGAACCCGCCGTCTGCGCTGCATCCCAGCATAGGCGTGCAAGCCCCGCTGGTGTTCGACATCGTCGACACCTGGAACAACCGGGCGGTTGGTGGCTGCACCTACCACGTCAGCCATCCCGGCGGCCGCAACTACGACACGCTACCGGTCAACGCCTATGAAGCCGAAGGCCGCCGCGTCAGCCGATTCTGGAATCACGGCCATACGCCGAGCGACTGCGCCATTGAACTGCCGCTGGAAGAAAGCAACAAGGATTTCCCATTCACGCTGGATCTGCGATGGAATGCGGAATCAAGAAACTAGTTCCGGTTGAGCCATTTCCGGCTTCCTTTAGCGCACTGCCGGCTGCATGCAGTCAATAAATTCACGTAAACTAGCGACTCTGCAGTAATCCACAACGAACACTTTAGGGGTAGCATGGGGCTGGATATTCGTACGATCATGGTGCTGTTCGCCATGCTGGCCCTGATGTTTGCCGGCCTGCTTGCTCTCGCAAGGCTGCATACCGGCAATATCCGCGGTGTGCGCCAATGGTCGGCGGCCAACCTGTGTATCGGCCTGGGACTTTTTTCGGCCTATTTCTACAACTCGCCAACCCCCAGCACCAAGTACGCAATAGTTCTGGGGGCAGCGTTGATTGCGACCGGGATTGCCTTGCAATTCACCGGCATCCAGTCCTTCAAGGAGAGCCGCAGCTACAAAGCGCTGGCGGCGCTGTTTGTGACAGTCGCAGTGCTGCAGACAGTCTGGTTCGAGATTTTGCATCCAGACATCCGCGCCCGTTCCATCGCGAACTCACTTTTGTTCTCACTCGGCTATGCGGCTTGTGCGCGCGTGCTTTTGATCCGCATCGCCCCGCCACTGAGAACTGCATTCTGGTTTACCGGGCTGTCGTTCGCTGTTCTGTCGGCAGTGCTTATCGTCCGGGCTGTACTCATCTCGCAGTCGCAGGAAACCTACGGCCTTTACGCCAACACGCCCCTGAACCCGGCCTCGTTCCTTGCCGGGTGCATAGTCCAGCTCTGCATCACGTTTGGCTTCTTGCTGATGCTGAACTACCGGCTCATCGCCGATATCCAGAGTCTGGCCTCACGCGACGTGCTGACAGGCGCATTCAATCGCCGCCGGCTTGAAGAGGAGGCCACGCGACTGAAAACCCGCTTCGAGCGGACGGGCGACACACTGGCCATCATGATGATGGATGTAGACCACTTCAAGTCCGTCAACGACGCCCATGGCCACCCCGTCGGCGACGAAGTGTTGCGCCGCTTGTCCGCGATCGCGCAAGCATCCATTCGCGCCGATGACTATTTTGCCCGCTATGGCGGGGAGGAGTTCTGCATACTGCTTCCGTCAACATCGGCCGCTGAAGCATGTAGCCTGGCTGAGCGCTTGCGGCAAACATGCGCCTCGACGCCCTTGGAAATATCAGGAAAAACAATACAGAGTACGGTCAGCATCGGGGTCGCCGACTCATCCCAGGTGGGGCTGGATTTCAGGTCACTGGTGTCTGCGGCAGACCAGGCACTCTATCGAGCCAAGCAGGATGGCCGTAACAAGGTGGTACCGTTTCGACAATGATGGAGAGGTCAGCTTAACTCAACGCTACCCCAACGATAGTTGGCATCAATCCATCTCAACCCCAACCAATACCAGAGCGTGGTAGGGGCCATCATGGCAAACCAGCTCCAATCATCAATGAGAAAGAACTTTGCAACCCAATCACCCTGATGCAGATAGCGTACCCACGGGAAGCAATACGCAGAAAACACTGCGCAGCCAACGACAAGATACAGAGCAACCTTCCTCGACTCGATATTGGAATATGCGAGAGCAACCCATAGCGGCATCTTGTCTTGTTTATTCATTCCGGCATCCATTTGAGATACAAAAAAGGCGCCAACCAGGCGCCTTTTTTACAAAGCACGAAAAGGAATTAAACCTTGCGACGGTTCGACAGGGAAACAAATCCCAAAACGGCCGACCCGAACAACCATGCTGCAGCGGGAAGAGGAACGGCGGAAGGTGCTGAAGCGCCGATATTAAAGCCATGCCAGTACTCTGGGTTCTCAACATTAAGCGTGATGGTTGTAAAGGTGCCTAGTAGCTGGAGAACGCCGTTGTATTCATACCCTTTGAACTTGTTTGGGTTGGTCGCATCGTAGCCTGTATAGCCCCAATAATTGCCCCCAGATGAGATTACGTTATATGCGGTGTTGCCAAAATCATAGGTCACCGGCAACCCTCCCTGGCCTTGGCTGACAATAGCCAGGTAGGGATTAACGACTGCCTGATCGAAAGTGAACGTAAACAAGCCCGTGGAGCTTGTTTGAATCAGGTCTGATGGAGCAAGGCCGCCATATGTCCCGGATGGGGATGTGCCTCCCGTACTGCCGTTATTGAAGTAAGAATCACCATCTGTGTACCATCGACTTGGGCCTGAGAGACTTACATTGAAGGCGGGGCCGCCTGTACTCAACGTTCCAGCCGAAGTGCTGGTCCAATCAACCCAGCCGACTTCGGCAGCGTGAACAGTCAAGCCCATAAACGCCAAAACAGCGGTTACAAGCAAACGAATTTTGAAAGCATAGTGTCCGGCGTTCATGTCAGTACCTTTCAAGATATAAAACAACTAGGCTGCAATTGGCACACGTCTGTGTTTGCATCATCCTCTCTCTAGCTTTGTGTATGTGCAATGGCCCATTCGGGCTAATACAAAATTCATATAGAGTTCTTGCGTAGGCGGGTTCATGTTTGGTGAAATGTCTTCTAGGGATTTCCCTGATTGGAAGCACCTTCAAATCAGGATATCAACGATTTCCTGCTGTACGACACGACGGCAGGCTAAGCCACCAACCAAATTAAATGAATATTATGGGAATAATTAAAGACCAATGCGATGTAGATTTGGTAGTGCAGGTGTAGTGAGAGAGGCCGACCGTCATGAGTACGATGCACTCGCAGAAATCGGCATAAACCAATACCGACCCTAGAAAATGCAAAAGGCCCCGAGGGATAATCCAAGGGAGCCTTTGCTATACTTCTGGTGCCGGGAGGGGGACTCGAACCCCCACACCTTGCGGCGGCGGATTTTGAGTCCGCTGCGTCTACCAATTCCGCCATCCCGGCTGTGGGAAGGCGGTATTATATCGAATTCATCCCATTATGCGCACCGAAGATTTCAATTTTGCTTTACCGGACGAGTTGATCGCCCAGTTTCCCGCTCAGGAGCGGCGCGCCAGCCGCCTGCTGCAGCTTGATGGCAGCACGGGCGCACTGCGCGATACCTGGTTCCGGGATTTGCCGGATTTGCTGGCGCCGAACGACCTGCTGATTTTCAACGATACCCGCGTGATCAAGGCGCGCCTCACCGGCCACAAGGCCAGCGGCGGCAAAACAGAGGTGCTGATCGAGCGCATCATCGGCTCGCATGAAGCGCTGGCGCAGGTACGTGCGTCCAAATCGCCCAAGCCCGGGCAGCGACTGCTGCTTGCCGATGGCGTCGAAGCCGAGATGATGGAACGGCAAGGCGATATGTTCCGACTGCGCTTTCTGGGCGCTACACCGTTGGCGGATATCCTCGACCGCCACGGCGCCTTGCCGTTGCCGCCTTATATCCAGCATAATCCTGACCAGTTCGACGAGGACCGTTATCAAACCGTCTACGCCCGCGAACCGGGGGCTGTGGCCGCACCGACTGCAGGGTTGCATTTCGATCAGGCCATGCTGGCGGAACTGACGACACGCGGCATCCGCACGGCACAGGTGACGTTGCATGTCGGTGCCGGGACGTTCCAGCCGGTAAGGGTAGAGCACATTGCGGAACACCGCATGCATAGCGAACGCTATACGGTGCCGCAGGCCACAGTCGGGGCGATTGCGGACACGCAACGATCAGGCGGCCGCGTTACTGCGGTCGGCACGACCGCCTTGCGCGCACTGGAAAGTGCGGCGCGTAGCGGCAGCCTGGTCGCCGGTAGCGGCGAAACCGACATCTTCATCACGCCGGGCTACGAGTTCAAAGTGGTAGAACGCCTGCTGACCAATTTTCACCTGCCGAAGAGTACGCTGCTGATGCTGGTATCGGCGTTTGCGGGTAGCAAGCATATCCGTCAGGCCTATGCGCATGCCGTGGCGCAGCGCTACCGATTCTTCAGCTACGGCGATGCGATGCTGATCGAGCGCAAGAGGTAGTCGGCCACCTCCATCGCCCCGGTCGGCTGCGTGGGAGCGGGCCGGGACTGCTCCCACAGATTCGCCAGCACTGCACCGAACTGCCCGGATTCCAGTTCCTGCCGACCGACTTCGAGGCAGCGGCCGTGCTGCGCCAGCCATTGCGTCAGGCAAGGCTCTTCCGGCCAGTCCTGGCGGCTGACATAGAGCACAGGCACATTGTTGCAGGCGGCTTCGGCAAAACTGCCATAGCCGGGTTTGCAGATGAGGGCGTCGCAGCTCGCAAGGATGTCGGTGAACTCCATGGCTAGCGATTCCAGCGCGAATGCATCGTCGCGCAGCACATTCCAGTCGGACTGCACCAGCCAGCGTACGCCGCCGATGCCGGGCCAGCGCTCCATCGGCAAGCGAGTGGCGATACCGCCCAGCGAGACGAGGACAAGCTTTTCATGTGCTTGCAGCCCCAATCGCCGGTTGATCTCCAGGCGCCGGTTCTGGCCATGTCTGGCGATGGGGCCTATGCGCTGGAGATTGGGCAAATCGCTCATCGGCATCCCCGGAGTAACTCGCAGAAAAACATCGGCTGATGCGTAAGCCTCGTGCATTTGCTGCAGGATTTCTGCGGCGTCCGCCATGTGACCGCAATAATGCGAAAAGATATCCGTCCAGTTGAGCGAACACATCGCGGCGCAGGGTATGCCGGCCTGCTTGGCGGCAACCAGCGGCAGGTAAGCAACGTTGGAAAAAACGAAATCCGGTTTGAGCGCGGCTATCCGTTCCGCCTCGCGCTCGACCCGCTGCGGCCAATCGCGATGAAATTCCCGGTATGCGGCCAGACTTTCATCTGCCAGCACATCGAATGCCGAGGCCATCAGCATGCCAAAATCGGCGGCGTCCGGAAGGTGTGCGAAGTTGCCGCTGATGCGGGCTTGCAACAGATGCAGGGGCGCAGCCGAGCAGACGGTGAGTCGTAGCTCAGGCAGTAATTGCCGCAGCTGGTTGAGCACTGGAGCGGTCTGCGCCACATGGCCAAACCCGTGACCGGAGATATAGGTCAGCAGGTGGGGAACATAGTTTTTCATTGCGGGTCTTTACAGGTCGATGGTTTCTCTTAAAATGCTCTGCCGCCTACACGACGATCCGAATGCCATGAAAACCAAAATCCTATCCCTGATTTCCGGCCTGCTGCTGGCCGCCACGATGCCTTCCGCGGCTGGCGTATTGCCGGAGGCGCAGGAAAGCGTCAAGCTGGTATTGGCCAAGAAACCCACCTCGCGACCGATGGGGGTCGCCTACATGCCCGATTATAAACGCTACTATGTGGCAGACGGCGGGCTGGGTGCAGTTGAAGACGGCATCAACATGCCGCTATCCAAGTCCGAGGTGCATGTCTTCGACGAAAATGGCGCATATATCCATTCGTCCAGGCCCGGACTGGACAACCGGGCAATTTATTTCAACCGGAACACCGACCGGCTGGAAACGATTACCTACAATGTTTCCAGCTTCGCCGGATTTACGCCCAACGCAGGGATTTTTTCGCTGGTGCTCGACGAGCAGGGCAACGTCAAACCCGACCGCAATGAAATCGCCAACTTCAACCCGGCCTTCGGCGACTCGGCCACCATGCCGAGTTATGATCCGGTCGGGGATCGCTACCTTGCCAAGCAGCAGCGCAGCGACAAGGTCTGGATCGTCAAGTTGCCGGCACGCGACAAGGTAGGCGAAATCACGCTGGATCTGGCTGCGGCCGGGGCCCGGTTCGACGACATTACCGATAGCCATGTGGCCTGGACCGGCATTGCCGGTGAAGAAATCGCCGTACTGGATGTCGACCACAAGGCCATTCTGGTGTTCGACCAAACCGGCAAATTTATCGGCAAGAGTGCCTTGCCCGCGGGAATCAAGCTACGTGCACACAGCCACTACAATGGACTGGGTTATAGCAGGGGCATGTTTTTCGTTTACAGCGAAACCGAAGGGGAGTTCGGCACCTATCGCGGCTTCCGCGTATCGGATCAGGCTCAATAGCTTGAAGCTAGGATTCGATAGGGGCAAGCTGGCGTTGTCTATGCTGCTTATCTAGACTGGCACCTGTCGTCAAGCAAGTCCCATCCAAACGGCTAGCGCACGATTAACGCGCAACATCGTTGCATTATCCAGTTGGCCGATGACGGAGCCGATCTTTTCACGCTTTACTGTCATCGCCTTGTCTGCCTGAATCTGGCACGGTTTGCTTAAACCGTTCGCATGATCCGGCGCCACGTCGATTCTAAACAGCGGGGCGTTTACAAGCTCGCTGGAGACCAGTAAGACAGTGACCGTGGCATGCGTATCATTGAAGGCATCTGCTTGAATCACCAATGCGGGACGCGGCTTGCCAAAATCCCCCTGCACCGCAATCGTCACCAGGTGGCCTCGGGTCATGCTTCCCATCCATCCACGTCAGCCAAGGCTTCATCCAGCAAGGTCATCAAGTCAGTATCCTGGCCATCCAATGCGGATGCCAACAGCGACTGGCGGCGACATTCGTCAGCAAATCCCGGCGCTCTTGTGTCTGGCACCCAGATTTGGATTGGTCGCATTCCTGCAGCCTTTAAGGCTGCGCGATGCTTCTGGACACGCTCGGAGGTATTGGCTCTCATGTCGATCCTTCATTATTTCGTTTCATGTAACATAGTAGCAAGCCTATGCGTTACATGCAACATGAGAAAAGTTGCCGAGAACTCAATAAGTCCACTGGCGTTTCCAGGCGCCGACCACCATGTTGGGATACTGCGGCTGCCCCAGGCTGCCGTTGTAGCGGCCCAATGCGCGGTAGAGATCGCCGTGTTCGATATCCAGATAATGGCGCAGGATAGTGCAGCCGTAGCGCAGATTCACGCGCAGGTGGAACAGGTTCTGGTCCGGCGCGCCTATGCTGCGTACCCAGAACGGCATGACCTGCATGAAGCCGCGCGCCCCGACCGACGACACCGCATACTTCTTGAACCCGCTTTCCACCTGGATCAGGCCTAGCACCAACTGCGGATCGAGGCCCGCCCGCGTGGCCTCGTAATGCACGGTCTTGAGGAAATCGAGACGGAATTCCTTGTCGGGGATGCGCTTTTCCAGCCGTTGCGACATGGTTGCAAGCCAGCGGTAAGCCTCGGTTTCGCTCTTGAACATCAAACGCGGCGCAGCGGCGTCCGACACCGCCTTTTGCATCACCGCGCGCACGCTTGCGGCGAGCGGCTCTTCCCGTTGCGCGCCGGCATGAGCAAGCGTGGACAACAATAGCAAAAAGACCGTAATCAGGCGTTGCATACCGCCGATTTTACAAAATTCACGACTTCGTTCAAGGGGATAGTCCTGGCTTCACCGCCGCTACGCGCCTGGTATTCGACCTGGCCTTCCTTGAGACCGCGGTCGCCGACGTTGACGCGGTGCAGGATGCCGATGAGTTCCAGATCGGCGAACATCACACCGGGACGCTCGCCACGGTCGTCCAGCAGCACGTCGATACCGGCTGCCTGCAGTTCGTCGTGCAGCTTGAGCGCGGCCTCGCGCACGGCATCGCTGCGCTCGAAGCCGATGGCGGCAATCGCCACGCTGAACGGCGCAATCGCGGCCGGGAAGATGATGCCGCGTTCGTCGTGGCCTTGTTCGATGGCGGCGGCAACGATACGCGACACGCCGATACCGTAGCAGCCCATGGTCATCACCTGGGTCGCGCCGTTTTCATCCAGATAAGTCGCTTCCATGGCCTTGGAGTATTTGTCGCCGAGCTGGAAAATGTGGCCGACTTCGATGCCGCGGCAGATTTCCAGCGAGCCCTTGCCATCCGAGCAAGAATCGCCTGCGACCACGTTGCGGATGTCGGCGACCAGATCAGGTTCCGGTAGATCACGGCCCCAGTTAACGCCGGCAGTGTGGAATTTCGGCTTGTTGGCGCCGCAGACGAAATCGCTCATGGCTGCCACGGTGCGGTCGGCGATGACGCGGATTTTGCTGCGATCCAGACCGACGGGGCCGAGGAATCCGGGCGGGCAATCAAACACTTCACGGATTTCGGCTTCGGTGGCAAAACGGAAATCGGCCAGGCCTTCGATCTTGGCAGCCTTGATTTCGTTGAGCGTGTGGTCGCCGCGTATCAGCAGAACTTGCAGTTTCTCGTTGGCGACCACGGCGATCAGCTTGACGGTCTTTTGTAACGTGATGCCGAGCAAGGCAGCCACGTCTTCACAAGTGGTCTGTTTGGGCGTATCGACGTCGCGCATGGTTTCGGCAGGTGCTGCACGCGGTGTTGCCGGTGCCAGCGCCTCGGCCATTTCGACGTTGGCGGCATAATCCGAGGCCGGGTTGAAGGCGATAGCATCTTCGCCGGAGTCAGCCAGCACGTGGAATTCGTGCGAGCCCGTGCCGCCGATTGCGCCGGTGTCGGCCGCAACCGCACGGAATTTCAGTCCCAGGCGGGTGAAAATATTGGAATAGGTGCGGTGCATGACTGCATAGGTTTGTTCCAGCGAGGCGTGACTGGTGTGGAAGGAATAGGCGTCCTTCATCACGAACTCGCGCGCGCGCATGACGCCGAAACGCGGCCGGATCTCGTCGCGGAACTTGGTCTGGATCTGGTAGAAATTGAGTGGCAGCTGCTTGTAGCTCTTGATTTCGCGGCGGGCGATGTCGGTGATGACTTCCTCGTGCGTGGGACCGAAGCAGAAATCGCGGTCGTGCCTGTCCTTGATCTTGAGCATCTGCGGGCCGAACACTTCCCAGCGGCCGGTTTCCTGCCACAGTTCGGCCGGGGTGACGGCGGGCATCAGCAGCTCCAGCGCGCCGGCCTTGTCCATCTCTTCGCGGACGATGTTCTCCACCTTGCGCAGCACGCGCAGCCCCAGCGGCATCCAGTTGTAGAGGCCTGATCCCAGTCGGCGGATGAGACCTGCACGCAACATCAGCTGATGGCTGACCAGTTCGGCTTCGTTGGGGGCTTCTTTCAGGGTGGAGATAAAAAACTGGGAAACGCGCATCGGGCACTTTCTGATTTTCACAAGGTGCGGATTTTAACCCAAAAAAACGGGGTGCCGAAGCACCCCTTATGGAGGAGACTCGCTTGGAGCGGGCCTTGAAAATCATGCAGCGCTGAATCCGGTGCCGAGTTGACGGTGTTTCCCCGTCGGTTGGGTTAATCATAGCGAATCGGGTACAAACAGACACTTGGGGGCACCCCCCTATTTTCACCTAGGGTTTTCCCCTAGATCGCGGGGGCGTCCGGCAAAGTTTGTTGCAAAACGGATGAGATCGTTACCATCCTTGAGCCCGAGCTTGTGACGGATGTTCGCACGGTGGGTTTCAATGGTCTTGATGCTGCGGTTGAGCAGGCCGGCGATTTCCTGGCTGGTATGGCCGGCGCCGATGAGATGCAGGATTTTGAATTCGCTGGCAGTCAGCCGGTTGACCAGCACCTCCGCTCCGCCTCCGGCCACACGCTCCAGAAAATGGTTTTGCATGGCGCTGCTGAGATAGATCCTGCCTTGCAACACCTCACGGATAGCGGCGAGCAGGACATCCGCGGCTTCCTGCTTCATGATGTATCCGCGCGCACCGGCGTTGAGCGCGCGCTCGGCATAGAGCATTTCGTCGTGCATGCTGACCACCAGCATCGGCAGAGAGGGAAAACGCGCATGCAGGTTGCGGATCAACTCGAAACCGGAAAGCCCCTTGAGCGAGAGATCGATCAACACGATGTCGGGGAGACCAGCAGGCTTGATCATCGCGATTGTTTCATCCACCTCGCCCGCCTGTGCAAACACCTCCAGGTCGCTCTGCGCATCGATCAGAATGGCCATGCCCTCGCGCACCATGGGGTGATCGTCCACCAGCATGACACGGGATTTTTGCGCAGTCATGGCAATCCCTCCAGTGTGACGACAACCTCGACCCCGCCCGACTCCGGCGACAGGATATGCATTTCGGCCCCGAGCAAGGTGGCGCGATAGCGCATGATCTTGATGCCCATGCCGTCCTTGTTCAGTTCAGGGTAGGTGTGGGCTATGCCGCGGCCATTATCGCGCACCATCAGCATCAGGGAATGGCTGTTTTGCTGGAGATTGATCTGGATTTCGCTCGCGGCTCCATGACGAATGGCGTTGTTGATGGCTTCCTGGGCGATGCGGTAGAGATTGAGCGCCTGTGCGATGTCATGTACCAGTACCGCATGCACACAGCATAACTCGCAGCGAATGCCGAAGGTTGCCGCAGTACGTCGCGCCAGTGTCTGCAGGGCCGCCAGCAGCCCGTTGGATTCCAGTTCGACCGGAACCAGCCCTTGTGACAGCTGCTTGCATTCGGCAACCGCATCCTGAACCTGCGCCATCATCATGACGGCATGGTAAGCGACATCGGCATCCAGTTCCGCCGTTTTCTGCTCCAGCGCCTTGGCCAGATAGGTGATGGCCACCAACCGCTGTCCGAGATTGTCATGCAGCTCCTGGCCGATGCTGCGCTGACGCCCCTCGGTAACGGTGACCAGTTCGCGCTCCAGCTCGCGGTGCTGGGTGATATCACGGCTGATGCCGACGACGCCGCTGACATTCCCCGTCGCATCGCGAAGTGGCGATTTGAGTGTGTCCATGAGCACGCGCCGCTTGTCCGGGTAGGTCAGCCACTCTTCGTTGCGGCGGGGGCTACCTGCTTGCAGCATTTCGGCATCGTGCCTGCGGTTTTCCGCCCCGGTTTGTTTGCCGAACAGCTCGACGTCCGTCATCCCCAGCATTTCGCGTTCGCTGTAGCCTGCATACGCCTCGAATGCCCGGTTGCAAAGCAGGTAGCGGCCTTCGATATCCTTGACGAAAATCAGGTCCGGATTGGCATCGATCAGCGACCGCTGCAATGCCCTTTCCGCATCGCGCTCTGCCTGCTGGCGCTGCAGGATGGCGGCATTTTGCTTGTGCTCGATCAGCACTGCGCTTTGCCGCGCCACCCGTTCGACAATCTGCCAGCTGTGCGCATCGATGCGCTGGTACTTGTCCGGCGTGAGGAGACACACCGCACCGAGAACACCGGCCCTGACCATGATCGGCAAGCTGGCTACGGGCGGAAAATCGGTATTGTCAAAGGTTTCCGGCACAGGCGCATGCTGCGCCAACTGCTGCAGGCCGTTGGGCCCCCAGATGCGGGCATCGGCGAGCACGTGGTGTACCGGAGTATGGCCTGCCGCAACAAGACGTCCGAATTCACTCTGCAGCTGTGGATCGCCAGCGAACGCCACGACATTGAGCATGCCCGGCTGCTTGTCGTCCGCCAGGACAATCGCGCAACCGCTGTTGGCAACCTGCCCGGCCACTTCGCCCGCCAGCGCTTGCAACATGTCTTCCAGGGCACGGCGGCTATCCGCCAGCCATTCGTGCAGGCGCCGGCTGGCCGCCAATTGCTCAGCAGCGACGCGCTGCGCGTTACCGGCGCCGACCATTAGCCCGCCGATAACCAGCGTGGTGACCATTAGCCAGGGCTCGATGGTGATCTGGTCCTTGAACTGGGCGTAATAGCCGAATCCCATCAGGTGGCTGAGAAACGCCCCGGAAAAAATCAGCAGCAGGCCTGCGCTAACCGCCCCAAGACTGTAATAGTGCGCACTCCAGATAACGAGTGGAAACAGGATCAACGGAGAAATCGCCAGGTCGGTGAGATTGCTGCCGGCATTGGAAAATACCAGTACCGACAGCAGGGCCACCGCACCCAGCCATAGCATGTAACCCGTATCCCAGGAAAGCTTGCGGCGGTCCGGTTCGGTCAAGCGCAAAAACAAGGGGGTCACCAGCATAATCCCCAAGGCATCGCCCATGGCCCAGAACGCGGCCGTCTTCCAGTACTGCGGCCACGGCGCGATATCCAGATGGCAAAGCACTGTGACGCCACCGAGCGCACCGATCACCGGCGCAATAGTCACCCCCCACAGCAGCATGGCCCGCACATCGCTGATGCGGCCCATGCCGGTATCGAAGTGCCCGTAGACTTGCATGGCCCGGGCTGCCAACAGCGTCCCGCCAGTGCTTGTAAGCGCGATACTGAACACCCAGGGCAAGGGCACGCCAGAAAACAGGCCATCGGTAACCACGATCGCCGGAAAGATTGCCAGCGTGGCCCTGTTGCCATAGCGCAGCATTGCCGCCAGGGCCACACCGGAAGCCGGCCAGGCCAGGCTGACGGATTTTCCGACCAGCGCGAACAGCAGATGGCCGAACCAGCCGGCGGCAACATAGGCCAGTCCAATCGCCAGCAGCACCGTAAAAGAAGGACGGAATTGGACTGTCGTCATATGGAACCTATGGTTTGTCCAGAAACAGGGCTTTGCGCGCGCCACGGCGCCGGTCAAGCCACCATGCCAGGATCGGCAGCATCAATACTCCGCCCGGCATCACCAGCGGCACCAGATAGGGGCTCAAACCCGCCAGTTCACGCAGGTGAAAAACGATCTCGCGCTTGTCTTCAAGCGTCCAGTGCTGACCGTTGCGCGGCTTCATCAGGACAGGCATCAGGCCGCGGATCTGCGTCGCTTCGCTCAGGATGCGCTGCCGTTCCCGCAGCTGGCTGGCCAGCATTTCATCGTACAGACGCATCTTTCGTTTCCTGCCGAATAGGCCCTTAGTGCGCTCCGGAATCCTTCGGTTTCCAGCCGCCAAGCCAGACATCGAGCGGCAACACAACGGCAGGTTTGCCGTTGTCGTAAAACCAGGAATCGACAGCATACTTGCGGCCGGCTCCGATGTCTGTGATCACCGCGGTGGAGTGGCGGCCGAAGATCAGGAATCCGCCGCGCGTCGTAGTATCCTCGATGCGGTGAAATTTCAGCAGGTCGAACTGCGCCAGCAGCCGCATGTAGGTGGTGGAATTAGTAGCTTCGTCGTTACAGTCGAGTTGGCCGGGATAGGCCGAATTGCCGAAAGTGCCGCCCTTGTCGGTGTCGGTGCCGGTCTTGGAGCCGACGATGGACTCCATGAGGCCGATGGCCTGCGCGATCAGTGCACGCTCCTGCTCGGCGTTCTGTGGCCGCTCCGCAAAAAGATCGAGCACTTCCTGCCATTCACCGTCGTGAAGGCTCACCGTCTCCACATCAGCGCAGGTGCCGCCATTGCAGAACAGAAACTTTTCTATGCGTGGCACTTCCTGCAGCACCCGCGTCATGGCCGGGGCATCCGCCATGGCAAAACAGGGCAACAACAGCAGGCTATAAAACCACAGGCGCATCGGGCAGTTCATTGGGATTGGCAGTCGGATTGGCTGGAAAGTGGCATTGTAACTGCGTGGTGATGGCCTGCACGCCTTCGACCACCCCCTGTTCGAACCGGTCTTGCCGGAAATGCCTTTCCATGGCGCGACAGATGTCGTTCCACACCTGATTGCCGACTTTGGCATGAATGCCTCGATCGGCAACGATTTCAACCTGACGCTCGGCCAGCAGCAGGTAAATCAGCACGCCGGTGTTGTGCTCGGTATCCCATACCCGCAATTGCGAGAACACTTCTACCGCACGTTCACGCGGCGTGATTTTACCCAGCAATGCACGCCAGTGCAGCCCGGCCTCGACGGCAAAACGCAGTTCACCCAGATGCAGGTTTTCGCTCCCGGCGATCTCGGCCTGTATATGCTGCATCGCGGTTTGAGGAAAACACTGGCGCACCTGCCAGGGGCCTGCCAATAAATGATCGAGTATGCGCATTACCATCGCCCCGAGGCGCCGCCTCCACCAAAACCTCCACCGCCGCCGGAGAACCCGCCGCCAGAGGAAAAGCCACCGCCTCCACCGCCCCGGCCAAAACCGCCGCCCGTCCCGCCGGCCCCGCCAAGCGTAATAATGAAGGCAATGACCCCCAGCACCAGCGCAAAAATCATCCCTGCCCCCAGCAACCACACGATCGTGCCGATCAGGCCGCCGTTGATCACACCGCCCACAAATTCGCCGAACATTGCGCGCAACAAGCCGCCCGTAATCATCACGACAAAAAACAGCACGGGAAAATACTGGCCCAGCTTATCGATACCGGATGCCGTCCGTGGCGCAGGTGCCGGCAGTGCTTCGCCCTCGATCACGCCGGTGATGCGATCCAGCCCGGCATTCAGCCCGCCGTAAAAATCTCCCTGCTTGAATTTCGGCACGATGAACTCTTCGATGATGCGCTTGCAGGTGGCGTCATTCAGTGCTCCTTCCAGCCCGTAGCCGACTTCGATGCGAACGGTGCGGTCGTTTCTGGCCAGCAGCACCAGCACCCCATCGTCCACACCCTTGCGCCCCAGCTTCCACTGTTCGACGACACGGATGGAATACTGGGCGATGTCTTCGGGTTGCGTTGTCGGCACAATCAGCAGCGCGATCTGGCTGCCTTTTTTCTGCTCGAAAGCGGCCAGGCGCGATTCGATGCCCGCCTGCTGCTCGGCTGTGAGCGTGCCTGTAAGGTCGGTGACGCGTGCCTTCAGCGGCGGCACCGGTACCTCGGCCTGCACAAATCCCGATGCCAGGCACAAGCATACAAGAGTCGCACGCCAGACGCGGCTCAACCACCCTTCGCCCCTCCTTCTCCCTTCACACACTTACTTGAACTCGACCTTGGGTGCCGTGGAAATGGCTTTCTCGTTCTCGACGGTGAACGAAGGCTTGGTCTTGTAGCTGAACATCATCGCCGTCAGGTTGCTGGGGAAAGAACGCACCGTGACGTTGTAATCCTTCACTGCCTGAATGTAACGGTTGCGCGCCACGGTGATACGGTTTTCGGTGCCTTCCAACTGCGCCTGCAGATCACGGAAATTGGCGTCCGCCTTCAGGTTGGGATAGTTCTCGGCTACCACCAGCAGGCGCGACAGGGCCGAGGTCAGTTCGCCCTGCGCAGCCTGGAACTTGGCAAAAGCCTGCTCGTCATTGACCAGTTCCGGCGTGGCCTGGATGCTGCCCACCTTGGAACGCGAGGCAGTGACGGCTTCCAGCACTTCTTTCTCGTGAGTAGCGTAACCTTGGACTACGCTGACCAGATTGGGCACCAGGTCGGCGCGGCGCTGATACTGGTTGAGCACTTCGCCCCAGGCGGCATTGATCTGCTCGTCCTGCGCCTGGAAAGTGTTGTAGCCGCAGCCGGACAGGGCCAACATCGCCGTCAGCATGAAAACGGTGAAAATTTTGCGCATGGTGTTCTCCTTGTAAATACTCATTGCTTCAAGATGCGGGCGCATCGGCAGATTGCAACTGCTGCATGGTCGTCCGGGCAAAGCACAGGTCTTCCCACGCCTTGGCCTTGTCCGGCAGGGTGCGCAACAGATAGGCCGGATGATAAGTAACAATGACCGGCACGCCATTGTAGTGATGCAGTTTGCCGCGCAGCGCAGCGATGGAGTCGTCTGTTTCCAGCAGCGACTGGGCGGCGAACTTGCCAAGCGCGACGATCAGTCGAGGGCGTATCAGTTCGACCTGCCGCTTGAGGAAAGGATCGCACTTGACCACTTCTTCGCCATGCGGGTCGCGATTTTGCGGAGGACGGCACTTGAGCACGTTGGCGATGTAGACGTTGTCGCCGCGCTTGAGCTTGATCGCGGCCAGCATGTTGTCCAACAATTGTCCGGCAGCGCCGACGAAAGGTTCGCCGCGCCGGTCTTCCTCGGCACCGGGCGCTTCGCCGATGAACAGCCAGTCGGCATTTTCGTCGCCCACGCCGAACACAGTCTGGGTACGGGTTTGTGCCAGCGAACAGGCCTGGCAGGCAACGACGGCCTGCTTGAGTTCGGCCCACCCCATCTGGGCGGCCGGCGAAGCGGCGGGCTGATGTGTCACTGGTGCGACCTCGACCGCTGCCAGCCGGGGAGCTACGACTGGCTGCTCGCGCAAGCGCCAGGCAGGCAGTAACTCCAGCTCGCGCAGCATGTCTTCGCGGCTCAGGCTCACAGCGCCAATCCCATCAATATCGCATCCTCGCGCCCGTTGGCGGCAGGATAGTACCCCTTGCGCACCGAGAATTCGTTGAACCCGACATCTTCATACAGGCGCAACGCCGCCTTGTTGGAGGGCCGTACTTCGAGAAACATCATCTGTCCGCCGTGCTGGCGTGCCTTGCCGATCACGTGCTCCAGCAGTTGCCGGCCCAGCCCGCGCCCCTGAAATTCCTTGGCAATGCTGATATTGAGCAAATGCGCCTCGTCCAGCACCATCATCAGCACAGCATAGCCCATCAGTTGCCCGTCGGTCTCGCACGCCCAGCAGCTATAGCCTGCCTTGAGCGAATCGGAAAAATTGCCGCGCGTCCAGGGGAATGGATAGATTTCCGGCTCGATGTCCATCACCGCATCCAGATCGGCCATTTGCAACGGGCGAAGGCGCAGCGCGGGTTTGAGTACGGCGCTCATGCTGTTGCCCGTTCGCGCATGGTGAATGCCACCTTGTTGCGGATATAGACCGGAGCGGCTTCGTGGGCAGGCTTGCCGAGGCCCTGCGCGAACAACGGGGCGGCCAGCGCCGCCAGCGTGCGGGCATGGGGGAATGCGGCCGCGTCTATCGTGGCCACACGCCCTGCATACGCGCCCGCCAGCACATCGCCATACGCACCCCAGCCGCTACCGCAGCCATGCCAGCCTTCGCCTTCGACGGATGGTACCGCCTGCGGCGCATACAAGCCCGGCGCATGTACCGTCGCCCAGCCGCCGCGCTGGCGCACATAGGCAGCGTGGTATACCTCGCCCATGCGGGCATCGAGGCAGGCAATGACTTTATCCTGATCGCCAGCCGCCGCCAGCGCCAGCAAAGTGCTCACTCCCAGCACCGGCAGGCCGGCGCCGAATGCCAGGCCCTGCGCCACACCGCAACCGATGCGCAGCCCGGTAAAAGAGCCCGGTCCGGCACCGAAGGCGATACCGTCGAAATCCGTCAGCTCCAGCCGGGCGGCATCCAGCATTTCACGCAGTTGCGGCAGAATCAGGCTGGAATGGGTCTGCCCCGCCAGCTGATCGCGTGCCGACACTTCACCGTCGCACCAGAGGGCGAGTGACAGGAATTCGGTAGAGGTATCGAAGGCCAGAATCTTCATGAGGCCGCTATTTTGCCACAGTTAGGCCCATCAAATTTCCTGCGTCTTGCGGCGCATGGCCTTGAGCTGGCCTCGCCGCACCTTGCCTTCCAGCCGCTTCTTTTTCGAGCCCAGGGTTGGTTTGGTCGGGCGACGCACCACCGGTGGCCGCGCCACACGGTTCACCAGGTCATGCAAGCGTCGCAGTGCATCTTTCCGGTTCAACTCCTGGCTGCGAAACTGCTGCGCCTTGATGAGGATGACGCCCTCCTCGGTGATGCGCTGGTCGCGCAAGGCCAGCAGGCGCGTTTTGACCGCATCCGGAAGCGATGAAGCAAGGATGTCGAAGCGCAAATGTACGGCACTGGAAACCTTGTTGACGTTCTGCCCACCGGCGCCTTGGGCGCGCACGAAGGTGAGTTCGACTTCAGTATCTGGGATAAAGATGGCGTCAGGCATTCCGGGATCTTAAAGCGAGACACATCAAAAAGAAAAGCCGGCTGATGCCGGCTTTCTTGAATCTGGATACCGGCATTTCACCGAGATCCCACCACTCAGGTCAGCGCCCCATGGCACTGCTTGTATTTTTTGCCCGATCCGCAAGGGCACGGGTCATTGCGGCCGATCTTGATGCCTTCGCGGGCGAACGGCTGCAACGGCACTTCTGCTGATTCTTCGCCACCACCGCCAGCCAGCGCCTCTTCGTAATCAGCGTGCTGGTAACGTACGTTTTCCAGTTCGGCCGGTTTTTCCACGGCCTCCACGTCCTCTTCGCTGCGCACCTGCACCAGCATGGTCACTTGCGTGACTTCGCGCTTGACGGTGTCCAGCAGGCCGGCAAACAGTTCGAAGGCTTCGCGCTTGTATTCCTGCTTGGGGTTCTTTTGCGCGTACGAACGCAGATGGATACCCTGACGCAGGTGGTCGAGCGCAGCCAGGTGTTCGCGCCAGTGGTTATCCAGGCTTTGCAGCATCATGGCACGCTCGAAATGGCGCATCACGCCGTCGCCAGCTTCATCCACCTTGGCCTGATACTTGGTATCGGCGGCTTCGGTGATGCGTTCGCGCAAGGTTTCCTCGTGCAGTTCCGGCTGCTTTTCCAGCCATTCCTGGATCGGCAGTTGCAGGCCGATTTCCGCTTCCAGCATTTTTTCCAGACCGGCGACATCCCATTGCTCTTCCAGGCTGCCCGGCGGGATGTATTGCGCGAACAGATCGGCAATCACATCGTGGCGCATCGCGGCAATGGTTTCGGCCACATCGGTGGCTTCGAGCAGTTCGTTGCGCTGCTGGTAGATCACCTTGCGCTGGTCGTTGGCGACGTCGTCGTATTCCAGCAATTGTTTACGGATGTCGAAGTTGCGGCCTTCGACCTTGCGCTGGGCGTTTTCGATGGCGCGTGTGACCCAGGGATGCTCGATGGCTTCGCCATCCGGCATGTTCAGCTTGTCCATGATGCTGGCAACACGGTCAGAGGCAAAAATACGCAGCAATGAGTCTTCCAGCGACAGGTAGAAGCGGCTGGAGCCGGGGTCGCCCTGACGGCCGGAGCGGCCGCGCAACTGGTTATCGACGCGGCGGGATTCGTGACGCTCGGTGCCGACGATATGCAGCCCGCCAGCCGCCAGCACCGTATCGTGCAGCTTCTGCCATTCGGTCTTGATCTCGGCAACGCCTGCGTTTTTCTGTTCTTCGGTCTGGCTTTCGTCGGCATGCACCTTGGCAATTTCCGGTTCCGGGTTTCCGCCCAGCACGATGTCGGTGCCGCGACCCGCCATGTTGGTGGCAATGGTGATCATTTGCGGACGACCGGCCTGGGCAATGATGTGCGCCTCGCGCTCGTGCTGTTTCGCGTTCAGCACCTGGTGAGGCAGCTTGGCCTTATCCAGCATTTCGGACAGCAATTCCGAGCTCTCGATGGAAGTGGTGCCCACCAGCACCGGCTGGCCGCGCTTGTAGCAATCCTGAATATCTTCGAGTACCGCCTGATATTTTTCGCGGGTGGAGCGATACACCTTGTCCATGTCGTCCCGGCGCTGTGCGCCACGGTGGGTCGGAATCACCACCGTTTCCAGACCGTAGATGTGGTTGAACTCGAAAGCCTCGGTATCGGCCGTGCCGGTCATGCCGGACAGGCGTGCATACATGCGGAAATAATTCTGGAAGGTAATGGACGCCAGCGTCTGGTTTTCCTTCTGGATCTCCACGCCCTCCTTCGCCTCCACCGCCTGATGCAGGCCCTCCGACCAGCGGCGGCCGGACATCATGCGGCCTGTGAACTCGTCGACGATGATCACTTCGCCGTCGCGCACCACATAATGCTGGTCGCGGTGGAACAGCGAATGTGCGCGCAGCGAAGCATACAGATGATGCACCAGCGAAATGTTGGCGGCGTCATACAGGCTGCCGCCTTCCGGCAACAACCCGGCCTTGGCCAGCAACTCTTCGGCATGCTCGTGGCCGATTTCGGACAGCAGGACCTGATGGGATTTCTCGTCCACCCAGTAATCGCCTTCGCCTTCTTCTTCCTTCTGCCGGGTCAGGCTGGGCACCAGCGCGTTGATGGTGGTATAGAGATCGATGCTGTCGTCGGCCTGGCCGGAGATGATCAGCGGGGTACGCGCTTCGTCGATCAGGATGGAGTCCACTTCGTCGACAATGGCGAAATTGAGTCCGCGTTGCGCGCGCTCGGCTGGCTGGTACACCATGTTGTCGCGCAGGTAGTCGAAGCCGAACTCGTTGTTGGTGCCGTAGGTAATGTCGGCCGCATAGGCCTGCTGTTTGGCATCGTGCTGCATTTGCGACAGGTTGACGCCGGTGCTGAGGCCGAGGAATCCATACAAACGGCCCATCCAGGCCGCATCGCGGCTGGCCAGATAGTCGTTGACCGTGATGACATGCACGCCCTTGCCGGACAACGCATTGAGGTAGGCAGGCAACGTGGCGACCAGGGTCTTGCCTTCGCCGGTACGCATTTCGGCGATCTTGCCGTAATGCAGCACCATGCCGCCGATCAGCTGCACGTCGAAATGACGCATCTCGAACACGCGCTTGCCCGCTTCGCGCACCACGGCGAAAGCTTCCGGCAACAGATCGTCCAGCGACTCGCCGTTCTGGTAACGCTGCTTGAACTCTTCCGTCTTGGCGCGCAGTTGCTCGTCGCTCAAGGCCTGCATGGCAGGCTCCTGCGCATTGATGCGGTTGACGGTTTTGGAATACTGTTTGATCAGACGCTCGTTGCGGCTGCCGAAAACTTTTTTGACCAGTTTGGAGAACATAGAAAGAAACACATGACCTTCACACGGTGAAGGCTCGAAAAAATTGAGAAACTACCCTTGGTTAGGCGTTAGATATTTGCGCGGATCAAGCGCCGCGCCGTTCATGCGCACCTCAAAATGCAGATGCGCGCCGGTGGAGCGGCCGGTATTGCCGATTTCAGCGATGATTTGCCCTTTTTCCACCCGCTGCCCCGGTTTGACCAGAATGCGCGAAGCATGCGCATAGCGCGTTTCGATCCCGGAGCCATGGTCCAGCTTGACGATATTACCATAATCGGGGGTCTTCTCGGCGGCGGTGACTATGCCAGAAGCCGCGGCATAGATTGGAGTGCCCGCGTCAGCCATGAAATCCAGCCCTTCGTGAAACGCCATCTGCCCGGTAAACGGGTCGACGCGCCAGCCGTAGCTGGACGAATTGAAAGCGGCATTCACTGGTTTGGAACTGGGCAGCGTGTTTTTTTTCAGGCTTTGTTGCAGCAGCATGGCCTCAAGTGCGCCGTAGCGATCCGTTTTCTGTTCCAGCTCCGCGACCAGGGCGGTCATTTTTTGCTGAATATCCTGTTCGCTCATATTATAGGGGCGCCGGATCGGGCCGCCCTGGCCAGCAGGAGCATGCAGATCGAGATCGCTATCCTTGATGCCGGCCAGCTTGGCCAGGCGCTCTCCCAAGGCATCCAGCCGCATGACGCGTGCCTGGATTTGCCCAAGCTGAATGGACAGCGCATTGATATGTTCCTGGCGCTCGAACTGGCCGAAACGCAATTGTGCGGGTAGCAGCGATGCCGGGTTGACGGCTTTGAGGACCTGATTGCCCTGTGGCAGAATGAGTGCCGCGGTCAGCAAGGACGGTACGCACAGCAGCGTAACCAGCAGCAGCATGGTTTGCCACCGGTTGAGCGTCCTGGCCGTGGCCATATTGTTCGAGACTAAAATTATGTTCATGTATTTGCTTCCCTGTCATGTAAACACTGCATCATGCGACGCCTGAACACGCTGTTCGGTGCGGCACCGGAGCTCAAAACGCTCACGGCACGTGCCGGGGAAATCCTTGCCCTGCAAAAAATTTGGGAGGCCATTGCCCCCCCCCCGCTCAATCAGCACAGCCACGTCGGCCCGTTGCATCAAGGCCAGTTGACGGTTTACACCAGCAGTTCCGGGGTTGCCGCCAAGCTCAAAATGCAACTGACCGGACTACTCGAAAAGCTGCAAAATCAAGGGGTGAAAGTTACTTCAATTCGCGTCGAAGTGCAAGTTGCATCGCAGCCCCGCGCCAAACCTAGGGTTGTCCGCGCACTCAGTCAGAACACCCGTCGTCGCCTACGCGATTTTGCCGAGAAATTACCGAATTCCCCCCTGCGGGATGCGGTTGCAAAGCTCGCCGAGAAGTAATGGAAGAAATTCTGCTTTATCTCGCCACCGGGGCGTTTGTGGGGGTGCTTGCCGGGCTGTTGGGCGTCGGCGGCGGCCTGGTGATCGTGCCTGTCCTCGCCATGATCTTTACTGGCCTGCAATTTCCACTACAACATGTCCAGCATCTGGCGCTCGGCACTTCGCTGGCTTCTATTGTTATCACCTCCATTTCCTCGGCCAGGGCGCACCATAACCGTGGCACGGTCAACCGGCAGACGGTCCGGGATATTTTGCCCGGCATCGCACTGGGCTGCCTGTCGGGGGCATGGCTGGCGGCCCGGCTGGCTACCGAGCCATTGAAAATCTTGTTCATACTATTCGAATTTTATGTAGCTACCCAACTGCTGCTGGAATTCGCGCCCAATGCTTCGCGGTCGCTCCCCGGCCGGTTCGGCATGACGGTGGTTGGTATCGTCATCGGGGCGATGTCCAGCCTGGTCGGTATCGGCGGGGGAGCGCTTTCGGTGCCTTTCATGGTGTGGTGCAACCGCAATATGCGCGAAGCGGTCGGCACTTCGGCGGCCATCGGTTTTCCCATCGCGGTTTTTGCCAGCCTGGGGTTTGTTGCGACCGGGTGGAATGTTGAAGCCCTGCCGGCATACTCGGCAGGGTTTGTTTATCTGCCTGCGATGGCGGGGTTGGTCTTGACCAGTGTACTGACGGCACCGATGGGGGCGAAGCTGGCACACCGACTGCCGGTTCCAGTGTTGAAGAAAATATTTGCTTTTCTGCTTTACGGGTTGGGCCTGAAAATGGCGATGACCCTGTGATCTCTGTTTAAAACAGGCGGTCTTGCCAAAAACAAAGGGCACCCCCGCGCCACGGCCCCACTGACTACGCTGCGCTCTGAAATCTAGGGTTTTCCATACAGCCATTCCAGTAGACTATCTTGCGCTGCCCGCGAAGCCCCCGCATTGGCATGATTGACCATCATGACCACCACCCAGCGCCGTCCATGGCTGTCCAGCAGATACCCCGCCATGGCGCGCACGCCGTCGATGGAGCCGGTCTTGAGGTGGGCTTGCCCGGCGACGGCGGTGTTTTTCAGGCGTTTTTGCATGGTGCCGTCGAGGGCTACGACTGGTAGCGAGGACATCAGTTCCGGCATGACCGGGCTGCGCCACGCGGCAAGCAGCAAGTCACCCATGTGGCGGGCGTTGATGCGTTCCTGCCGCGATAGTCCGGCGCCGTTTTCCAGCTCAAGCTCGGGGAATTCCAGCTTTTTTGCGGCAAGCCATTCGCGCACGGTGCGGATGCCTTTTTCCGTATTGCCGGGGGCACCCTGTTTTTCTGCGCCCAGAGTAAGCAGCGTCTGGCGGGCCATGACGTTGTTGCTGTATTTGTTGATGAGGCGGACGAGGTCGGCAAGCGGGGGGGAGCTGGCCGTAACGAGGTGTTTTGCCGTCGGCGGCGTGGTCCCGGAGATGGTCTTGCCGTGCAGGGTGCCGCCGAGTTCCTGCCATAGCTGGCGGAACAGGGTGTCGGTATAGGCGGTGCCGTCGAGCACGCTCAAGTCCAGCGACTTTTCGGCGCAGGCCAGCGAGTAGTTGCCGCTAAAGCTAACGGTGACTTCATCGTTTGCGGTCTGCACGTCGTAGCCGAGACGGTCTTTCCAGTCGGCGCACGGCACCTGGCGCAGTTCTACCCGGTTGACGATGTGCAGCCTGGGCAGTGCCGGGCTGCTGGTAATCAGTACCTTGTTGGCAGCGACATCGCCGCGAAAGATGAACTGCGTGGCCCTGAAGTTGACCAGCAGGGCGTCGGGCAGGGCGTTGTAGGCGCGATAGGGTTCGCCATCGAAGGCGCCGGGGTCGCCGCCGGTTTCAAACCAGCTGCGGTCGAGGATCAAGTCGCCGCGAATCTCGCGCAACCCGGTGTTGCGCAGTTCGCGCAGCAGGGATTGGAAACGCTCCAGCGTGAGGTCGGGATCGCCATGGCCCTTGAGGATGAGGTTGCCGTCGAGGATGCCGTCCTTCATTTCGCCGCTCGCGTAGGCCTCGGTTTTCCAGGTGTAAGCCGGGGTGAGCAGTTCCAGCCCGGCATAGGTGGTCAGCAGCTTCATGGTAGAAGCCGGATTCATCGGCCTGGCCGCATTGTGGACGACCAGGGGACGTGATCTATCCACCTGCTGTACGACCACCGCCACCGCTTGCTGCGGGATACCGGCCTCGCGCAGGGCTTGCGCTACCGGTGCGGGCAGGCCGGCCACTGCCGGCAGCGCCAGCAAACCAGCCAGCAGCAGGATGAAGCGCATCAACACCAGTCGGGGTCAGGCAATTCGGCAAACACGCGCTTCAAGCCTTCTGACCAGCCCTTGCGGATGGTATTGAAGTACGGGTCGTTGTCGGTGATGCGTATCTGGCAATTGGTCTTGAAACTGTCGGTGCGGTACATGAAGAGATCGATGGGCATGCCCACCGACAGGTTGCTGCGTATGGTCGAGTCGAACGAGATCAGGGTGCACTTGGCCGCTTCGTTGAGGTCGGTGCGGTTGTTGACCACGCGGTCGAGGATGGGTTTGCCGTACTTGGTTTCACCGATCTGGAAATACGGCGTTTCGTTGACTGCCTCGATAAAATTGCCAGCCGCGTAGATGCTGAACAAACGCGGCTTTTCGCCTTTGATCTGGCCGCCGAGTAAAATGGCCTGGGTGAATTCGGCCTGATGCTTGCGCAGGTGCTCCGCATCTTCGTGGTGCACGGTACGCACGGCTTCGCCCACGATCCTGGCTGCGTCGAACATGCAGGTGGCGGTATGCAGGTTGGGTGCTGCGCCTTCGGCAATATCCTTGCGCAGGCGGCTGATCACCGCTTGCGAGATCGCCAAGTTGCCGGAAGTCAGCACGACCAGCACGCGGTCGTCGGGAACATTGAAGATGCTCATCTTGGGAAACGTGGCCACATGGTCTACACCCGCATTGGTACGGGAGTCGGAGGCCATGACGAGGCCGGTGTCGAGCAGCAAACCTACGCAATAAGTCATGATTTAGCAAAGCATCTATAAGGCGGTTGATGATTGAATCATAGCCTCCCGCTCAGGCTTAAACAACCGCCAGACGCGAATGGCTTGATAGTTGCTTCAAACCACCAGGTAAAATATGGTCAACCAGGCAACATTGAGGAATCACAACATGAGTGCAGCGTCGAACGCTCCGGACCGGATTTTGAAGAAAAACATACGCGACCTGGGTCGCATCCTTGGCGAAGTGATCAAGGACAAGGAAGGACAGGACACCTACGATACGATAGAAGCCATCCGTCAGGCGGCGGTCAAGTTTCATCGCGACGGCGACCAGGCGGCTGCGGACAAGCTCAACCGTCTGCTGCACGGCCTGGATACCGATCAGTCGCTCGCCGTGGCGCGGGCATTCAGCTATTTCAAGCATCTGGTGAATATCGCCGAAGACGTCGCCAGCCATCAACAGATTGCGCGGCACGACGAAGCGCCAGAGCCGGGCGAGCTGGCTTTTACCTTTGCCGGATTCAAGCGCGAAAAGCTTACATTGAAAGAAATCGAGGCATTTTTTTCATCCGCCCTGATCTCGCCGGTGCTCACCGCCCACCCGACCGAAGTGCAGCGCAAAAGCCTGCTGGATACCCAGCGCACCATCTCCGCCCTGCTCGCCCGGCAGTCGTTGCACCTGCCGCGGCACGAGGCCGGGCGCAACGAGCGCATGCTGTATGCCGCCGTCACGCTGCTGTGGCAGAGCCGCATGCTGCGATTCTCGCGGCTCACGGTCAACGACGAAATCGACAATGCGCTGTCGTATTACCGACTTAGCCTGCTCGATGCAATCCCGGAACTGTTGCAGGATCTGGATCTGGACATCGGCCTAGGCTTTGCCGAGGCCGGCAAGCCATATCATTTGCCCAATTTTTTCCAGATGGGCAGTTGGATAGGCGGCGACCGCGACGGCAACCCCAACGTCAACGCCGCAACGCTGGAGCAGGCAGTGACGCAGCAAGCCATGACTGTGTTCAATTACTACCTGCATGAAACCAATGCGCTACGCGCCGAGCTTTCCCTCACCACGCGACTGGTCGCGGTGACGCCGGAGCTTCAACAGTTGGCCGACAATTCACCCGACCAGTCGCCCCATCGGCAGGATGAACCGTACCGTCTGGCGCTGATGGCCGTACTGGAGCGGTTGCGGCAAAGCGCCACCGTATTTACCGGCACGGATGCGGGCGACGAGGCTGGTACCTTGCCTGCTTATGAGAACCCCGAGGCGTTTCTTGCCGATCTCAACATCATCGCCGACTCGCTAACCGCCAATCGTGCGCAGGCCTTGGTGTACTCGCGGCTGGGCAAGCTCATCAAGGCGGTGGAGACCTTCGGCTTTCACCTCGCCACGGTGGATTTGCGTCAAAGCTCGGATGTGCACGAAAACGTCATCGACGAGCTGTTTACCAAAGCGGGCGAAAATTTCAGCTACAAGGCGCTGAACGAGGAAGAAAAGGTCAGGACGCTGATCACCGAGCTGAGCCAGCCGCGGCTGTTGTATTCGGCTTATCAGGAGTATTCCGACCTGGCGAACACCGAGATCGGTGTGTTCAAAATGGCCCGTGAGGTGCGCCAGAAATTCGGGCCGCGCGTGGTACGCCAGTACATCATTTCGCACACCGAGGCGCTGTCCGACCTGCTTGAAGTGGCGCTGCTGCAAAAAGAGGCCGGGCTGCTGCGCGGCCGCTGGGGTACGGCCAGCGTGCAGGCCGAGCTGAACATCGTGCCCTTGTTCGAGACCATCGAGGATTTGCGCAATGCACCGCAGATCATGGGCCAATGGCTGAGCCTGACCGGCATCCGTCATCTGCTGAAATATCAGGACAATTTGCAGGAAGTCATGCTGGGCTATTCCGACAGCAACAAGGACGGCGGCTTTCTTACCTCCAACTGGGAGCTATACAAGGCCGAGCTGTCGCTGGTGGAACTGTTCAAGCAGGCCAAGGTGCGGCTGCGCCTGTTCCATGGTCGTGGCGGTACGGTCGGTCGCGGCGGCGGCCCGACCTATCAGGCCATCATGGCGCAACCGCTGGGTACGGTGGACGGCCAGATCCGCCTGACCGAACAGGGCGAAACCATCTCTAACAAGTTCTCCGACCCGCGCGTGGCACGCCAGAATCTGGAAACGCTGATCGCGGCCACCGTGGATGCCACCTTCTGTACCGAAGACCAGCTGGCCGCGCCGCGCCGCCGGGCTTACGAAATGCTGATGAACGAGCTTTCGGCCACGGCAATGGCGGCCTATCGCGGCCTGGTTTACGAGACGCCGGGGTTTGCCGAATATTTTTTCAGCGCCACGCCGATCAACGAGATTGCCGAGCTTAATATCGGCAGTCGCCCGTCGTCGCGCAAGGCCACGCAGCGTATCGAAGACCTGCGGGCGATTCCCTGGGGTTTTTCGTGGGGGCAGTGCCGCTTGCTGTTGCCGGGCTGGTACGGTTTCGGCACGGCGATAGATCGGTATCTGGATGCCGATGCCGCAGAGCGCGAAAAGCGCATCCAGACGCTGCGCAAGATGCTTGACGAATGGCCGCTGTTCAAGACTTTGCTTTCCAACATGGACATGGTGATGTCCAAGACTGACCTTGCCGTAGCATCGCGCTATGCGCAACTGGTGGCGGACGAAAAATTACGCGACCAGGTGTTCCAGCGCATCGCGCAAGAACACGCGCTGACCATGCAGGCGCTGGATTTGCTGTTCGAAAGCACGGTCAGGCTATCATGCAGCCCGGCGCTGGCCGAGTCGATCAAGCGTCGCCTGCCTTACCTCGATCCGCTCAACCATTTGCAGGTCGAGCTGATCAAGCGCCATCGTTCCGGGGCAACGGACGACCGCGTCAGACGCAACATCCACCTGACCATTAACGGCATTGCCGCCGGGTTACGCAATACCGGTTAACAGGATGTTGAAAACTACTGTGGCGGACCATCTGCGGCGTGCCCCAAGGGCACTTCCTTCGGGCGTTGCACGGTACTCGAAATCCTCATGTACTCCAGTACATTCCGGTTTCTGCGTTCCGTGCGCCTTGCATCTGACCGTCCTCGCTACGTTTCAACAACCTGTTAAACTTTAAAGCATGAGTTCACAAACCCAGTTCGCGCAGCCCATGTTTTCCGGCGTCGACAATTACGACGAGATGCTGGACGAGCAGGGGCAGGTACGCCCGCACTGGGCCCCCCTGATGAATTCGCTGCAGGAGCTGGGCAGCGCGGAAGTCGAACTGCGCCACAAGGAAGCGCTCAAGCTGCTGCGCGAAAACGGCGTGACCTACAACGTCTACGGCGACCCAGACGGCACCAACCGGCCGTGGCAACTGGACCCGGTGCCGCTGCTGATTTCCGGCGAGGAGTGGCAGGAAGTCGAGGCCGGACTGCTGCAGCGAGCCGAATTGCTCAACCTGATCCTGGCCGACCTGTACGGGCCGCGCGAACTGATCAAGAAGAATCTGCTGCCGCTGGAACAAATCTACAACCACGCCGGTTTTTTACGTGCCTGCGACCAGGTCAGACTGCCCGGACGCCACCAGCTGATTCTCTACGCCGCCGATCTGGCGCGGGGGCCGGACCGGAAAATGTGGGTGATCGGCGACCGCACTCAGGCGCCTTCGGGCGCGGGCTATGCGCTGGAAAACCGGGTCGCGCTGTCGCGCGTGCTGCCCAACGTATTCCGCCATGCGCATGCATTGCGCATCCTGCGTTTTTTTCAAGCCATGCAAGCCGGGTTGAATGCCATCGCCCCGCCGCATGCCGAATCGCCGCGCGTCGTGATGATGACGCCGGGACCATTTAACGAGACCTTTTTCGAGCACGCCTACCTGGCGTCTTTCCTCGGCTATCCGCTGGTACAGGGCGACGACCTCACCGTGCGTGACGGTTATGTCTGGATGAAATCACTGACCGGGCTGCAACGTGTGGATGTGATCGTGCGGCGCGTGGACGACAGTTATTGCGACCCGCTGGAGTTGCGCGACGATTCGCGCCTCGGCGTGCCGGGGCTGCTCGAAGTCGCCCGCCGCGGCAATGTCGCGCTGGCCAACCCGCTGGGCAGCAGCATTCTCGAGAACCCCGGAATCCAGCCATTTTTGCCCGGCATCGCGCAGCATTTCTTCGGCCAGTCGCTCAAGCTGCCATCCGCCGCCACCTGGTGGTGCGGTCAACCGCGCGAGATGGATTACGTGCTGGCCAATCTCGAACGGCTGGTGATCAAGCCGATCAACCGTACCTCGGGCTTGCGCTCGGTGTTCGGCCACCGCTTGAGCCGCGACGAACTCGCCGAATGGCGCGACCGCATCCGCGCCAGGCCCGAGCTTTACGTCGGCCAGGAGCACGTCAGCTTCTCTACCGCGCCATGCGTCACCAATGACGGCTTCGAGTCGCGCAAGGTGCTGTTGCGCTGTTTTGGCGTCGCCCACCACAACGGCTACGAATTCATGCCGGGCGGCTTGGCCCGCAGCGCACCGGAAAAAGGCGACATGCCGATTTCCGGCCAGATGGGCAGCATCAGCAAGGACATCTGGGTGATCGCCACCGAGCCGCAGCATGGCGAAACCGTGAGCCAGGTCGGCTCGCTGGTGCCGCGCAACAGCCATAACAATGCCTTGCCGAGCAGGGCGGCCGACAACATCTACTGGGTCGGGCGCTATGCCGAGCGGGCCGAGGCGACGACGCGGCTGCTACGCGCCACAGTCAAGAAGCTTTATATCAACACTGACGGCGGCAGCGCCGATTACGAAACCTGCGTGCACAGCCTGTTGCGCAGCATCACCAGCCTGACCGGTACCTGGCCGGGATTCTTTGTCGAAGATGCGGCGCCGTTGCTGCAAGCGCCCGAGCCGGAGTTGCTGTCGGTCGCGCTCGACGAGCAGCGCGCCGGCAGCCTGGCGCATGGGCTCCGCAGCCTCGTGCAGTCGGGGTTTGCCGTGCGCGATCTGTGGTCGTCCGATACCTGGCGGGTGATGGACGAACTGGAAGCGCACCTGGTTCAATCGAAGCAACTGGGCGACGGCACGCTGTGGCAGGTCCAGGAGCACATGGATAAGCTCATCACCGCGCTTTCCGCCTTCAGCGGGCTGGTGATGGAGAGCATGACGCGCGGCAACGGCTGGCTGTTTCTCGATATCGGGCGGCGGCTGGAGCGTGGCCAGCTGCTGATCTCGATCCTGCGCACGGCATTCTCGCTAAGGCATGGCGAGGGCGTGGGAACCCAGCTGATCGAATCACTTCTGGATACCAGCGACAACCTCATCTGCTATCGCCAGCACTACCGCAGCTATTTCGAACTGTCGTCCTTTCTCGAGCTTTTGCTGCTGGACGAGCACAACCCACGCTCACTGGCCTATCAGGTCGCCCGCCTGCAGGAGCACGTCGCCAAACTTCCGCGGGCCAGGGACGGCCATCGCCTCAGTGCGGAAGAACGCCTGATGCTGGAAGCCAGTTCGCTGCTGAGCCTGGCCAATCTGAACGACCTGCTGGTGGTTTCCGAAGACGGCATCCGCGAGCATCTGGACCAGCAACTGAGCCGCCTGTATTACCTGCTCAGCGCGCTCTCCGATACCGTGACGGCGACTTATTTCCGCCACGGCAACGCGCCGCAGTCGCTTTAAGACCGGGATCGCCATGCGCTATCGCGTCACCCACAAAACCGAATACGAATACACCGATACCGTTGGCCAGTCGTACAACGAGGCCCGGCTGGTGCCGCGTGCAAGCGTGCGGCAGACCTTGCTCGCGTCATCGTTGACGATCTCGCCTGTCGAATCGGAATACCGTGTCAGGAAAGACTTTTTCGGCAACCATGTCGCGTATTTCTCGATCCAGGAACCGCATCAGAAATTCATCGTGACGGCTGTCAGCGAAGTACAAATCCTGCCGCAGCCGGGTCAGCTGGATTTTTCCCGTGGCATGCCGTGGGAAACCGTCCGGCAGATACTAAGGCAAGACCAGAGCGCACCGGTGCTCGATGCCCGTCAGTACGCGCAGGATTCGCCCTACATTGCAGCCAGCGAGCAACTGGCCGCCTATGCCGATGCCTCGTTCCCGTCCGGCAGGCCGCTGATCGAAGCCGTACACGATCTCATGCAGCGCATCCACCGGGATTTTACCTTCGACCCGGAATTCACCACCCTCGCCACGCCGCTAGCCGCTGTGCTGGAGCACCGGCGCGGCGTCTGCCAGGATTTCGCCCACCTCGCCATTGGCTGCATCCGCTCGCACGGCTTGGCGGCGCGCTATGTCAGCGGCTATATCGAAACCCTGCCGCCGCCAGGCAAGGAGAAACTGGTCGGCGCCGATGCCTCGCACGCATGGTTTGCCGTCTATCTGCCGGATGTCGGCTGGATAGACTACGATCCCACCAACAACCAGGTGCCGGACGACCAGCACATCACCGTGGCGTGGGGGCGCGACTATGGCGATGTGGCACCACTTAAAGGCGTGATCTTCGGCGGGCAAAACCACGAATTGAAGGTGTCGGTAGAGGTCACCAGATTGAAATAACAAACTCCAGATTCGAAAAGTAAAAACCCCGTCATCTTGCGATAACGGGGTTTTGTATAAAAGTCTGGCGGTGACCTACTTTCGCATGCGAAGAGCATACTATCATTGGCGCGGGTTCGTTTCACGGTCCTGTTCGAGATGGGAAGGGGTGGTTCCAAACCGCTATGGCCGCCAGA
>Ga0172373_10000125_pt1 | contig 110932 bp, 106 predicted proteins | sample Lak10m_2_FD_114546 | JGI IMG/M metagenome (GOLD analysis project Ga0172373, IMG submission 114546) | Freshwater microbial communities from Kabuno Bay, South-Kivu, Congo - kab_092012_10m | ecosystem: Environmental > Aquatic > Freshwater > Lake | place: Democratic Republic of the Congo...
CGCCTTCTACATCGACGCCTGCGGCTTCACCCCCGCCCCCGCCGGCCTCCTCCACCTCGCCTGACCCCACCCCCACCCCACCCCACCGATCTCGGCGCGTTCCGTTCCGGTTTCCGGGACGATACGTACCGAGATCGCAGCGGGCCTGGCCGATCAGCGCGGCCGATACACGTCGGCGCGGTGGTCGATCCGCAGCACGACGACGAGTCGTGCCCCGTCGTCGATCTCGTAGAGCACCCGGTACGCACCTCGGCGGGCCGACCAGACCCCTTCGAGTTCACGCTGGAGTGGGTGGCCGACCCGGCGAGGGTTCACGCACATCGGCCCGACGAGGAACTCGACGACCGCAGCGGCCATGCGCTCGGGGAGGCGCGCCAACTGACGCTCGGCAGAGGCCGCGACCCTCACCTCGAACGCCTGATCCCCGTCCACCGGATGCCGCAGTTCTGTCGCCGTCAGTCGCCCAGGTAGGTCGCCCGCAGCGTGGCCGCGTCGACCACACGTCCGGCGCTGGCCTCGAGGCGGGCCAACTGGATCTGCTGCATCGCTTCTGGGTCGGAGAGCAGGTCGAGGGTGTCTTCCATCGCTGCGAGATCGTCGGTGCTGATGAGCACCGCGGCCGGGCGTCCGTGCCGCGTGACGGTGATCCGGTCGTGCTGTTGCTCGACACGGTCGACCATCTCCGAGAGGCGGGCCTTGACTTCGGCGAGCGGCAGGGTCTCCGACATGACCAGAATTCTAGTCACGTCTCACCAGATCGCCGCCGTCCGGGCATCGCCGCCCTCCAGACCTGAGAACCCGCATCGCCGGAACCGTCAGGCGGTCAGGTCGGGGAGGAGGGCCTCGAGCGCGGCGAGTTCGGTGCGCGGGTTCACGATGCACACCCGCAGGCAGGGCTCGCCGTCGAACGACGTCGGCACCACGAGAGCCTCCCCGGCGGTGGCCTTCGCCCGACTCCACTCGGCGTACTCCTCGCGCCCCCATCCCTCGCGCCGGAACAGCACCACCGAGAGTTCGGGCTCGTTCACCAACGACACGCCGGGGTGACGACGCACGGCATCCGCGAAGCCCCACGCGGTGCGCAACGTCTGGTCGACCGCAGCCGTGTACGCACCGGTGCCGTGGGTCGCGAGCCCGAACCACAACGGCAAGCCGCGAGCGCGGCGCGAGAGGTGGTAGGCGTAGTCGCTCGGGTTCCAGTCGGCGCGGTTCACGGCATCGAGGTACGCGCCGTGCTGCGCGTGAGCGGCAGTCGCCAGGCCCGGGTCGCGGTACACGAGCGCCGCACAGTCGTAGGGAGCGAACAGCCACTTGTGCGGATCGACGCCGAAGCTGTCGGCGCGCTCGATGCCACGGAAGTGGTCGCGCGCAAGCGAACTGCACAGCGCCGCGATCCCGTATGCGCCATCGACGTGCAACCACACCCCGCGTGCCGTGCACACGTCGGCGATCGCATCGAGTTCGTCGACGACACCCGCATTCGTCGTGCCGCCCGTAGCGACAACGGCGAACACGCGCTCGCAGTCGGCGCTGTCGAGCGCTGCGAGGGTCGCCTCCAGCGCGGCGCCCGTCATCCGTCCGTCGCGGCTGGCCGGCACGGTCACCACATCGCAGTCCATCACCGCGGCAGCCGCGCGCACTGACGAGTGCACCTCGCCCGTGGCCGCGATCGCGAGCCGACGCTCGGCCAGGTGCGGGTGACGCTGGCGATGCGCGTGCCGCGCCGTGTGCAGCGCGGAGAGGTTGGCCGCCGATCCGCCCGAGACGAACACACCGCCCGCCGTCGACGGGAAGCCGGCCAGTTCGGCGAGCCATGCCAATGCCTGGTTCTCGGCGGCGATCGCTCCGGCTCCGGCCTCCCAGTTGCCGCCGAAGATCGAGCTCGCACTCACGACGAGGTCGAACATCGTCGACGCGAACCCCGGCGCGGTCGGCACGTAGGCGACGTTCATCGGGTCGTCCATCGGGCGCGTCGCCGGCATCAACACGTCACGGAAGAGCCGCAGCGCCTCGAGTCCACCGATCCCCTCCTCGCACACGGCTCCCTCGATCGCCTCGGCGAGTTCCGACGCGGGCACCGCTCCCCACTGCGGATCCTTCGGCACGCGGAGTCGTTCGAGCGCGTACCCGATCACCGAGTGCGAGAACAGTGCGGTCTCGCCGCTCCACTCGTGCATCTCGAGGGGGTCACGCCCGTCGGGGGACGCCGGTTCCACGGATCTCGGTACGGATAGTCCCGAAAACCGGAACGGAGCGCGCCGAGATCGGTGGGGTTGGGGGGTCATGGGAGGCTCGTGATTCTCGCCGCGGTGCGAGCGATGAGCGAGGTGCGGGTGAGGCCGCGGCGCTCCTCCCACTCGTCGGCGATGCGGAACAGTCGGTACATCGAGTGGATGCCGAGCCACCGCAGCGGCTCGGGTTCCCAGTCGCGTGGCCGGTGCCCCACCCACGGTAGCCGGGCGTGCTGAGTGTCGAGCCCGAGCGCGTGGTGCACCAACGACCGCGCGGCCACATAGGCCGTCGTCACTCCGTTGCCCGCATACCCCATCGCATGCCCGACGCCCGTCGAGTCGTCGTACTGCACCGACGTGCACCAGTCGCGACTCACGCCGAGCACTCCCGACCACGCGTGCTCGGCGCGGAAGCCTACGCCGGGGAAGTACTCCTCGAGCCGGGCGAGCAGGAGCCGCACGGTCGACGCGGCGGTGTCGCCGTCGCCACCCGTGCCCGAGTTGTAGCGATACGGCACGCCACGCCCACCGATGGCGATGCGACCGTCGGGCGTGCGCTGGGCGTAGATGAACGTGTGGGCGACATCCTTGAGCAGCCCGCAGTCGCGCCAACCGATGTGCTCCCACTGGTCGTCGCTGAGCACCTGGGTGGCGATCATCGAGCTGTTCACCGGCACGATGCGACGCTCACCGAGCAGCGGGCCGCTGTACCCCTCGGTGCACACGAAGATCCGCCGCGCCCGCACCGCGACGCCGTCGGCCACCAGCCGCCGTCGACCGAGCTCGGTCACGCGAGTGCGCTCGTGGATCGTGACGCCGCGCGCCTCGACGATCGATGCGAGACCGCGCACGAGCTTGCCCGGATCGAGCCGTGCCACGTCGTCGTACTTGAGCGCACCCGTCATCCCGCGCACGCCGATGTAGCGCGCCGCTTGCTCGGGCGAGAGTTCGTGCACACGATCGGGATCGACGCCGTAGTTGATCGCCGTGGCGCGCTGCGACGCGAGACGTGAGGCGGCCGCACGACTCGTTGCCACGACGAGGTTCCCGTCGTACTGCGCGTCGACGTCGACACCGTGACGCTGCATCACACCGAGCGCCTCGGGCACGCCGTCGATCAGTTCGCGCTGGAGGGTGCGCATCCCCTGCGTGCCGCTGACCTTGCCGGAGTAGATCGCCTTGTTGCCGGGGACGAGTTGCGACAGCCAGCCGCCGTTGCGACCCGAGGCGCCGTAGCCGACGAACTCGGCCTCGAGTACCACGACCCGCAACCCGGGTTCGGCCTCGAGCAAGTGGTACGCCGCCCACAGGCCGGAAAGCCCGCCGCCGACGATGGCGACGTCGACCTCGACAGCCGCCGAGTCGCCGGCCGCACCGCCCATCGCACCGCCGGAACGCACCGACTCGCCCAGCGACGGCCGAGTGGGCCCGACCCCTTGCATCCAGAACGACTTCACGTCCGGAGCGTAGACCCCGACCCCGACCGCGGCCACGAGAACCATTCGGTGGGGCAAGGTGTCTGACACGGTGTGAGCCAGCAGGAGACCACCCCTGAGGAGGAACGGATGACCGCACGACCAGTGCCGATCGATCCGATCCTCGCGGCCTCGCTCGGCCGGGTCGAGACCCGACCGGTCGACCGCCGACACGTGGTCGCACCGGACCCACCGCCCACCGAGTCCACCGACCGCCACGACCCCTACGAGCCGATCGCACCGCGGACCTCCGGCCCGCGGGTCTACGAGAGCATCGAGGTCTGTTACGAGCGCCTGTACCCACGGCTCGTGCGCCTCGCCTTCCTCCTCGTCGACACGCAGGAACAAGCGGAGGAGGCCGTGCAGGACGCCTTCGCCAAGGCGTACTCGAAGTGGGATCGCGTGCTCGAGCCCGATGCCTACATGCACACGGCCGTGGTCAACACGTGCCGGGCCGTGCAGCGGCGACGAGCGCTCGTGCGCCGCACTCCCGAGCCGCGGCCGACCAACGCCCGAGGCGCCGACGAGGTGGCCGATCACGTCGCCGACGTGGTCCGCCGGTTGCCCGTCACGCTGCGACAGGTCGTGGTGCTCCGGTACTACCTGCAGCTCTCCGAACCCGAGATCGCCCGCACGCTGGGGATCGCTCTCGGGACCGTCAAGTCATCACTGCACCGGGCTCGCGCCCGTCTCAAGGAGGAACTGTCATGAACGACCTGTTCGACGATCACATCGGCGATGCGCTCCATCGCGCCGCCGCAGGAGTGCCCGGGCACGCACCCGGCTTCGGCGATGTGCGCCGTCGCGTGCGCCACCGCCGTCGGGTGCACACAGGCCTCGCCGCCGTGCCCGTCGTGGCCGCCGGCGGTCTGCTCGCCCTGCGCCACAGCCCGGTCGCCGTGCCCCTCACCCCCGGCGCACTCGGCACCGCGGGCGAGGGCATGCCCACCACCTCACCACTGAGCGACTGCTATGTCGTCGAGACGACGGTGTTGTCGTCCGACTGGACCGGGATGCTTCCGGTCGAGACGACGGTTACGGCCCCGTTGACCGGCCCGAGTCCCGAGCCCGGCGACCCGACGTCGTCGATCGGTGGCGCGGCACGTCCTGAGGTCGGCGACACGACGTCGTCGTACCCCGGCGCAACGTCGACGACGATCACCGCGGTCGTGGTGAATGGCGAACCGACGGATACGACGCTGCCTGCGTACTCCGCCACGCCCACGACGTCGTACGGACCGTCGGCCATGCCCTCGACCATTCCGTGTGACGGCACGACTCCGGTGACCATGGAGAACGGTCTGCCGACCACGACGATGCAGCCCATCTGCGACCAGCCCGCGACCGTGCCGCCGTGCCTCGAGGTGCCCACCAGCGAGCCGACGGTGTGGGAGTCGGGCCTCACGATCAACGGCGTCGTCTTCCGACTCACCTCCGACCCCAGCGGCAACAGCGGCGGCATCTGCCAGTGGTACCACGACACGATGTCGGGCTGCGACGGCGATCTGCTGGGCGATGGCCAGATCCTCAGCATCCTGCGCTCGAGTGACAGCAACCAGGGGTTGGTGTTCGGTGTCGCACGTCCCGGCGTGAGGGTCGCTCTCGGACTCCCCGATGGCAGCGTGCTCGACGCCACGATGGGCGACGGCGACTGGCGCATCGCGTGGGCTATCGCCATTCCCGCTGAACTCACCGACATCGTCGATCAGGGTGGTGTCGTCCTCCGCCTCTACCCGGCCGGCGCAGAACCCAGCAGCGACCTGACGCCCGACACGATGCTCGTCGACGCGCCGCCGTTCGACGAGATGTCGGTCCTCGACCTGGGTGACAGCGCCTCCGGCGGGCCTGGCTCGACGACCACCAGCCTCCCGGGCGGCTGACCACCTCGGCCTCAGCCGAGAACACCCGGCTCACACGACGAGCACCGAGCGAGAGGGGCGGGGGCATACTGAAGCCCACGCCCCTCTAGCTCAACGGTAGAGCAGCGGACTTTTAATCCGTTGGTTCAGGGTTCGAGACCCTGGGGGGGCACCGGCCGACACAGAGTCGACCAGCAGTTGCCGTTCACTCGGGTACATCGTTCCGCTGACGTGCGGTAATTTCGCGAACATGGCGGTTCGGAGACATCAGGTTGCTGTACTCGCCGCAGTGGCGTCGACCATCCTCGGATGTCTCACCTTCCATGCGGTCGGCCGCGTCGATGCAGCGGCGCGTATCAAGATCACCAAGATCTTCTTCGACGCTCCGGGCCCCGACACCAATCCGACGAACTCAAGCCTCAATGCGGAGTTCGTGGCGGTCAAGAACATGACCACCCTCCCGGTCTTGATGACGGGATGGAAGCTGAACGACGCCCAGAGTCACTCGTTTACGTTTCCGACAGGGTTCACTCTCGCCGCAGGCAAGACCGTCCGGGTGCACACGGGGAAGGGCCTGAACTCAAGCTCGGACCTCTACGCGCGATCTGGAAGCTTCATCTGGAACAACACCGGAGACACCGCAACCGTAAGGAACTCCTTCGGCTCGATCGCCTCAACGTGCAAGTACCCGAACACGTCTGGCGGTGTTGTCATCTACGGCACCGACCTCACAGGCCACTACGCGACCTGCCCCTAGACCCCGGCCATGCCGCTCGCGCGGTCACGGCGCCAGGGAGTCGAGGAAGCGCTGGGCGGCGCGGGTGCTCTCGGCTCGCCAGAGGGCCACGACGTCGGCGGGCGCCTCGGCCACCGCAGCGTCGGTGACCGCCACCATTCGGGCCACCACCTCGCGCTGGCGTCTCACCAGCACCGTGGTCCGCACTCCGGCGAGTCGGGCCAGCACGAGCTTCAGCAACAATTCGCTGCGCAGGTCGCGCAGGTGCAGCACCGGGGCCTCGAGCCATCGCCGCAGTTCGGCGCGTCCGTTCTCGGTGAGCGCGAACAGCGTCCGGGTGCCACCGGCGATCCCCTGTTCCTCCCCCGCTGCGGCGATCAGGCCACGGACCTCGAGTTGTTCGAGCGCCCGATACGTGAGCGCCCGCGACAGCGACCACACCCGGCCCACGTCTCCCTCGGGCCGCAGCCGAGCGGCGAGCGCGAAGCCGTGCGCAGGGCCGAGCGCCAGCAGCCCGAGGCACGCCCACTCGCCGAGGAGCAATTCGTCAGCGGCCTGACGCCGATTCACCGGTCGACCTCGATGTCGGTGGCCTTCACGGCTGCGTGAACCTCGTCACCGGGGCGCAGCCCAAGCTGCTCGAGCGACTCGACGGTGATCTCGGCGACGAGGGGCAACTCGCCCTCGAGCACCACACGTGCCCTGTCGCCGCGGCGGTCGATTCCGGCCACGGTCGTGGCCCATCGGTTGCGGGCGCTGCCCTCCTCCGCACGACGCGACACGACGACGGAGTGCGGGCGGATGACAGCGAGCGCGGGGCCGTCGCCGGCATCGGCGATGACGACACGCGCGCCCGACTCGGTGATGAGCACTCCGTCGACGACAACGCCCTCGACGAGGTTCACGCCGACGAGATCGGCCACGAACCGCGACCGCGGTGTCGCCGCCACCTCCGACAGGGCACCTTCCTGTACCACCCGACCCGCCTCGAGCACCACCACTCGATCGGCGAGCGCATACGCATCGACAGGGTCATGAGTGACGAGCACACGCATGCCGTCGAACGACGCGAGATGGCGACGCAGTTCGGCGCGCACCGCGACACGGGTCGATGCGTCGAGCGCAGCGAGAGGTTCGTCGAGGAGCAGTACGCGTGGCTCGGTGGCCAACGCCCGAGCCAACGCCACCCGCTGGGCCTGCCCGCCCGAGAGGGCCGACGGCACCGACGCCGCGCACGTACCGAGCCCGAGACGCTCCAACCACCCCGCCGCCGCAACCCGCGCCTCCCGACGACGTGCACCGCGCCCACGCAGACCGAAGGCGACGTTGTCGAGCGCCGTGAGGTGAGGGAACAGGAGGTGGTCTTGGAACACGACTCCCATCGGGCGACGCTCGGGTGCGACGCAGACGCCGAGGGTCGGGTCGTCGAGCACCTTTCCGTCGACGGCGATCTCACCCTCGTCGATCGGCAGGAGGCCGGCGAGGCAGCGCAGGAACGTGCTCTTGCCCGCGCCGTTCGGTCCGACGACGGCCACCGTCTCTCCCGGCTCCACACGAAGCGCGACGCGCAGGTCGAGCGACCCTCGGCGCACCACGACGTCGGCCACGAGGCTCATGCGATCACCGCCCCGCCCCCGCGCACCAGCCATCGCCCACGCAAGCCCACCAGCACGGCGAACGACACCACCATCATCAATGCAGCGAGCACGAGCCCGGCTCCGGTGTCGCTCTCGAGTTGGAGGTACACGGCGAGCGGCAACGTCTGCGTGGTGCCGGGGAAGTTGCCGGCGAAGGTGATGGTGGCACCGAACTCGCCGAGGGCCCGCGCCCATGCGAGCACCAACCCAGCCACGAGAGCAGGCCGGACGGCCGGCAGCGTGACGCGCCAGAACACCCGACCACGCGAGGCACCGAGCGTCTGCGCCGCCTCCTCGTAGCGCATGTCCATCTGACGCAGCGCCGCTTCGACCGTCACGACGAGGAAGGGCATCGCCACGAAGGCCTGGGCGACCATCGCACCAGCGGTCGTGAACGGGAGGCGGACACCGAACCACGAATCGAGGTACTGACCGACGAGTCCTCGTCTCCCGAGCGCGGCGAAGAGCGCCACACCGCCCACTACCGGCGGCAGCACCATCGAGAGCGTGGCGAGGGCGCGCACGGCAGCACTCCCGCGGAAGGGCACCCGCGCGAGCAGCCACGCGAGCGGTACTCCGAGCACCGCGGCGATCGCCGTCGCTCCGAGCGAGCACACGAGCGAGAGCCGCAGCGCCGTGAGCGTGGCATCGTCGGCGAGCACGTCGCCAGCCCGCGACCACGGCACGCGCCACAGGAGTCCGACGAGGGGCAGCGCCACGAAGGCCACGCCGAGCGCCGCCAGAACGAGCGCTCCGACGGGAAGGCGACGCGGCATCCGCCGACCGGGCGTCACGGGAGTCCGAACCCGAACGACTCGAGGATGGCGCGGCCCTGCGCACTCGTCGCGAACTCGACGAAGGCGGCCGCATCCGACGGGTTCGGGGCATCGGAGGCCACGGCCATCGGAACTGCGGTCACGACGTTCACGTCGGCCGGGATCTCGACCCCATCGGCGCTCGCACCCGCCGCCGCCACGTCGGTCACGAACACGATGCCGGCATCGGCCTCGCCCGACGTGACCTTGGTGACGACACCCTTGACCTTCTCCTCGTACGACACCGCCGAGACCTCGACGCCGGCGGCGGCGAGGACGGTGGCGGCCCCTCGCCCACACGGCACCGTGTCGGCGCAGAGCACGACCAGCAGACCCGGGTCGGCGAGGTCGGCCACGGCATCGATCGCCTCGGGGTTCCCCGCGCCGACGATGATCGCAAAGCTGTTCGACGCCACGACGGTCGCCGGTCCGACCACCGAACCGGCCGCGACGGCAGACGCCATGCTGGCCTCATCGGCCGTGGCGAGGACATCGGCCGGGGCACCCTCGCCCAGTTGGGCCACGAGGTCGGCCGACCCCGCGAAGCTGAACGTGATCTCGACGTCGGGGTGCTCAGCGTGGAACGCGTCGCCCAGGGCCGTGAACGCCTCGGTCAGCGACGATGCCGCGAACACCGTGATCTCGCGGGTACCCGACGCGGGCTCGTCGCCGCACGCGCTCAGCGCGACCAGTGCGACGGCCAACCCGGCCGCAGTAACCCGTGACGGAGCGATCCGTGAAGGGGTGCGGCGCGAGCGGGTGAGGTGTCGGAGCACGTCGGTACGATAGTCAACAACTGACTATTTCGCCATCGTCGTCATCGCAGTGGGAGACTCACGACATGAGTTGGCAGCACGTCCTCGTCGAGCGCGACGGCCCCTTCACGACCCTCACGCTGAACCGTCCCGAGCAGCGCAATGCGCTCGCCCTCGACGTGATGCTCGAGGTCACCGCTGCGCTGCGCGAGATCGCCGGCACCGACGCGACCGGCGTGATCCTCGCCGCCAACGGGCCGGTGTTCTCGGCCGGCCACCACTTCGCTGACATGGCCGGCCACTCGGAGCAGGAGATCACCCACCTGTTCGAGACCTGCACGACGATGATGGACACGATCCAGGCCATCCCGCAGGTGGTCGTCGCTCGGGTTCACGCGCTGGCCACTGCGGCCGGTTGCCAGTTGGTGGCCAGCTGCGATCTCGCCCTCGCCGCCGAGAGCGCCGGGTTCGCCCTCCCCGGCGGCAAGGGCGGGCTGTTCTGCCACACGCCGCTCGTGGCCGTCACCCGCAACATCGGCCGCAAGCGAGCGCTCGAGATGGCCCTCACCGGCGACGTCATCAGCTCGGCCACCGCTGCCGAGTGGGGGCTCGTCAACCGGGCCGTCCCCGATGCCGAACTTCACGCCGCCACGCACGACCTCCTCACGCGCGCCACCCGCGGCAGCGCAGCGAGCAAGGCCCTCGGCAAGCGCTCGTTCTACGCGCAGGCCGGGCTCGCTCAGGGCGAGGCCTACGAGTACGCGATCGGGCAGATGTCGGCGGCAGCCGTCAGCCACGACGCCCAGGAAGGCATGGCGTCGTTCCTCCAGAAGCGCCATGCCGAGTTCACCGACATCCCCGATGCGGGAGGCCTGCCGGGAACCTGACCGGAGGCGATAGACCTACACCGACAGCCCGACTTCGCCGAGCTGACGACCAACGATCTGACACAGCGGACCCAGGGACGACGGGCATCCGGCCCGGCCCCCACGGAAGGAGCCACCATGAGCACCCTCACCTTCACCGTTCCCGGTATGACCTGCGGGCACTGCAAGGCCTCGGTCGAGGGCGAGGTCGGCAAGGTCGCCGGAGTCACCGGTGTCAGCGTCGACCTCGACTCGAAGGTCGTCACCGTCGAGGGAACCGACCTCGACACCCCGGCCATCGTCGCCGCGATCGACGAGGCCGGGTTCGAGGTCAGCGCCTGACATGCGCATCGGCGTGCGCCTCGCCGTGTTCGCGGTGGTGCTCGCCACCGCGTTCGGCGGCGCGTACGCGCTCGGCAGCGCCACCGAGGGCGACAGCCCTGCGCCGGTGACCACCGAGCACGACATGTCGGGGATGACCGACCACACCGACGTGGTCCCGGGGACGGCGCCGTGAGCACACCCGTCGACACCGCAGCCGGAACCATCACGGCCGAGCACCTCGACCTGTCGCTGTCGGGGATGACCTGTGCCGCGTGTGCGAGCCGGATCGAGAAGAAGCTCAACAAGGTCGGAGGCGTCACCGCCACCGTGAACTACGCCACCGAGAAGGCGTCGATCACGTTCGACCCCGCGGCCACCTCTCCCGACGACCTCGTCGCCGTCGTCGAGAGCATCGGGTACGGAGCACACCTTCCCGTCGCGCTCGGAGCCGACGAGACCGACCCGGCCGAGGAGCGCGTCGCCGATCTCCAGCGTCGCCTCGTGCTCGCCACCGTGCTCGGAGCGCCGGTGCTCGTCGCCTCGATGGTCCCTGCGCTCCAGTTCCGGGGCTGGCAGTGGGTCGCCCTCGTCCTCGCCACACCCGTCGCCGTGTGGTCGGCGCTCCCCTTCCACCGTGCCGCGCTCCGCAACCTGCGCCAGGCCGAGGCGAGCATGGACACCCTCGTCTCGGTCGGTGTCATCGCTGCGTGGGGCTGGAGCCTCTACGCCATGCTCGCCACGCACGCCGGCGACCTCGGTGCGACGATGCCGATGTCGCTCCTGCCCACCCGAGGCGACACACATCACCTGTATCTCGAGGTCGCGAGCACGACCGTCGCGCTGATCCTCGCCGGACGCTGGTTCGAGGCGAAGGCGAAGCGTCGGGCGGGCGGCGCGCTGCGTGCCCTGCTCGCCCTCGGAGCCGACACGGCGTCGGTGTTGCGCGACGACGGCACCGAGGTCGTTCGGCCAGCCGATCAACTACGTGTGGGCGAGCGCTTCGTCGTGCGGCCGGGCGAGCGGATCGCCACCGACGGCGTGGTCGAGGAGGGGTCCTCGGCCGTCGACATGTCGCTCGTCACCGGCGAGAGCGTTCCCGTCGAGGTGTCGGTGGGCGATGCGGTCACCGGCGCGACCATCAACACCAACGGTCGGCTCGTCGTGCGCGCCACACGGGTGGGAACCGACACGGCGCTCGCCCAGATGGCACGGCTCGTCGAGGCCGCCCAGAGCGGCAAGGCACCGGTGCAGCGCCTCGCCGACCGCGTGGCGGGCGTGTTCGTGCCCGTGGTCATCACCCTCGCCGCCGCGACCCTCGGCTTCTGGTTCGCCCGCGAGGGGAGCATCACGCAGGCGATGGCGCCGGCGATGGCCGTGCTGATCATCGCCTGCCCGTGCGCCCTCGGACTGGCGACGCCCACCGCGCTTCTCGTCGGAACGGGTCGTGGAGCGCAGCTCGGGATCCTCATCAAGGGGCCTGAGATGCTCGAGAGCACTCGCCGCGTCGACACCATCGTGCTCGACAAGACGGGCACGGTGACCACGGGCCGGATGGAGGTCTCGGCAGCGCGGCCCGAGATGAGCGGTCTCGACGAGGCCGCTCTCCTCGCGCTCGCGGCAGCTGTCGAACTCGGCAGCGAGCACCCGATCGCCGCCGCCATCGTCCGAGCCGCCGACGGTCGCGGACTCACCGTTCCCGCTGCGAGTGATTTCGTCGCCCATGCCGGAGTGGGCATGACCGCCACCGTCGATGGGGCACACGTCTCGGTCGGTCGGGCCACCGCCGCACAACTGGCGGCGCTGCCCGCCGCACTCGCCACCCACACCGCCGTGGCCGTGCACCGCGACGGCGCCTCGCTCGGTGTCATCACGGTGGCCGACACCGTCAAGCCGACGAGCGCCGAGGCGATCGGTCGGTTCCGTGCACTCGGCTTGCGGCCGATCCTCCTGACCGGCGATCAGGCCGCTACGGCACGAGCAGTGGCAGCCGAGATCGGTCTCCCGGAGGCCGACGTGATCGCCGGTGTGCTGCCGCACCAGAAGGTCGAGCACGTGCAGGCTCTCCAGGCCGACGGCCGGGTCGTGGCGATGGTGGGCGACGGTGTCAACGACGCGGCTGCGCTGGCCCAGGCCGACCTCGGCATCGCGATGGGCACCGGCACCGACGTCGCCATCGAGGCCAGCGACCTCACCCTCGTGCGCGCCGACCTCACCAGCGCGGCCGATGCGATCCGCCTCAGCCGCCGCACCCTCGCGGTCATCAAGGGCAACCTGTTCTGGGCGTTCGCCTACAACGTCGCGGCCATCCCGCTGGCGATGGGCTGGCTGCTGTCGCCGGTGGTGGCGAGCGCGGCGATGGCGTTCAGCAGCGTGTTCGTCGTGAGCAACTCGCTCCGGTTGCGCCGCTTCCGGCCCGGCTGACCTGACGGGTCGGCAGCGCGCCCTGGCGGCGCGGGGTGGGAACGAGCTGGTTCGGCCCCGACGTGGCGTGAGGCCGAGCGACGCCCGACGTCGGTGGCCCTCAGGCCGCCAACGCCGCACGCAGACGGTGGACGAGCCGCACGCGATGGTTCTGCACCGTGCGCGACGTGCAGCCCATCTCCTCCGCGGCCTCGGCGAGCGACTTGCCGGCGGCCAGGAGGCGGAGCACCACACGGTCGGCATCGTCGAGCACGGCGTCGCGCATCGCGTCGACGCGGGCCACCATCCGTGCCAACTCGAGGAGTGCATCGTCGTCGAGCGTCTCCTCGGCCGGATCGCCCGACGACGACGACCACTCGACGGGCCACCCCGCCCGATCGGGCACACCCGACGGCACCGTCACCATCAACCGTCGCGATTGCTTCCGGTAGGCGAGGTGCTCGGTGTCGCGCAGCAGGTTGGAGACGAGATAGCGGGGCCGGGTGTCGACCGGGTAGGTGCGGATGACGCTCCAGGCCACCGAGACGAGTTCGTCGATCGGCTCCCAGCTGTCGACGGCCCGCCTCCTCCAGCGCTTGGCGGCAGCCCGCAACCCGGGGAGGAGCCGCTGCAAGACCACCCGTGCCGCGAGATCGTCGGTGGGCGCGTGGCGCAGCAGTTGGCGGACGACATCGTCACCGGTGTGCTGTCCGTCGGCACGGCCGCCGGTGTCGTGCGGCGAACGTGTCGCCGTCGGGCGCTCGTACGTGCGCCACCCGGTCGCGACGAGGGCGTCGTGCAGGCTGTCGACGCCGTCGCCCAGCCCCCACCGGGCGACCTGTCGCCGGGTCGAGGGCCGCAGGGAGAGCTGACGCCACTCCCGCTCGAGACGCTGGAGCACAGCGGCCTTGTCGTCGGGCAACGGGTCGAGGCGAGTGGTCGCGGGGCGGGCGGGGAAGGGGATGACCGGAGTCGGGGTGTCGTTCATGACGGCACCGTCGGCCTCGCCCCTCCCCCGAGACCTCACCGCCACCCTCACTACGACGAGAAATGTCGGCCGTGAGCAGGGATTCCTCTCACAGCACCTTCCGTCGGGCCGTCGAGAGCGTCGCCAGTACGGGTGATGAATCCCCGCCACTCGCTCGCTCCGTCACCCGACCTGGCTTCCCACGGGTCGGGCTGGTGGGCCACCTGGATCGCCGGACCCGACTGTGGCACGACGGTCGCGCTCGGTGATCACGGCCGCCGGTGGCTGGTCGGGAGCACTGGCTCGGCGGTGATCCGGTGCGACGACCCGGCACTCGCCGCCCACCACGCCGTCGTCGAGATGTGCCCGGCCGGAGCTGCCACCGGCCGGGCCCACGGGGAGGTGCCGCGGGTCGTGGTGCTCGCGGCACCTCCCACCGCCGCTAACCGGGCAGTCACCGTCGCCGGCAGCACGCCGCTCGGGCACTCGGTGCTCGCCGTCCATCGCAGTGCCCCGCCGCCCGCCGTCGTCCGTCCCGACGGCATGGTGCGCCGAAGGGCGCGGCCACGCCGGCCGGTTCCTGTCCCTCCGCAGGAACCGGCCGGCCTGAACGACCCGCCCGACGGCCCCGGATCCGACTCTGCTCCGGCGGCACTCGCCCTGATCTCGTCGGCGGTCGGTCTCGTCGTCGCCGTCGTCATGGCCGTCGTGCTCGCGCAGCCGATGTTCGCCTGGTTCGCCCTGTCGGGTGCGGTGGTCGCCGTCGCCGGGTGGGCCGCCCAGCGGTGGTGGCACCGCCGCCGCCAACGCCGCGACCGCGATGCCCGACGCCGCCAGCGCGTGGAGCACGAGGCAGCGCTCGCCGCCCACCGGATCGCTCTGCGGCGCCACACGCTCGCCACGACCCCCACCGTCCCGCGGGCGTGGAACTCGGTGATCCACGGTGATGCCCACCTGTGGGAGCGCCGCCGTGCCGACACCGATTCGTTCGTGGTCGGTCTCGGCGCGCTGTCGACCGAGGTGGGCCACCTGACCACCGACCTCGCTATCTCCCGACGGATCGCGGTCACCGGTCCTCGGGCCACCGACGCGCTCCGGGGACTCCTCCTACAGCTCGTCGCCCAGTGCGGACCGGCCGACCTACGGCTCGTGGCAGTCACGCACGAACCGTCGACACTGCAGAACGGAGGCGGACCTGATCGCCTCTCCGGCCTGCCCGCCGATCTCGGCCGGCTGCCACACGGTGTCGAGTGCGCGGCCGACGAACTCGCCGAGGTGCTCGCCCACGAGACCACCGACGACCGCCACGTCCTCGTGGTCACCGACCTCGCCGACCAACTCGCCATCCGCACGTCGCCACTACGCCGAGCGCTCGATGCCCACCCAGGTGTGTCACTCGTGTGCGTCCACCCCGGACCGCCACCCCTCCTCTGCACGGCGGAACTCGCCACCGACGACTCGGGTCGCGTGACATGGACGCCCGACCGAGCCGCGCCGAGCGAACGGCAGCACGGATTGCTCACCGGCGTCGGAGCGGCACGTTGGGCGACGGCGGTCGCCGTACTCGGGTGGCTCACCGACCCTGAGGACGACGCAGGCGCGCGGCAACTGCCCGACACGGTCGACCTCGCCGACGTCATCGCCTTCGACCCCGATGCGGTGGCATCGCGGTGGAACGACGGCTCGTCACGAAGCCCGCGCGCCGCGCTCGGAAGTGCCGCCGATGGTCTCGTCGCGATCGACCTCGTGCGCGACGGCCCTCACGCCCTCGTGGTGGGCACCACAGGGTCGGGCAAGAGCGAGCTGCTCCGCACCTTCGTCGTCGGGCTCGCCTCCGCGACACCGCCCGACCTGCTCCAGTTCGTGCTCGTCGACTTCAAGGGCGGTGCGGCCTTCGATGCCTGCGCACGCTTGCCACACGTCGTCGGCCTCGTCACCGACCTCGACGCGAGCGGCTGCGAGCGCGTCGTGCGGAGCCTGCGCGCCGAACTGCGCCGGCGCGAGGCGACACTCCGGTCGGCCGGAGTCGCCGATGTCGCCGACCTCCACGGCGGCGCGTTCGACCGCGAGACGGCGAGCGAGGTGCCACGCCTGGTCGTCGTCATCGACGAGTTCGCCGTGCTCGCGCAGGAGTTGCCCGACGTGCTCCACTCGCTCGTCGACATCGCCCGGCGGGGTCGCAGCCTCGGTGTGCACCTCGTGCTCGCGACGCAACGGGCGACGGGGATCCTGAGCGATGACATCAGAGCGAACACCGCGCTCCGGATCGCGCTTCGGCTGCACGACCACACCGAGTCGCGCGACATCGTCGGCGACGACTCGGCCGCTCGGCTCCCACGGCGCACTGCCGGGCGCGCCGTGGTGCGGCTCGGCGACGACGAGCGGATCGTCTTCCAGTCGGCGTACTCGGCTCCCGTGCTGGCACAGGCGGTCGACGTGCTCGCGCAAGTTGCCGTCGACAGCGGGCGTCGGCCGCTCCGACGACCGTGGTGCGAACCGCTGCCCTCGGTGCTTCCGGCAGGTGAGCCGGGGCGGTGCGGCGACGGCGCGCTCGGACTGATCGACGACACCGAGGCCCAGAGGCAACGGCCCCTCCACTGGGCGCCCGAGGCGGGCGGGTTGCTGCTGCTCGGTGGACCGCGGACCGGCCACACCTCGACGCTCGACCTTCTCGAGCGCCACGTCGCAGGGCAGGTCGGGGTCCGCTCCGAGCGCCACGTCGCAGGGCCAGCTGGGGGCCGCTCCGCGGGTCGCGTCGCTCTCGCCGCCCGAGCCGTCGTGCGCATCGACGCATCGCTCGACGAGGTCGCGCTCCATCGTGCGTTGGGTGAGGCGGCGGGCGACTCCGACGCCGTGCTGATGGTCGACCGGTTCGACCTCATTCGCTCGGCACTCGAGCGAGACGGCCGCGAGGTGCACCTCGAGATGCTGGTGCACGCCCTCGTCCGCCAGCACTGCGTGGTGGTGTCGGCATCGTCGCTCGCGGCCGTTCCCGGCGCCGTCCTCCACCGACTCACCGCGCGGTGGGCGGCGCGGGTGAGCGACCCCTTCGAACTCCAGGGACTCGGTGTGCGGCCCGACGACAACCCGCCCGGCGTGCCGGGGAGGATCGTGATCACCGCCGGACCCGATGCGGGGATGCACGCGCAACTCGCCCTCGTGAACGGGCCGACGACCCGCCGACGACGAGGCGGCAGGCGAGACGCCGACCCGACCTCCGCAAGCACCGACCCGTTCGCCGCGGGGACCGACCCGTTCTCCGTCGGGACCGACACGGCCACCGGAACGCCCGTGGGGTTGTGTGCCGAACTCGGCGAACACCTCCTCGTCACGGGATCACGACGCTCGGGCCGGACCACCGCACTCAGAGCGATCAGCGCTGCGTGGAGCGCGCTGCAGCCCGAGGGTGTCGTCGTGATGACCGGCGGTCGAGAAGCGCGCCGCGCACTCGACGAGTCGTGGGCGACTGCAGCGCACGACTGCCTCGACCAGCCGACGCTGTTGGCAATCGACGACGCCGATGCCATCGACGACGACCCCGCGCTCCGGGCACTGCTCGAGACGCGGAGCCCGTTGCTGACGGTGGCGATCGCCGTCGACCCGGCCGGCCTCCGAGGTCGCTACGGACACTGGACGCTCGAGGTGCGGCGTCACCGCACGGGGCTCGCCCTCCTCGGTGGCGACGACGACGGCGACGCATGGGGCATCGTGCTTCCACGGCGCCTCCCGCTGTCACCCGCTCCCGGCCGCGCGCTCGTCATCCGGCGCGGCATCGTCGACGAGTCACTCGGCCCGAGGATCATCACCATCGCCACCCCACCCGACTGACCCACGGCGCACGCGAAGCCCCACCCGAAACGGGCGGCAGTAGGCTCCTCCGCCGATGACGACGCTGCGTATCCCCCGCCGTGTCGGTGCCGTGCTCGCTGCCGGTGCCGCGCTCCTCGCCGCCTGTGGAGGCGAGACGGCTTCGACCTCGTCCACCATTCCGCTCGCCCCTCGGGTGACGGTGACGTCGGTGAAGGGCGACCCGCAGAGCGAACTGATCGCCACGATCTACGCCCGTGTGCTCGAGGAGGCCGGCTTCCGTGTGGCCCGCAAGGACGCTGTCGAACTCGACCGCGCCGGCTACATCCAGGCGATCGCCGACGGTGAGTTCCAGCTCATCCCCGACATGTCGTTGCCGCTGAAGAAGTTCCTGTGGTCCGACGGCAACGCCCCCGTCACCACCGATCCGGCCACCACCGGCGGCGAGGTCGTCAAGGGTGGCAACTCGGTCGCCGAGCAACTCCTCGCCATCGAGACGGCTCTCCCCGACGGCGTGAGCGTCAGCGGTGGTGCGCTCGCCGAACAGAAGAACGTCGTGGCCTGCTCGCCCGCCTTCGTGAAGGCCAGTGGCGAGGCGCAGCTGATCACGATCACCAACCTCCTCGATGCCGAAACCCCGGCGCGGATCGGTGCCACGGCGGCGATGCTGGCCGACACGTCGATCGGCTTCCCCGTCCTCGCCGACGTCTACAGCGCCGACTTCACGAGCGTCGAGCTCGGCGACGACACCTCGGCCTCGGTCGCGGCTGCCGTGAAGGACGACACCGCCGACTGCTTCCTGCTCGACTCGCTCGACCCGGCGCTCGGCGCCTCCGACCTCGAGGTGCTCGCCGACGACAAGGCCTTCGTGCCCGGCAACGCGGTCGTCGCCCTGCTCGCCGGTGGGATCGCCACGCCCGACCTGCTCGCGTCGCTCGAATCGGTGGCCACCGTGCTCACCACCGCCCGTCTCAACGGGATGATGGTCGAGATCCTCGTCAACGGCACCGACCCGAGCGAGGTCGGCGAGGCGTTCTGGCGCACCGTCGGCAGCACGGCCGGCGCCATCGACACCGGCCTGACCGACACGACGGCCGTGGCCCCCGAGACCACCGCTGGCTCCAGCGAGACCACCGCCGCGGCCACCGACACCACCGGCGGCTGACCGCGCCGGCCTACCGGGTGCGCTCATCCGGGGTCGTGATGTCTGCCAGACTGACCGCACTGTGACCGTTTCCGTCCGTGACCTCACCAAGAAGTACGGCTCGAAGGTCGCCGTCGATCATCTCTCGTTCGACGTGCGACCCGGAGTCGTGACCGGCTTCCTCGGGCCCAACGGCTCGGGCAAGAGCACCACGATGCGCTGCATGCTCGGCCTCGATCGGCCCGACGGTGGCGAGGTGTCCTTCGACGGTCAGCGCTTCCGCGACCTGCCCACCCCGCTGCACCAGGTGGGCGCCCTGCTCGACGCCTCGTACGTGCACCCCGCCCGCACCGCTCGCAACCACCTGCGGTGGCTGGCCGTCAGCAACGGTCTGCCGCAGAAGCGGGCCGACGAGGTGCTCGAGATGGTCGGCCTCACCGCCGTCGCCAAGGGCCGGCCCAAGAAGTTCTCGCTGGGTATGAAGCAGCGGCTCGGCCTTGCGTCGGTGCTGCTCGGCGATCCGCAGGTCGTGATCCTCGACGAGCCCGCCAACGGCCTCGACCCTGAGGGCATCCGCTGGATCCGCGACGTGCTCGTCCACCTCGCCTCGCAAGGGCGGGCGGTGCTCGTCAGCAGCCACCAACTCTCGGAGATGGCGCTGATGGCCGACGACCTGGTGGTCATCGGGCAGGGGCGCCTGATCGAGCAGGGCACGGTCGACCAGTTCGTGTCGCGCTACGCACTCACCTGGGTGCGGGTCGTGAGCCCGCAGGCGAGCGCACTGGCTCCGGCCGTCGAGGCCGGTGGTGGTCGAGTCGAGTGGATCGGGCCCGACTCGTTCGACGCACACGGGGTCGAGAGCGCCGCCATCGGTGAGGCCGCTGCCCGCGACGGCATCGTGCTCCACGAACTGTCGCCGCAGACCGGCTCGCTCGAGGACGCCTTCCTCAAGGCCACGGCCTCGGTGCAGGAATACACCACCCATCTCGAGGCCAGCAGCGACGGAGGTGCGGCGTGAACATCCTCCGCTCCGAATGGCTCAAGTGGCGCACGGTGCGCATGCACTGGCTGCTCGTCGGTATCGCCATGGGCCTGCCGATCGTGGTCAGCATCCTGACAGCGATCTTCCGCAACGACGGGATGCTCGACAAGAGCTCGGTCTATGAGCTCGTCCTCGGCACCTCGTTCGTCACCGCGATCCTCTCGGGTGTCGCGGCCGCCGTCGTCACCTCGGGTGAGTACGGCCACCTCACCATCCGCCCGACCTTCGCCGCCATGCCCCGCCGCGGCGTGGTACTGGCAGCGAAGGCGTTGCTCACCCTGCTGATCGGCATCGCCACCCAGGTGGTCGTGCTCGTGGTCGCGATCACGGCGTCGTTCTCGATCCTCGACAGCCGCGGCATCCTCTCGACCCAGCCGGTGGCCGACGCGATGCCGGCGATGATCGGCTCGGTCGCCTTCGTCGCCATGCTCGCCCTGGTCGGCCACGCTCTCGGCGCGCTGTTCCGGAGCGCACCGCTCTCGATCACGACGATCATCCTGTGGCCGCTCCTCGTCGAGAACATCATCGGCGCCCTCCTCGTCGCGATCACCGACAACGAGTCGGTGCTCGACTGGCTCCCCTTCCGGATCGGGTTCGAGATGCTCAGCTACTCGGCCTTCGACATGGGCGACGGCGGGATGTTCTCCGACGGACCCACGCGCCTGCAGGCCTCGCTCTACTTCGGCGCCGTCAGCCTCGGCCTGACCCTCCTGGCCAGCCTCGTCGCCTCCCGCCGCGACTCCTGACCCCACCCCACCCCCACCCCACCGATCTCGGCGCAGATCGTTCCGGTTTTCGGGACTATGTGGACCGAGATCCTGAGGGACTCCGACACGAGCGCTCCGGATCGGCGGCGGCGCGCAGATCTCGGTACGTATGGTTCCGAAAACCGGAACGGAACGCGCCGAGATCGGTGGGGTTACTTGGAGCGGAGCTCGAGGCTGTCGCGCTTGATGATCGTGTAGTGACGCTCGTGCTGGTCGATCCAGCCGAGGCGGATGAAGCTGGCGATCGCCTTGTTGACACGCTCGCGGGAGGCGCCCACCATGCCGGCCAGTTCCTCCTGCGTGATGGGGAGGGTGAACTCGTCGGCGCCCTCGCTCAACTCGAGCAGGCGCTTGGCGGTCCGGCCGGTGACGTCGAGGAAGACACTGTCGGCGAGCACCTCGTCCACCACACGCAGACGACGCGCCAGCAACCGGGTGACGCCCCACAACAGGTTGGGGTCGCCGCGGAACGCCGTGGCGATCGGGGCGAACGGGATCGCGAGGACCACACTCGGCTCGAGCGCACGAGCCATCGCCGAGCGCGGGCCGTCGTCGAGCAGTGACATCTCGCCGAACAGGTCGCCACCGTCCATCAGGGCCACCACGGTCTCGCGATGGTCGATCGGGTTGGCGATCGCGATCGCAATGCGACCACTGACGACGAGGTACAGCGAGTCGGCGACGTCGCCCTCGCGGAACAGCACGTCGCCGCGCACGAGCGGGAGCTCTTCGCCTTCCTCGGCGAGTTGCCGCACGAGAGCCGCCGGAGCGTCGGCGAAGAAATCGGTGCGGGCGAGGAGTTCTTCGTGAGCCATGCGCCGCCCACGGTACTACCCTCGCCGACGTGGTGCCGCAGCAGCCGGAGATCGTCTGGACCATCGTGGTCGCGGGTGGTTCGGGCACGCGCTTCGGCGGACCCAAGCAGTACGAGTCGCTCGGCTCCCGACGTGTCCTCGACTGGTCGGTCGACACGGCCCGCGCTGCGTCGGACGGGGTCGTCGTGGTCGTTCCGGCCGCCGACGCAGCACGCGAAGGTGGCGTGGCCGGTGGAGCCTCACGCAGCGAGTCGGTCCGCGCCGGTCTCGCCCACGTGCCCGACGAGGCGACCATCGTCTGTGTCCACGACGGCGCCCGACCGTTCGCCGACACGACGATCTTCGAGCGTGTGATCAGCGCCGTCCGCGAGGGCGCCGACTCGGCCATTCCCGGAGTCGCCGTCGCCGACACGATCAAGAAGGTCGACCGCGACGGCCGGGTGGTCGACACCCCCGATCGCTCGTCGCTCGCCGCCGTGCAGACCCCGCAGGCCTTCCGGGCAAGCGCCCTGCGCGCCGCCCACGCACGCGGTGGCGAGGCCACCGACGATGCCGCCCTCGTCGAGGCCGACGGCGGCTGGGTCGTGGTGGTGGCCGGAGAGCCGCGCAACCGCAAGATCACCGATCCCGACGACCTCGCCTGGGCGCGGCGTCAGGTCAGCGAGGAGACCACCGTGACAGCAGCCCCGGAGATCAGGGTCGGTCAGGGATTCGACATCCACCGCTTCAGCGACGACCCCGCCCGGCCGCTCGTGCTCGGTGGCGTGGTCTTCGAGGGATCGCCCGGCCTGCACGGCCACTCCGATGCCGACGCCGCGGCCCACGCCGTGACCGATGCGCTCCTCGGCGCCGCCGGTCTCGGCGACATCGGCGAGCACTTTCCCGACACCGACCCGCGCTGGAAGGGAGCCGACTCGCTCGACCTTCTCCGTCACGCGGCTGGGCTCGTGCGCACCGCCGGGTGGACGATCGGCAACGTCGACTGTTCGGTCGTCTGTGAAGCCCCCAAGCTCGCCCCGCACAAGCCCGAGATGCAGCGCCGTCTCAGCGAGGCGACGGGAGCGCCGGTGACCGTCAAGGGTCGTCGGGCCGAAGGTCTGGGCGCCCTCGGGCGGCGTGAAGGCATCGCCTGCTGGTCGGTCGCGGTCCTTACCCGTGCGACAGGGTCCGAGCCGAACTGAGCGCGACACGGTTGACTGGTGCGACGGCAGGCCGCTGGGCACGTGACAGCGACCGGGCACGAGGAGGCTGACATGGCAGGACGGCAACCCACAGGCGGACGCGGCGGATCATCCGGTCGTGGCAGCGCGCCCCGGGGCGGCAGCACCGGCGGTCGGGGTCGTTCGGGCGGATCCGCCGGCGGCGGTGCACGCGGCGGATCGGGAACCGGCGGGAGCGCAGGCCGTGGTCGTCCGGCCGGCGGTGGCGGTGGCCGCAGTTCGTCCGGCAGCGGCGACAGCCGCGGTGGTCGCGGCTCGTCCGCCGGGCGCGGTGGGCGCGACAACTCAGCGCGCCAGTTCGCCTCGCGTGGTGCCGGTCGCACCGGACGCATCGCCGAACCCGGCGCCCGCAAGACCGTCGAGAAGAGCCTCGGTGGCGAGCAGGTCGAGGGCCGTCAGGCCGTCCGCGAACTCCTCGTCGCCGGCAAGCGCCGCGTCAAGGAGATCTGGCTGGCCGGCGACCTCGACCCGAACGACGTGGTCGACGACATCATCGAGATCGCCCGATCGATGCGCGTCCAGGTCACCGAGGTCAACCGCAAGCGGCTCGAGTCGCAGGCCCGCAGCGAGGCTCCTCAGGGCGTCATCGCGTTCGCGGCACCGCTCGAGGACGTCGAACTCGACGTGCTCCTCCGCCGCCGTCCGAACGACCCGCCGTTCCTCGTCGCTCTCGACGGGGTCACCGACCCGGGCAACCTCGGCGCGCTGCTGCGCTGCTGCGACGGAGCCGGGGTCCACGGCGTCGTGCTGCCCCGTCACCGTGCCGTGCACGTCACGCCGACGGCGGCCAAGGCGGCCGCCGGTGCGGTGGAGCACGTCCCGATGGCCATGGTCGGTGGGCTCCCCGCCGCACTCGCGCGCATCAAGGACGCCGGCATCTGGGTGGTCGGGCTCGACGATGCGGCCGACCGCAGCCTCTTCGAGATCGACGACCTCGCCAAGGAAGGAATCTGCCTGGTGATGGGCGCCGAGGGAGCCGGTCTCTCGCGTCTGGTCCGCGAGCGCTGCGACATGATCGTCAGCATCCCGATGAAGGGTCGCCTCAGCTCGCTCAACGTGAGTGCCGCTGCCGCCCTCGCCGTCTACGAGGTCACCCGCCACCGTTCGTGACCGCCGACGTGTCGCCCTCGATCACGTCGCGGGGCACGTCACCCGGATCACCTGCTGCAGTTGGATGTCGAAGGTCGCCACGGCCTCGGCACCGTAGAGGGCGATGATCTGATCCATCGTGGTCACCTCGTCGGGGCAACCCTTCTTGTCGACCCTCAGCGAGCGCGGCAGGACCCACCCGTTGGCGAGTCGCACCATGCGGTTGTCGAGCATCTCGACCACGCCGGGGAGTGCGATCGGCGAGCGTCCGTTGCCGTCGATGACGGCGAACCACAGCACGGCCTCGCCCAGCAGGTCGGCGACGACCACGCAGTCGCCACGCCGCGGCGTCCGTTCGCAGGTCACCTCGCCGAGCGTCTCGGGTGCGATCGTCATCACCCGGTTGGCGGTCAGGTTGAGCTGGATCTCGCCCGACGTGACACCGTCCGTCCCGACCTCGAGGAAGTCGCCCTGGCGCACCGACTGGATCGGCGCGATGAGATCGACCACACGCGTCGCGCCCGAGGTCGAGCCCTCGCCCACCTCGACACCCGTCACCGAATCGACCGTCGGCGTGGCCGCTGAGTCGTCGCTGCCGAAGAGCCACGACAGCACGAACCACATCGCCGCGAGCGCGAGGACAGCGAGCCAGAAGCGGAGCGAGGCGAGCTGACGCACGCGGCGAGCGTAGGTCAGGCCGCGACGGTGCGCAGGGCAGTGACCGCCGCTCGCGCAGCAGCCGCGCCGATCGCGTCGAGGACCTCGTCGGTGTGTCCGAGGCCGACGAAGAGCGCCTCGTACGCGCCGGGCGCGAGGGCCACACCCTCGGCGAGCATGGCGTGGAAGAACGCGGCGTAGAGCTTCTCGTGGGTGGTCTTGGCCTCGTCGAAGTTGGTGGGCGCGGCGCCCTCGCCGAAGTACATGCCCACGAGGGTTCCCACGACGGGGAAGGTGGCCGGAAGACCGGCCGCGTCGCACGCCGAGGTCAGCACCGACGCGAGGCGAGCGGCCCGCGTGCGGAGAAGGTCGTACGCGGCGGGCGTGAGTTCGCCCAATGCGGCGCGACCAGCGGCCGTGGCCAGCGGGTTGCCCGCGAGCGTCCCGGCGTGGAACACCTTGCCGAGCGGCGAGAGCGTCTCCATCAGATCGCGACGGCCGCCGACAGCACCGATCGGCAGACCGCCGCCGATGACCTTGCCGAACGTGGTCAGGTCGGGGCGCACTCCGTACTGCTCCTGCGCGCCACCGGTCCCGAGGCGGAAGCCGGTGATGACCTCGTCGAACACGAGAAGCGCACCGACACGGTCGCATTCAGCGCGCAGTCCCTCGAGGAAACCCGGCTGCGGAGCGACGACACCCATGTTCGCCGCCACGGGCTCGACGAAGACCGCCGCCACCTGCTCGTCGAGGGTCGGCACGACGTTGTAGGGCACGACCATCGTGCTCGCCACCGCACTCGCCGGCACACCCGCGGTGCCCGGGAGTCCGAGGGTTGCGACACCACTGCCGCCCGCGGCGAGCAGGGCATCGGTGGCACCGTGGAAGTTGCCGTGGAAGATCACGATCCGGTCGCGGCCGGTGAAGCCACGGGAGAGGCGCACCGCCGTGCTCGTCGCCTCGGTGCCCGAGTTCATCAGGCGCACGCGCTCGCACGAGGGAACGCGTCGGCTGATCTCCTCGGCCAACAACACTTCACCCGGAGTCGGCGCACCATACGACGTGCCGTTGACCGCAGCGGCAGAGATCGCGGCCGTCACCGACGGATGGGCGTGCCCGAGGATCACGGCTCCGTACGACTGAACGAGGTCGATGTACCGGCGGCCCTCGACGTCGAACACGTACGGACCCTCGGCGCGCTCGACGATGTAGGGCGTGCCGCCCACGGCCTTGAACGCACGGATGCTGCTGTTGACGCCACCGGGGATGGCGGCACACGACCGAGCGAAGAGCTCGACGTTGTCGCGCGGCAGCCCGCCGGGGAGAGCGGGAAGATCGGCAGTGCTCACTGGTGGACCTCCGCATACCAACGGGCGAGATAGGTGAGGATGATGTCGGCACCGGCACGCTTGATCGCGGTCAGGTGCTCGGTGGCCACGACGTCGTGGTCGATCCAGCCGTTCGCGGCTGCGGCCTTCAGCATCGAGTACTCACCACTCACGTGGTACGCCGCCACCGGCACGCTGACGGCGGCCTTCACGGCAGCGATCACGTCGAGGTACGCAAGTGCGGGCTTGACCATCACCATGTCGGCGCCCTGCTCGAGGTCGGCCTGCACCTCGACGAGAGCCTCGCGGGCGTTGCGCCAATCCTGCTGGTACGCCTTACGGTCGCCGCCACCGACGATCGCGCAGTCGACCGCATCGCGGAAGGGTCCGTACAGACCGCTCGCGTACTTCGCCGAGTAGGCGAGGATCGACACGCCCGAGTGCCCCGACCCGTCGAGCGCCTCGCGGATCGCGCCCACCTGGCCGTCCATCATCCCGCTCGGGGCGACGACGTGCGCGCCCGCGTCGGCCTGGGCGATCGCGATGCGCTGGTAGATCTCGAGGGTCGCGTCGTTGTCGACCGATGTCGCCGGGTCGCCGGCCGGACCGTCGAGCACACCGCAATGTCCGTGCGACGTGTACTCGTCGACACAGAGGTCGGCGATCAGCACCATCCGGTCGCCGAGTTCGGCGCGCAGATCGCGGAGGCACTTCTGCATCACGCCGTCGGGGTCGAACGCGCCCGAGCCGAGTTCGTCCTTCACGGCCGGCACACCGAACAGCACGACCGCGCGCACACCGAGGTCGGCGAGCTCGCGCACCTCTTGCTGGAGCGAGGCCGGCGTGTGCTGTACGACGCCGGGGAGCGAGGCGATGGGCTGGGGGGTGTCGATTCCCTCGCGCACGAAGAGAGGCGCCACGAGGTTGCGCACGTCGAGCGAGGTCTCGGCCACGAGGTCGCGCATCGCCGACGACTGGCGGAGGCGACGGGGCCGTGTCACGGGGAAGTGTCCGGTCACGCTGCGAGCGTATTCGCTCGCGCCGCGAACCTCACCGGCCGACTCACGACCCGACGATCGCCTCGAGGGCCGCCACGAGTCCGTCGAGCGAATGGTCTTCGGCGACGGCGTCGACGCGCACGCCGACCGATCGGGCCGCCTCGGCGGTCTGGGGGCCGATGGCGACCACGAGGCTGGGCACATCGGTACCGAAGGCCGCCGCCCACGAGCGAGCGGCGCTCCCACTGGCGAGGAGCAGTGCGTCGGCGGCGAGCGCCTCGGCCCGCACCTCGTGGGCGGGCTCGACCGGCACCGTGCGATACGCCCGGACGACATCGACCGACCAACCCTTGGCGGCCAGACCGTCGGCCACCGTGGGCTTGGCGTCGGCAGCCTGGACGAGCACGACGGCGCCGTCACCCGCGGGCATCGCCGCCACGAGGTCGGCGCCGCTCTGGCGGGTCGGCACCAGATCGACCGGCCAACCCGCGCCCTCGAGGGCAGCTGCCGTGGTCGATCCGACCGCGGCCGTGCGAGGACCCGCGTCGGGAGCAGGCCCGCGTGCACCGGCGAGAGCCTGCGCGCCGTTGGGCGAAGTCACGACCACCCAACTCGCCGAGGCGAGGTCGAGACGGGCGAGACGGCTGGCCTCGGTCTCGATCGATTCGATCCGGACGAGGGGCACCACCACGGGCGTCGCCCCGCGCGCGATCAGCCGCTCGGCGAGGCTCCCCGCCTGCTCGGACGACCGCGTGACCACCACGCGCCGACCGGCGAGCGGGAGGTCCATGCCCTACCGCTCCACCCGTGCACGCATCGAGGCGGCGAGCGCGGCAGCGAGCGGGCCCCACTCGGCCACGTCGATGCCGAGGTCGATCGTCTCGCGCACCACCTGTCCGTCGTCACCGGCGAGGAACCCGTGGAGGCGACCGTCGACGACATGGGCCGCCACGGGCAGCGAGCACCCCGTCCCGAGTTCGGCGAGGAACGACCGTTCGGCGCTCACCCGGGCCCGGGTCGCCGGATGGTCGACGGCAGCGAGCAGCCGAGCGGTCTCGTCGTCGTCGCTGCGGCACTCGATCGCGACGCACCCCTGACCGGGCGAGGGGACGAACTCCTCGACGGAGAGGGCCTCGGCGATGCGCTCGGTGAGCCCGAGGATCTGCAGCGCGGCGACGGCCATCACGAGAGCGCCACCGTCGGGCAACTTCGACAGGCGCGTGGCGATGTTGCCGCGCAGTTCGACGAACTGCAGGTCGGGTCGCACCGACTGCAGTTGAGCGCGACGGCGAACCGAGCCGGTGGCCACGGTGGCTCCGTGCGGGAGGTCTGCGAGCGTGGCGCCCACCAGAGCGTCGCGGGCATCGCGCCGTTCGCACAGCGCAGCGAGGACGAGACCCTCGGCGGTGACCGACGGCAGGTCCTTCGCGCTGTGCACGGCGATGTCGGCATCGCCGGCGAGGACCGCGCGCTGGACCTCCTTCACGAACACGCCCTGACCGCCCATCTGGTGCAACGGGATGTCGGTGCGCTGGTCGCCCAGGGTCTCGACGAACACGAGATCGACACGCAGCCCGGGATGTGCGGCCATCAGCGCCTCGGCCACCACGGTCGACTGAGCCGTCGCCTGAGCGCTGCCGCGCGTGGCGAGCCGGACGACCCGCGTCGTGTCGGACATCGTCGCCCCGCCTCAGCCGAGGTCGAACAGGTCGCGCACGGCAGCAGCGTTGCGTTCGCCCTGCGGGGTGCCGGCATCGTCCTTGAGGCGGACCGACAGCTGGTGCAGCAGCTTGGCGACGATGCCCTTGGTGACGGCGTCGACGGTGTCGCGCTGCGCAGGGTCGAGCGAGGCGAGCCGGTTGGAGAACCGCTCGAGTTCGCTCTGGCGCACAGCCTCGGCCTTCTCGTGCAGTTGGGCCACGAGAGGTGCGGCCTGGCGAGCGGTGGCTTCGAGTCCGAAGCGCTCGACCTCTTCGCCGACGATCGACCGCACCCGGTCGGCCTCGGCGGCACGCTGAGCGAGACCACGAGCGGCCCAATCGCGGAGGTGGTCGAGGTTGAGAAGGGTCACGTGCGGATGGCCCTCGACCTCGGCCGCCACGTCGCGCGGCACGGCGATGTCGACCACCAGCAGCGCCGACTCGACACCCTGACGGGCGGCGGTGACCGTGTCGAGGTCGATCAACACCGACCCGGCACCGGTGCACGTGAGCAGCACATCGCAGCCGCCGAGCGCCGCAGCCAGATCGCCGAAGGGCACGACCCGACCACCGACGCGCTGGGCGAGTTCGATCGCCCTCGACTCGGTACGGTTGGTGACGGTGATGTCGGTGGCGCCGGCGCCGACGAGGGCGACCGCCACTCCCTCACCCATCTCGCCCGCACCCACCACGAGGACCCGGCGACCGGCCAACGACCCGAGCCGTTCGTTCGCCATCTCGACGGCCGCATGACTGACCGAGGCCGTGTGCTTGCCGATCGAGGTCTCGGTACGCGCCCGCTTGCCGGTCTCGATGGCGTGGCGGAACAGCAGGTTGAGCGTGGCGCGCGCGCCACCCTCGGCCTGCGCGGTCTCCCACGCTCCACGGACCTGCCCGAGGATCTCGCTCTCGCCGAGCACGGCGCTCTCGAGTCCGGCAGCGACGGCAAAGAGGTGCGACACGGCCGCGTCGTCGTGCTGGCTGTACAGGTGCGTGCTCAGGTCGTCGCCGTGGAGGCCCGACAACTCGGAGAAGAAATCGCTGATGTCGGCGTAGGCGCCGTGGAAGCGCTCGGCGACCGCGTAGACCTCGGTCCGGTTGCAGGTGCTGAGGATCGCGGCCTCGCGGATGTTGGTCCGCGCCACGAGTCCGGTGATCGCCTTGCCGAGCGACTCGCCCTGGAGCGTGACGCGCTCGAGCAGATCGATGGGACCCGTCCGGTGGTTGACGCCGATCACGACGATGCTCATGCGGATCCCACCCTAGGCCTTCGCCGTCCGCGTCGAGCCACCTGAGCCACCGGCCACGCCCGGCACGGCGTGCACCGCACCGCCGGCCCGCCGCTGCTCGTGGTAGCTCAGGATCTGGAGTTCGACGGCGAGGTCGACCTTGCGGACCTCGATCGCCCGCGGCACCGTGAGGACCACAGGCGCGAAGTTCAAGATGCTGGTGATGCCAGCCGCCACCATCCGCTCGGCGGCCTCCTGCGCCGCCGTCGGCGGGGTGGCGAGCACACCGATGCTCACCCGCTTGGAGGCCACGATCTGGGGCAACTCGTCGATGTGGCGCACACGCACCCCACCCATCACGGTGCCGACCTTGGAGGTGTCGACGTCGACGATCCCGGCCACGGGAAAACCACGCTGGCCGAAACCGCCATAGCCAGCAAGGGCCTGACCGAGGTTGCCGGCGCCGACGATGATGACCGGCCAGTCGTGGGTCAGACCCAGTTCGCGGCGGATCTGGTAGACGAGGAAGTCGACGTCGTAACCCACACCGCGGGTGCCGTAACTGCCGAGGTACGACAGGTCCTTGCGGACCTTGGCGGCGTTGACACCCGCCAGTTCGGCCAGACGCTCGGACGAGATGCTCTCGACGCCCTCGTCGGCCTGCTCGCCGAGGATGCGCAGGTACACCGGCAGGCGCGACACCGTGGCGTCGGGAATGCGGCGGCGGGCGCGATCGGGCATACGAGAGCACGTTAGGCACTCGTGCACACGTTCACAAAGCCCTCCGGGTGAGAGTCGGGTGTGACATTCACGACGTGCCCGCCGCCGCCCTACGCTGCCCCCGATGAACGCCGCCCTCGCCGCCGCTGCCTCGTTGGTCGCCGTGGCGTTCGCTCTCAGCACCCTCGACCGCTGGCTCCGCCGGCGCCGACCCCACGAACTCGCCTGGTCGGTGTCGCTCGGGTTCTTCGCCGTCGGGTCGCTAGCGCTCTGGTGGGCCGAGTCGACCGGGTGGGGCCTCGGCTCGTTCCGGCTGTTCTACATGGCCGGCGCCGTGCTCAACGTCCCCTGGCTGGCGCTCGGCACCGTCTACCTCCTCGCTGGCGAACGGGCCGGCAACAGGGTCAGGGCCTGGTTGATCCCCCTCAGCGGTCTAACCGTCGGCATCGTCGGCTTCGCCCCGACCCGCACCGGTGTCGGCGGCAACGAACTCCCCACGGGCCGCGAGGTCTTCGGGGTCGCCCCGCGCGTCCTCGCCGCTGTCGGATCGGGCGTGGCCGCTCTCGTCATCATCGCCGGTGCACTCTGGAGCGCGTGGCGGGTGTGGCGGGGCCGTCGACCCTCGCTCTCGGGTGCGCGTCAGGTCGGCTCACCCGGCCGACTGGTGCTCGGCAACCTGCTGATCGCCACCGGAACCCTCGTGCTGAGCGCCAGTGGCACCCTCGCCGGCCGCCTCGGCAAGGACCGCGCGTTCGTGGTCACCCTGCTCGTCGGGATCGTCGTGCTGTTCGCCGGGTTCCTCGTGGCCACCAGCCAACGCCGACGCCCCGGCGACGTCGCCTGACCCGGAGGGTCGCGAGAACCTCACCGATAGGTTCCCGCGATGCCCGCCCTGCCCCGCCGCTCGGATGTCCCGACGGAGGGAATGGTCGTGGTCCGACTCGGCACTCGGACCCTCGACGATGTCGAACTGAGAAGGGCCGATGTCGAACCCTGCGTACCGGCAGATCGACCAGGGGTAACCTGACGCCATGGTGAGCCGCGCCTACGACCTGTGGTTCGACGCCAACAGCGTCGACGCCTCGATGATCGTCGATACGTTCATCGCTCATGGCCCTCGAGCCGATGACGCGGCATTCGATCCCCAGGTCGGACAGACGATCACGGTCGGTGACGGAGACGAGCCACCGACGCTCGCACGCGTCATCGAGCGCGACGGCGACCGCGTGCGGGTGCAGATCGACGTCCGCAGCGTCGCAGTGATCCGCCCGGCCGACGTCGCCTGACCCGGAGGGTCAGACCAGCGAACGGCGCACGAGCTTGCCGCTCAGGTTGCGCGGCAGGTCGTCGACGAAGAGCACCTTGGCGGGGCACTTGTAGCGCGCCAGGTGATCGAGGCACCACGACACGAGCGTGTCCTCGTGGGCCGTGGCTCCCGGCTGCAGCACGACGTAGGCCTTCACGGCCTCGCCCGAGTGCGGATGCGGCACACCCACCACGCCGACCTCGGCCACATCGGGATGCTGGGCCAGGACGTCCTCGACCTCGGCCGGGTAGACGTTGAAGCCACTCACGATGATGAGGTCCTTGGCCCGATCGACCAGGTACAAGTAGCCGTCGTCGTCGCTCACCGCCACGTCGCCGGTGCGGAGCCAACCGTCGGGCGTCAGCACCCGGGCCGTGGCCTCCGGGTCGTCGAGATAACCGTGGAACACGTTGGCGCCACGGACCCACACTTCGCCCGGGTCGCCGCGCAACGCATCGTCGCCGTCGTCGTCGACCAGACGGACCTCGATCCCCTCGAGCACCTTGCCCACCGAACCGACCTTCATCGGCAGACCGGCCGTCGAGGTGACGATCGGGGCGGCCTCGGTGAGCCCGTATCCCTCCAGCACCTGCAGGCCGAACCGTTCCTGCAGACGGCGCGTCGCCGCCTCGGGCATCTTGGCGGCACCGGTCAGCGCCAGACGCACGCCGGAGAACGCATCGGCGGGGGCCTCGTCGAACACCGAGAAGGCGACCCACATCGGCGGAGCACCGGGAACCACCGTGACGGCCCTGTCCTTGATCGTGTCGAGCGCCGTCGACGGGTCGAAGCGCTGCACCATCACGAGGGTCGCCCCCTGATGGAGGGTCATGCCGAGCACCACGTTGAGGCCGAAGATGTGGAAGGCGGGCAGCACGCCGTAGACCACGTCGTCTGACCGCACGACGTCGCGGGCCGTGAGCCCCTGGCGGATGTTGGCGAGCAGGTTGCCGTGCGAGAGCATCGCCGCCTTGGGCATCCCCGCCGTGCCGCTCGTGAAGACGAGGACGGCGAGCGCATCGTCGTCGACCTCGACCGACTCGGCCGTGGAGTGCTGGAGGAGATCGTCGAAGGAGTGGGTCGCTCCGGGCACTGCGCCGTCCTCGGTGGCCACGACGTGACAGGTGTGCGATCCGAGATCGACCTGACCCCACGCGTGTGCCGCCGACGGCTCGACCACGACGACGGCGGGTGTCGTGCTCCGGATCTCGTGCTCGATCTCGGGCGCCGGGCTCGCCGGGTTGAGCGGCACCGCCACCGCGCCGAGACCGAGTGTGGCGAGGTACATGTCGACGAAGTAGCGGCCGTTGCCGCAGAGCAGCGCGACCCGGTCGCCACGACCGACGCCGAGTTCGGCCAGACCACCACGGAGATGGGCAACCTGGTCGCGCAAGGTGCCGTAGGTGGTCGGTCGGCCGCGGCTGAAGAGGGCGACGTGATCGGCCGGATGCGGATCGATGATGTGCGCGAGGTTCACGGCGGACGGACCCCCCTCGGACCGTGAGCAGCGAGCGCCGACGGCGCCGTCTGCCGCGACACTAGCGAGCGCCGCGGAACCCTCGGCGACGAGACCGCGGGGTGAGGGTCGTCAGAGCCGGAGCAGCGAGAGGATGCCGGCACCGAGGATGGCGGCCAGCAACAGGCCGAGCGTGAGTGTGGTGGCGGGACGCATGCCAGCACCCTACCGATGCCGCGGCCCGGCGGCCTCCCGAGCCGTCAGCGCGAGGGGCGGAGCGTGACGGGAACGGTGGTCCCGCCCGTGTCACCCTCGTCGAGCGGCACGAGGATCATCTGGTCGCCGGCGACGATGCCCAGTTCGTCGGCCGCCGATCGGCGTTCGAGCACGAGTGCGACCATGCCGTAGGGGTCGTCGGCCAACCCGATCGAACCGGCGCCGAGTGCTCCGGCGTGCGGGACCCGCTCGACCGTGCGCACGACGCTCGCGTCGGTGGGGCCGACGCCGGCCTCGACGGTGCGCAGTTGGAAGCGGCTCCCGGTGGTGGCCGCCCACGAGGGCAGGTCGTCGGGACCGAGGTTGAGTTGACAGGCACCGAACCGGTCGACCCACAGCACGTCGCACAGGACGCCCGCCTCGAATCCCAGCTCGGGAGTGTCGGGCGACAGCGGCCGGGCGAGCGGCACCATGCCGGGCAGCAGACGGTCGGGGTCGACGGGGGTGCCGAGTTGCTCGAGCGGCACTCCGTTGCACAGGTGTGCGGCCACCGCAGCGAGGATGTCGCGCACCGGAAGACAGGCGCCCATCGCGGCGAGGTGGAACTCGTCGTTGTCGAGCACGACGGTCCGCTCGGCGCCTCCCGCCATCGCCACGGCGGGAGCGAGCACGCCGTTGTCGGGGCCGAGCAGCACACCCTGGGCGTCGGCGACCTCGACCGCGATCATCGGTCGGTCGCACCACGGGCCGGCATCGACCGCGGCCACCACGATTCCTGACGGGACGAAGCCGATCGCACGAGCGAGGGCCAGACTCCCGGAGCGAACGTCGTGGGCCGGGACGTCGTGGGTCAGGTGGATCACGGCGGTGTGCGGTGCGAGATCGCGCACCACCGATTCGACGACGCCCGCCGACTCGTCGACCCGACCGAGATCGCTGAGCAGCGAGACGGTGCGGTACGACGGCACGCCACTGCGGAGGTCGGGGTCGGACGACATGGCCAGAACCTACCCGCAGGTCTGGCGGCACCTCTGAGCGACCGACCCGAAAACGCGCAGAGGGCCGATGCCAACCCCCCGATGGCACCAGCCCTCTCCGGCGCTGCCCGACGAATCGGGCGCGTCTCCCGGGTGGAACCCGGTGGTCATGTGACCCACCCGAAGGATAGGCACACCGAGGGCGGTGAGAAAAGAGTCACAGCAAGAAAAATTGTGCGTCACGCACCGAGGGCGCGGCTGCGCGCCGTGGCGGCCATGACGGCCTCCAGGAACGCCGACCGGACGGCGTTCTCCTCGAGCACCCGCAGGCCCGCGGCCGTGGTGCCACCGGGCGAGGTGACCATCGCGCGGAGGGCGGCCGGATCGCCGCGTTCGGAGAGCAGGGCGGCTGATCCGACGAACAGTTGCCGCACGAGTTCCTCGGAATTCGCCCGCGAGAGCCCAGCGAGGACGCCCGCATCGGTGAGCGCCTCGGCGACCAGGAACAGGTACGCCGGACCACTCCCGGCGAGGCCGGTGACGGCGTCGAGTTGCGGTTCGGGCACCCTCACGGTCGACCCGACGGCGCCGAGGATCGATTCGGCCCACGCCAGGTCGTCGTCGGTCGTGCCCTCGCCACCGCACACACCGGCGGCTCCTTCGCCGACCAGGGCCGGCGTGTTCGGCATCGACCGCACCACGGCCACCCCGGGGCCCGACGCCGCCTGCAGCGCCGAGAGGGAGATCCCGGCCGCGATGCTCACGATCCGCTGTGCGCCGGCCGCCACCGACGCCGCACACGCTGCGGCCACGTCGTAGGGCTTGACGGCGATCAGCGCGCCAGCGCACGACGGCACCGACTCCGACACGGTCACGCCGGGGAACATCTCGGCCAGCGCAGCACGGCGCTCGGCAGACACCTCGACCACGGCGATGTCGCCGGGCGTCCAGCCAGAGCGGAGAAGCCCACCCACGAGCGCCGCTCCCATGTTGCCGCCGCCCACCACTGCCAGCCGATGTGTCATGGCCGCGAGGCTACGTCGCCACACGACGCCGAGGTGTCGAACACCGCGCTCCGAGCAGTTGCGGGCGGGTACCGCGACTTCCCCGACGACGGCACCCGCCCGCACCCCCACTGGGCACGGCGCGACGGCCGCAACGGAAATCGACGACCCCGCGGTCGTCGACCGCTCAGGTGAAGTACTGCGGGAAGACCATCCGGGCGAGGATCGGGAAGGCGTGCTCGACGTAGGCGTAGAGCGACCCGATCACCCTGTCGAGTTCGGCCTCGGTGAGAGCGGCCAGCGGCAGTTCGCCACGCAGGTACAGGGCGTCCTCGAGTCCGATCGAGAAGTGCGCGCCCACCAACTTGTCGTTGCGGCGCAAGACCCACTCGCCGACTGCGGTCATGTTGTCGGCCGGACTGCCGTCGTCGTTCGGGACCGGGGTGGCGATGACGTAGGTCTCGTACCGCAGCGTGCGCTGGCCGAGGGTGAACCAGATCGTCGTGTGCGGCTTCTCGTCGCCCGCCAGACGCACGTACCAGCGCGGCTCCGCGTGCTCGCTTGGCTCACCGCGGTCGATCGCCTCGAACGCCGGGTTCTCGGCAGCGAACCCCTGCAGCCACGCCGTGATCGCCGCTTCGTGGTCGCTGAGTGCGGGTGGCAGGTGGTAGTCGCTCATCCGCAGGCCACGCGGTCGCGCACGAGGAGGTCGCCGTACAACCGGCGGAGGCGGGCCGCGGCGAACCCCCACGTGTAGCGACGGGCGCGTTCGGCGCCACGGCGACCGAGCGCCGCAGCATGCGACGGGTGGTCGAGGATTTCGCGGAGGTAGTGGGCGAACAGCGCCGGATCGCGATCGGGCACCAGATACCCGGTCTCGCCGTGGTCGACGAGGGTGAGCAGACCACCGACCGCGCTGGCCACCACCGGCACACCGCAGGCCGAGGCCTCGAGGGCGACGAGGCCGAACGACTCGCTACGGCTTGGCACCAGCACCGCATCGGCCGCCCGGTAGTAGGTGCTGAGGATGTGGTGCGGCTGCGGTGCCACGAAGTCGATCTGATCGGTGACACCCCACTCGGCGGCCAGCTCGTGCAGGTGGGCCATCTCGGCCTCGCCCTCACGTCCGCTCGCGCCGCCGACGATCAGGAGCCGGGCATCGGGCCGACCGAGCATGCCGAGCGCGCGCACGGCGACGTCGGGACCCTTCAGCGGCTGGATGCGCCCGACGAACAACAGCACCGGGGTGTCCTCGGCGAGGCCCAGCGCCCGGCGAGCGCCCCCACGATCTCCCGGGGCGAAGAAGGCGTGCTCGACACCCGGCGCCACGATCTCCATCCGGCCGCGCGGGCGTCCGTAGAGGCGGAGGAACTGGTTCTCCTCCTCGCTGCAACTCATGCAGATCGCATCGGCGCAGTTGATGATCTCGTCCTCCGACCGGTGGCGCCACTCGCTCTCGGCGTCGCCACCCTCCGACTTGACCTTGGCCAGCGTGTGGAAGGTCGAGACGAACGGCATGTCGAGTTCGTGCTTGATCCGGTGGGCGACGAGGCCGCTGAGGAAGTAGTTGGCGTGGACGACATCGGCCGGGAACTCGCCGCGCAGGTGCTCGAGCACTCGATCGCCGAACTCGCCGATGATCGACGGCAGGTCTTCCTTCGCCAGATCGAAGGACCCGGCGTCGACGTGCACGACACGGTGCCCTGGCTCGACCTGGACCACGTCGGGCTGATCGGCCCGGGTACGGCGCGTATAGGTCGTGCACTCGACACCCGCGTGGGAGAGAGCCGACGACATCTCGCGCACGTACACGTTCATTCCGCCACTGTCGCCCGAGCCCGGTTGGGCCAGCGGCGACGTGTGGAGCGAGATGACGGCCACCCGTTGCATGACGGGCGCAAACGCTATCCACAGGGTCGACATTCCCCCTGACCCTGCGCCGAGTTGGTTGCGCCCGGTCGACACACCGCCGCGCGCCACAATGTCGGGGTGACCACTCCTGCCGCTCCCCGCCGTGGTTCGGCTCGCGGACCACGCCTCGGGCAGCGCGCCCTCCTGCGCTTCATGAAGGAGGAGAGCTCGAGCGGGATCCTGCTCGTGGCCGCCGCCCTGATCGCCCTCGTATGGGCCAACTCGCCGTGGAGCGACTCGTACCACGACCTGTGGCACTCCACCGTGTCGCTCGGTTCCGGCGAGCACGCGCTGCGGCTCAGCCTTCAGCACTGGGTCAACGACGGGCTGATGACCGTCTTCTTCCTCGTGGTCGGCCTCGAGATCAACCGCGAGTTCACCAGCGGGCACCTCCGTGGCCGACGCGCCGCGACACTCCCGATCGTGGCCGCCCTCGGTGGAATGGTCGTCCCCGCTGTCGTGTACCTGGCGGTGGCCGGCTCGACCGACGCACGTGGGTGGGGAATCCCGATGGCCACCGACATCGCACTCGCACTCGGCGTCGTCGCCGTTGTCGGGCGGTCGCTTCCCACCTCGCTCCGAGCTTTCCTCCTCGGCCTGGCCGTGGTCGACGACATCGGAGCGATCGTGGTCATCGCCGTCGTCTACTCGTCGGGCGTCGAGTGGACGTGGCTCGTCGTCGCCGGTGTCGTGTTCGGCATCACGCTCGTCGCCCGTCGAGGTGGCCTCGACCTGTTGCCGGTCTACGTCGCCCTCGGTGCAGTGGCCTGGTACGCCCTGCACGAGGCCGGCATCCACCCCACCATCGCCGGCGTCGCGATGGGGCTCGCCGCTCCGGCCGGCAGCCGGTTCACCCGGCACGGGACACCGTTGATCGAGCACCTCGAGCACCGCCTGCACCCGTGGTCGGGCTTCGTGATCGTCCCGGTGTTCGCGCTCGCCAACTCCGGGGTCGACCTCGGGTCAGGTGTGGGCGACGCGCTGTCGAGTCCGGTCGCGTGGGGCGTCCTGCTCGGGCTGCTCGTCGGCAAGCCCATCGGGGTGGTCGCCCTCACCCGCATCGCCGTCACGGCCGGATGGGCCGACGCTCCCGAGGCCACGACGCCACGACACCTTCTCGGCGCCGGTCATGCGGCCGGCATCGGCTTCACCGTGGCGCTGTTCATCGCCGAACTCGCCTTCGACGATCCGGCCGTCGTCGGCGAGGCGAAGATCGCGATCCTCGCGGCCAGCGTGCTCAGCGGGGCGATCGCGGCGGTGGTGCTCCGGGGCAGCCGCAGAGCGGGTCAGTCGGCGAGCAGTCCGTCGACCGACGCCTCGCCGTCGCGGTAGCGACGCACGAGCTCGGCGCTGAGGGCGTCGAGCCGCTCGAAGACCTGCTTGCGCTGGACCGAGACACGCGTCTCGAAGTCGGTGAGCGCCGTCACGTAGGCGGCCAGTTGCTCGTCGGTCAGCGTGGGGAGGTCGGCGCTCCCGGCATCGCTGCAGAGTTCGTCGAGTTCGAGCGCCAGCGGATGGTCGCTGAAATCCTCGGCCGGACGCGGCGGACGCGCCGCCCCACCGGTGAGGTGCGAGCCGAGCAGGCGCGGCAGTTCGCCGGTGACGTCGCCCGACGAGGCGACGTCGTTCCCGGTGGTGCGCGAGGTGCGCTCGGCAGCAGCGAGGTCGAGCCGCGCCGGGCGAGGCGGCGCACGTAGCTCACGGCGTCGTCGAGGGTCTGCAGGCGAGCGCGCTCGGCGCGCAGTTCGGGCAGCGCCAGATCGGCCGGGTCGAGATCGGTCGTGCTCATGTCATCCTCCGCTCACGGGCGGCAGGATCGCCACCTCATCGGTCGGTCCGACCACGCGGGAGCGGTCGGCCGGTTCTCCGTTGCACCACACCTTCGACGTCGCGAGGATCTCGGCGAACGGCGGTCCGAACAGGACGACGGCACGGTCGAGCACCTCTCCGATCGTGCGGCCCTCGATGTCGGCCCGGCCCACTCCGGCAGCGTCACGAGCGAACGCGAACAGTCGGAGCAGTGCCATGTCGCGCACGTTAGTGGCCGTGCCCCACGATCGTCCGCGACCTGCTCCAGACGTGCAGGGCGAGTCCGGTGCCGAGCATCACCATCACCGACACCGACGGGGCCGAGGGGATGGCCCGCAGAGCCGAGACGAGCGAGGCGGTGCCTTCGGGGAGGAGGGTCACGACGGCGGCCAGTGCGGCGCCCACCGACACGACACGCACGACCTCGACCGCTGCGCCGGGCGACGCCGAGTCGGCCGACATGCCGACGTACACGACCTGATCGGACGCGTGGCCGGTCGTCTCGACCGTCTCACCGAGCACCGAGCGCATCGGCTCGACAGCGCAGAACTCCACGAGGGCGTCGAGGGTCCCGTCGGACCACTGCTCGAACTCGAGCCCGAGCCGCCACTCGCCGTACTCCATCTGACGCAGGCTGCGGACCACGGCCAGCGCCGATCCACGGGTGATCCCCGACGACGTCGGCAGGTCGGCCTCGACCCAGACCCGGCCACCGAGCTCGACCGGCAGGAGGGTGAGCACGCCCGCCCCCTCGACCGTGAGGTCGACCACGTGCACGGCCCAACCGTCGACCGTGGCCGACAGCTCGGTGCCGACCCGGGAGGAGCGACGGACCTGACCGCGCGTGGTCACGCCACGGAACACCTCGACGGCGCCCGCCACGAGCGCCACGGCGAGGGCGACCACGGTGACCAGTTCGGCATGCGGCATCTCGTGCAGCGCCGACGGGGTGTGGCCCGCCAAGGCGAGACGCTCGACCAGCGCCCGGGTGACGAGACCGGCACCGAGTACGACACTCGCGGCCACGAGGGTCGCACCATGCTGGGTGGCGGGGAGCACCGACATCCGACGACGCACCAGGGCGCCGAGGGCCGGGCCCATCGAGTGCAGGGCGTAGCGGGTCCGGTCGCCGATGCGCAGCTGGTTGTCGGACAGCATCACCAGCCCGAGGGTCGTGTAGAGGGCTGCGGGGAGCCACAGCAAGGCGAGGGCCGGCGAGTCGATGTGCAGCGGCGCCACACCCGAGATCAGGGACGCAGCGACGACCAGGACGAGGGCCACACGACGGAGACCCGACACCGGGCGCACCGCCCAGGCAGCTGTCGCGGCCAGCCGCACCAGACCACGCTCGGCGGGGTGTCGGAGAGTGGTGACGAGCAGGCGGAGCGCGGCGGCGGCCCGATCGCGCCGGTCGCGGTGCACCGCACCATCGGGAGTGAGGCGACGGTGGGCGACGACGGCGAGGTCGGCCGGAGCGACGATCCGCCACCCTGCGGCATGGAGGGCGGCACTCGCCAGCCAGCGGGCCTCGAGCGGCGAGTCGGCGGTCGCAGGGGCCACCGACGTGAGCGCCGCGACCCGGACCAAGGCGCCAGAGCCGAGCCACACGGCCACGCCGCGCCGACCGAGCGCCGGGTTGAGGGCCGACCTCTCGAAGGCGAGATCGGGCACGGTCGACCGGGCGGCGATGTCGGCCTGATCGCCGTCGACGCCGAGCCCCTGGACGACGGCCACATCGGGTGCCGTGGCGAGCGAGAGCCGCTCGAGGATGTCGGTCGACGGGATGTCACCGGCCTCGAGGAAGAGCACGTAGGGGGTGGCCGAGGTGGCGAGGGCAGCCAGCGGAGCTGCTCCGCCGCGCACCGCGTCGCGGACGTACACGGCGCCGAGTTCGGCGGCCAGCACACCGTGCTCACCGTCGACCGAACCGTCGGCCAGGACGACCCGTCCGACACCGGCGACCGAGCGCAGCGCGACCACGGTCGACCTGACCTGGTGCGCCGACTGCGTGTCGACCGCCACGACCACGTCGGCCGGCGGAACCTCACGCTCGAACCGATCGGCGGTCGACGTGTCGACGGTCGCGGCCGGAGACGGCCAGAGAGCCCAGACCAACAGACCTGCCGCCACGGCGCCCACGACCTCGATGGTCAGAGCGGGGAGCGAGAGCAGCAGGGGGACACCCGAGAGGGTCGTCGTCGCCCGCACGGCCAAGTAGGCCACTGACGCGACGAGTCCGAGCACAGCGAGGCCTCTGGCCTGATGATGCTGACGGTGGCGCTCGAGCGGTGACCGCATGACTTCCTGCTTCGGGTTCGGCAACGGTGGATGGAGTGGTGCTCCACCTGTGTCATCGGCGCTCGGCGTCACCGACTTGAGGATCTCGTGACACGAACGCGCGTGTTGCCACACAGCCCGCCGACCCGTGGGCCGCTGCTCTCGGGTAACCTCCTCGACTCGTGGGAACCGCCAAGCGTGAACGTCAGAAGGCCAACCGTCAGATGCGTCTGCAGGAGCTCGCCCAAGAGGCGCGCAAGCAGAAGTCGAAGCGAGTCGGTCTCCGCATCGGCAGCCTCGTGGCCGCCATCGTCGTGATCGTCGGACTCGTCTCGTGGCTCGGGGGCAGCGACGACGCAGCCACCACCGAGACCACGGTCGCCGACACCCTCGCACCCGCGATGTCGACCCTGCCGGCCGGCGAGAAGCCCGAGGTGTCCATCCCGGCCGAAGCGCCCACCGAGTTGAAGGTCACGGTCCTCACCGAGGGCGCGGGCGAAGCCGCTGCGGCGGGCGACGAGATCGCCGTCCAGTACGTGGGCGTGCTCTCCGCCGACGGCACCGAGTTCGACAGCAGCTACGACGCCGGCCAAGCCTTCACCTTCGTGCTCGGCACCGGTGCGGTCATCGAGGGCTGGGATCAGGGCCTCATCGGCGCCAAGGTCGGCTCGCGCATCCAGCTCGACATCCCGGCCGACCTCGCCTACGGCGACCAGTCGGCGGGCGACGTGATCACCCCCGGGTCGGCTCTGACGTTCGTCGTCGACGTCGTGGGCCTCACCAAGGCCGAGACGCCCGACACGACGGCCGCTGCCGCCGAGACCACCACCCCCACCAGCTGATCCTCAGGGCCGGCACGAGCCGGACGCCGTGACCCGTCAGGGAAGCGTGCCGTGGAGTTCGACCTCGCCGACCTGGCGCCAGCCTGCGTTGTCGTGGACGAGCGCCGTCCCGGTGCGGAGCACCGCGAACGCCGAGTTGGCGAGGTCGCGGGTACGGTGCAGGCGCTCGCGTGACCATGTCTCGGCTTCGGTGACGACGGCCAGATCGGGCACGAGCCCGAGGCCGAGCGTGAACGCACCACCGCGCGGGTCGACCATCGGATCGCACAGGGCGGCCGCACTCCCGCCCACAGCCGTGATGACGCCGCCCGCGAGGAGCACGTCGCGCAGGGCCTGGAACAGCGGCGTGTCCTTGAGCACCGACCGCAGGTGCAACGGCTGGTCGCCGACGATCCACACGGCCCGCGCGTCGGCCACGACGTTGGCGGCACCCGTCTCCATCGCCTCGGCTCGGCGCAACACCATCAGCGCCTCGATGTCGACACCGAGACGCTCGGCCCAGTTCATCGCCGCCGCGACCTGACGCTCGGGGTTCTCGAAGGCATCGGCCGTCGGGAGCACCACCACGCTCGACGCCGCTGCCGCACGCAGCAACTCGGCATCGAGGTCGTCGTTGGCGGTGAAGGGTCCGCCGCCCTGGAGGCAGAGGGTGCCGTGCGAGAGGTCGTGCATGAGCGGAGCGTAGGCGAGCGGTCGCCGCCCACGGCGCGAGGCGATGAGGTCAGCCATCGAGCAGCGAGGCGGCGAGCGTGTCGACGGCACCACCGTCGACACCGCGGGCGATGACCAGGCCGCGCACGCTGCCGTGGCGCTCGCGCACGTGGGCGAGCATCCGCCGCATCGCCTCGGGAACGGCGGCGGAGAAGACGCTCGGCGACGAGTTCATGTTCTCGTACATCTCGGGGTACTCGCGGCGGGCCCACGTCCGCATCCGTTCCATCCCCTGCTCGGTCAGCGCATAGTCGGCGACGATGTACTCGTCGAGCACACCGATCGACCCGAGGAGCATCATCGCCAGCAGCCCCGTGCGGTCCTTGCCGGCCGCGCAGTGGAATACGGCGGGGAAGGCTCCGGGCGCAGCCAGTAGTTCGAACGCCCGACCGAACTGCTCGGGCACGTCGTCGAGCATCGAGAGATAGGCGTACTCGAGGAAGTCGGCCGCGTCGTCGTAGCGCTCGGCCTCGTCGTGGTTCCAGGTCCGCGTGATCACCGAGACGTGGTGGAAGTCGACCGGGTGGAGGTGGTGGGGGAAGGTGCCGCGCTCGTCGAGTTCGCGAGGTGTGCGGAGATCGATCACGGTGCGCAGGCCGAGGCCGCGCACGACGTCGAGATCGGAGTCGGTCAAGCGGTACAGGCCATCAGCGCGGAAGAGCGTGCGCCAACGCGTCGAGCGACCATCGGCTGTCGCGTACCCGCCCATGTCGCGGAAGTTGTGCACGGCGTCGAGACGCACGAGTCGGCGCGGATCGTCACCCACGGGAGGGAGCGGGTGGGTGAGCGTCATGCGACCACCGTACCGACGGAGGTGGCGCGCCGCGATGGCCGGCGGGCGAACTCGGGGTGAACCGTGTCAGGCGGCTGCAGCGACGTCGAGCGCAGCCGTCAGGCGGCTGACGATCTCGTCGAGATCGGCCTCGGTGGCGATGAAGGGCGGCGCCACGATGACGGCGTCCTTCACCGGGCCCGACCCGGCCGGGTACACCCACAGGTCGCGGTCGATGGCCGCCATGATGACGGCGTCGCGGCTGCACGTGATCTCGATCCCGTAGAACATCCCACGGCCGCGCACCTCGAGCACCGACGGGTGTCCGTCGAACGCGGCGTGCAACTTCTGCCCGAGGAGGGCGCCCATCGTGGCGGCACGTTCGACGAGGTTCTCACGGCGGAGGATCTGCAGCACCTCGAGTCCGCCGGCACACGCACCGTCGTTGCCCGTGAAGGTGAAGTACATGAACCCGCTGCCACGCAGGGTCTCGGCGATCTCGTCGCGGGCGGCCACGGCTCCCAGGGGAACGTACCCGCCGCCGAGACCCTTGCCGCCGACGATCACGTCGGGCTCGATCGGGAAGTGCTGATGGCCCCACGTGAGACCGGTGCGCCCGTAGCCCGTCATCACCTCGTCGGAGATGATGAGGATGTCGTGTTCCTTGCAGATGTCGTTGACCGTCTGCCAGTACTCGTCGCTCGCGGTCAGACACGCACCTGCGGCACCGGTGATCGGCTCGGCGATGAACCCGGCGATCGTGGCCGGATCCTCCTGCTCGAACACCTTGAGCACCATCTCCGGGTCGTCCCACGGCACCTTCGGGAATGGCAGGAGCAACGGCTCGTAGCCCTTCTGGCGACCGTCGTGGCTGGCGACCGCCATCGTGCCGGTGGTCATGCCGTGATAGCTGGGGTGGCGGCCGATCACCTTCCACCGATCGGTGCGACCCTTGGCCACCTGGTAGGCGCGGGCGAGACGTAGCGCCGAGTCGGTGCTCTCGCTGCCACCACTGGTGAAGAACACGTGGTTCATGCCGTCGAGCAGCCAGTGCTCGACCATCTCCTCACGCAGCGCGAGACGGGTCGGGGTGGCCCACAGCGGCACCGTGTAGCCGTTGACCATCGCCTTCGCCGCCGCCTCGGCGACCTCGGTGCGACCCCAGCCGATGTTGCCCACCACGGCGCCTGCGGCACCGTCGATGATCCGGCGACCGTCGTCGGTGATGAGGTGGATGCCCTCGGCCCCGACGATGTAGGGGTATTCGGGGGCGCCGGGCAGGAAGGAGTAACGCTCGGTGGGGTGTGTCACGTCTCCGAGTATCGCGCCCCGGGCGCCTCGCCGCCGGAGTTGTAGGTGCCCGACTCGGGTGGTTGCCAGTCGCCGAGGTGATGCCGGAACTGGATGCTCAGCCGCGGGTCGCGCACCGCCGAGCTCTTCGGGACGCAGTGCTCCCACTGGTGCTGACAGGCTCCGCCCATCACGAGCAGGTCGCCCGCAGCGACCCGGAACGTGGTGGACGGCCCACCTCCTTTGGGTCGGATCTGGAACGAACGGGTCGCACCCATGCTGACGACCACGACGACGGGGTTCTCGAGGTGGAACCGCTCGCGGTCGGCGTGCCAGGCCACCGAGTCGCGACCGTCGCGGTAGAGGTTGAACCCGATCGAGTCGAACGGGCGCGAGTAGCGACGCGACAGCGCCTCGATCGCCGCGCCGAGGGTCGGGTGGGGCGGCTCGGGTGCCATCGCCGTGCTCCACCACGCCGTGAGCCGCGGCTCAGCCACGAGACGGTCGAACATCACGACCTCGCGTTGGCGCCACGGCGCAGAGCGAAGGAGATGGACGAAGAGTTCGTCGGCGCCCGACAGCCACCCCGGCTGGTGGTCGATCCAGCTCTCGTCGTCGAGCATCGTGCGCTGCACCCCGGCGAAGGCCGCGTCGACCGCCGGCTCGCCCATGCCGAAAAGGTCGGGCTGCCACGAGACCGACCCGAGATCGGGGAGGAGGTCGGTGGTCGAGGAGGTCACTGCCCCAGTCTCGTCGTTACGAACACCTGTTCGCAATACCCTGGGCGCTCGTCGTGACGTCGCGTGTGCTCCCACCCGTAGAGTTCCGGACGTGCTGAAGGCGCCGATCACCATCGAGTCTCCCGACGACGAGCGGATCAGCGACTACGTCGGGCTGAAGGACCGCCGCGAGAGCGACGAGTTCCTCATCGCCGAGACACCGCTCGTGGTCGAACGGTTGCTCGCCTCCCGCTTCCGGGTGCGGTCGTTCCTCTTCTCGCCCAAGGGTTGGGAGAAGATGGCCACGGTGGTCGCCAAGAGCCACGCCCAGGTGTACATCGCCGACAACGAGGTGCTCGAGACGATCGCCGGCTTCGAGGTGCACCGCGGCGTGCTCGCCTCGGCCACACGGCGGAGCCTGCCGACCCTGCCCGACGTGCTCGCTCGCTCGAAGCGCCTGGTGGTGCTCGAAGGGTCGAACGATCTCGAGAACATCGGCGTCGTCGCTCGCTCGGCGCGTGCCCTCGGGGTCGACGCGATGATCCTCGACCCGACCTGCGCCGACCCGTTCGCCCGACGTGCCGTGCGCGTCAGCATGGGCGAGATCCTGCACATGCCGATCGCCCGAGCCAGCAAGTGGCCCGACAACCTCGAGTTGCTCGCCAAGTGGGGCTTCGAGATCTGGGCGCTCACCCCCGACGCGACGGCCGAGAGCCTGTTCACGATGGGCATGCCCGAGAAGGTCGCCCTCGTGGCCGGCGCTGAAGGGCCCGGGCTCACCGCGGCTGCTCGCGCCAACACCCACTACGACGTGCGCATCCCGATGCACAACGGAGTCGACTCGCTGAACCTCGGCCACGCCCTCGCCATCGCGATGGCGGCCGTCAGTCCCCCACCCGCATGACGGCGACCGGGCGCCGCGACCTCCCCACGCTGCGGCCCTCACCGACGCCCGGCGACGAGGTCGGTTGGGTGGCCGCTCACCTCGCTGCGGTCGTGCGGGGCCCTGTCAGTGCATCAGGTTTGCACCGGGGCACGCAGCGCGCTGCCGACACGGCACTCGCTCAACTCGACCTCCACGGCTACGCCCGACTGCGCAACGAGGTGGCCCCTCGCCATCGTCGGGGCGCCACCGGGCTGTCGCCGTGGATCCGCCACGGTCTGCTCCCGCTGCCTCGTGTGTGGGCAGCCGCCCGAGGCCCCCACGACGACGTGTCGAAGTTCCGCGACGAGTTGCTGTGGCAGGAGTACGCCCGACATCTCTACGCCCGTCTCGGAACACGGCTCGGCCAACCACTGCGCGTCAGGCCGACGCAGATGGCGACTCCTGGCGTGGCGTGGGATCGGAGCATGGCCTGCATCGACTCGGTGCTCGACGAACTGCACACCGACGGCTGGATCGTCAACCAGACCCGGATGTGGCTGGCCTCGCACTGGTGCGTGCGCAGTGGCGGCGACTGGCGCGACGGCGAGGACGAGTTCTTCGCCCACCTGCTCGACGGCTCCCGTGCCGCGAACCGCACGGGCTGGCAGTGGACGGCCGGGCTCGGAACTGGGCGCGTCTACGGCTTCTCACGGTCGCAGGTCGAGCGACGAGCGCCTGGCATGTGTGCGGGTTGCGCGCACCGAGAGCGGTGCCCGATCCAAGAGTGGCCGAGCGATCCTCCGCTCGAGCCCGTCGCGGACGACCCGCGGTTGCGACACGACTCCGACCCTGCCCGAACGGCCGGGCCCGCCGAGGTGCAGCGCACCGACACTCCCGACGCCGTGTGGCTGACAGCCGAGTCGCTCGGCGACGACGACCCGGCCCTCGCCGCTCACCCCGACCTGCCGGTGGTGTTCGTGTTCGACGAACCACTGCTCGCCCGGCTGCGGCTCGCAGGGCCGCGACTGGTGTTCCTCACCGAGCGACTCGCCGAACTCGCGGCGACCAGACCCACCGAGGTCCACGTCGGCGACCCGGTCGACGCGTTGCGCGGTCTCCGTACCGCCACGACGTTCGCACCCGTGCCCGGGTGGCGGGGGCTCTCATCGACCATCGCGCCCGTCGAGGTGCACCCGTGGCCGTGGCTGCGCCGACCGACCACCGGCTCGCTGCGCAGCTTCTCCGCGTGGCGTGATGCCGATGGCGGTCGCAGCGCACCGCCACGCTCTCGCGGACGGAGGTCGTGATGGCCGCTGCGCCCGTCGTGGTGGTCGGGGCTGGGATCGCCGGACTCGTCGCGGCGCGCGAACTGGCGGCGAGGCACGACGTGGTACTCCTCGACAAGGGCCGCGGTGTCGGTGGACGACTGGCGACCCGCCGAGCCGATGATGCGTCGTTCGATCACGGCGCGCAGTTCGTCACGACACGGAGCGAGTGGTTCGGGTCGCTGATCGCCGACGCCCGCTCCGCCGGGATCGTGCACGAGTGGTTCCGTGGCGTGGTCGGTCCGCACGGACCCTCCGGCACGGGCCATCCGCGGTGGTGTGGAGTCGGTGGCATGAATGCGGTCGCCAAGCACCTCGCGCAGGGGCTCGACGTGCGCACGTCGGTGCGAGTCGTCTCGGTGGCCCCCGACGGCGACGGGTGGCTCGTGCACACGGAGGACGACGTTCTCCGGGCGTCGGCCCTCATGCTCACGGCTCCTGTTCCGCAGACGCTCGACCTGCTGGCCTCTGGTGGCACGGTGCTGTCACCGTCCGATGCGGCAGCGCTCTCGCGGATCGCGTACGAGCCCTGCACCGCGGTGATGGCGGTGTTGCGCCGACCCCTCTCACCCCTTCCGGCCGCACCGGGTGGCGACGTGGTCGCCTGGATCGCCGACAACTCGACGAAGGGAACCAGCGCGGCGCCGGGGGCGATCACCGTGCACACGACCGCGGCGTACAGCGACCGTACGTGGGAACTCGCTCCCGACATCGTGGGGGCGGCCGTGCTCGAGGCGGCCGGCATCGACCCCACCGACGTCGACGGTGTTCCCCAGGTACACCGCTGGCGATTCGCGAAGCCCACTGTGCTGCACACCACCGACCACCTGCTCCTCGATGACCTGCCGCCCGCCGTGGTGGCCGGCGACGCGTTCGGCGGTGCATCGGTGGAGGGCGCCGCCGTGTCGGGACGCGCCGCTGCGCTCGCACTGCGTCGCTGACCCGCGGCGAAGGACACCGCTCGCGGGACGGAGGCTCCGACCGGAGCCGTACATCGCCGCCGCGAGCACCCGGCGGCTGCGCCGAGACTCACCGGAGAGTCACGCCGGTGTGGACATCGGCGTGTCGCCGGAGAGGAGCCCGATCGCCCGGGCCCCGAGTGGAGACGAGGGGAATCGAACCCCTGACATCCTGCTTGCAAAGCAGGTGCTCTACCAATTGAGCTACGTCCCCGTGGACGGGTCCACGATACCTGCGCCAGCGCAGCGCCACTCCGGGCCCGGCCGCCCGACGCACCCCTCGACCGCCCGACCACGGCCCGACGTCGGCCGCTCTCTACAGTTCCGCCATGGCGCGCATCCGCTTCGGCACCTTCCTCGCTCCCCATCACCCGATCGGTGAGAGCCCGACCCACCAGTTCCGCCGCGACCTCGAGATGGCGACCCACCTCGACCAGCTCGGGTTCGACGAGTTCTGGTGCGGTGAGCACCACTCGACCGGGTGGGAGATGATCGCCAACCCCGAGATGTTCCTCGCCGCCGCGGCGATGGTCACGCATCGCATCAAGCTCGGCACCGGCGTCATCTCGCTCCCGTATCACCATCCGTTCAACGTGGCCCAGCGCATCGTGCAGCTCGACCACATGAGCCAGGGTCGGGCGATGTTCGGCACCGGCCCGGGTGCGCTGCCCAGCGACGCGAAGATGCTCGGGATCGATCCGATGACCCAGCGCGACAAGCAGGACGAAGCGCTCGGCGTGATCATCCGTCTGCTGCGCGGCGAGCGCGTGTCGTACCAGGGCGATTGGTTCACCCTCGACGACGCTGCGCTCCAGATCCTCCCCGTGCAGGACGACATGCCGATGACGTGCGCGAGCAGCATCTCGCCCTCCGGCATGACCATCGCCGGCAAGTACGGGATCGGTGCGTTGAGCATCGCCAGTACGAGTTCGGAGGGCATCCAGGCGCTGCCGACCCAGTGGAAGTTCGCCGAGACCGCAGCGGCCGAACACGGCCAGACCGTCGATCGCCGCGACTGGCGCGTGCTGATGAGTTGGCACATCGCCGAGACCCGCGGCAAGGCCAAGGACGAAGCGATGCTCGGCCTGCAGAAGTGGCACAACGAGTACAACGTCAAGGTGCTCGGCCGACCCGGAGCACAGTGGGTCGACGACCCGGAGGAGCTGTTCGCGCAGGTCACCCAGGGTGGCGCAGAGGGTGGTGGCGCGGCGGTGGTCGGAACTCCCGACGACCTCATCGAGGCCGTCATGAACCTGCAGGAGGTCACCGGTGGATTCGGTGTCGTGCTCGGGTTCGCCCACGACTGGGCGAACGTCGAGAACACCCGTCGCTCCTGGGATCTGGTGGCCCGCTACGTGGTGCCAGCCGTGAACGGGACGATCCGCCCGCAGATCGCCTCGGCCGAGTACGTCGCCGAACGCAAGGGCGAACTGATGGCCGGCGCATCGGCCGCCATCATGAGCAAGATCATGGGCGACCCGAACGCGGCGGCGGCCATGGCCACCACGATGCAGCAGGTCGCGGCTCGCGCTGCCAAGGCGAAGGAAGAAGGCGGAGCGGAAAACGACCCGGTGTTCCGTCCCGGTGGCGGACTCCCCACGAAGTCCTGACCCGACACCGCCGTCTCGTCGGCGTCAGTCGTCCTTGAGGGCGACGGCGTTGGGCGTGACGTTCATCTTCGGCACGTACTCGGCGACCTCGACGTCGCGGCCTTCGCCCAAGAACTTGGCGCGCAGTTCGGCACGACACTCGGTGCACGGTCCGTAGAAGCGCTCGTCGCGCATCATCCGACACCGCGGACATTCCTGGAGCGACGGGTCGAGCGGAGTCGAGGGCAGCATGCTCATGGCCCCGTCAGTATCGCGGACAGCGCTCCACGACGGTGGCACGACAGCAGGATGGTGTGACCTGGCGTGTCGCGTCGCCGTGCGACCGTCGGCGTGGGGCGGTCAGCGAGGGCTCAGTACGACGCAGCCCAGAAGTCGGCGAGCATCGCCGCTCCGGCCGCCGGGTCGCCCAGCATCCACCAGTGGCCCTGACCTTCGAGCACGTGGATGCTGGCCCCGAGATGGACGGCCACCTCGCGCCCGAGCGTGTCGCTCTGCACGAACGGGTCGTTCGGGGCCACCACGGCCAACCCGGGCACAGTGCCCGCCGGGCCGAGGTGCTCTCCCCACTCGGCCATCGCCGGTTGGGCGGCCGACCGGTAGAGGGCCAGCACGGCCTGACCCATCGTGAAGTCGGTGACCTCGAGGAGTCGTTCGCCGATCGGCCGGGGAATCCCGATCGCCTCGTAGGCGACGACCCGATCCTCCACCGGCATCGCCAAGCTCTGGGTGAAGTACTCCTCGCCGTCGCCGGGGGTCTGCCAGATCTGGGCGAACGCGTGCCACACGTAGTCGCGGTGGAAGAGTCCGAGCACGTCGCAGGCCCACGTGCGGAACAGTTCGGGACGCTGGCTCACGGCCCGCATCGCGATACCGCCGCCCCAATCGTGGCCGACCACGTCGACAGGGCCGTGGGCAGCATGGACCGCCTCGACCTCGCCGATGAACCAGTCGGCGTACTCCTCCTTGGTGGCGCCGAAACCCTCGGGCAACGCGCAACCGAATCCGGGCAGTTGAGGCGTCACCACGTCGGTGCGACCGCGAGCGGCCAGTTCGGCGACGAGCGGCTCCCAGATGATCGGAGTCTCAGGATTCCCGTGGAGGAGGACGACAGCCATGAGCCAGTCTCCCACGATCCGGGTCGGTGGCGTCCCACCTGTGGGAGACGCTCACGACCGCGATCGTGGAGGCACGGGAACGGGAAGAGCCGGGGGCCCTGGGGCTCCCGGCTCTTCGTGGCGGAGAGGGTGGGATTTGAACCCACGGACCGCTTTATCAGCGGTCCCCGCATTAGCAGTGCGGTCCGATCGACCAGACTCCGGCACCTCTCCAGCGGCGGAGAGGCTAGCGCGGGGCGGTTCGGCTCCCCACCCCGACCTCTGCGTCGCTCGGGTCGGCGGGGCCTGCCTACGCTCCGGCCATGAAGGTCGACGTGATGCTCACGCCCCAGCCACTCCAGCGGATGGGAGCGGTCGCCCGGCAGATCGCCGACGCCCACTTCGACGGGATCCTGTTCACCGAGGCCGGGCGCACGGCGTATCTCTCCGCCGCCGCTGCGGCCGTGACGGCGCCGGGGCTCGAGCTGAGCACCGGGGTCGCCGTCGCCTTCCCGCGTAGCCCGATGGTGACGGCCCAGGTGGCATGGGAACTACAGGAAGCCACCGGCGGGCACTTCCGGCTCGGGCTCGGCACCCAGGTGAAGACGCACGTGGTGCGGCGCTACTCGAGCGTGTTCGACCAGCCCGGGCCGAGACTGCGCGACTACGTCGAGGCCGTGAAGGCGTGCTTCGCCGGGTTCCGCGGCGAGCCACTCGACCACCGTGGGCCGTTCTACGAGCTGACGTGGATGAGCCCGCAGTGGAGCCCGGGCCGGATCGACGTCGCCGACCCGAAGGTCGACATCGCCGCAGTCAACCCGTGGATGCTGCGGATGGCCGGCGAGGTCGCCGACGGCGTGCACGTCCACCCGATCGGTGAGCCGGGTTACCTGCAGCGGCACGTGCTGCCGAACATCGCCCGGGGCGCCACCGAGATGGGGCGCGACCCCGGCGACGTCTCGATCATCGTGCCGGTCAACGTGATCGTCGGCGACACCGATGCCGAGCGGGCAGCCGACCGCGAGACCATGCGCGGGATGCTCTCGTTCTACGGCAGCACTCCGAACTACGCCTTCATCTGGGACGAAGCCGGCTTCGAGGGCACCACCGAGCGGATCCGCGAACGCCAGAAGGCCGGCGACATGGCCGGGATGGCGGCGCAGATCACCGACGACCACCTCGCCACGTTCTGCACCGAGGCGACCTGGGACACCCTCGCCCAGCGACTGGTCGACACGTACGGCGGACTCGCCGACCGGATCGTGCTCTACAACGCGATGATGACCCGCCCCGACCGTCTTGCCGAACGCCTCACCCGTCTCGGCGACGTGGCGAGGGAGATCCGCCGCCCCACCCCCACCCCCACCCCCTGACCCCCCGACCCCACCGATCTCGGCGCGTATCGTTCCGGTTTTCGGAACTATGCGGACCGAGAAAATGGAACACTCGGGGCATGACGAACCCTCAGCTCCGCCTCGGCCTCCAGATCCCCTCGTTCACCTACCCCGGCGTCGAGCCCGCCGACCTGTTCGAGAACGTCGCCGACATCGCCGTGCGTGCCGAGCGCAGCGGCTTCGACAGCGTCTGGGTGATGGACCACTTCTACCAACTCCCCGGGCTCGGTCGGCCCGACGAGAACATGTTCGAGGCGTACTCGTTGCTGTGCGCACTCGCGGCCCGCACGTCCACCGTGCGTCTCGGCGCGATGGTCGGCGGCATGACGTATCGCAATCCCGCATTCCTCGCGAAGCAGGTGACGGCACTCGACGTGATCAGCAAGGGTCGGGCGATCTGGGGCATCGGCGCGGGCTGGTTCGAGAAGGAGCACCTCGACTACGGCTACGAGTTCGGCACCTTCACCGACCGCTTCGAGAAGCTCGAGGAGGGACTGCAGATCATCAAGAGCATGTTCACCGAGCACACCACGACCTTCGAGGGCAAGTGGTTCACGGTGCACGACGCCTTCAACACTCCCAAGCCCGTCCAGGCCGGTGGTCCTCCGGTGCTGATCGGCGGCAGCGGTGAGCGCAAGACCCTCCGCATGGTCGCCCAGTACGCCGACGCCTGCAACGTGTTCGGCACGCCCGACCAGATACGCCACCTGATGGGTGTGCTCGACGCTCACTGCGAACGCCTCGGCCGCGACCCGCGGGAGATCTGCCGCACCCGTCTCGGCACCCTCGTGGTCGGCGAGACGATGGCCGATGCTCACCGGGCGCTCTCGCTGCGCCTCGGTGGCCGGGCGGTGGAGGACCTCCATCCGGAGATGCAGGCTCGAGTGCGCGACCAGTTCATCGTGGGCGACCCCGACACCGTCATCGCCGCCGTGCGCGACTTGATGGCCGCTGGGCTCGACGGCCTGATCTTCAACATGGCCAATCCGCACGAGCCGGGCTCGGTCGAACTCGCCGGCGACACCCTCACCCGAGCGCTGACCTGAGACGAGAGGCTCTCCACTCCTCCGATCTCGGTCCGCATAGTCCCGGAAACCGGAACGATACGCGCCGAGATCGGTGGGGTTATCGGGGGAGGGCGGGGAGGGGTCAGGGGTAGCCTTGCCACATGGCAGGGGACCTCATCTACGCGTTCCGCATCATGCGGCTCCCCCTGCTCGACGCAGGTGGGGCGGCGATCGGCACCCTCGACGACATCGTCGTCATCCCCGGCGCACCCGGACGCAACCCTCGGGTGCTCGGCTTCGTCGCCACCAGCCAGCGGCGGCGCATCTTCGTCAACGCTGCCCGCATCGGCACGCTCGACAACGAGGGCGCCCGCCTGCGCAGTTGGGACGTCGACCTCAACCCGTTCAAGCCCCGCGCCGGCGAGGTGCTCATCGGGCGCGACCTGATCGACAGCCGCTTCGGCGACGAGACCGTCAGCGATGTCGCCCTCCAGCAGGTCAGCGACGGCCGCGGCACCTACTGGGAGCCGGCGATGGTCCGCCTCGCCAAGCGCGCCCCGATGCGGCGGCGCCCGAGCTACCGGCTCATCGAGGTCACCGAACTGCCCACTCTCTTCACCGGCCGACCGGGTAGCGAGATGGCCGCCGAGGCAGCTCGTCTGCGCGACATGCACCCGAGCGACGTGGCCGGCGTGGTCCGCAACCTCCCGCTCGCCCAGCGCAAGCAGTTGGCCGAGGCCATGGACGACGAGCGACTGGCCGACCTCCTCGAGGAGCTCCCCGAGGCCGAGCAGCTGCGCATCATCGAAGGACTCGACATCGACCGCATGGTCAGCGTGCTCGAGGAGATGGAGTACGACGACCTCGCCGACCTCCTCGCCGAGATGCCGGGTGAGCAGCGCACCCGCGTGCTCGACGCGATGGACGAAGAAGACGCCGACGTGATGCGCCGGCTCCTCGCCTACGAGGAGGGCACCGCTGGCGCACTGATGACGCCCGACATCGTGGTGCTCGGGCCCACGGCCACGGTGGCCGAGGCACTCGCCGAGATCCGCGACCCCGAGTGGCTGGTCTCGATCGCCGCACAGGTCTACGTCGTACAGCCCCCGTACAAGGCCCCTACCGGCCAGTACCTCGGCGTCGTCCACTTCCAGCGACTTCTGCGCGAGCCGCCGGCGATGGAGCTCGGCCGCTGCCTGCAGAAGGAACCGACGATCACGCCCGACATGAGCGAGCGCGAGGTCGCCGAGCGGCTGGCCAGCTACAACCTGCTCTCCGTCGGGGTGTGCGACGAGACCGGCCGCCTCCTCGGTGCCATCACGGTCGACGACGTGCTCGACCGCACGCTGCCCACCGGTTGGCGGCAGCGCAGGCGGGTGACCAACGAGGCGGTGTCGCGATGAAGCGCCGCGAAGACCTCACCACGCCGCGCCGTCGTCGCACGATCGGCCTGCACTACGACTCCGATTCGTTCGGCCAGTTCAGCGAGAGCATCGCTCGCTTCCTCGGCACGGCCCGCTTCCTCGTCTGGATGACGGGCGTGATCATCGCCTGGATCGCCTGGAACATCCTGATGCCCACGGCATGGCAGTTCGACGAGTGGGATCGCGGCCTCGTGCTGCTCACCCTCGTGCTCAGCCTGCAGGCGAGCTATGCCGCGCCCCTGATCCTGCTCGCCCAGAACCGGCAGGAACAGCGCGACCGCACGAGTGCCGAGAACGACCGGCGGATGGCCGAGCGCACACAGGCCGACACCGAGTTCCTCGCCCGCGAGATCGCGAGCGTGCGACTCTCGCTCGCCGACGTCGCCACCACGGCCGACCTCGACGACCAGTTCGACCGGCTGATCACCGCCCTCGAGAGGCTGACGGCCCGACTCGACGCGCTCGAGGCTGCCGAGAGCGACGACGTGGCCGCGACCACCGTCGACGCCGACGAACCAGCCCGTCAGCCCGGCGACGAACCCGGCACGGGCGCCGCCGCCACCTGACGCGCCAGACGCACCGTCGCGTCGCTGAACTCGGCCGGCGAGGTCCATGACGCCAGGTGATCGTCCGCGATCTCGATAACCGTCGCACCGAGGGCAGCGGCGAGAGCGCGTTGCTTGCGCGGCCGCACCAGCCGATCTCGGGTCGTGATCAGCATCGCGGCCGGCAGCCCGAGTGAACGGGCGAACGGGCGCGCGTCGTACCGGCTCAGCGACTGACCGGCTTGCACGATGTTGTGGCTGTCGTTGCGGCGCAACTCACTCGCCAGCCACGGCACGTACCGCTCGAGCGGGTGACCCGCGCCGAGCAGGCGATGGATCCCCCAGCGCATCGAGCGAGGTGTCGCCCGCGAGCGCACGAGCGGCCCGAGGACGTGCACCGTGCGCCACATGACTCGCTCGCGCCGCGTCGCCCGCCACTCGAGTGCGGTCGCCTGCACCACCAGACCGCGCACGAGACCGGGATGTCGACGGGCCAGCAGCAGGCTGATCGGGCCCCCCATCGAGTAGCCGACGGTGATCACGTCGCGTAGCCCGAGTTGTTCGAGCAGGAGCGCCGCATCGTCGGCGACGTCGTGCAGCTCGAACGGCTGATCACTCCGCAAACCGCGGCCGTGACCACGGTGGTCGACAGCGACGAAGGAGAACTCCGCCGCCAGGGCCTCGTAGGCGGTGACGAACTGCAGATCGGCACTCGCCGTCCAGCCGTGCAAGAGAAGGAGAGTCGGCGCCGCGGGGTCGGCGTGGCGGTGGTGGCGGTAGAAGACCTCACCGCGCCCGGGCAGCAGCATCGTGCGGCCCGGCGGGAGCCACGGGACGTCGAAGGTGGGAGTCGTCATGCGGGCCTCGGTCACCAGTGGGTCGCTCGGGCGACGCCGGTGAACTCCTGGACACGCACCCCCATCGTGGTCGCCACGTGCAGGACGTCGAGAGCATCGATCGACGCGTCGCTGGTGAGATGCACGCCTGGTGCCACAGCCGACCCCGACGGGTGACGGAGCAACTGCACGGCGACGGCAGCGGCCACCGACCCGGCCAGCTCACCGGTGGCACCGGAGGCCCCGGCGATCACGGTGTGCCGGGCTCCCGTCACGAGTCCACCGCGGGCCTCGACCCTGACCGCACCGAGGTCGCCCGCAGCGTGGGGAGGGGTCAACATCGGCAGACGCGCAGTGAAGCGGTCGCGGCGGGTCGCCGAGGTCCGGGCCGACACCCGTTGGACGGTGGGAAAGCTCTTCCGCAGGAGCAGCGGATCGCAGAGAGCCGCTCGGTAGCAGTCGTGCGCGGCGATCGGCTCGGGGAACCACACGAGATCGCGGCCACCCCCCCCGGGCGGCTCGGTCCACTCGCCGTCGTGCCATCCCAGAGCCGTGCGGCCGAGGTTGTCGTGGTGCTGGCGCGCACACGCCGGGCCTGCAGTTCCGTGCACGGCGACGTGCAGTTCGTCGAGCGTGTCGAGGTTCCGAGCGAGGTGCTGGGCGAGCAGACCGCTGAGCCCGGGGGCCATCCCCGCCCCGACGACGAGACGGGCACCGGCCGAGGCCGCGGTGTCGTGCAGATCGAGGAGATTCCTGGCATCGGCGAGGTCGTCGCTGATCGACACGACCGACACGCCGAGCCGGAGGAGTTCCGCCGCCCAACGGGAGTGGGGAGCCGGGCAGGCCACCACGACGACGTCGCAGACCGACAGGTCGAGGGGGTGCTCGACGCGCACACCCTTGGTACGGCGGACGACGCTCTCGATGCCCGACGGTGCCGGATCGTGGATGGCGACGCGGAATCCGGCACCGGCGACGTACTGGGCGACCTTGCTGCCCGTGACCCCGCAGCCGAGGATCCCGACGATGGGCGTGGTGCCGGTCATCGCGGCGGGATGCTGACCTCGCGCCAGCCACCCTCTTGCGGGGGCACGCCGCCCTTGCCCTTCAGGCGCAGCAGACCGGCGATGGTCCCGGCCAGCGAGAGCGCGACCATGGCACGACGGAGAATCTTCACGAGGCCGAGCGTAGCAACGCCGCCCGACAACCCTGCCGGGACGTCGGGGCGACTCCCGCCGTGACCGGCCCGGGGATAGCACAAGGCCCCCTTGCGGGGGCCTGGGCTACCAACCAGTGGGTGGGGCTAACAAGAATCGAACTTGTGACCTCATCCTTATCAGGGATGCGCTCTAACCGACTGAGCTATAGCCCCGGAGGCGATTGCCAAGGTTACCGCTTCGGTCCGAAAACACTCCACCCGCGGCCCTTGGGCGCGGCGCCCGCCGACCGAGCGGGTGTCGACGCGGGAAACTCCTCCTCGACGACGGTCACCCTCACTCCCCCGACCAGGTCGGTGATCAGGTTGAAGACCGTCGCCATCAGAACGGCGAGGCCGGTGGCTCCGACCACCACGAACAGCCCGGCGACCCAGGCCTCGTGGTAGATCGCCCCGCCGTTGAACTGGAAACTCGTCCAGCCGAAGTTCTCGAAGAACCTCTCGACGTTGTCGACGGTGCCCGTGTTCTGGGCCACGCGCCAGAGCAGGGCCCCCGCTGTGAGGGCCACCACGTAGAGGAACAGGTGGAACAGCAGCGCGACCTTGAACACGCTCCATGTGTCGATCTGGCGGATCACCCGGAGCGAGCGGCGGCGCCCGGGAATCGGGGCCGGTGCTGGCCGCGCCGGCGAGGGGGCGGCGGGAGCGGGCACCACAGGCACCACGGGCACGACCTGCGTCGGCGCCGACGGAGGCGTCACGGGAAGGGCCTGAGTGGGTGCGTCGACCGAGGGGGCAGGGCGGGTGGCCGGGACCGCCTGGGTGGTGGGCTGCTGATCGGCCGACGCAGGGCTCACCTGTCGCGTCTGGCCGGTGTTGCCCGAGGAGGCCGACACGATGCGGGGGATGGCGACCGGTCCGTCGTCCTTCGACACCGTCGGCAGGTCGGCGGCGCGCAGGAGATCGGGCAGTTCCACCGTGGGTTGCTCGTCGGAGGTGCGCGGGTCGTCGGCCACGGGTCGAGTGTAGGCATCGGTGTCACGGCCACGGGTTCACGCCACCGCTCGGTGCTCGTGGAGAGCGGCTCGCTCGCGCCGTTGCCGTACGGCCGGCCACCTCGACCACCACGACGGCGTCGAGTCCGTCGACAGCGCACGACACGAGCCGGGCCCGACCCCGGCCGAGCACCACCCTCGCTGACTCACAGTCGACCTCCGCTGCCCGCAGGGCGACCGCATCGGCTGCCGACTGCGCCTGCGCCTCGGCGATCACCACCCCGACGGCGGTCCGGAGGCCGAGTGCTGCCCCCACCGCCAGGGCCACCACGGCCAGCATCAGCACGGCCGCTTGGCCGTGATCGTCGTTCGTGAGCATGCCCATGCCCACCCCTTCCTTGGTCTGCGACGGGCGACAGAGGGTCGCGAGGCGGACCGTGAGGTCGAGGTGGGCGAAGAGCCGAGGGTGGGGGCGACCAGTGCCGCCCGAGTGCTATTCCTCGTCGGTGGCGAGGATGAGCGCGACCGAAGCGACCGATTCGCCGTCGGGCACGTCCATGATCGTGACGCCGGTCGCATCGCGGCCGATGTGACGGATCCCGCTCACGGGCGTGCGGATCGTGGTGCCACCAGAGGCCACGGCCACGATCTCGTCGTCGTCGCCCACCATGAACGCGGCCACCACGCTGGTGCCCTTGTTCTTGATGAACTTGATGCCCTTCACGCCCTGGCCGCCACGGCCCTGGACGTTGAACTTGTTGAGTTGGACGCGCTTGCCGTAGCCGCGCTCGGTGATCATCAGGATCGAGGTGTCGTCCTTGGCGACGTCGACACTCACGACCGTGTCGCCGGCCTTGAGTTTCATGCCACGCACACCCGAGGCAGCACGGCCCATCGGCCGGACCTCGTCCTCACGGAACCGGATCGTCATGCCCGACTTGCTGACCATGAAGATGTCGTCGCTACCGCTGGTCTCGATGACCCGCATCAGCTCGTCGCCCTCACGCAGGTTGAGGGCGATGAGTCCGTCGCGGCGGCCATTGTCGTACTCGTCGAACGCCGTCTTCTTCACGACGCCCTGACGGGTCGCGAAGAACATGTAGCGCTCGGAGGCGAAGTCGCGGGTGTCGATGATCGCCTGGATCTGCTCGCCCGCCTGGAGCGGGAGCAGGTTGACGATCGGCATGCCCTTGGCCGCACGCTCGCGTTCGGGAACCTCGAGGGCACGGAGGCGGTACACACGGCCACGGTTGCTGAAGAACAGCAGGTACGCGTGGGCCGTGGTGAAGATCACGTGCCGCACGATGTCGTCGCTCTTCAGCTTCGCTCCGGTGACACCCTTGCCACCACGGTTCTGGACCTTGAACGACGCCGCCGAGACAGCCTTGACGTACTGGGCCTCGGTCATCACGATGACGAGTTCCTTGTCGTCGGTGAGATCCTCGATCCGCATCTCGCCCATGTCGAGACCGATCTGGCACACACGGGGCGTCGCGAATTCGCCACGGATCGCCAACATCTCGTCCTTGATGACGCCGCGCAACTTGGCCGGCGAGTCGAGGATGCTCTGCAGTTCGATGATCCGTGCCCGCACGTCGTCGAGTTCGGACTGCAGATCGATGCGGCTGAGCCGGGTGAGTTGCGAAAGGCGCATCTCGAGGATGTCGGTGGCCTGCATCTCGCTGAACTCGAACGGCGCCGCCATCAGGCCGGCCTTCGCCGCCGCGGCGTCGTCGCTCGCCCGGATGAGGGCGATGATCTCGTCGATGACGTTGAGCGCCTTGATGCGGCCCTCGAGGATGTGCTCGCGACGCTTGTCCTTGGCGAGACGGAACTCGGTGCGCCGGGTGATGACCTCGATCTGGTGCTCGACGTAGCCGTGGAGAGCATCGACGAGCGTGAGCGTGCGCGGCACGCCGTGCACGAGCGCCACCATGTTGACCGGGAAGCTGGTCTGCAGCTGGGTCATCTTGTAGAGGTTGTTGAGCACCACGTTGGCGTTGGCGTCGCGCTTGAGGGTCACCACGAGGTTGGTCTTGCCCCCGGCGGAACCGTCGTTGACGTCGGCGATGCCGTCGAGGTCGCCAGCATCGACGAGTTCCTGGATGCGGGCGGCGATGGCCGAGCAGCTCGTCTGGTACGGCAGCTCGGTGACGACGATCTGCATCTGGCCGCGACGGCCCTCTTCGATGGTCGCCGTGGCACGCATCTTCACGCTGCCGCGACCCGTGCGGTACGCCTCCATGATCCCGGCGCGGCCGAGGATGCTGCCACCCGTCGGGAAGTCGGGGCCCTTGACGAACTGCATCAGGGTGTCGGCGGCCGCGATCTTGTCGTCGATCAACTCGGGGTGGTCGATGAGGTAGACCGTGGCGTCGATGACCTCGCCGAGGTTGTGCGGCGGGATGCTCGTGGCCATGCCGACCGCGATGCCCTGACTGCCGTTGACGAGCAGGTTCGGGAACCGCGCCGGGAGCACGATGGGCTCCTCGGTGGTGTTGTCGTAGTTGGCCACCATGTCGACGGTGTCCTCGTCGATGTCGGCGAGCATCTGCATGGCCAGCGGATCGAGGCGGCACTCGGTGTAGCGCTCGGCCGCTGCGCCGAAGTCGGGGCTGCCGTAGTTGCCGTGGAAGTCGATGAGCGTGTGGCGCAGGCTGAAGGGCTGGGCCATGCGCACGAGGGCGTCGTAGATCGCCGAGTTGCCGTGCGGGTGGTACTTGGCCATCGTGTCGCCGGTGACGCGCGCCGACTTCACGTGGGCGCGGTTGGGCCGGAAACCCTGCTGGTCCATGTCCCAGATGATCCGGCGGTGGACCGGCTTGAGGCCGTCGCGCACGTCGGGCAGGGCACGCGACATGATGACCGACATCGCGTAGTCGATGAAGCTGCGCTCCATCTCGTCCTGCAACTGGATCGGCTGGATGTCGTCGCCGGGGCCGTCGCTGTCGGGGGTGTTGGGGGTGTCACTCATCAGAAGTCGAGGTTCCTCACGTCACGGGCGTTGGTGGTGATGAAGTTCTTGCGGCTCTCGACGTCGTCGCCCATGAGCACGCTCATGACCTCGTCGGCCAGGGCGGCCTCTTCGACCGTGACCTGGAGGAGGGTGCGCGACTTCGGGTCCATGGTGGTGGGCTTGAGCTCTTGCCAGTCCATCTCACCGAGGCCCTTGAGGCGGTTGAAGTCGTTCTTGTGGTTGGGGTGCTCGGCGAGGAAGCGGGCCTTGGCGGCGTCGTCCTTCAGGTAGATCTTCTCCTTGCCGACGAGCGTGCTGTACAGCGGAGGCTGGGCGATGTACACGTACCCGGCCTCGACCATCGTGCGCATCTGGCGGAAGAAGAACGTGAGCAGGAGGGTGCGGATGTGGCTGCCGTCGACATCGGCGTCGCAGAGCGCGATCACCTTGTGGTAGCGGGCCTTACCGGCATCGAACTCGTCGCCCACGCCGCCACCGATCGCGGTGATCAGCGCCTGAATCTCGTTGTTCTTCAGCATCTTGTCGAGGCGGGCACGCTCGACGTTGAGGATCTTGCCGCGGATGGGGAGCAGCGCCTGGGTGCGGGGGTCGCGGGCGTTGAGCGCCGAGCCACCGGCCGAGTCGCCCTCGACGATGAACAGCTCGCTCTCCTCGGGGTTGCCGCTCGTGCAGTCCTTGAGCTTGTCGGGCATGCCCGCACCGGCGAGGGCCGTCTTGCGGCGGATGGCGTTGCGGGCGTTCTTGGCCGCCACTCGGGCCTGAGCCGCGGCCTGGGCCTTCTTGACGATCTTGTTGGCCTCGGTCGGGTTCTCGTCGAGCCACTCGGCGAGACGCTCGTTGGTGGCCTTCTGCACGAAGCTGCGCATCGGGACGTTGCCGAGCTTGGCCTTGGTCTGGCCTTCGAACTGGGGCTCGCGGAGCTTCACGGCCACGATGGCGGTGATGCCCTCACGGATGTCCTCGCCGAGGAGGTTGTCGTCCTTCTCCTTCAGCAGACCCTTGGCTCGGGCGTACTTGTTGAGGACGCTGGTGAGGGCGGTCTTGAAGCCCTCGACGTGCATGCCGCCCTCGATGGTGCTGATGCCGTTGGCGTAACCGTGGATGCCTTCGTGGTACCCGGTGTTCCACTGCATCGCGATGTCGAGGGTCTGGCCACCCTCGTCGTCCTCGTCCTCGTAGTGGGCGACCTTGGTGAACAGGGCCTCCTTGGAGGCGTTCAGGTGCTTGACGAAGTCGACGATGCCGCCCTTGTACTGGAACGTGATCTCCTGCTCGCGGGTCGGGCGTTCGTCGCGGAAGACGATCTCAAGGCCGCGGTTGAGGAAGGCCATCGTCTGGAGACGCTCGACCACCGTGCGGGCGACGAACTCGGTGCCTTCGCTCGCGAAGATCGTCGGGTCGGGCCAGAAGCTGACGCTCGTGCCGCTCGAGCGACCCTTCGAGGGCGTGGGGCCGACGTCGGTGAGCTTGCCCTGGGGCTTGCCGCCCTGGGCATAGGTCTGCTCGTAGCGACGGCCGTTCTTGTCGATCTCGATGAACAGACGCTCGCTGAGGGCGTTGACGACGCTGACGCCGACGCCGTGGAGACCACCCGACACCTTGTAGCCGTCGCCGCCGAACTTGCCACCGGCGTGGAGCACGGTGAGGACGACCTCGGCCGCCGACTTGCCCTTGTGCGGGCCCGACGGATACGGGTCGACGGGGATGCCACGACCGTTGTCGTCGACACGGCACCCGCCGTCGGCGAGCAGGGTGATGGTGATGCGGGTGCAGAAACCTGCCATCGCCTCGTCGACGGAGTTGTCGACGACCTCCCAGATGAGGTGGTGCAGACCGGCCAGGCCGGTGCTGCCGATGTACATGCCGGGACGCTTGCGGACAGGGTCGAGACCCTCGAGGACTTGGATGTCTTTCGCGCCGTAATCGGCGGTCGGTTCCTTGCCTGAACCGGGGGCAGTCTTGGGGCTGTCGGACGCCACGCGGACCTCTGTTTTCGTTGTGTGGGCGAGCGGGGGGAGAGTCAGATGAAAAAGCGGCCGTGACCTGCGGTGTCGCGGGAATTGCAACCCCGGCGCAGACGGCCGTTTCGGACCTCTTCAGCCTACCCGAGGGGTGTCATGGAATGGGGGAGCCTCGGCCCCTGTCACACACTCTTTCGCGGGCCGCGACGGCGGCTCGCAGGGGCCCCGGCGACACGGATCTCGAGGCGCTCGACCCGGGCTCCGGCCACGACGGCGAGACGCTCGATCAGACCCGCCTCGAGGAACTTCAACTGGGTCGCCCACCCCGGCTCGGCGACCTCGACGATGAGGACCGTCCCGTCGAGTTTCACCGGCGTCACGTGCGCGGCCACCACGTCGCCGACCGCCTCGGCCCAGCGGCCGAAGACCCCGCCGACCGCGGCCGCCGACGGCGTCGGACCACGCCGGTTCTCGGCCGGCCGCAACGAATCGAGCAGCCGAGGCAGCAGGTTCCCGATCAACCGGGGGTCGCGGTCGCGCGGGCTGTCGGCAGAGAAGTCGGTCGGGTCGCCCACTCAGTCAGTCTCGCTGCTCTCCGACTCGGTCGGCGACGTCGCCGACGGATCGGTGTGGGGTTCGGCCAGGCGCGCCGGTTGCGATGCGCCGGTGTCGTGGGTACCGCTGCTGATGCGCACGATCGCATCGGGATGCGCGTCGTCGGGGAGCAGGCCAGCAGTGGTCAGCACCACCTGACCCGCGGGCAGGTTCCGCAAGAGTGCTGTGGAGCGACGGGGGTCGAGTTCGCTGAGCACGTCGTCGAGCACCAGCACCGGCGCCGACCCTGCCTTCTCGGCCACGAGACGATGCGCAGCGAGACGCAACGCAAGGGCCAATGTGCGTTGCTCACCCTGCGAGGCGTGGGTCCGCGCCGGAAGTCCGCCGATGAACAGTTCGACGTCGTCGCGGTGCGGGCCGACCGTGCTGACCCCGCGCCGCACGTCGTCGCGGCGGGCGTCGGCCAACGCCGCCACGAGGCCACGCTGACGCCACCCCGGTTCGTAGCGGAGTTCGACCGCCGACGGGCGGTCGGCGAGTTGCTCGTATGCCTCGGCGACCATCGGCGCGAGGCGCGAGATCAGTACCGCCCGGGCATGGCCGAAGCGGTCGCCGACCTCCGCGAACTTCGCGTCCCAGACGTCGAGGGTCACCTCGATCTCGTCGGTGAGACGGCCGTCCGCCTGCTTGAGCAGCACGTTGCGTTGCCGCAGCACCCGATCGAGTTCGAGCCGGAGAGCGTCGTACTTGACGGCGAGGGCCACGAGCGTGTCGTCCATGAAGCGGCGCCGCTGTTCGGGTCCGCCCTTGATGATCTCGAGGTCGTCGGGTGAGAAGACCGTGACGCGCATGACGCCGAGGAGATCGCGCGCTCGTTGGAGTCGCTGGCGGTTGACCTGGACTTTGTTGCGGCCACGCCGCGACAGTTCGAGTTCGACCAACACCTCGCGGCCATCGGGATGCACCACCGTCGCGCGCACCACTGCCGATTCGGCACCCACGCGGATGAGTGCGTCGTCGGGCGCGCCGCGGAAGCTGTCGAGCGAGGCGAGGTAGGCCAGCGCCTCGGCGAGGTTGGTCTTTCCTTGCCCGTTGAGTCCGACGACCGCGGTGATCCCGGGAACGAAGTCGAACGCGGCCTCGACGTAGTTGCGGAAGTCGACGAGCTCGAGGCGCTGGACGATCACCGCGACAGACGGATCAGCCAGGGATGCGGTGGGGCATCAGCAGGTAGAGGTAATCCTCGTGGCCCACGCCGCGCAGCACGGCCGGGCGGTTGTTCTCGTTCATCGAGATCGTGATCGCCTCGCCCTGGCAGGCCTCGACACCTTCCGACAGGTAGGTCGGGTTGAACGCCGTGAAGAACTCATTGCCCTCGAACTGGGCGTCGATGTCTTCCTTGGCCTCGCCCTCTTCGTTCGTGATCGCCTCGAGGGTGATCGTGTCGGCCTTCATGGTCAGCTTGACGTGCGAGTCCTTGGCCATGATCTTGGCGCGACGGAGCGCCTCGAGCAGGGCCTCGCGCTCGACGGTGACCACGTTCTGGAAGGTCGGCTGGATGAGGTGCAGCACCGGCGGATAGTCGCCGGCGATCAGGCGCGTCGTGAGCGAGATCGTCCCGATCTCGAAGCGGGCGTGCTGTTCGCCGAGACGCATCGTCACCGAGTCGGCCGAGTTGAGGAGACGCTGGAGTTCCTGCAACGCCTTGCCGGGGATGATGACCTTCTGGCCGGCCTCGAGCACCTGCTGGCCGCGGAGTTCGCGCATCGTGAGCCGGTAGGTGTCGGTGGCGACCATGCGGAGTCCGTCGGCTTCGGCCGACATGAGCACGCCGGTGAGCGACGGGCGGTGCGAATCCTCCGCCTTGACGGCGCGCACGACCTGCCGGAGGGCTTCGCCGAGTTCGGCCGACGACAAGGTGACCGACGAGGTCATGAGCGAGGCGAGCGAGGGGTAGTCCTCGGCGGCCTTGGTCGAGACCTTGAACGACGACCGAGCGTTCGTGATGTGCAACTTGTCGCCCTCGAGGGCGATCTCGACCTTGCCGCTGGAGAGCGACCGCACGATGTCGGAGGTCAGACGCGCCGGGACGACGACGCGACCCTTGACGTCAGCGCCCACCTCGACCGACACCTGGATCGTGAGATCGCCGTCGGAGCCGGTGATCGTGAGTCGATCGTCGGTGACGTCCATCAAGAGCCCGGAGAGGAGCGGATGTGTGGCCACTCGACCGGCGGTGGCGCGTCCGGTGGCGGCGAGGGCCTCGGCCAGTGCTTCACGTTCGCAACGGAACTTCACAGCGTTGCCTTTCTCGACAGGGAGGTGATGGAAGAAACAATGATGGTGATAGGTGCTGTGGATTGTGCACAACCACGCGTCGCCCCAGCGTAGGCGAGCGAACCATCCTCACATGGTTGTCCACCCGCGTGCACAGCGGCGAAACGACGCCGATGTGATTCGGTGGACATCGTCGCGGTCGTCCACCGCGCGAGCGATGTCGTCCACATGTTGTGCACGGGGGTCGGCGCGGTCATCTCAGGCCTGCCGGACCTTGTTGACCAGTTCGGTGACCTGGTCGTAGACCTGCTGGCGTTCGCGCATCAGGCGTTGGATCTTGTCGACGGCGTGGATCACCGTGGTGTGGTCGCGGCCGCCGAAGAGCCGGGCGATCGCCGGGTAGCTGAGGTCGGTCTGCTCACGGAAGACGTACATCGCCATCTGCCGGGCGGTGACCAACGGCCGCTGGCGGCTCTTGCCGCGCAAGGCCTCGACGCTCACGCCGAGCAGGTCGGCGAGTTCGGCCAGGAGTTCGTCGCCGGTACGGGGCTTGACGAAGGTGGTGGTCAGCATCGCCCCGAGCAGGTTCTCGGCCAGCGGGACACTGATCGCCACACGGTTGAGCGAGGCGTAGGCGGTGACCCGGATCAGGGCCCCCTCGAGCTCACGGATGTTGGAGGTGATGTTGCTGGCGATGAAGTCGAGGACGTCGGCGGGCACCGGGCTCTGGTCGCGCTCGGCCTTGTTGCGCAGAATGGCCAGACGGGTCTCGAGGTCGGGCGGTTGGATGTCGGTGATCAGGCCCCACTTGAAGCGCCCGCGGAGGCGTTCCTCCAGCGTGGGGATGTTGTCGGGCATCCGGTCGCTGGAGATGATGATCTGCTTGTTGGCGCCGTGGAGGGTGTTGAAGGTGTGGAAGAACTCTTCCTGCATCCCCTCCTTGCCCTCCATGAACTGGATGTCGTCGATGAGCAGGACGTCGATGTCGCGGTACCGGCGCTTGAAGGCGGCGGTCGAGTTGGTACGGATGGCATCGACGAACTCGTTGAGGAAGGTCTCGGTGGTCACGTACCGGACGACGTCGTGCTGATAGTGGTCCTGGACGTAGTGCCCGATGGCGTGGAGCAGGTGGGTCTTACCCAGACCGGCGGATCCGTAGATGAACAACGGGTTGTAGGAGCGCCCCGGTGTCTCGGCCACCCGGAGGGCGGCGGCGAGGGCGAACTGGTTGCTGGCGCCCTTGACGAAGGTGTCGAAGGTGTACCGCGGATTGAGTCCGTCGCCGCCGTCGTTGCCGGCACCACTGCTGCGGCCGGTGGACGAACTGCCGGTCGACGACGGGGTGGCGGCGGGCACCGGATCGGGGTGCCAGTCGCTGACGGGTTCGACCTCGGCGCCGCGGAGCTCGACCTCGAAGGCGAGGTGACCGGCACCGATCTCATCGAGCGCTTCACGCACGATCGGGAGGTAGCGCGTCAGGATCCGCTCGCGACCGAGGGAGTTCGGGGCCACGACCCGCAGGGTGACGCCGTCGTTCTCGAGTGGCGCGACGTCCTGGAAGGTGCTGAACCAGACCGCCTCGGAGACCTGTGCTCGGAGCAGTTGGGCGACCGCTGTCCACACGCTGTCATGGTCGCTCACCTGCACCTCCTTGCCGTCCTCGGTCGTTCGTCCCATCTTTGTCCACAGAGTGTGGACAACGCAAGCGCGTGGCGGGTGCCGCACCCTAGCAGGGTTGTGAGGCCTCTCGGCCAGGGGCTCTGAGCGACCCCTCGGATCGCTGGGAGAGCCCTGGTTGCCGCAATCCGTCGCGCGCCCGTAGTCTGGCGAGGTTCTGGCGCCACGTGTCCGTGCGCGCCCGTTCTCTCAACTGTCTGTCTGCTGCCGCTGGTGGCTCGAGGAGGGCTGCGTGAAGCGCACGTACCAACCCAACAATCGTCGTCGTGCCAAGAAGCACGGCTTCCGCAACCGGATGAGCACCCGCGCTGGTCGCGACGTGCTCAAGGCCCGCCGGGCCAAGGGTCGCCACCGTCTGACGGTGTGATCTGGCGTCTCCGGGAGCGCAGCGCGTTTGCGCGGCTCGCCACGCAAGGCCTGCGCGCCCGTGCCGGAGTCCTCTGGTGCAGCTACATCCTCGACACCCCGGACGTGTCCACTCCCCCGCGGGTGGCGTTCGCAGTGGGTCGCGCCCACGGGCCCGCCGTCGTACGCAACCGTGTGCGCCGTCGGCTGCGGGCCATGCTGCAGGTCGCCTCGAACGAGGGCCGGCTTCCCCCGGGGGAGTACCTGATCGGGTTGCGTTCGGGCGGTGCCGCACAGTCGTTCGCCGCCCTGCAGACCGATCTCGACCAGCTTCTGCACCGGATTCGGTCCTGATCCGGATGATTCTGTGGTACCAGCGGGCCATGGAGGGCCGTCCCTCCCCCTGCCGGTTCACGCCGTCGTGCAGCGAGTACTCGCTCGTCGCCCTGCAGACCCACGGGTCGCGGCGCGGGCTGTGGCTCACCATCCGTCGCCTGTCACGGTGCCGGCCCTTCGGTCCGTCCGGCTGGGATCCCGTTCCCACGCCTGACCACCGAGGCACCTGCTCCGTCCAACACACGGCCCACGAGGGCCACCACGAGGGGATCACCGCATGATTGCCGGTTTGTTCGAACCGCCCGCCGCGTTGCTGGCCTGGTTCTACAGCATCACCCACAACTACGTGCTCGCGATCGCCTTGATCGCTCTCGTGGTGATGGTGATCACTGCTCCCTTGGTGCTCAAGAGCACCAAGGGCATGCTCGAGATGCAGAAACTGCAGCCCGAGATGCGCCGTCTCCAGAATCAATACCGAGGAGACCGTCAGAAACTCAACGAAGAGATGATGAAGCTCTACCAGGAGCACAAGGTCAACCCGATGGCCTCCTGCTTCCCTCTGCTGCTGCAGATGCCGGTCTTCATCATCATGTTCCGCGTCCTCCACGGTTTGACCACCGAGGTCGACGGGATGACGGGCTTCCAGCCGCAGTACATCTCCAAGACCAGCGAGCTCTACCAGTCGCTCGTCGGCCAGACCGAGATGAAGGCCTTCGGCCTCGACCTGTCGCAGCGTCCCTACGGTGTGGTCACCGAGTCGTTCGGCAAGGGTCTGCTCTACGTCTCGGTCGTGCTGGTCCTGGGCATCCTCTACTTCATCCAGCAGCGGATGGTCGCCTCTCGGGCGGCGGTGGCGCCCAACGTGTCGGCCACCCAGCAGAAGATCATGCAGTACCTGCCGGTCGTCTTCGCTGTGTTCATGGGTCTGTACCTCACCGGCCTCGTGATCTACTACACCGCCCAGGCCGTGTTCCGGATCGGCTTGAACTACTACATCACCCACCGCTTCTACAAGGGTGAGCAGTCGCTCGGCCAGCAGGCACAGGCCGCCGGCGCCAAGGCGCGAGAGATGGCGAACAAGGAGCCAGGCGGCGGCGGATTCTTCGCCCAGGCCAAGCGTGAGATGGCTGCGGCCAAGGACGATTCCGGGAAGGGCCGTGGCGGACGCCCGGCCACCAGCGGTCGAGTCACCCCCCCGAAGAACAAGCCGACGACATCCGGTCGTACGGCCAGCCGACCGCCGTCGAGCGGTAAGGCGGGTCGTCCCGACGGTCGTCCCCGCAAGAAGTAGGACACACACATGGAATGGGTCGAAACAACCGGCAAGACGATCGAGGACGCCAAGGACGCCGCTCTCGAGCGGCTCGGCGTGCTCGAAGACGATGCCGAGATCGAAGTGCTCGAGGAGCCCAAGGCAGGTCTCTTCGGTCGAGTGCGCGGTGAGGCGCGTGTCCGGGCCCGTGTCCGGCCGACGCCGGTGCGCCAGAAACTCGACCGCCGCGACCGTCGTCGGGGCAAGGAGTCGGGAGAGTCGAGCGGCAGCACCGAGTCACGCGAGGCCGCGGGCGGATCGCCGCGCGGCGGTCGCCGTGGTGGTGGCCGGTCGGGTGGCCAGAACGGGGCGAAGGCCGAGGCGTCGGCTCCCGCCGGTGCCGCCAAGGAGAAGCCGGCTGGTACTGCTCCGGCCCGCAAGCCCCGTCAGGCCGCCAACCGGCCGAGTGAGAAGTCCACGAGCGAGGAGAACCAGGTGAGTGCAGAGCAGGTCGGCCAGGAGGCCGTGGGGTTCATGGAAGGTCTGGTGTCGGCATTCGGGCTCACCGGCACGGTGTCGCTCGTCCAGGACGGCGACGACCTCGAGGTACAGGTCCACGGTGAGGAGCTCGGTCTCCTCGTCGGGCCCCGTGGCGCCACGCTGCAGGCCGTGCAGGATCTCGTGCGCGTCGCCGCTCAGCGGCGCCTCGGCGATCACGACACCCGCCTCCGGGTCGATGTCGGTGGCTACCGCGAACGTCGGACCGCTGCCCTGACCCGATTCGCCCAGCAGATGGCCGATGAGGTCGTCTCGTCGGGGACAGCTCGGATCCTCGAGCCGATGTCGTCGTCGGACCGCAAGATCATCCACGACGTCCTCTCGGGCGTCGAAGGGATCGCCACCCACTCCGAGGGTGACGATCCGAACCGCCGCGTGGTGATCGCACCCGCCGTCTCGGACTGAGGCGCGGCGGGCGGCACGATCGGAGACCGACGTGTCGCCCGCCCCTCACTCCCCCGGACAGAGTCCTGCCGACCAGGCATTGCTGGCGGCACTGTCGACCATCCGGGATCGAGGCCCCATCGGTGAGGCCTCACTCGAGTCTGCTGTCACGCATGCCGATCGGTACGTGGCTGCCCTGCCGCCGTCGGCGGTCGATCTGGTCGACCTCGGGTCGGGCGGTGGACTCCCCGGTCTGGTGATCGCGGTCCGCCGACCGGAGTTGCGGATCGTGCTGGTGGAACGGCGGGCGACCCGGGCCGATCTTCTGCGCCGTGCGGTGATGGGCCTCGGCCTCAGTGACCATGTGTCGATCGTCGCCGATGACGTCCGGGCACTGGCCGCCCGGAGGGCACACGACTTCGACGTGGTGACAGCTCGCAGTTTCGCCGCCCCTGCGGTCACCGCAAGGTGGGCCGGCGAACTGCTGCGCTCGGGCGGCCGCCTGATCGTGAGCGAGCCTCCCGTCGACGATCCGAGTCGTTGGCCCGCTGCCGTTCTCGAACAGGCAGGCCTGGTCGACGAAGGCCGCACCGACGGCATCCGTCTCTTCCGGCGGACCTGACGGGAGATCCTCGGGACGGTCGATGTTCCACGTGGAACATCGACCACCGGTCGCTGACCTGCGGCGATGCAGGCGATGGGTGGCTGTGGGCGGGACGGCGGAGCTGCGGAGGGCATCCCGGAGACGTCCTCCGGACAGGTGCACTGGCGGCCTGACTGTTCCACGTGGAACATCCGGCGGCGGGGACACACTGAACATCATCCGGGCCTCCCATCCGCCCGTGACCCTGCGTTATCGGGTAGTCTCCGTCCGGCATCGGTGGGGGATGACCCCTGCCACCCGGTCCAAGGAGTGAACACGCATGTCCGGAGCAGACGAGTCGACCGGCCGCGGGCACGTCATCGCCGTGGCCAACCTCAATGGTGGTGTGGGCAAGACCACGACCACCGTCAACCTCGGCGCCTGCTTGGCCGATCAGGGCCGTCGTGTGCTGATCATCGACCTCGACCCCCAGGCCAACGCCACGTCGGGTCTCGATCTCAACCCTCGTGAGATCGAGGAGTCGATGTACGAGGTCCTGACGGGGGGAGCCTCCCTCGAGCAAATCATCGAGCCCACCGCCGTTCGCAACCTCTTCGTCGCTCCGGCGACCCTCCGGTTGTCACGGGCCGAAGCACGACTGATCACCGAGTACGGCCGTGAGGCCCGACTTCGCACCGCCCTCGAGACGGTGGTCGGTGACTACGACTACGTGCTGATCGACTGCCCGCCGTCGATGGGTGTGTTGAGCATCAACGCCTTGACCTGTGCCAACGAGGTGCTGATCCCGGTGCAGAGCGAGTACTTCGCCCTCGAAGGTGTCGGACTGCTGATGGACCAACTCGCCGACGTCAAGCGCGATCTCAACCCGACGCTCGCCCCGCCGCACATCGTGCTGACGATGTACGACGCCCGTGCCAACCTTGCCAAGACCGTGGTCCGGGACGTCCGCGAGTTCTTCGGCGAGCAGATGGTCTGCCGTACGGTGATTCCGCGGTCGATCAAGCTCTCGGAGTCGCCGCAGGAAGGCAAGCCGATCACGGTGTACGCCCCGACCTCGACCGGAGCGACGGCGTACCGCTCGTTGGCACAGGAAGTCCTCGGAAGGGTGGAAGGTCATGTCTAAGTCGTCATCCGGAGGCCGTGGCCTCAAGAACCTCGTGTCGGCGTCATCGATGGCGGTGCTGGCGGGGGAGCAGACCCGTCTGGTCGAGATCGCCCTCGACGACATCATCCCCAACCCGCACCAGCCCCGCCAGCACTTCGACGAGGAGGGCCTCGTCGAGTTGGCGGCGTCGATCCGGGAGATGGGCGTCCTCCAGCCGGTGCTCGTCCAGCCCGCCGATGCCGACGGGAAGTATCAGCTCGTGGCCGGCGAACGTCGCTGGCGTGCGTCACGTCGGGCCGGCAAGACCACGATCCCTGCCCTCGTCAAGCGGATCGACGAGGTGGCCTCGATGGAGCAGGCGCTCGTCGAGAACATTCAGCGCCGCGACCTCAACGCCTACGAGGAAGCGCTCGCCTTCCAGCAACTCATCGAAGACTTCAAGCTGACCCACGAGCAACTCGGGCAGCGCCTCGGCAAGAACCGGGCGACGATCTCGAACACCTTGCGCATCCTCCAGTTGCCCGCCACGGTGCAGACGTTGATCAACGACGGATCGCTGCTGGTGAGCCACGCCAAGATTCTCCTCAAGACCCCCGACCGTTCGCTCCAGGAGTCGCTGGCCAAGGCGGCGGCGTCGGAGGGTTGGTCGGTGAAGATACTCGACGAAGCGGTCAGCGGGCGTGGCGCCGAACCCGAGACCGACGAGCCCGTGGTCGGCGACGACGATCAACCCCGCAACCCTGATGAGCGTGGCCGGACCACTCCGCCCACTCCCCCCGCTCTCCGCCCGGCCGGACTCCTCGAACTCGAGCAATTGCTCGAAACACACTTGTCCACAAGGGTGTCGATCTCGATGGGGACGGCCAAGGGCAAAGTGGTGATCGAATTTGCCGACCTCGAGGACCTCGAGCGCATTTATCACCAAATGACGACGCGAAGTGGTGAATCAGTCAGCTGATTCGCGCGTGGAGTGGTGGATAACTCCAACCCTCCAGCAGAGGTTTCGTCACAGGTGTGGATGAACCTGTGGACAAACACTCAGGTCGCGCGCGAGATCCACAGTTCGAGCGCCTCGACGAGCGCATCGGCGAGGTCGGGCGTGGCGTCGGTGACGGCCCTGACCGGTCCGAGGGAGAGCAACACCGCCGGCATCCGGGTCTCGCGTAGCACCGGCAGACGCATCCCCTCTGCGTGCGGTGTGGCGCCGAGGCCGAGTGGGCCCAACCGCTCGACGATCTGCTCGGCGAGCATCCGCCCGCCGACCGATTCGAACGACGGCACCTTGTAGAAGTGGGCCACGGCCACCGGATCGGGGTGGGCCTCGATCCCGAGGTACACCGTGGCGCCGAACTGGTTGGCGGCGAGGGCTTGGGCGACCGCATCGGGCTCGTCGAGGGGCATCACGACGGCCCCGTGGAGCCGCAGGAGGCGGGCGAGTGTGCGCACCAGACCGCTCAACCCGCCGAACTGGCCGATGACGACCCGGCACATCGCCAGCGACTGCACGTCGTGGCGGAGACGCTCGCGCTCGCGGACAGCGGCGACCCCCGGCCCGTCACCGGTCTGGGAGCTCACCCGGAGCAGGGCTTGGGTCGTGACCGGACCACAGACCCCGTCGGCGACGAGTCCGCAGTTGGCCTGGAAGTCGGCGAGGGCGCGCGACGTGCGCGGACCGAGGATCCCGTCGACACGCCCGCAGTCGAACCCGAGGCGGGCGAGCAACTCCTGCAGTTCGGCCACGTCGTCGCCGCGCAGGTTCGGGGCCGTCAAGTGGAGGAGCCGGTCGCCGAGGCTCCAGTTGGCCTCGACCAGCGCGGTCCAGGTGTGCTCGTCGCAGACCCCGTCGGCGCGCAGGCCTCGGGCGTCCTGGAAGCGGCGCACCGCCTGTTCGGTGGCGGCGCAGTACGACCCCGGCTCACCGGCCGGGTGGAAGCCCGCGGCGCCGAGGCGCCGCTGCAGGTCGCGGATGGCGTCGCCGCGCTGACCGGGCGTCAGTGGGAAGTAGGCAGGAATTCGCTCAGCTCCTGGAGAAGCTGGCCCTTGCCCTTGGCGCCGACGAGACGCTTGGCGACCTGACCGTCCTTGAACACGATCAGGGTCGGGATCGACATCACGTTGTGGCGCATGGCGATCTCGGGGTTGTCGTCGACGTTGAGCTTGGCGATGGTGATGCCCGGCTGCTCGGTGGCGATCTCGGCGAGGATGGGGGCGATCATCTTGCAGGGACCGCACCACTCGGCCCAGAAGTCGACGACGACGGCCGTGGTCGAGCCGTTGATCGTCTCGTCGAAGGTTCCCGTGGTCAGGGTGACAATGCCGTTGGCCATCTCGTGGCGTCCTTTCGCTCAGTCGGGAGTGTAACGCCGGGGCACGGCCCCACGAGGGCGATCAGGAGTGCTGTGACTCGAGCCACCGCTCGCAGTCGATGGCGGCCATGCAGCCGGATCCGGCCGCCGTGATGGCCTGCCGGTAGGTGTGGTCCTGGACGTCGCCGCAGGCGAAGACACCCTCGACGTTGGTGTACGACGAGCCCGGTCGGGTGACCAGGTAGCCGCTTTCCTCCATGTCGAGGATGCCGGTGAACAGGTCGGTGTTTGGCCGGTGACCGATGGCGATGAACAGGCCGGTCACCGGGAGCGACCGGGTCTGGTCGGAGACGGTGTCGCGGAGCACGATTCCCTCGAGCGCATCGGTGCCGACGAGTTCGTCGACCACCGTGTTCCAGAGGATCTCGATCTTCGGGTTCGACTGCGCCCGCTCCTGCATGATCTTGGAGGCACGGAGCTCATGGCGGCGCACGACGAGGTACACCTTCTCGGCGAACTTGGTGAGGAAGCTGGCCTCTTCGACGGCCGAGTCACCGCCGCCGACCACGGCGATCTGGTGGCCACGGAAGAAGAACCCGTCGCACGTGGCGCACGTCGACAGACCGTGCCCGAGCAGGCGCTTCTCGCCGTCGAGGCCGAGCATCAGGCTCTGGGCTCCCGTGCTGACGATCACCGAATCGGCGGTGTACTCCTGCTCGCGGACCCAGACCCGGAACGGCCGCGCCGAGAAGTCGACACGGGTCACCTTCTCGGTCAGGAACTCGGCACCGAACCGCGTGGCCTGCTCGCGCATCCGCATCATCAGCTCGGGGCCCATGATGCCTTCGGGGAAACCGGGGAAGTTCTCGACCTCGGTGGTGAGCATCAACTGGCCGCCGGGCTGATCGCTGGTGCTGCTCGGTTCGCCCTCGATGACGAGGGGCGAGAGGTTGGCGCGGGCGGTGTAGATCGCCGAGGTGAGACCGGCGGGGCCGGAACCGATGATCAGGACGTGATGGTGACTCACGCAGGGTCCTTCCGGTGGCGCATCTTGAGCATGACGAAGCCGAGCACGTAGAAGAACACGCCGGCGACGAGGTACGAGATCCAGACCGTGGTGCCGTGATCGGTGCGGATGATCCGGCTCAACACGACCTGGAGGAAGCGGGTGAAGAGGATCACCGCCAACGGCGTGGCGGCGATGACGGTGAGGAGGACGAGGACGCCGAAGACGATGGCCCGCGAGGCCTTGACGGCGTTGTCGGTGGCGACACTGCGGATGCGTGCCGTGAGGCGCTCGACCGTGTCGGCGAGTTGGGCGGCCCACTGGGGGTCGGTGAACGGGTTGCCCGGCATGGGCGCAGCCTACCCGAGGCCCGCGGTCAGACGCCGAGGGCGAGGCCGGCGATGGCGAGGTGGTACGTCACCATCACCGTGACGCCCATCCAGCGCTTCTCGCCGACGAACTGACGCCAGCCGAGCACCGAGTCGCTGACCACGAAGGCGGTGCTCCCGACGACGACCCAGGGCCGACCGGTCGACCAGCCGACCACGGTCATGGCCGAGATGACGACGAGGTAGGCCGTGACAGGGATGCGCAGCGCGGGGTCGCTCGATGCTGCTCCGGCGACGATGCGGCGACCGATCGTGGCCACGAGGAGCACGGCGAGGGCGACGGCGGTGATGGCCATGCCCGGCCGGTCGAGCCCCTGCTGCACGAACAACACCACGAACACGACGTGGCCGAGCAGGAACGAGGCGAGCCCGACCACGAACCTGTCGACGGCGGGCATCAGGGCGATGTCGCCCCCCAAGCAGAGGACGAGTGCGACGACAGCGACGACCCGCTGACCTGCAGGGGCGTCGGCGAGCGCAGCCACGGCGATGACGAGGACTGTGGTGAGCGGCTTCGACCAGGCCTCGACCCGATCGGAATCGACCAGCCGCGATGACCAGTTCACGGCCGCAACCAGAACTGCGACAGCGACGACGACCGTCTGCGCTGAGGTCACGGCTTGACCTCGGCCAGCACCGTGCACTGCAGATCGAAGGCGATGACACCGCCGTCGACAGTACGCACGGCGACGGCCTCGGTCCCGCCGTAGGTGATCCGACCGATCACGACGTCACCGTCGAGGATGTCGCAGGCGAACTCGGTCTCGATCGCCGGGAGTGCCGGGTCGGCGGGAAGGACGTCGGGAAGGGTGAGCAGGTCGTCGGGGGTCGACATCGCCGGTGTCACGAAGGCCGGGCCGATGATCGCCGGCAGGGTTTCGCCGGTGGCGGCCGTCGCGCTCGTGGTCTCGGTCGAGGCGACCGTGCTGGTGAGGCCTTCGAGTTGACCGATGCTCTCGCTGGTCGCCTTCTGGTCGCCCTCGATGATCGAGTCGGCGGGAGCCATGGCGGCCCCTGCGTCGGCGGCCTCGCTGGCGACGGTCATCATCGAGGCCGACTCCTGGTCGGAGCCACCTGCGCTGCGGAGGAGGTTCGTCCCGACCACACCGAGCGCCACGACTGCAGCAGCGGCACCGAGGGCGAGGTTCCAGCGCCGCAACCGTGCCGCTCGCGCGGCCCGGGCGACATCGAGAGACGGGACACCGTGGTGGGCGTCGAAGACGGCGAGAGCGGCAGCGATGGCCTGCTCACGGTGGCCGTCGGGGGCGCGGCCGACCTCCGACAACGCAGCGCGCACCACCTGGTGGTGGGGCGGGAGCGGCTCGTTCTCGAGCGCGGGGTCGCGGGTCGGGTCGTTCATGGCGCCTCGGTGTGACGATGCGAGGGGTCGGACTGGTTCCCGAGACGTTCGGCGAGTTGCTGCCGCCCCCGGGCGATGCGGCTCTTGACCGTGCCGAGCGGGATGGAGAGCGCCTCGGCGATCTCCCCGTAGTCGAGATCGGCCACGTCGCGCAGGACGACGGGGATCCGGAACTCGTCGGGCAGTGACGCCAGGGCGCCGTCGAGGAGGTCGCGGTCGAAGAGGGCGTCGAGCGCGATCTCGCTGCCCGCGCCGACCGACTCGTGGTCGAACACGCCGCTGGCCTCGTCGACCGCGATCGGCCGCCGTGAGCGGCGTCGCAGTTCGTCGAGCGTGGCGTTCGTGGCGACGCGGTACATCCAGGTGCTCACCTTCGAACGCCCGTCGAAACGGGGAAGGCCGCGGACGACGGCGATCAGTGCCTCTTGGGCGGCATCGGCGGCGTCGGCGTCGTTGCCGGTGATCCGGCGGCAGACCGCGTGGATGCGGTCGTAGTGCCGACGCAACAACTGGTCGAGCGCGGCACGATCGCCGCGCTGAGCGGCTCCCACGAGAGCGAGATCGTCGGGTTCGGTCATCGCGTCACCCTCAGGCCGGGGTGAAGGTGACCTCGCCGAGGACACCGCGGTACGGGTTCTGCGAGCTGCAGGTCGCCCCGCGACCGAGCTCCTGGAACGAGACCAGCACGTGTCGGGCAGCGGCCGGCAGAGTGACCCGCACGGTGCCGGCCTCGGCCCCGGCGAACGACTCGACGGCCGGACCCCAGTCGGTGAACTCGGTCGGCGCCTTCTTGCTGCCGACGGCGTAGACCCGCACCTGGTAGGGCGCCGACGCCACGGCGATGTCGAACGAGCCGGTGGACGCACGGTTGAGGGTGAGCACGACGCCCACCCCACGCTTCCCGCCGAGGTACTTGTCGAGGTAGCAGACCGTCGACCACGCCGAATCGGTGCTGCCGTCGATCACCCGGCCGACGAGGTCGTCGTTCTCGGTCGAGTCGCCGTCGGGGTCGAAGATCTTCGCCGAGACGATGGCGGCCGGAGCAGAGGGCTCGGCGCTCGCGCTCGTGACGGGGCCACCGGCACCCGGTGTCGTGACGACGGCAGGTGCAGTGGAGTCGACAGTACCGTCGGTCGAGTCGTCGTCGCCGCTCGTGACCCACAGCGCCAGACCGACGAGGACGAGGAGCACGAGGAGGAGACCGACCATCACGGTCGGACCATTACCGCCCTGTTCGCGCTCGGCGTTCGGCCGCGCTGACGGGCGCCGTGGTGAGAGCGGGGTGGGGTCGCGTTCGATGGTCCGCTGCTGGCCTGTGGTGCGGCCGCCGTCGGAGCGGGCGTCGCGCGGCGCACCGACAGGTCGGCCTCCGCTGGGGGTACCACTCGTCGGTGTGCCGGTGGTGGGCGTCCCTGTGGTGGGCGCGCCCGGCGCGACACCGCCGCGCGCCGAGGGAGCCTCGGGGGTAGCCACGGGGGGAGCGGTCTTGGTGTAGGGCTTGGTGGAGGTCACCGGCGACGGAGGCCGCACGCGGGCGGCGGTGCCGGTCAGGTCGGCCCGCGGTTGCGCCATCAGACGCTGGAGTTCGGCCCTCAACTCGGCTCCGGAGGAGAAGCGATGCTCGGGCTTGCGCTGCAGGAGCTTGTGGATCAGCGGACCGAGACCGTACGGAAGTGTCGGCCGGAGCTTCTCGAGATCGGTTGGGTCGCGGTTGAGGCGGGCGAGCGCGGTGTCACTGTCGGTCTCGCCGAGGAAGGGCACGCGGCCGGCCAGGCACTCGTAGAGCACGAGACCGAGTGAGTAGAGGTCGGCGCGTCCGTCGAGCTTGCGGCCACGCACCTGCTCGGGCGACAGGTACTTCGCAGTACCCATCATGATGTTGGGGCTCGTGAGGTCGTCGCCCTCGTCGCTGCTGACACCCTTGGCGATTCCGAAGTCGGTGAGCAGGACGCGGCCGTCGGTGGTGACGAGGATGTTGGCCGGCTTCACGTCGCGGTGGACGAGGTCGGCCTTGTGGGCGTGGTCGAGTGCTGCGGCCATCGTCACGCCGATGTGCATCGTGAGGTCGGGGCTCAGGCGCTTCTGGTCGTCGAGCAACTGACGCAGGCTCTTGCCGTTGATGAGCTGCATGACCACGGCCTGGCGGGTGCCGTCGTCGTCCTTCTCCTCGAGCGTGTCGTACACGGCCACGATGTTCGGATGGCTGAGCTTGGCGACGGCCTTGGCCTCGCGGCGGAACCGTTCGGCGAGCACGGGGTCGGCGGCGAGCGACGGCTTGAGCAACTTGACCGCCACCTGGCGGTCGAGTTGGAGATCGGTGGCCACCCAGACCTCGGCCATCCCGCCTTGCGCGAGCTTGCGCTCCAGGCGATAGCGCTGGGCGAGGATGGATGAGGTCACGTGAAGGATCCCCTGGCCGACGGGAGGAACGGGAATGTCCGCCCTCGGACACTAGTGGTGGTGGCGGTCACCGCCGCGGCACGCTGTACGCGACCCCGATCGTGCCGCGACCGGCGTGCGAACCGACGACCGGTCCGATCTCACCGACGACGATGTCGCCTCCGTGGTGCGGACGGAGCATCTCGAGGAAGGCGTCGACGTCGCTGCAGTCGGCGTGCATCACCATCAGCGTCTCGATCTCGCCGGCCTCGCGCACGGTGTCGACGAGGAAGGCGAGTGCCTTCGACCGCGTGCGCTGCTTGCCGCCCTGCTCGACCTTGCCGTCGCGCACCTCGATGATGGGCTTGATGGCGAGCGCCGACGCGAGCAATGCCTTGGCACCGCCGATGCGGCCACCCTTCTTAAGGTTCTCGAGCGTGTCGAGAGCGCCCCACACCTTCGTGCGCGTCGCGAGGTCGTTGGCGGCGGCGACGATCTCGTCGTGGCTGGCGCCTTCGCGCGCCATACGCGCCGCATGGATGACGACCAGACCGAGGCCGAGGGTCACCTGCTGGCTGTCGACGACGGTGACCCGGATCGTGTCGGCCACCGAGCGCGCGGCGAGCTCGGCGCTCTGCATGGTGGCCGAGAGCTCGCCGCTCAGGTTGATGGTGACGATGCTGGTCGCTCCGTCGGCGGCGAGGCGTCGGTAGACCTCCTCGAACTGGCCGGGCGCGGGTGCGGCGGTCGAGGGGAGTTCGGTCGCCGTGGCGCACCGTGCCCAGAACTCGGCCGGCGTCAGTTCGACCCGGTCGGTGAACTCGGCGCCGTCGATGCGGATCGTGAGGGGCACGATCTCGATGCCCAGTTCGGTGGCGACCGCCGGGGGGAGGTCGCAGGCGGAGTCGGTGACGATGCGGACGTTGCTCACGCCGTCAGGGTATCCGTCTGCTCGCGGCGGCGGTGACGGAGTGCGGTCCGAGCCCACCATGCCAGGACGAGCAGGACCACACCGGCGAAGACGATGTTGCCGAGTGCCGCGAGGGCGAGCACCTTGGCCTCGAGCGGGATCGGCGCCGTCAGCGGCACCTCACCCTCGGGAGTGAGAACTTCGAGGGTCACGGGGATGGTGCCGTTGCTCCGTGCCTCGATCGGAACCTTGACCTCGGTGAAGGCGTTCGGATCGAGGGTCACGACCTCGTCACCCTCGGGGAACACGAGCTTCGACGAGCTGAGCCGCACCCTGATCGTGATCGGTTGATCGGTGGGGTTGTGGAACGTGATCGGCACGGTTCCGGTGCGCGCCGTCAGGTTGAACGAGAAACTCCCCGGCATCTCGACGGCTCGGAGCACGGCGTCCTGCGCGGTGCGGAGCGAGTCGGCGATCGTGCCGACGTCGTCGTCGGTGAGCCCGTCGGACGGGATGAGTGCGATCAGCGTGTTCCACTCGCTCTGCAAGCCGGCGTCGGCGCCGAGCATGCTCCCCGCGCTCCGGGCGCTGAGGGTCAACTCGTCGACGAGGTCGAGTCTCTCGCTGAGCACACCACCCGAATCGTCGGGGAGGTCGACGACCACCTCGACGTCACCGAGTCGGAGACGGTCGGTGCGCACGACGAGTTCGTCGAGGCCGGTGGGCCGCAGGCCGGGAGTGCGCGAGATCAGCTCGGTGAACGCAAGGAGCACGTCGGGCGACGGGGGTGTCAGGTCGGGGGTCCCGAGTGTCACGCCATGGCGGCCGACATCGCCGCCCGTGGCGAGGATCTGGGCGCGGAGGCCGAGCAGTTCGGCCGCCATGTACACCGCTGTCAGCGCCGGACTCGCGGCGGGTGCCGACAGTGCGGCCCCGAGTGAGCGGTCGACGACCGCGGCGTCGATCGAATCGGCGACACCGCCGTCGGCCCGGGGCACGGTCCCGACTCCGACGAGCAGGCTGGTGTCGGTGTAGGTCTGGAGGGATCCGGGGAGGTCGTCGTACGAGTCGGGCGTGAGCACGAGCACCCGAGCTCCGAGGTCGCGCACGAGGTTGGCGCCGGGCCGGCTGAGAGTGGTCGTGACCAGGTGCGCCGTCCGGGTCGGGGCGACGGCTGCCTTGTCGAGCATCGTGTCCTCACCGGCGCGCAGCCAGCGCGTGTAGAGGGTGGCCGCGCCGGCGTCGGCGGCGTGGGAGACGTCGAGGGGGAGCTGCGGCATCGACAGCACGTCGTGCTCGGCGAGGGCCGTGACGAGGCGGGCCACCAGTGCCTCGCCGGCCGGACCGGTGGCGGCCACGGTCGAGAGGAGGAGCGGCCGGACGGCGACGGCCATCCGGACCTTGCTCGCCTCGAGTGCATCGACGAGGTCGAGCAGTGCGTTGAGGTCGGCGGCGTCGACCGTCGGACGACCGTCGACGTCGAGGGCGACATCGGCCGAGGTGGTCGTGGCGAGGGCGATCGCCAGGCCCGGCCCGACGTCGGCCTTGGAGGCGGGCATCCGCTGGACGAACGTCACGAGGTCGGCGATCTCGCCCGACGCATCCGACAGGGTCAGGGAGAACGGGTACACGCCGGCGCGCGACATCTGCATTGCGAACTCGTCGGCGGCTTCGAGTTCGAGTGGGATGCGCACTCGAAGTGTTCCGTCGGCGAGCACGGCGATGCGCTGGGCGGGCAGGTCGACGATGTCGACGGTGAACGGCAGGTCGCCGGCCTCGGCTGCCTCGACGTCGTCGCGGTTCGCGATCGGCTCGTGGGCGATCACCTCGAGTTGCAGTGAGTCCATGTCGGCGTCGGTGACCGCTGTCGGCCGTTCGAACACGAACTCGAGTCGATCGTCGGGCCCGACGTTGAAGCGCTGCGACACCAACTGGAGGGTCCCGAGTGCATGGGCCACGGTCACGCCGCCGACAGGTGCCACGACGATCGGCGCGGAGAGGGCGACGGCGAGGGCCGCGAGAGCGGCGGTCGGCGCGACGCGACGGCCGGTGCGGGAGCGTCCTCGGGCCAACCTCATGCCAGCGATCGTTCCATGACCTGCAGGCCGTCGGGAAGCCGGCGGAACCCGAGCCCTTCGTAGAGAGCGAGGGCGGGAGCGTTGTCGCTGGGCGTGTTGACGTACATCTCGGCCGAGCGCGCACGACGTGCCCAGCGAATCGCGTCGATCACGAGTGACCCCGCGTGTCCAGCGCGTCGGTCGCCGGGAGTGACCGCGATGCGTTGGAGGAAGGCGGTGTGCGTGTCGCGTCCGCTGACCGCGTAGCCGACGAGCCGACCGTCGACGAGCGAGGCGCGGGCCCGGTGGCGGGGAGTCGCGTCACAGACGTCGGCAATTCCGGCGAGGTCGAGTCCCCACCCCGCGGGAAACGACGAGCGGTCGAGTTCGGCCGCAGCGGCCCTCCATCCGACCTGCAGCCGCCTCGTTGGCGGCCCGTCCCGTCGAGGCACGGCCGCGAGGTCGTGGACGAGCAGGACGAGATCCTGTGCAGGGACGAAGCCGGCCGACAGCGCGCACCTGGCCATGGCGGGGCCGAGAGCGTTGGTCCGCACCGACGTGAAGCCGCTCGCCGAGAGCCGGGCGCACCATTGGTCGAGCAGCGACGGCGGTGGCATCGAGGGAGTGAGGACGAGGTGGGCGGTCGAGGGGAGGTGCGGCCACGTGCGGACGCGTGCTCCCGCCCCCAGCGCATGCACCTGCTGCCTCATCGGCGCGACGGTAGCGTCGTCGCGGTGACCGTGCTGTTCGCCACTCACGACTCGTACCTCGACCACCTCGCCGGGCCGCGCCATCCCGAGCGGCCCGAGCGCCTCGAGGCGGTCCTGCGCGGTGTCCGCTCGGCAGGGATCGTCGAGGCTCTGGTGCCGATCGAACCGGTGGCGGCCACCCGTACCGATCTCGAACGGGTCCACCCCGAGCGGTACCTCGACCGGATCGACGGGATCTGCGCTCTCGGTGGCGGCCGTCTCGACGCCGACACCTATGCGAGCCCCGGCTCGATGCGTGCTGCCTCCTTCGCCGCCGGCGCCGGCCTCACCGCGATCGCCGCTCTGCGCGAGGGGCGTGGCGACGCGGCCTTCTGCGCGGTCCGCCCGCCCGGGCACCACGCGTCGCGCGATGAGTCGATGGGCTTCTGCTTCGTCAACAACGTGGCCGTCGCCGCGGCGGCACTCGCCGCGGAGGGCGAGCGTGTGCTGATCGTCGACTACGACGCGCATCACGGCAACGGCACGCACGACATCTTCTACGCCGACCCGCGCGTGCTGTTCGTCAGCATCCACCAGTGGCCGCTCTATCCGGGCACCGGTCGGCACGACGAGACCGGGAGCGGCGAGGGCCTGGGCTTCACCATGAACATCCCGGTTCCACCCGGAACCACGGGCGACGTCTATCTCCGTGCCCTCGACGAACTTGTGCTGCCTCGTGCCGCGACCTTCCAGCCGACATGGGTCATCGTGTCGGCGGGGTTCGACGCGCACCAGGCCGACCCGATCACCGAACTCGGGTTGCTGGCGGGCGACTACGGCCCCATCACGGCGCGCATCCTGTCGCTGGTGCCGGCCGGTCGTCGGCTCGTGATGCTCGAGGGCGGCTACGACCTCGACGCCCTGGCCAACTCCGCGGCGACGGTCGTGCGCGAGCTGGCCGGTGAGTCGGGTGCGCCGATCGAGCCGACCACGTCGGGCGGGCCGGGAATGGACTTCGTCACCCGGATCCGCGACGAGTGGGCGGCCGAAGGTCTCCTGTGATCCCGCCGCGCTTTCGCGACACGCTGCACGAACTCGAGCCGCTCGGCGCCCTGTTCCGTGCCGCCGGTTTCCGCCTCTATCTCGTCGGTGGCACCGTGCGCGACCTCCTCGCGTCCGACGGCATCGACGACATCGACTACGACCTGACCACCGATGCCCGCCCCGACGACATCAAGCGGATCGTCAAGGGGTGGGCCGATGCGGTCTGGACCCAGGGCGAGCGCTTCGGCACCATCGGGTTGAAGAAGGGCAGTCGCCTGAACCCGAGCGGTGAGCGGATCTACGAGATCACCACGCACCGAGCCGAGGCCTACCAACCCGACTCACGCAAGCCCGAGGTCAGGTTCAGCGACGACATCGAGGGCGACCTCGAACGGCGCGACTTCACGATCAACGCGATGGCGCTCGAGGTCACCTCCGACGCGCCGACCCTCGTCGACCCGCACGGTGGGGCGGCCGACCTGATGGCTCGGGTGCTCCGTACGCCGCTGTCGCCCGAGGAGAGCTTCAGCGACGATCCGTTGCGCATGCTCCGGGCGGCGCGCTTCATCGCCCGGATGAACGCCACTCCCGACCCGGCACTGGTCGAGGCGGTGCGATCGATGCACGATCGCCTCGAGATCGTGTCGGCCGAGCGCGTCCGTGACGAACTCGACAAGCTGATCACGCTGCCGCACCCGACCGCGGGCCTCTGGTTCGCGATCGACACGGGCCTCGCCGACGAGTTCCTCCCCGAACTGCCGAAGATGCGCCTCGAGCAGGATCCGATCCACCGACACAAGGACGTGCTCACCCACACCCTGGCCGTGGTCGAGAACGTGCGTCCACCGTCCGAGCAGGCCGAAGGACGGCCGGAGTTCGACTTCCGCCTCACCCGCCTCGCCGCCCTCTTCCACGATGTCGGCAAGCCCCGCACACGTGGGTACCTCAAGGGCAAGGGCGTCACCTTCCACCATCACGACGCGGTCGGAGCGAAGATGACCCGCAAGCGGATGGAGGCACTGCGGTACAGCAACGACGACGTCGCGGCGGTGACCGAACTGGTGGCCCTGCACCTGCGGTTCCACACCTACTCGATGGGCTGGACCGATTCGGCTGTGCGCCGCTACGTGCGTGATGCCGGACCCCTGCTCCACGAACTCAACGCCCTGACCCGGTGCGACTGCACGACCCGCAACGAACGCAAGGCCCTCCAGTTGTCGCGCCGGATGGACGACCTCGAGGTCCGGATCGCCGAACTCGCGGCGCGTGAGGAACTCAAGGCCATCCGACCCGAGCTCGACGGGGTGCAGGTCATGGAGCAGCTCGGCATCGGGCCGAGCCCTGCGGTCGGCCGGGCCATGGCGCACCTGCTCGAGATCCGTCTCGACGAAGGGCTCCTCGGCGAGGCGGCGGTCCGTGAGCGGCTCGCCGCGTGGTGGGCCGACAACCAGCCCGGCTGATCACGCCGATCGCGACGGTCCGACCTGTGTCGGTCAGACCCGTCTCGGTCAGACCCGTGCCCGTCAAACCCCTTGCTTGCGGGCGCGCAGCACGAGGACGGTGGGCGAGATGGCCTGGCGGGCCCTGTCGTCGGTGAGTTCGTGGACCATGTCCCAGTGGAAGTTGGTCCGCTCGAAAGCGAGGTACAACTCACCGAAGGTCGGTGACGCCGCTCCGTAGGCGCGGGTGTCGCCACCGGCGAACATCCGGTGCACCGGATGGTGCATGGCGATGACGAACGAGCACCCCGGGCGCAAGACGCGGTGGACCTGACGCAGGAGACGGGGGAGGTCGTCGGCCTGCGACGCCGTGTGGGCGGCGATCACGAGGTCGATCGAGGCACTGGTCGCCCAGCCGAGGTCGGCGAGGTCGCCCTCGTGGCACTCGACCCTGACCGGATCGGTGGTGCTCGCGGCCGTCGCGGCGGCGCGGACCCGGGCGATGGCGGCCGGATCGGGGTCGAGCACGATGGCCTTGGCTCCGGCGACAGCGGCGACCACCGACGCCGGGACGGGGCCGGCCCCGACACCGAGTTCGAGGACGCGCTTGCCGGCGAGATCGCCGCAGAGTCGCAGGTCGGACTCGCTGGCGACGTGGTCTCCGTACCAGATGCTCATGTCACCAGTGTGGCCGTTGGCCGCGTCGGGTGGACGGATGGGCCACGGGTAGCCTGCGCTGCCATGAGTGCCTTCGGAGTCGCCGCACTGCGCAGTGGCTCCTCCCGCGGGAGCGGCTCGGTCGACCACCGCCTTGCCCGTCGGCACCTGATCAACGAGTTCCACCGCGGCCGTCTCCGCCAGGATCAGGTGTGCGACGCCCACCCCGAACTGATCCGGGCGGCGCGCAACGTCGGCATGGCGGCCACTGTCGGCTGCCCGATCTGCGCCGAGCGCGGCCTGCGGCTCGTCACCTACGTGTTCGGGCCGCGGTTGTCGGCCAGTGGCAAGGTGATCTCGACGGCCTCCGACCTGGCCAAGCTGCAGGCCCGGCCCGACGAACTCACCGCCTACGTGGTCGAGGCCTGCATCGAGTGCCACTGGCACCACCTGCTGAAGGTCCTCCCCGTCCGTCGTCTCGGTCGCCGAGCGGCGTCGTGACCGATCACCTCTTCGTCTACGGCACCCTCCGGCCCGGTGAGGTGCGATGGCACCACCTCGCTCCCTTCGTCGTGGGCGATGCCGTCGACACCACGGTGGCCGGTGACGTGTACGACACCGGACTCGACTACCCGGCGGCCCGCTTCGGCGGCGAGGGCCGGATCATCGGGCGGGTCTACCGGCTGACCCGTCTCGACGAGGCACTGGCCCACCTCGACCAGGTCGAGGGTGCCGTACGAGGTCTGTACCGCCGGGTCACGGTCGTGACAGCCTCAGGACACGAGGCCTGGGCCTACGAGTGCGGCGACGACGCACTGCTGGTCCGGCACCTCCCGACCGGCGACTGGGCCGATCGCTGAGGGCACTCCCGGGGGCCCGACATCGGGCGCCCGACCGGGCGCCGCGAACCCCCTGACACCCCCTGGCCATGCTCTCGGGCGTGGACCTGCAATTTCAGCGATACGCTCACCCGGTCATATTGGCCCTGCCCCACAGAGGGGCCCCGGAGTGTCTCCGGGTCCGAAGGGAGGAATCACACGCATGATGCGTGCTTATGAGTTGATGGTCATCCTCAGTGGTGACCTTGAAGAGCCGGTGGCTCAGGGGTGGACGAAGTCGATCAGCGACTCGATCACCAAGGCCGGCGGCTCCGTCCACGGGAAGCCCGATTGGTGGGGCAAGCGCCAGTTCGCTTACCCCATCGAGAAGAAGGAATTCGGGTACTACCTCGTCATGAACGTGGTGGCCCCCGGTGGAGCCCTCGACGAGCTCGAGCGCTCGTTCCGTATCGCTGACGACGTGGTGCGCCACAAGCTCCTGCGTCTCCCCGACGCCGAGGCTGCGCGCCGCGGCATCACGGCAGCCGCCTGATCCCAGACCGACTCAGAAGGAGTCACCGCCATGGCTGACAGCAACGTCACCCTCGTGGGCAATGTCACCCGCGATCCCGAACTCCGCTACACCTCCGGTGGGCGCGGCGTGGCCAGTTTCGGCCTCGCCGTGAGCCGTCGGTACCAGGTGAACGGCGAATGGCAGGAACAGACCTCGTTCTTCAACGTGGTGGCGTGGAGCCCCATGGCCGAGAACGTGTCCGCCACCTGCACCAAGGGCACCCGCGTCATCGTCACCGGACGTCTCGAGCAGCGCTCGTACGAGACCAAGGAAGGCGAGAAGCGTCAGGTGGTCGAGGTCATCGCCGACGAGGTCGGCCCCTCGCTGCGCTGGGCCACCGCCACGGTGGAACGCGTCGCCCGTGAAGGCGGCAACAGCGGTGGTGGCAACTACGGCGGCGGTGGCGGCGGGAACTACGGCGGTGGCAACACCGGCGGCAACCGCGCCCCCGATCCCGTCTACGGCGACGAAGAACCCTTCTGATCCCTCTCCAGAAAGACCTACGCGAATGAGCAACAACAAGAAAGTCACCAAGACTCGGGGGCCCAAGGACGGGAACCCGAAGAAGTTCAAGAAGAAGACCAGCGTCCTCGTGACCGAGAAGGTCGAGTACGTCGACTACAAGGACGTCAACCTCCTGACCCGCTTCGTGAGCGACCGCTCCAAGATCCGCACCCGCCGGGTCTCGGGCAACAGCGTCCAGCAGCAGCGTGAGATCGCCAACGCGATCAAGAACGCCCGCGAGATGGCCCTGATGCCGTACACCAAGCGCGTCTCGCAGACCCGCGCCGGCCGCCCGCCGCGTGACGGTGACCGCGATCGTCGTCGTGACGAGGATCAGGTCACCGAGAGCCAGGTCGAGGCCACCGAGACCGAGGCCATCGAGACCGAGGTCGAGACCACCGACGGCGAGGAGGGCTGACATGAAGTTGATCCTCCGTTCCGACCGCAAGGGCCTCGGCAAGCGCGGCGACATCGTCGAGGTCGCCGAGGGCCATGCCCGCAACTTCCTCCTCCCGAAGGGTCACGCGATCGTGGCCTCCGACGGAGCCGTGAGCCAGGCCGCGGCCATGCGCCGTGCCCGCGATCTGCGCGATGCCGCCGATCGTGAAGGCGCCCAGACCATCGCGGCCAAGCTCGTCGCCACCCCCGTGACCATCAAGGTCAAGGCGGGCGCCGAGGGTCGTCTGTTCGGCTCGGTCACTGCCGCCGACGTGGTGGCGGCGATCGCCAGCCAGACCGGCGTCGAGATCGACCGTCGCAAGGTCCAGGTCGACCACATCAAGACCACCGGCTCGCACCAGGTCGCCGTGAAGCTTCACGCCGACGTGGAGTTCCCGGTCACCGTCGACGTCGTCGCCAAGTAATCGACCCGTCCGCAGTCCCGACAGGGCCCGAGGCTGTCCACAGCCTCGGGCCTTGTTATTCACAGGCTTCGCCCCTAGCGATCCACAGGGGGCGGGCGGCAAGGTAGGAGTCCCATGTCGGACCGTCGTCGTCTTCCTCCCCACAACCTCGATGCCGAGCAGAGCCTGCTCGGCGCGCTCTTGCTGTCACGCGACGTGCAGGTCCAGGTCGGTGAACTCCGCGTCCAGACCGAACACTTCTACAAGCCGGCCCACCAGCACATCTATGCGGCGATCCGCGGGTTGATGCAGAGCGGCGAAGCCGTCGACATCGTCACCGTCGCCGATGAGCTCCGGCGCAACGGACTGCTCGACGAGGTCGGCGGTCCGGCCACTCTCGCCGAACTGCAGAACGCCACGCCGTCGCTCGGCAATGCCGGCCGGTACGCCAAGATCGTCCTCGACACCGCACTGCTGCGCAAGCTGATCGCCGTCGCCGGCGACCTCACCGAGCTGGCGTACGGCGAGCCCGACGACGTGACCCGGGCGCTCGACGAGGCCGAGACCAAGGTCTTCGAGATCGCCGAAGATCGCGTCGTCGACTCGACCCGCTCGCTCGCCGACCTCATCCCCGGGATGATGGACGGGCTCCAGGAGCGCTACGACAAGGGCGACGCGATCAGCGGAACCGCCACGGGCTTCGCCGATCTCGACGATCTGCTCTCGGGCCTGCAGCCCAACACCCTCAACATCCTCGGTGCGCGTCCGGCCATGGGCAAGACGGCACTCGGCCTCGGCATCGCCACCAACATCGCCAAGAGCACACGCCTGCCCGTGCTCGTGTTCTCGCTCGAGATGGGTCACGAAGAGCTCACGCAACGCATCGTGTCGTCGGAGGCCGAGGTCGAGTCGGGCAAGCTGCGGAGCGGCCGGATCGACGAGAACGACTGGACCAAGATCGGCCGGGCCATCCACCGCTTCGACGCCCTGCCGCTCTATCTCGACGACAACCCGCGCGTCACCGTGATGGAGATCCGTGCCAAGGCTCGCCGCCTCAAGGCCCGCCACGGCGAGATCGGCCTGATCATGATCGACTACCTCCAACTGATGAGCGGTGGCTCGAACGCCGAGAACCGTCAACTCGAGGTCAGCGAGATCAGTCGTGGTCTCAAGATCCTCGCTCGTGAACTCGGGTGTCCGATCCTGGCCCTCAGTCAGCTCAGCCGAACCCTCGAGAGCCGCTCCGACAAGCGCCCGATGCTCGCCGACCTCCGCGAATCGGGCTCCCTCGAACAGGACGCCGACGTCGTGATGTTCCTGTACCGCGACGAGGTCTACAACCGTGAGTCGGCCGACAAGGCCTCGGCCGAGTTGATCATCGCCAAGCACCGTTCGGGCCCGACCGGTATGGCCAAGCTCGTGTTCCGCGGTCAGTACACCAAGTTCGGCAACGCCGCCCGAGGTGTCTGAGCCGGCCACCGCGTCGCGTGCTCGACACGGCACACTGACGGCATGTTCCTCGGCAAGGACCTCATCGTCTGGTTGCTCCTCGCTCTCGGCGGGGCGATGTTCGCGGGCAACGTGCTCGCACTCGTCCGTCCACCGACCGAACAGGCCGCCCCGAGAGGTCGCACGATGCTGATGGCCGCGATCGGTCTGATCGCGGCCATCTCGGCACTCGCTGCATTGATCTCGCGGTAGTCAGCGCGACGCGTAGGCGACGTACCAGTCGATCGCCGTCGGATCGGCCAGCGACTCGTTGCTGAGCACGTCGCCTGCCTGCTTGCCCGAGAGGATCTTCTTCACCGGAACCTCGAGCTTCTTGCCCGACAGCGTGCGCGGCACGGCCGGGACCGCCTCGATGATGTCGGGCGAGTGCCGCGGCGACAGGGCGCTGCGAAGCGTCGACTTGATCCGCGAGCGCAGGGCGTCGTCGAGCTCGATGCCGGCGGCGAGTTTCACGAAGAGGTACAGCTCGTCGCGCGGCTCGTCGTCGAGGTGGACCACGAGGCTGTCGACCACCTCGGGCAGGCCTTCGACCACGCTGTAGAAGTCGGACGAGCCGAGACGCACGCCACCGCGGTTGAGGGTGGCATCGCTGCGTCCGCTGATGATGCAGCCGCCCTCGGGGGTGAACTCGATCCAGTCGCCGTGGCACCACACACCCGGATAGCGATCGAAGTAGGCGGCCCGGTAGCGCCGGCCGTCGTCGTCGCCGAGGAAGCCGAGCGGCATCGAGGGCATGGGGGTGGTGATGACGAGCTCGCCGACCTGCCCGACACCGCAGCGCTCGCCCTGCGGCGAGAAGGCGGCGGCTTCGCGGCCGAGCATCGGACCGCTGATCTGTCCGGCGATCACCGGGAGCATCGGGTTCCAGCTGACGAACGAACTGCAGATGTCGGTGCCGCCCGAGGTCGAGTTGACCTTCACGTCGTCGCGTCCGTCGACGTGTAGCGCGGCGGCGATCCACTCGAACCCTTCCCGCGGGAGGGGTGCGCCGGTGCTACCGACCTGCCAGATCCGGCCGCGCGGCGGGGTGATCCCGGCCTTGCGGCAGTTCATGAAGAACCCCGCCGCACCGCCGTAGACGGTGACCTCGCTGGCCTCGGCCATGTTCCAGAGCGTCATCAGGTCGGGGGAACCCGGGTCGCCGTCGTACAGCACGATGCTCGCCCCGGCGAGGAGACCCGAGACGAGGTAGTTCCACATCATCCAGCCGGTGGTGGTGAACCAGAACAGCCGCTCGTCGGGGTCGAGCCCGAGGTGGAGCACGGTGTTGACGAGGTGCTCGACCGTGATGCCGACGTGGCTGTGCACGATCGGCTTGGGGAGTCCGGTGGTCCCGCTGCTGTACAGCACGTACAGCGGCTGGTCGTAGCCGACGGCGGTGTACTCGGTGAGGCGGTCATCGCCGAGGAGTGCCGACCACTCGTCGGGGCCGGTGCCGAGGTAACGCACGGCAATCGTCGTGGTCACGGACGGGAGCTCGGCGAGCACGGCGGCCGTCTCGCTCCGACGGTCGATCTCTTTGGTGCCGTAGCGGTAGCCGTCGATGTGCAGCAGCACCGTCGGGGCGAACTGCACGAAGCGATCGATCACGGCCTTGGGCCCGAACTCCGGAGCGCAACTGCTCCAGGCGGCGCCGATCTGGGCGCAGGCCAGGAAGGTCACCAACGTCTCGCGGATGTTGGGCGCGTAGCAGCCCACCCGGTCGTCCCGACCGATACCGAGCCGGACGAGGCCAGCCGCACACCGGGCCACCTCGTCGGCGAGGTCACCCCAGGTGAGCTGGCTCGACGGTCGGGTCTGACCGTGCTCGACCACGGCGACGGCGTCGGGCGTGAGGGCCGCTTGGCGCAGGCAGTGCTCGGTGTAGTTCAGCGTGCCACCGGGGAACCACGAGCGGGTCGGCATCGCCGAATCGGCGAGCGAGGCGCCCGGGCGGTCGTGCCACCGGACGCCGAGGAAGTCGGTGGCCACGGTCCAGAAGCGGTCGAGGTCGGCGATCGACCAGTCGTGGAGTTCGGTCCAGTCCGCTGCGCCGACGTGCGCGGCGAAGCGATGCATCGCGGAGGTCATGGACGGAGAACCTAGCGACCGGTGAGGGGGTCGGGCACGGGCAGGAGCGCCATGCGCGACCATTCGGCCGTGATGTCGGCGGCTGTGTCGAGCAGCATCGGCAGGTAGACCTCGGTGAGTGTCTCGATGCTGGTCTCAGCGGCGTGAACCGTCACGTTGACGGCGGCCACCGTGTCGCCCTTGGCATTGCGGATCGGGGCGGCGACGCTGCGCACACCGCGGGCCAGGCGTTCGTCGCTCAGGGCCCACCCACGCTTGCGGATGGAGGCAAGTTCGCGGTCGAGTTGACCTCTGCTCGGGACGTGGTGGGGGACGAGGCCCGATTTCGACGGCAACTCGAGGACGGCGTCGAGCGTCGGTGCGGGGAGATCGCTGAGCAGCACCTTGCCCATCGAGGTGGCGACCGCGGGGAAGCGGGTGCCGATGTGGACGACGAGGGCGATGATCTTGGGCACGGGAACCCGGGCGACGTAGACGATGTCGCTGCCGTCGAGCTGCGCGATCGAACTCGACTCACCGGTGCGGTCGACGAGCCCTTCGAGGATCGGCTGGGCGACCTCCCACATCCCCACAGCGCCGATGTAGGCGGTGCCGAGTTCGAGAACCTTGGTGGTCAGCGAGTACTCGCCGTCGTGCGAATTCACGTACCCGAGCTGTTCGAGGGTCAGGAGGAGCCGACGGGCGGTGGGTCGGGCGAGCCCGGTGCGGGTCGCCACGTCGCTCACTGTGAGTCGAGTCGCGGCCGGCGTGAACGAGGTGATGACCTCGAGCCCTCGCGCCAGCGCCTCGACGAAGTCGCCCTTCGCATCCGGCCGTGTCACGAGAACAAACGTACCGCCGCCATCTCGCATCCCTGCGCGAGGGAGGCGAGCTTGGCCCAGACGACATCGGGGTCGACGCCCTGGATGCCGACGTGCACGGAGAAGCCGCAGTCGACGCCAGCCATCAGGCGTTCAGGGTCGACGACCGTCCCCCAGTTCATGATCCGCTGGGCGACGAGTTCGGGGTGCTCGATGTAGTTGCTCTGCGGCTCGATCACGCCCGGGCAGATGATCTTGTGGTCGGGGACGCCCAGTTCCGCGAGCCGGGCCCACTCGTGGGCGTGGCGCGGGTTGGCGCCCTCGAACAGAACGGTCTGCGGCTTGGCGGTCCAGACGATGTCGATGATCTGCTCGATCGGGACGTCGCAGTGGTGCGGCCCCGGGTAGTTGCCCCAGCACAGGTGCATGCGGAGCTGCTCGGCCGGGATGTTGCGCACGGCGTGGTTGAGCGCGGCGATGTTGACCTCGATGGCGTGACGGAACTCGGCCACCGAGAGGTCGGCGTACGCGGAGTGTCGGCCCATCGCCAGGTCGGGGCAGTCGAGCTGGACCGTGGCGCCGGCGGCCGCGATCGCCTCGTACTCGTGGCGCATCGCCTCGGCGATGGCGAACACGTACTCCTCGCGGGTGTCGTAGTACTCGTTGTTGAAGAAGAGCGAGATGACGCCGGGAGAGGCTGCGCTGCTGAAGATCCGGGACGCCCCCTGCTCGGCGGCTGCCCTGCTCAGTTCGACCATGTCGCGGACGGCAGCATCGGCGTCCTTGACCCCGATGGCCGACGTGCACGCCGGAGCAGCCCGCTTCCGGCGACCCGGGTTGTCGGCCACCCGCTCGGCGCTGCGGGGATAGTCGACGAGATCCTGGAAGTGGTAGTTCTGGACCGACTCGCCGTCGAAGCCCGACAGACGGTCCTTGACGTACGTGGCATACGAGGGCTTCGACATCTCGCCGTCGTTGACCACGGTGACGCCTGCGGCGACCTGGCGGGTGACCATCTCGGTGATCGCGCTGCCGATCCGGGCGTCGAGCGCCGCTTGGTCGACCGGGATCCCGTCGCCCACTGCCCACATCAACTGGATGAGATCGTCAGGACGGGGCAGACTGCCGGTGTGGGTGCTGGCGATGGTGCGCGACATGACGGCAGTGTACGCACTGCGGTAACGTGCCCACCTAACGGACAGCGCCCCTGACGGTCGGCCTCACCCCACGGTCGGCCCACCCGACGGACATCATCGACGCTTCGGCGTCATCAGGAGGATCACCATGGCACCCATCGCCGAGCGCCTGCACCACACGGCCTACGTCACCAAGGATCAGGAGGCCACCCGTGCCTTCTACGAAGACATCCTCGGCTTCCCACTCCTCGCCACCTGGTCGGAGGCCGACGAGCTGTTCGGTGCCCTGCGCGTCTACTGCCACACCTTCTTCGGTCTCGCCGACGGCAGCGCCCTCGCCTTCTTCCAGTTCGCCAACGAAGCCGACCAGAAGCTGTTCGACCCCGAGCTCGTGCCGTCGCCCTTCCGTCACATCGCGATGAAGGTCAGCGCCGAGGGTCAGGCCGACCTCGAGCGTCGCCTGAAGGAGTCGGGCTGGAAGCCCGAGGGCACCTACGTGCTCGAGCACGGCTACTGCCGTTCGCTGTACACCGAGGATCCGAACGGCATGCTCCTCGAGTTCACCGCCGACTCGCCCGAGGCACCCGCGATCGCGGTCGAGCGTCAGGCCGATGCGCACGACGTGCTCAAGCGTTGGCTCGCCGGCGACCACACCAGCAACAACACGTACCGCTGATCGGTCGACCATGACCGCCCGACCCCTCGAGGGCATCGTCGTCGCCGATCTGTCGCGCGTCCTGGCAGGCCCGTACTGCACCATGCTCCTCGCCGACATGGGCGCCACCGTCATCAAGGTGGAGAGCCCCGACGGCGACGAGACCCGCACCTGGACCCCGCCCGAGAAGGACGGCGTCTCGACGTACTACCTGTCGATCAACCGCAACAAGAAGTCGATCGTCCTCGACTTCAAGAACCCCGACGACATCGCCGTCGCCCAGAACCTCCTGCGTCGGGCGGACGTCTGCGTGCAGAACTTCAAGCACGGAGCCCTCGCCAAGTTCGGTCTCGACCACGAGACGGCGCGCACCCTCAACCCGCGCCTCGTGTACCTCTCGATCACCGGCTTCGGTTCGGCCGAGGGGTCGTGGCTCCCGGGCTACGACCTCGTCGTCCAGGCCGTGTCGGGTCTGATGAGCCTCACCGGCGAACCCGACGGGCCTGCGTACAGGGCCGGCATCGCGGCCTTCGACGTGATGACCGGACTGCACGGGACGATCGGTGTCCTCGCTGCCCTGCAGCAGCGTGCCGTGACGGGCGAGGGTCAGCACGTCGAGGTGAACCTGCTCTCGTCGGCGATGTCGGGTCTCGTGAACCACACGGGCGCCTTCGTGTCGGCCGGGGTCGTCCCGCACCGGATGGGCAACGCCCACCCGAGCGTCTACCCGTACCAGCCGATGCCCACCAAGGACCGGGACGTGATCATCACGGCGGCCAACGACCGTCAGTTCCGCGCCCTGTGCGAGGTGATCGGCTGTGCGGAGATCGCCGACGACCCGCAGTTCCGGCTCAACGCCGATCGCACGGCGAACCGCGACCAACTCCACCCGATCCTCGTCGAGCGCCTCTCGCACTGGTCGGCCGACGATCTGTTCATCGCCCTCAACAAGGCGGGCGTCCCGTGCGGACCGATCAACTCGATCAAGGAAGGTGTCGAGCTCGCCGAGCGTCTCGGGCTCGATCCTCGGGTGACCGTGGGTGAGGGCGACCGCGAGGTCGAGCTCGTCCGCAACCCGATCAGCTTCAGCGAGGGCGAGGTCTCGTACCGACTGCCGCCGCCGCTTCTCGGCGAGCACTCCGACGAGATCCGCTCCTGGCTCGGTGCGTCATGACCCCGACGTACCGCAGCGGCCTCGGAGCCAGCGATCGCGACAACATCTGGTTGCTCGGACGGTCGCTCCCCGACGACATCATGGGCAAGGTCTCCTTCGGTGAGCTCGCCTACTGGATGATGACCAAGCGGCAGCCGACGCACGGGCAGATGGTCCTGTTCGAGGCCGTCCTCGCCGCTCTCGCCGACCACGGCTTCACCCCGACGGCGATCGCTTCGCGTCTCACCTTCCTCAGCGCGCCCGATTCGGTCCAGGGCGCGCTCGCTGCCGGACTCCTCGGTGGCGGGTCGAGATTCCTCGGTGTCACCGAAGACTCAGCGAAGTTCCTCGGCGGCGTTCTCGCCCGTCACGACGGCGAACTGCCCACCGATGCTGCGGGCTGGGATGCCGTGGCTCTCCACGCCGTGCAGACCGCTCCGGGGTTCGTCCCCGGCCTCGGGCATCCCGTCCACAAGGCAGGCGACCCGCGCACTCCGGTGCTCTTCCGGCTCGCCCGCGAGCACGAGGTCTTCGGGGCCCACCTGTCGCTGTTCGAGGCGATCGGGCGAGTCCACCCGCAGGTGCTCGGCAAGACACTCCCGCTCAACGGTGCAGGCGTCTGCGGTGCCGTGTTGGCCGACATCGACATCCCGCAGGGTGTCATCCGTGGCGTGGCGCTCCTCGCCCGGTGTGCGGGTCTCCTCGGGCAGTTGGCCGAGGAGATGAGCGATCCGGTGGCGATGGACATGTACATGAACATCGACCGGAACACCGACTACCGACCCTGAGCGGCGCGTCTCGCCGCGGTCCGGAGACCATCCACCCGAGGGATGCCTGGTCCGGTTCTGCGGTTCCATCCTCGCTCGGCTGTCCGTCTGATGGTACGTTGCCCATGGAGCGGACAGGGGGTCCGCCCAGAGGGGGTTCACATGTCATCTGCACCCGGACAGCCGTCGAACGGCTGGCGCAAGTGGGTCAACGCTCATCCGATCGGGAGCATCATCCTGACCGGCGTGATCGCCACCCAGCTCGGCACCTACTTCGGCTACGTCTTCCCGGCCGTGGGTCTCCCCACGCTGCCGTGGCCGATGTACAACGGTGCGCTCGCACAGGGCATTGCCGGCCCGAGCTGGGGCGCCTACTTCACCGACGGCAGCAACGCCACCGGCCTGTTCTTCTCGGGCATGGCGCTGCACTTCGTCAACGGTGTCGTCTTCGCCATCCTGTACGGCGTCATCGCCCGTCACAGCCTGCCGTTCAGCAAGTCGACCAACGGCGGCAACATCGCCAAGGGCCTGACCTACGGCGTCATCATGACGATCATCAGCGCCGGGATCCTCGTGCCGTACGCCTACGTGGCGCACAGCGGCTACGGGTTCTTCCTGTTCGACGGTCCTGACGGCTGGAAGCTGCCGTTCGGCATCCTCGTGTGGCACCTGATCTACGGCTACTTCCTCGGGGCTCTCTACCAGCCCGCCGACGAGGAGTGACCTGACGTCACCCGTCGAGGGCCCGGCCGACACACGTCGGCCGGGCCCTTTGCGCGTGTGGGCACCATGCCGCTGGGCGGCGCTGGGGCTGCGTGCGAGCCCGGAGCGGTGTTCGACGCGGTGACGGCCGTGTCTGATCTGATCGGTCAGGACGTCCAGGCAGCGTCGAACACGGCGAGTGTCGCGTCGGCCAGCCGGTCGAACTCGGCGACGAGTCCGTCGAAGGTGGCGTCGTCGGCGTGCTGCATCCGTTCGGCGTGGAACTGCAGCGCTCGGGCGCCCATCGAGCCGGCCATGCCCTTGACGCTGTGCGCCGCCTTGCGCGCCGCATCGTGGTCGCCAGAGTCGAGAGCGGCCGACATCTCGGAGCGGCGCTGGGACAGCGACGACGGGAACAGTTCGCGCATCTTCAGCGAGCCGGCCTCGCCCAGGGTCGAGCGGAGTTCGCGGATGGCCTCCTCGTCGAGGAGAGGAGCGCTCGACACAGGAGCCCCGTCGCTGTCGACGGCGACCGACGGCGGCACCGCTGTCGGCGCGGCTGTCGCGGGGACTGCGGCGGGAACCTCCGCCGCGCCCGGGACCCATCGCCGCAGCGCGAGGTCGAGTTGCTCGAGCGTGATCGGCTTCGAGAGGGCCGCCGTCATCCCACTGCGCACGTACTGTGCCTGCTGCTCGGGGAGGACGTTGGCCGTGACGGCGAGGATCGGCACGCGGGCGTGGCGGCCACCGAGGGCGCGGATCGCCCGGGTGGCGTCGATGCCGCTGGCCACCGGCATCTGCACGTCCATCAGCACCACGTCGAAGTCGTGGGCCTGGGCGATCTCGATGGCCTCACGCCCGTTCACCGCCTCCATCGAAGTGTGGCCAAGTCGGTCGAGCATCCGGACGAGCACCATCCGGTTGACCTCGTTGTCCTCGGCGACCAGGACACGCAGCGCGCTCATCGTCGCGCCGGGCAGGGGTCCGGCATCGTCGAGCACCGGCTCACCGGGTCGGGCGGGCACGGTGAACCAGAAGACCGACCCCGACCCACTCGCACTGTGCAGTCCGACCCGACCGCCCATCAACTCGACGAGCCGCTTGACGATCGCCAGCCCGAGCCCGGTACCCGGGTACTTGCGGGCACTCAACGGGTCGACCTGTGAGAAGGGCTGGAAGAGCACCGACTGCATGTCGGGTGCGATGCCGGTTCCGGTGTCGGCGACCTCGAACCGCACCACCAGACCGTCGGCGTTGGCGGGCCCGTCCATCGGATGGACCCTCAGTGTCACGGCGCCGTCGCGGGTGAACTTCAGCGCGTTGTTGAGGAGGTTCATCAACACCTGACGCACACGAGTCGGGTCGATGACGAGCCACTCGGGCAGGTCGCGCGACACCTCGACGAGCACGACGTCGTTCTGCTCGTCGGCGAGTGGTTGGTGGAGTTGGACTACACCGGTCACCAACTCGCCGACCTTCACCGAGCGCGGGTTGATCCTGACCTTCTCGGCGTCGAGCTTTGCGAGGTCGAGCACGTCGTTCAACAGCACCAGAAGGTCTTCGGCCGAACGTCGGGCGACGTCGAGTTGCTGACGGGCGGTGGGCGGGAGGTCGCCGTCGGCCATCAGCGAGAGGATGCCGATCACCCCGTTCATGGGAGTGCGGATCTCATGGCTCATCGAGCTGAGCAGGCTGTCCTTCAGGTGTGCGGTGTGCTCGGCGTCTTCGCGAGCGGCCTCGAGCAGGCGCTGGGCCTCGATCTCGGCCGTGAGGTCGCGGACCGAGATCGTGAAGCCCTGTTCAGCATGATCGGCTCCGGCCATCGCGGTCGAGGTGACGTTGAACTCGAGGACACGAGGGGCACCCTGAGGTGCCGCGAGTTCGACGACGTGGCGACCCGGATTCGACCACGAATCGGTGTGCAGCGCGGCCCGGGCGAGGCGCCCGCTCAACGAGTCGCTGAACAGACCGACGGCCGCTTCGTTGGCATCGACGATGACGCCGTCGGAGTCGACGGTGATCACGGCCTCGGCGACGTTCTCGAATATGGCGCGGTAGCGCTGCTCGTTGGCCCGCATCTGCTCGGCCCGCTCACGGAGTTCGTCCTGAGCGTGCTCGAGGCGGCTGCCCATGGCGATGATCTTCTGACCGGTGCTCTCCATCTCGGCGATCGGTCCGGCGGGGAGCACCGGGTGGAAGTCGCCGTCAGCGATACGCGCGGTGGCGCGGTCGATGGCGATGAACTGGTTGGTGAGCCGCCGGGCGGAGGAGAACAGCCAGAGGAAGATCGTCGCGAGCACCAGCACGATCGCCCCGACCATCAGCGCGAACGAATAGCGGGTGGCGTCGCTGGTCCGTTCGCCGGGCTCGTAGATCGCCGCCACGCCGTCGCGAGGGGTCACCGACACGACACGCCATCCGGTTCCCGGAAGGGTCTCCCACGCGACGTACGAGTCCTTGTCGCCGAGCATGAGTTGTCGCACACCGTTCGGCTCGCGCAGGGCGGCGGCGAGTTCGGCGGTATCGGGGCGCAGGTCGATGTCGAAGTCGGCGCTCTTGAACTGATCGCTGGAGATGTACTGGCTGTAGTCAGCGCTCGTCACCTCGTCGAGGTGGAGAACCTCTTCGAGCGCCGGCGGCATGGCGATGATCACACCTTGGTCGTCGATGATCGCCGAGTACCCACCGAAGGGCTGCGGCACGTTGAGGATGTCGTCGACCAGGTTCTGGACACGGATGTCGACCGCCACGACGGCTTCGAGGAAGTCGCCCCTGTAGACGGGTGTGATCACCGAGGTGATCCAGCCCTGGCCGACGGGGTCGACGTACACCGGCGTCCACACAGAGCCGCGGGAGGGGTTGTGTTCGGCATCGGCGAGGTAGAAGAAATTGAAGTCCCGTACGTCGGTGTCGGCCGGGAAGGCGTCGCGAACGGGGAAGTTCGGGTACAGCCGGAGCAAGGTGTCGTACCTGTTGACGTACGCCTGGGCGACGAGGTGGTTCGCGTCAGTGACGTAGCGCAGCAATGGGTCGAGACGGCTGAGCTGGAGGGCCTTCTCTTTCTGCTCGGGTCCGATCGTGTTGATCGCGCTGTAGTACATCGCGGCGCCGTCGTCGACGACGTCGGTGATGTAGCTGCCCTCTTCGGTGAGCACGTATCGGTCGGCCTCGCTCGGGTCGACGGGCGCCGGGTTCTCGAGGATCCGCAACGTCTCGTCGCGAATCTGCTCGACGTCGGTCTGGGCGTGCTCGAACTCGATCGAGAAGCTGGCGCCGAGCTGGCGCACCGATCGCATCAATTCGTCGAGGACACCCTCCTCGAGGTGTGCATCGACGTCGGATTCGGCATCGTTGAGGATCCGACTGAGAGCGCCACCCACCACGCTGATGACGACGAGTGACCCGACGGCGATCGCGAGCAGGATCGCGCCGAGGTATCGACGAGCGGAGGGAATCGGCCGTCCCGCACGGGCCGATGAGGTGGTCACGGCGTCATTGTGGCATCTGCGATGCCGTGTCACTCGCTCGGCTGTGTCGCCGATTCACCCATTCGTGAGCGACCGTCGTGCGGTCGATGGTGGCGTGCGAAGTGTCGTGCCGCGGCGATCGCCACCACAGTCACCGGCACAATCACGGCATACGAGAGACCCACCGTGCAGCGACGGATCCACACGGGAAGGACTGTGGTGATCTGTGACGCCGTGAGCATGTCGGTGGCCTCGCCACCGAAGATCAGCATCGTCGCCAGACCGGCTCCGACGAGTGCGAGGTGACCACCACCGGTTCCCCGCCACGCCGACCTGCAGAGTGCCGCGATCGCCGCGAGGCTCACCGCTGTCCCGACAGCGACCGCGATCTGCTCGCCGGTCGCCGCATCCGATGCGACCATGTCGTCGACGACGCGGACCACGTTCGCCGCGCCGACGAATGCGAGAAGACCGACCACCGGGCGAGAGGTCGCGGGCCAGCGCGTGCCGTCGGCGATGGGCGATGAACGGACGACGATCGCCAACGCGATGGCAGCAAGGACCACACCAGGGATGACCACGGGCGGCCACCACGAAGAGGGTGCGATCCACCAGAGCTCTCCGTGCGCGTCGATGTCGGTTCCGGCGATCCGGAGCGGGATGCTCCATCCGAGGATCCGCTGGTCGAGACCGGGGTCGGCGTCGACACCTTGCGGCACGAGCGGAGACATCCAGTGGATGCGATGGTCGTGCCACGAGTAGGTGCTGTCGTCGGCGACCTTCGTCCACTCCGGAGTGGCTGCTGCATCAGCCTCCTGCGGCAGAGGCTCAGTGGCGTAGCGGGTCGTGTTCTGGTAGCGGGCCGGCGAGTGGATGTTGACCCACACCGTTCCGTCGGCACGGAACTCGAGGTACGGCTCACCCTGATACCCGACCACCACCACGTCCTGTCCCGTGGAGTTCCGCAGTCGGAGGAGGGAGTCGCCACCGCTGACCGACCACTCGAGTCCGGTGGCTCCGGGGTCGGTCACCCTGCTCGAGTAGTTCGTGGCGTCGGTGGTGCCTCCGTGGGCGGATGCGACCGACGGGAGGCCGAGGACGACGCCCGCGATCACGGCGATCGCGGCGACTCCTCGCGCCCACGCGTCACGCCAGCGACCGACCATCCCCCGAGTCTGGCACCGTGCACCACGACGACCACATCCGACTGACGAGGAGCGTGGGGTGGCGCGGAGGCGGTCAGGCAGGGCGGAATCCGCTGCGTTCGACGGGCTGAGCGTGCTTGACCATCACGTGGTGGCCGAGGGTGAAGTCGAGCACGGCGTCGTGCCCCATGTCCTTGCCGAACCCACTCGCCCCGCGCCCACCGTGGGGCATCTCGCTGGCGATCGGGAGGTGATCGTTGATCCAGGTGACGCCGGCGCGGAGTTGGTGGGCGACCCGCAAGCCACGATCGACGGCGTCGGTCCAGACCGAGGAGGCCAGACCGTAGGCCGAGTCGTTGGCGAGGCGGATCGCATCGGCCTCACCGTCGAAGGGGAGCACCGCGAGCACGGGTCCGAAGACCTCGTCGCGGACGAGTTCGCTGTCCTGTGATGCACCGGTGACGAGGGTGGGTCGGAAGAAGAAGCCCGGTCGGTCGGGGGCGGTGCCGCCAATGACGACGCGGGCACCCTCGGCGGAGGCGCGCTCGACGAAGCCGGCCACGCGCTCGCGGTGCGCTCGGGTGATGAGCGGACCGATGTCGGTGGAGGGGTCGTCGGGGTCGCCCACCCGGATCGAGTCGAGCGACGCGGCCACGGCATCGACCAGCCGATCGTGAACCGCTCGCGCGACGTAGACGCGGGTCGCTGCGGTGCAGTCCTGGCCCGAGTTGTACGACGCTGCCATCGCTGCTGCGGCGGCCGCCGACTCGAGATCGGCGTCGTCGAAGACGATCAGCGGAGCCTTGCCGCCGAGCTCGAGGTGGACACGGGCGGGTCGGTCGGCGGCGAGCCGCATGATCCGACGTCCGGTGGCCGAGCTACCGGTGACCGTGATCATGTCGATCGAGCGGTGGGTGACCAGTGCCTCGCCCACCTCGGCATCGCCCGTCACGACGGAGAGAACGCCCGCCGGGAGTCCGGCGTCGACTGCCAGTTCGGCGAGACGGATCGAGGAGCGAGGGGTGGTGGGAGCCGGCTTGAGGACCACCGAACAGCCGGCCGCGAGAGCCGCGCCCACCTTCCAGACGGCCATGATGAACGGGAAGTTCCACGGCGTGATCGCTGCCACCGTGCCGGCCGGTCGGCGCATCAGCATCGAGGTGTAGCCGGTGCTGAACTCGCCCGCGGCCGTGCCGTGCAGGCTGCGCGCCGAGGCGGCGAAGAAGCGGAGGTTGTCGATGGCGAAGGGCATCTCTCCGTCGCGCATCACTGTCCACGGCTTGCCGGTCTCCTCGACGTCGAGCCGGGCGAGTTCGTCGGCGTGCTGCTCGACGAGGTCGGCGAGTCGGAGCAGCACCGTGCTGCGAGCCGACGGTGTGGCGGCACCCCACTCTCGACCCGCGGCCACGGCGGCGGCGACCTTGCTGTCGACCTCGTCGGCGCTCGAGTCGGTCACGGTGGCGAAGGCCTCGCCGGTGGCGGGGTTGACGAGGGTGCGCTGCATCGCCGCAGTCTTCCACCACGCTGCGGTCCGTCGATGCCTCGCTGGTGGGGCCGGTGTCGGGGCGTGTCGGGTGCCGGTCAGGCCGAGCGGAGCAACCGTTGCAGGTCGGGCACCAATCGTTCCTCGCTGCCGGCGGCGATCAGTTCCATCGATCCGAACCGGCCGCTCCGGGCGAGGCCGACCAGGAGCATGCCGGGGAACGACTGGGTGCGGTCGCGCAGGGTGGTGACCGCGTCGTTGAAGTACTCGCGGGCAGCCGCGATCTGCGTCTCGGTGGCGATCAACTCATCAGCCACCTTGGCGAACACCGTGTCGGCCTTCAGTTGCGGGTATGCCTCGCGAAGGGCCACCCACGCTGCAGGCCCGGTGGCGCGTGCCGACGTGACGGCCTCCTGCAGAGCGGCCTCGTGCGCCGCGTAGCCACTGGCGACACTGGCGAGTTGCGGGATCAACGTGGCGCGACGCTGGAGTTGGACGTCGATCAGGCTCCACGCCCGCTGCTGGCTCTCCTTGAGCCGGACGAGGCGGTTGTAGGCGATGCCCGTTCCCCACACCAACGCTGCGACCGCGAGTGCGGGAAGGACGATCGCCATCTGCGTGGTCCCCCACGTCAGCGCCGCAGGAACACCGAAGGCCAACAGCATGAGCAGCCACGTACCAATGCGGCGATTGCGGGCCACGACCGCCGGAGGTTGCACCGTGAGAAGAAACTCGTCGTCGCCTTTGCTGTCGATGACGAGCGAGGTGCCGTCGGCCGCCACACGGGCGTAGCCGAGACAGAACGCCGGGTCACCCTGGTGGAAGCGCCACTCCTTCTCCCACCACCGACCGGTGGGTCGGGAACCGGGCCCCGTCACGAAGCCGATGCCGGGGAGTCGGATTCCGAGCACCTCGGAGTACGGAAGAGGTGCGGTGACGTTCGCCTGCGTGACGTCGAGCAGGACACGACCGGTCTCGTCGGCGACCCACAGCAGAGGCTGCGAACCCCACGAGTCGACGAGGCGGAACTCGTAGTGGGTCTCGAGACGGCGCGACTCGTTGCCCTTGGAGTCGCGGGTCACGACCTCGCGCGTCACCTCCCACTCGTGCTCGAGGGTCGCCCGCCACCACGCGGCGACGGTGCCGGTGTAGTGCGCGGCCGTGGGAGTGTGGTCGGCGACGGTGCCCTGCACGTTGTTGAAACCGACGAACACGGCGGCGCATCGGGAGCGTGGCGTGTCGGCGACGCGCATCCGCCGTCGTGATGCCCACCAGGCGAGGGCGAGGAAGAGTGCGCCGAGCGCAGGGGCGAGCCAGGGCGTGTCGATGTCACGACTCTAGGAAGGCCAGCGCCCTGGCTCAGGGAGGGGGCGGCGTGCGGAGCGACTCCGGGACTCCGGGAGAGCGGGTGACGGGATCCGTCGCTTCGCTCCGGATCGTGCGACCGACCGGTGGCCGCAAGCGGCCAGAGCGGGTGACGAGAATCGAACTCGCGTTCTCAGCTTGGGAAATCGTTCTGGCCGAGCCCGCGACCTGGGCCTTCTCGCGAAGTACCTGGTCAGAGTATCCATGTGGTCCGGTCGGGTTCGGCTCGTGTTGCCTTGTGCCGGTCAGTTGTGGCACGGATATGGCACGCCGATCGGCTGCGCACGCCGCATCCCACCCGCCGAAGCCCTCCGGGCCTGAGCGGCCACCGCCGTTTCCGCGTTGAGGTTCCAAGGGGGGTGGCGCTATCTGGCGGCCAGGAGTGTGATCGACCGGGCTGCGAGTGGGCTGATGTCGGGGTGCCCGCCGACCCGGGTGAGCACGGCGTGTTCCTTGGCGGTGAGGCCTGCATTGGCTCGGTCGGCGGCACCCAGGAGGCGTGCGAGGGAGTCGACATCCCGAACGTGTTTGGCTCGTTCTGCTGTGGACAGTGACACGATCTCGATCGCTGCGGTTGCCTTGCCGACGAGGGCGCCGACCAGTGTCGGTCGGCGGATGAGCGCTGAGGTGTCGTCGATGTGGACGCGGACGACGGCGACTCGGGTGAAGGCCTGTGTGGTGCCGGGTGCCTCGATCGTGCGGCCACCGCCGAGCGCCAGCTTGGCGCGTCGGCCGACGTGATCTGGGGCGAGTAGGTCGATGGTGGCGTCGCCGCGTCGGTAGCGGTGGGCGACGCCTTCGGGGCTCGGCAGGTCTTGCGTGAAGCCGGCCGTGGTGAGCGTCGAGTGGGTGTGTGCGAGCGCGGTGGGTTGCACTCGTAGGTCAACGACGAGGTCGATGTCGTTCGTGGGCCGGATGTCGGTGGCTTGTCGTTCGACTTCGTGGAGGAACACCATCTGCCCGCCGATCAGCAGCCAGTGCTGGCCGAGCTTGGGGGCGAGCTCGATGAGCGCGCGCCACGACTCGGCTTGTCCCCCCAGAAGTGCGGGGAGTCGAACGTCGACGGGTTCAGCCATCGACCTTGGCCAGGTGTTCGCCGGCGATCCAGTGTCGTGGATCGCCCGACTCGAGCAGGTCGAGCGCGACAGCAGCCTTGGGAGCGACGGCACCCTCGGGCAGGAGGTTCCATGCCGCGTCGTCGACGACACGCAACGCGACGCGCCCGGCCGCATTCGGCACGAACGCGACCTGAGCGTCGAGGTCTCGGAACGATGCTGCGGCGAGGTACAGATCCACGCTGTCGTCGACCGCGAGCTGTTCGCCGAGTTCAATCGCTGCCCGTACGCCGCCGACCAGCGCCCCGACCAGATTGGGGAGCGCGGCGGAGTCGGCGCGGCTCATATCGCAGCGCACGAGGTTCGCCCGCCGCTGATAGCGGCCTGGTCGGCGCAGCTCGAGTGCGCCACTGAGGAGCTCTTGCCACGCATGCACCGGGCCGAGCGGGCGTCCACCGGCGCCGGGCGAATGCCGACGCGCGACCACGGCATCCCTGGGAACCACCCACACCTTGGCCACCCGCTGACCTGGGAGCTGACCGGCGACGACGAGTTGGCGGACGCGCTCGACCGACAGACCTAGAAGGTCGGCGGCGTCGGCCAGCGGCAGCAGATCGGACATGCTCATAATCTATTGGAGTACTCCAAGATATACAACGGAAGCATCGAGTGGTCCCCGGCCGTGACCGATGCCGACTTTCGGCGCGCACGCCAATTGTTGTTCTGCGGCGCGGCGTCGCGATGGCACCGGAGAACAACGAGGTCGACATCGGGGAGTGTCGTTCGATCGAGTTGGAACAACAAGCCCGGCCGATCAGCGACTTCGTTCGTGTGCGGGGCGGCCAAGAGCAGAGGCGGCAGTCTCGGGCTTCGCGGACGGGCCGTTCAGCGCGGCGAGGAACTGTGCGCTGGCGTCATCGTGGTCCCAACGGGTGCTGGTGCGCGCCTGCTGCACCAGTCGTGGCCACTGGCCGGCGGGTCGGTCCGCGAGCGTGGCGAGGATGGCTGGGGTGTGTGGGGCGAGCAGATGGCGCACGTCGGGAGGAAGCTGGCGGAACTGCTGAGACCACCAGTTGGCGGTGTCGTTTGACGCTGGGTTGAGCAGGCCGAGGAAGCGGAGCGCTGCGTCGGATCGGCTCCAGTCGGTGGCGGTGTGGGCGCGTTGCACTGTGCGGGCCACGACGGTCGGGTCGAGTTGGCCGAGCCGTTCAAGGATGTGGTGGTGCTGACCGTCGAGAGCGGCTCGAGACGCTGACGGCATGGCGGCGAGCTGCCGGTCCCACCACTGCTGCACGGCAACGGTGCGCCGGTCGAGGTCGCGGGTCTGCTCGCGTTCGGGAGTGCCGGCGAGCCAACGGTCTTGGACGCGGTGGGCGGACAGTTCGCCGTCGGCGTTGCGAAGGATCGCGGCGGCGAACGCTGCCTCGGGGTCGAGGTGGCCGACGCCCAGCTCGTCGTGGAGGTGGCCGTCTTGGATGACGTGGGCGTGGTTGGCGATGCGGCCGCGGGTCATGCCGACGTAGAGGCCGGCGGCTTGGGTGCGCGGGGTGACGATGGTGTGTGCGGTGTCGGTGGTGCGGCCCTGCGCGCCGGCGATGGTGACGGCGTAGGCCAGCTCGACGTGTGCGTCCAGGTAGTCGGGTGTGAAGGTGACGGTGCAGCGGTCGCGGGTGTGGCGGGCGGCGACGCCGGCGTCGGTGCGGCCGGTGATGATCCAGGTGTCGCGGTTGAGCACTCGCCGTCCGGTGGAGGTGCGGATCTCGGCGGTGTTCTGCCGCGACTGCACCAGGTCGCCGACGCGCAGCGCGCAGCCCGCCCGGCCGGTGCCGACTTGCTCGCCGAGACGGCCTTGGTCGGCCAGTAGTTGTTGGCAGGCGGCGGAGACTTCGGCGGCGTCGCTGTTGGTGTCGACGATGATGATCGACTCGTGACCGGCGAGCGTGTCGGCCGCCCACGCGGCGACGGTGTCGGCCTGCGCCGCGGCAGCGGTGGTGCCGTGCAGCCGGTCGTGCGCGGCGTAGACGGTGGCGATGCTGTCGTGGCGGGCGCGCAGTTCTTTGGAGGCGTCGCGCTCCCACTCCTCGCGGAACCTGCGCACCGCGGTCATCTCCACCGTCGAGTCCTTCGCGGCGAGGTCACGCAGCAGGCCGCCGGCTTCGGGTGCGCCCATCTGCGCGTAGTCCCCGACGAGCCCGATGCGGCAGCCGTACGCGTCGGCAAGGCGGGTGAGCTTGTCGAGGGTGAAGGTCGGAACCATCGAGGCCTCGTCCACCAACACCAAGCTGCCTCGCGGAATCCGAAGGCCTCCCGCTTCCCACATCGCGATCGTGTCCGCGGCAAGGCCGGTCTCCTCGGTGACCACACGAGCCGCGGCAGCCGACAGGCACAACACCGTCACTTGCCGTTGGGCGGCGGCGTAGGAGGCGGCGACCGAGCGCAGCATCGTGGTCTTGCCCGACCCGGCCGGACCGATCACGGTCACCACCGCGGTGTCGCCGGCGCAGAGCGCTTCGACGCCGGCGACCTGATCGTCGCCCAGCATCGAGTCCGTCACGGCGGTCACCTGGAACGGGGCGGGTGCGTTCGCGGCGCGCAACACCCTGCTCTCCGCGTCGAGGATCGATGGCGCGGTGAACTTGGTGCGATCCGGCTGACGGTAGGTGTCGTCCGCGTCGGGTTCGAGGTTCGTGCAGAGGCCGACGATGCGCTCCACCTCCAGCTCGATCGCCTCAGGAGTGATCGTGTCGATCCGGCGCGCCACCTCGGCGTAGAGGTGAGTGCGGGTCCACCACGCCCGCTGACCGACCAACGCACTGAGCACCTGTTCGGCGAGCGCATCGCCGGCGGGCAGGCGGCCGCCGTTCGCCGGCGCCGACGGTGCGAGAGCGGCGAGGATCGCGTCGTGCTCGCTGTTGGTCACCTGTGCGCGCCAGCGCTCGTGTAGATCGACACCAACTCCGTCGGCGGTCTTCGTCAGTCGGGAACGGAGCGTGGCCCGCTCGAGGATCTGCTGGCGTTCGCGCCGCGACGGATCGGCGCCGTGCTCGGCTCTCCATTCGGCAAGCAGCGCGTCGGCGAGCTGTGTGACCTGATCGGTGCGGCTGGAGAACCGGCGGCGCACGCTGTCGGGCACGCCGACGATCTCGCGCATCAACACTCGCTCACCTTCACCCGGCGTGACCCACGCGATGCCGAGCCGCCCGCTCAACAACTCCTCGAGCCGCGCTCCGTACAGCGCGCCGGCCGCGTGGGCGTGCGCGTAGATCGCCTGGCCATCGAGCGTGCGCCACTTGCCATCGGTGCAGCGCACCCGATTCAGGATCGCGCAGTGCGTGTGCAGCTGCGGATCACCAACCCGCGAGCGATCGGTCTGGCGCGCAGTGCGATGACGGAACTTCGCGACAACGAACCCCTCGGTGTCGACACGACGCACACCGCCACGACCGGCGCGGGCATGGCCGGCGTTCGCTTCGAGGTAGGCGAGGCCCTCATCGACCGCCTGCTCGTGCGCGTCGATGATCACCTGACGCGTCTCGGCA